>ENA-UOUL01003534-UOUL01003534.1-bioreactor-metagenome-genome-assembly--contig:-NODE-3534-length-15766-cov-3.907579_pt1 | contig 15766 bp, 5 predicted proteins | sample MGYA00249838_ERZ747220 | MGnify/ENA primary metagenome ERZ747220 (study PRJEB28778, sample SAMN05720191) | bioreactor metagenome | isolation source: Anaerobic biogas reactor | place: USA:Washington...
TTAAGAAGCGCACTAATCAAACGATATAAAATTACAACATAAATGGACTATTTTAACATTTTTAACAAGCGAGCATAAAATAATAATATAAACGTAAAAGGAGTTGATTGATTATGTCATTACCGACTATTCCCACGATTACTCCGTCAATAAGTATAAATAGAACCCAGGTTATTAACCTGCTATTAGCATCGGTAGCCCTGGAAGAACTTGGCTTGGCCCATATTATTAATGCTGAGGGTGAAAAACTACAGGCTGTATTGGGTACTCTTCCCGGTTTATCCGTAAAAGCAACCTCCATTTCGGGCTTACTCTCCGTAAACCGTGAAGTCAGGCGGGTGTTACAAACGCTTATAAAAAATCAGATGCTCCTGCAATTTAAACTTGAGGATATCATGGATATACCCCCAATCTTGCCTACACCTCCCACACCTCCCACTCCTCCTCCTATATTTATTAACCGAGGTTCAGCCTGGGGGGTGGGAGAAAAGTATGGCACCGGCAATGCTCAGTATTTTACTTTAGAAAGTACGGATATAGAAAAATCTGTTGTTCTTGGGTTGGGAAGAACCAAAATTCCTGTAGGTACGGTAAACCTTCTTCGCCAAGGCACTAACTTATTAGTAACCTTCACAACCGATTTTCCCTATGTAATGCACCAGGTGCATTTATATGTTGGCAATTCTGTTCCAAAAACTCATTCTCCTGGACTGTTTCCATACAAATATCCTTCTGTCCCCGATGGCTATTTTACAACCTATACATTTAATGTTGATGTAAGTAGTATTCCTGGGACGATTTATGTAGCCGCTCACGCGAAAATTCTCGAGCAAGTGTAATTGATGTCCCAACGACCCCCTTCACTTTAGGGGGTCTATTTTTTTGCCAGCCTGCTGTAAATATTTGCAAAAACATGGTTTCATTATACTTGAGAGTCTACATCCAGGTAAGGCAGGTTGTTATAACTTACCACATGTATTCATGTGTTCGGGAAAAGGTGCAGAGGGAAGCCTCTGACAAGCTGAATCAGCTGCTGAGGCTAAAGGAATGGTTCATAAGAATAGTGCCTGGATAATAATTACTGATTAAATAAATAAGAAGAATAATCTACAACTCATAACTATTTTGCAGGAATTTGGCAACTAGGATATAATATTTCTAACAATCTTACTGGGCATACCAACCAAAATATGTAGTTGGTGGTAGATAAGTATTAACATTTACAATGACATTTAACTGTCTCTCTTAGGTATATCTTATTAAATATTGGTTCAAAAATTCTAAATGTCGATTATTAGAACTGTTAGTTAGGGGTAATATGATGGCCAGTAATACCCAAGTGAAGAAGTTACCTATATATCATTTATCTATAAGAGTTCCCTGGCATGATAGCCAGTGGGATGGGTCTGTCTGTAATAGTCCTTGTGAAAACACCGCTTGTCTTGGTTTAGCCAGAATTCAGGAAGCCAGAGATGATGTAGCAGAAGAAGCAGTTGCAGGTAAATTATTATGTGATATTGATGAACAGCATTACCCGATTTGCGTTGCAGAACGCTCCTTCTTTATGGCTCCGTTTGATCTCACGAGAAATATGAAACATGCCTATAGCCAAAGCAGTGAACTACACAAAGAATTATTACCAACGCCACTACGGATTCCATCCTACTCTGCAGGTTGTATTCCTTTCCGCTGGATGCTCAAAGAAAACGCATGGAATATTGCTGGTCAGCTTGATCTGGATTGTCGTGAGGAATATGAACCGGAATTAGGTTTTAACACAGCCTGGATACAAGCTCACGAAAATCAAGATGCACTATTAACAACCTTTTTTTCAGCTATCGAACCAGAGAAATCACTTGCTATTTTTTATGCCAAGAGAACACCATTGGCTGATGATAACCGTCGAGTCATTATCGGAGTTGGTTATGTTACTTATGTGGGTAAAGCAGTTGAGTACAAACGAAGCCAAAAGAATTCTTTCAGAGGGTTGATCTGGGATGTGCCGGTGCAGCATTCTATACGACCCGGCTTCAACAACGGTTTTATAATGCCATATCAGCAAATTCTTGAATATGCAAAGGAAAATCCGGAGATTAATACTAGCGATTATCTTGCTTTGGCTTCAGAAGATCATCGACTTGAATTTTCATATGGATCAGAACATGTTAGTAATGATGGCGCGATTGCAGCATTACTTTCCTGTGCAGATGCTTTCAAAAAAGCTTCACAGATTTTACCCGGAGACTATGCCCATCAGTTGAAATGGATAGATAGACAACTTACTGAGCTATGGAAAATGCGCGGTCCATATCCAGGACTGGGAGCTGCCTTAAATGCTTTTGGATTGGAATACGGATGTCTCTTGGCTTACGAAGTTGCCGGTAAAATGAAAGAGAATACTGATCCTTGGCCTGAGATTGATCAGCTTTTGCGGGGCAAAAAACCAGTGCCTAAAGGGTTTCCAACGTCTTATGGGAAAACCATACAAGAAAAATGGATAAAACTGCCCGAAGAGCGACGTGCATTAATTAAACTGATTAGCCGTTTTGAGCTTACACTGGATCAGGCAACCCGATTTTATATTGAAGAAGAAAGAATTAAAAATCATATTCATTGTTCTGATAAAGATATAATCGAGAACCCCTATTTATTATATGAATTAGACCGATATTCTTATGATCCTATAAGTCTAATGAGTATTGACCGTGGTATGTTCCCGGATACGATTGTTCGTGACAAGCATCCCTTGCCAAGTCCTTCTATGTTAGATGGACCAACGGATGCTCGTCGGGTACGTGCCTTGATTGTTGAATTATTATCGTGCCGGAGTCTGCAAGGAGATACGTTGCTACCCAGAAGTATGGTAATTAATGAAATACGATCATTACCAATTCAACCGGGTTGTCCTTTAGACAAAGATTTATTGGCTGTTGCTGAACCCCATTTTGATGGCGCAATTAAGATTAAAGCTATGAATGACGGTGTTCCTGCTTATCAACTACAAGAACTTACTAAAATCGGAGAGATTATTCGCACGGAGGTTGAAAAGCGGCTCAAGGGAAAACGTCATAAAATTGGTGTTGATTGGCAAAAACAATTGGATGCCGAGCTGGGGCCTGTACCGGCAGATTTGTCAAAGGAGCAGAAACAGAGAGAAGAGATGGCAAGGTTGGAAAAGACCATTGCTTTGAGTGAGTTGGCAGAATCAAGATTTTCTATTCTTATTGGTCCTGCCGGTACTGGTAAAACCACCTTGCTATCGGTATTATGCAATGTTCCAACAATATCAGGCGGAGGTATTTTACTCTTGGCTCCAACGGGTAAAGCCAGGGTTAAAATGCAGCAATCGACCAAAAGCAAAGCTTATACATTAGCCCAATTTCTAAGACAATATGATCGTTATGATGATCAAACCGGCAATTATCATCTTTCGGATAAACCCAAAGTGGACATTGCCAAAACCGTAATAGTTGATGAAGCTTCCATGCTAACGGAAAATCAACTAGGGGCATTATTAAATGCACTTAAGGGTGTTGAAAGGCTTATTCTTGTAGGTGATCCCCGACAGCTACCACCCATTGGAGCAGGACGGCCGTTTGTAGACATCGTAACTAGACTAACACCTGACAATATCGATTCTATTTTTCCTAAGGTTGCTACTGGCTATGCTGAACTAACTGTAAGCCGCAGGCAAGATGGAACAGACCGAGAAGACTTGCAGCTAGCCCAATGGTTTAGCGGACGTGAAACGGGACCTGGTGATGATCATATTTTCAGTCTTCAATCTTCAGGGATAACCAGTCCTTACCTACGCTTTGTTACCTGGGATTCCCTGGCAGAGTTGCAAGATAAGATCTTTGAAATCCTTGTTGAAGAGTTAAAGCTAAAAGGAACCGACGATGAAAAAGGATTTGGCGTTTATATAGGAGGCAAAACAAAAGGAGATCAGGTTTATTTTAATCGAGGTTGTGCCGAGGCAATAGAAAAATGGCAGCTTCTTACACCCATACGTGGTGGCATACCTGGAGTGGATAACATTAACCGTAGAATCCATGAGGCATTTCGGGCGAGCATTATTACATATGCCAATAGTAAATATCGAAAGATTCCAAAACCACTAGGTCCTGCAGGGATTGTTTATGGCGATAAAGTAATCAATGTAGTAAACCATGCTCATAGTGGCTATCCTAAAGATCAGTCATTGCAATACATTGCCAATGGAGAGATAGGTATTGCAATTGATTTTGGTCAGACCAAGTATCTTAATGTAGAGTTTTCTTCTCAACCCGGTATAAGTTATGGCTTTACCAAAAGACATTTCAGTGACGAGAAAGATGCTACGCTTGAGCTTGCATATGCTATTACCGTACATAAATCTCAGGGCAGTGAGTTTGGCTTAGTGATACTTATTCTGCCAGATCCTTGCTGGTTATTATCCAGAGAATTGCTATATACAGCCCTGACCAGACAGAAAAACCGGGTGGTCATTCTTCACCAGGGAAGCCTCTCAAATCTTAAAAAATATGCTTCGGACTTTTACTCCGACACTGCCCGCAGGCTAACTGATATTTTTTACGCACCTTCCATAAAAGAGATAGATAATCGTTTTCTGGAGGAACGTCTAATCCACTGTACTCGCAATGGGGATCTGGTTCGATCGAAATCCGAGGTTATTATTGCAGATTTGTTATCTCTAAAAGGTATTGAGTATTCTTATGAGAAGCCGCTGGAAGGCAAAGATGGCAGGGTTAAATATCCGGACTTTACGATCGAAGACAGCGAATCAGGAATTACATATTATTGGGAACATCTTGGAATGCTTCATGATCCAGCATATAAGGCGAGATGGGGGAAGAAGCTGGATTGGTATCGAGGGCAGGATATACTGCCGTTTGAAGAAGGCGGAGGGGAAAACGGAACCTTGATTATGACCCGAGATCATGACAATGGAGCAATAAACTCCCAGGAGATTGAAAAACTGATTAAGTCATTATTTAATTTTGAAAATGAAGATTATAAACCCAAGGATGATTAAAGCTGTTGTAGTTATTTATAAATGCAATAATTAACGGATTAGGAAGTGAATTTATGGCAGGAAAAAAGGTAGAACAATACGAACACAAGGGTAAAACCCGGATTAATAATCCACCGGTGGGTTTGGTTACACCGGATACAGATAAGGATTCAGGAAAAAAGCTTTATGCTTATGATCCCCATATTGACCCGGCGTTACAATTTGATAGCCAGCGAAATACGGTGGAAAATTTAATCCTTCAAGGCCTGGAAGCCGAAAACCTTGAGGAGGCCCGGGAGGCTTTGGCAACGCTGCAGAGAATGCAGGAACCTTATTTGAACTGGGCAGGCAAAGCCGAACATACCTCATTCGATGTACCAACTGTTTCTCTACATGTACATGAAAGGATTGACCCGCGGACGATTATTGATTCAGTCCGCAAACGTGAAGAAGAAATGAGTGCCCAACCCTCGTTATTTGCACAGGCAGAAGAGAACCCGCCACTGCGCGAAGCCATCCAGTTTTATAAGCATTCCCATAACTGGTCCAATCGCATGGTAGCGGGGGATAGCCTGCTGGTTATGAATTCCTTGTTGGAAAAAGAGGGACTGGCCGGGCAGGTACAAATGATCTATATGGACCCACCCTATGGAATTAAGTATGGTTCGAATTTTATGCCGTTTATTAACAAGCGGGATGTGAAGGATGGCAAAGATGAGGATTTGACCGCAGAACCAGAAATGATTAAGGCATTTCGAGATACCTGGGAGTTGGGAATTCATTCTTATCTTACATATATGCGGGATCGTTTGTTTTTAGCTAGAGAGCTCCTAGCAGATAGTGGGAGTATTTTTGTTCAAATATCGGATGAAAATTTGCATTTAGTTAGAGATTTATTAGATGAAGTTTTTGGTAGGAATAACTTTCATGCTCAAATTAACTATAGAAGTATGAGCCCATTAGGTCATGCAGGGATGGCTCAAGTATATGATTACCTTGTATGGTATTCTAAGGACTCTCAGAAAACAAAATACAAGCCTATTTTCATAGAACAAAAAATTGAAGATGAATCAGAGTTTTGTTTTCTAGAAGGTGCGGCTGGTTCTTTCGAGAAAATGAAGCATCAAGATATAATTAACCTTTCAAATTATGATAAGAAAAGAGTTTTTAAACGTTCGGATCTACATTCGTCTGGTTATGGAGCAACCTGTGATTATGGCCTAGAATTTAATGGAGAAACTTTTTCATGTGGTAAGAAGAGTTGGCGTACACATAAACAAGGGATGGATACACTAATTGCAATAAATCGAATTTTTAAAATGGGTCAGAATGTATACTTTAAACAGTTTCATTCAGATTATCCTGTAATGCATCTTGAAAATAGTTGGCATGATACTGCTGCCGGGTTTAGCGATACAAAAAAATATGTTGTTGAAACAAATCCTAAGGTTATCCAACGTTGTCTCCTTATGACCACCGACCCCGGTGATCTTGTATTTGACCCCACTTGTGGTTCCGGGACTACTGCCTATGTAGCCGAACAATGGGGACGGCGTTGGATAACGTGTGATACATCCAGGGTGGCCATTGCTCTGGCTAAACAACGACTTATGACTGCGGTTTATGACTATTATGAACTGGCCCGGCCAACAGAAGGAGTAGGGAGCGGATTCCGCTACAAGACAGTGCCGCATATTACCCTGAGATCAATTGCCAATAATGAAGAGATTGACAAGATTTATGATCGGTTTCATCCCGCCATTAAGAAATCCCTCAGTACTCTAAACAAAATACTGAATGAAGAGTGGCAGGAATGGGAGGTGCCTTTCGAAGCTGAGCCCGATTGGAAAAAGCCAGCACTTAAGTCCTGGGAAAGTTTCTGGGAAGCAAAACGAAAAATGCAGCAGGAGATGGACGATACTATCCAGCGAAATGCCCCCCAGGAGACCCTCTATGACCAGCCTTATATAGACCGTTCCAAGGCTCGGGTCAGCGGACCCTTTACTGTTGAAGCCGTGCCGGCACCTGTAGTTAAACCGCTTCTCGAAGTATCCAATAGCGATGAAGAATCTATTGATAATTCTATAGTACGCAGCGGGGAAACCCTGCGCCAGACTGAATGGCGCGAAGAATTGCTGAAAACCGGGATACGGGGCAAGAATGGGCAATATATTATGTTCTCACGGGTTGAACCATTGAGCGGGACCCGTTACCTGCACGCTGAAGCGGAAACTCGTCCTAATGATCGCGGTGCGGACAAAGTCAATGAAAGTGATGGAAGCTACGGACAAGTTCAGCGGGTGGTAATATCTTTTGGACCAGAATTTGCCCCTCTGGAACAACGCCAAGTAGCATTGGCCATTGACGAAATGCAGAAGCTTGTTCCCAGACCTTCCATAATTATTTTTGCGGCTTTTCAAATTGATCCCGAAGCGGCCAAGGATATCGATGAATTGGATTGGCCGGGGGTAACCCTGCTTAAGGTGCAGATGAATCCCGATCTCTTTACCTCGGATCTTAAAAAGAAACGCGCCTCCAATGATAGCTACTGGCTGATTGGACAGCCAGATGTGCAGGTGGAAAAACTAAAAGGGGAGACCGATAAAGGTAAGTACCAGGTCCGGGTGCTGGGGTTTGATTACTATAATACCAAAAAAGGGACGATCGAATCCGGGGGTTCAGAACGCATAGCTATGTGGATGCTCGATACCGATTATGACGGGCGCAGCTTGTATCCGCGCCAGGCATTTTTCCCAATGGCTGGAAGCAAAGAAGGCTGGGGAAAATTAGCGAGGAATTTGAAAGCTGAGATAGACCCCGAATTAATGGAAGCATACCGGGGAACGGTTTCTTTGCCGTTCACAGCCGGTCCTAACCGTAGGATAGCTGTTAAAATAATTGATGACCGTGGCATCGAAAGCCTCAAAATTATGGAGGTAGATTGATGGCACGTTCTAATATTGATCGATTAATTATTAATTCGCCTTATATAGAGCCCCAGAAATACTGGAGTTATGATTCCAGTACCCATCTCTTCGATCTGTTGGACGGGCGTAGACCGGCCGGTTATGTAATTGCCAGTGAACGTTCAAAAACCTTTGATGATCCCGGCGTGTTTGTGGAGATTCCCCTGGTTAATAAAATTCGGCCTCGTATAAAGCAATGGCGTGAAAATGGCTACCCCGGAGTGAGTGGAATAACCCGACGGTTGCTTAAACAATGGCAAGATGAAGAGGAAAGGGATTACCGGCGATTTTTCTTCTGCCAGTTGGAAGCCATAGAAACCTTAATCTGGCTGGTCGAAGGTCCTGCTGCGGATAAAGTCGGGATAGAAATACCCTCTGATGGAGGTTTGTTTACTCGTATATGTTCCAAAATGGCTACCGGCACCGGCAAAACCATTGTTATGGCTCTGCTTATTGCCTGGCAAGTTTTGAATAAGGTCAATTATCCACAAGATACGCGGTTTTCTAAGAATGTATTTATCGTAGCTCCTGGACTGACTGTTCGCAGCCGCTTGCAGGTTTTACTACCCAGTAATCCTGGTAATTATTACGAAGAGTTTAATATTGTCCCGGCTGCTTTGCTGGATAAGCTTCGCCAGGGCAAGGTTATTATACGAAACTGGCAAGCTTTAAATTGGGAAAACGAAGAGAAACTGGCTAAGAAAAAAAGTGTAGATAAACGGGGGGCCAAGAGTGATGAAGCCTATGTACGGGAAATACTGGGTGATATGGCTTCAGCACGCAATATTTTAGTTATTAATGATGAGGCTCATCATGCATGGAGGGTACCGGCAGAATCCAAAGTAAAAGGCAAAAAGAAGGATGAGATTGAAGAAGCCACCAAATGGGTAGGGGGACTGGATCGGATTCACCGAGCCAGAGGCATTCTAACCTGTTATGACTTCTCGGCTACACCCTTTGCGCCTTCAGGTAAGAAGAGCTCTGAAGAGGCATTATTTGGCTGGATTGTATCAGATTTTGGGTTAAATGATGCGATTGAATCGGGACTGGTCAAGACACCCCGGGTGGTCATCCGGGATGACGGTGTGCCTGATGCCAAGACCTATCGGTCACAGCTCTATCACATTTATGAATGGGTAAAGGAAGATCTAAATCGTCCGGCTCAGGAACATGAAACCCTTCCCGATCTGGTGACAAATGCCTATTATTTACTGGGAAAAGACTGGCTGGAGACCTACCAGTTATGGAAGGACAGCAAAAAGCTTACCCCGCCAGTTATGATTTCAGTAGCCAACCGAACTGAAACTGCTGCGCGTATCAAGTATGCATTCGATCATGAACGCATTCTTATTTCCGAGCTTTGCGATACCGAGCGAACCCTACATATTGATTCCAAGGTGCTTGATGAAGCAGAAGCCCAGGATGAGGCCTTGTTCATCAATATTGGCAACGATGATGAGGAAGATGCGAATGAAAACGCTACTCCCAAGCGCAGTAAAAAGGAGATGGGAGAATATCTTCGGCAGATGGTTGATACCGTAGGTCAGGTTGGTAAACCAGGACAGAATATTCAAAATGTTATATCTGTAGGTATGCTGTCAGAAGGCTGGGACGCCAAGACAGTTACCCATATTATGGGCCTTAGGGCGTTTTCCAGCCAATTGCTCTGTGAGCAGGTAGTAGGCCGTGGGCTTAGGCGTACCGCTTATGAAGTGAATCCTGAAACTGGCTTGTTTGAAGCTGAATATGTGAATATTTTTGGAGTTCCCTTTACCTTTATTCCCCATGAGGGTGGAGAGGGAACACCTCCCCCGCCACCGAATCCCAAGACCCAAATCCAACCGGATCAAGATAAAGTTGCATACGAAATTAGCTGGCCCAATATTATCCGCATTGATACTGTCTTTAAACCATCCTTGAGTTTGAATATGGATCAGGTAAAACCCCTGGAGCTGGATACGATGTATGTAAAGGAAATAGTTGATTTGGCTCCGATTGTTGAAGGACATCCGGATATTACGAAGATTACCAAGATAAATTTGGAAGGATTAGCTCGCGAGTACCGGATGCAACGGATTATATTCAAAACAGCCAGTGAGATATTTGACCAGATGAAAACTACCTGGCAGGGTAGCCGTGAATACTTGCTGGCTCAGGTTATTAATCTTGTCGAACAGTTTATAAGATCAGAAAAGATTATTATTACTCCACCTTTATTTGCCCAGGATGAAATGAGAAAACGGCTGGTGTTAACCTTGAATATGAGTAAAGTGGTGCAGCATATTTGGGATAATATCCGTTTTCAAAATACGGAACAGAAGGTGCTGGTTTTTGATCATGAACGACCTATTAGATCGACCGGCGATATGCGGACCTGGTATACTGGTAAGCCTTGCGCTTATTCCAGTCATTCGCACATTAATTTTTGTGTGCTCGATAGCGCCTGGGAGTCATCAGAAGCATATTCCCTGGATAATAATGAGCGGGTAGCGGCCTGGGTAAAAAATGACCATCTTGGCTTTGATATCTCCTATGTCTATCAGGGTGCGGTTCGAAAATACCGGCCGGATTTCATAATCAAGCTTAGTAACGGAGAGTTTTTGATTCTGGAGACGAAAGGCAAAGAAACCCTACAGGACAAAACCAAGCGACAAGCACTTATAGAGTGGGTTGATGCCGTCAACCAGGACGGACGATTTGGCAAGTGGTATAGTGCGGTATCTTATCATCCAAAAGATATTGGCGGGATACTGAATTCCTTTTAAGTTGAAAACACAGCTTATGAGGGGGGGCTCCAATGAATCAATCTCAAATAATCAGTAAAATGAGCGAGTATTTACATCTATCTACTGTTATACTCGCTGAGTGGCTCTATTCAAAATTGCCTCACATCACTGAAAATTGGTGGAAAGAATGCGTTTTAGAGAACCTGAGCTATTATCAGCGTGAACGTGTTATTGCCGATAATATTTCTTCTCTAAAAGAACTGGATTTATCGGCATTGTTGAGAGTCGCAAATAAGAGCTGGTATGAATTGCGAAGCACATTCTATCTATCTCAAGCAGAGCGTAAATGCCTTAGGGCAATGTTCTCTGTTCGTAACAACTGGGCACATTGTGCCGGAAATATTCCCGGCAAGGATACCATTGAATGCGACCTAGAAGTCATATATCAATTTGTGCAGCAATTTGGAGCATCAGCGGATGTTTGCTTAAATATCGAAGCATTTAAAAGCGATTTGCGATATGCAGAGATTGAACCTTCTCAAACAACCTCATCGAATATGCCTGGTCAGAAGAAAAAAGATGAAATCCTACACCAGCAGATAGAAGAAAAAAGTATGGTATGCTTGCGGAGCAACCCAGCGATTAAGGGAATGGTTTTTTCGATCAGTGAGATCGGAGGAACAAAAAAATATGAGGTTTTCGTCAACGGGGAGATCAAAACTTTCTATGACGATCAGATTGTTCTTGAGAGTAGTAGCCTATCATATCACATGGTTGATATGGATGTCCTCCAAAGCAGCTTGACAGCGTATCAATTGAAAAACCCGTCGATGGGCAGTTTGCATTCGTTAAATGCTGCCCGAATAGACTTTGTTCCTTATCAGTTTAGACCTGCGTTGAAAATGATAAAAGCTGATGTGCCGCGTCTTTTGATCGCGGATAGCGTAGGCGTTGGTAAGACAATTGAAGCCGGGCTGATACTGAAAGAAGCACAAGCACGATTAGACATTGAAACGGTACTGATCATATGCCCTAAACCTTTGGTTGCCGAGCGAAAATGGGAGCTCGAAATGAAACGCTTCGACGAAGATTTCATTCCTGTTAATGGCCCGGCTTTGAGGCAAATCGTATTAGATACTGACCGTGATGGTGCTTGGCCGGAGCGATACGGGAAAGCAATCATTCCTTATTCGTTGTTCAGCAAAGAAATAATATATGGTACTGGTCAAACCAAAGGCATACGAAAACGGCACTCAAATCTTGGATTGCTTGGCCTTGACCCTGCTCCCCATTTTGATATGGTGATAGTTGATGAGGCACACCATATTCGTAATAGCAATACATATGCATACGAGGCGGTAAAATATCTATGTGATCATGCTGATTCTGTAGTCTTTTTGACAGCCACACCTCTTCAAACGGGGGATCAGGACCTTTATACATTATTAAATGTTCTGCGACCGGATATAATACTAGATCCTGAAACCTTTAATATGATGGCAAGGCCCAATCCATATATAAATAGGGCAGCTCATTTCATACGGACGGAATCGCCTGATTGGACAAAAGAGGCACTGAGTTCTCTTGAAGAAGCGGCATTGACACAATGGGGTCAATCGGTAATAGCACCAAATCCCGTGTTTAAAAATGTGATTACACTTTTGTCTGGCGATAACATAACACGCGAACAACGAGTGCAGTTGATATCGGATGTTGAAAGCCTTCATAGTTTCTCCGGGATGATCAACCGTACTCGCAGACAGGATATACAGGATTTCTGTATTCGCCGTTCCTATACTGTGGAAACAGTGCTTACGTTGAAGCAGAAAGAGCTTCACGATGAGTTATTAAGATTTGAAGCCAAAGCGTTATCTGTCCTACATGATAACAAAAGTGTGCGCTTTATGATGAGTACACTTTCCAGGCAAGCAGCAAGCTGTATCTTTGGCCTGGCGCCATTTATTAAAACAATTATTCAGCGTAGGCTTAAGCAAATATGGGATGATCCAGAGTATGATGTTGAAGATTTTTCTTTCAGCGGCGAGGCCTATGATACTTTCGGCGAGATGGCAAAGCAATTGCTTGAACTTGCAGACAACTTGCCGGATGAAGATCCTAAATTTGATTCTTTGTTCGAAATTATCGTGGAAAAACAAGATCAAAACAACAACAAAATTATTATATTCAGTACCTTTAAACATACACTAACATATTTAAGAGAAAAGCTGAATGATTCCGGCCTTCGCATCGCTCAAATCGATGGGAGCGTTAAGGACGATGATCGTTATGCTCTGCGCGAAAGATTTAAACGTGATAAATCTGACCCTAATGCTATTGACATTCTCATGTTTACCGAGGTTGGATCTGAGGGTTTAGATTATCAGTTCTGTAATATGATGATCAACTATGATCTTCCCTGGAACCCGATGCGCATTGAGCAGCGAATTGGCCGAATAGACCGGCGAGGCCAGCAAAGCGATGTAGTTAATATCTATAACATGATTACCAGTGATACGATAGATGCCGAAATTTATCATCGTTGCTTACTTAGAATAGGAATATTTGAGGACAGCGTAGGCGAGTGTTCTGAAATTCTTGGGGAGATTAGTAGGGCAATCCAAAACATTGTGTTCGATCCTTCTTTGACGGATGATGAGCGTAAAATAAAACTTGAACAGATGGCAGATAATGAAGTGCGGAAAATTCAGGAATTGCGCTGCCTTGAAGAAGATGAAAAGCAACTGCTTGGATTTAATTTGTCTAATTACATGATGATAAAGGAGGTTCAAGATGCAGAGAACCCCTGGATATCACCTGACGCGATTCAGTATATGCTGGAAAAATATCTCGAATCTCGAATTGGCCTAGGTAATTATATAATCGGTGAAAGTCCACTAAAAACACTTCGCCTTTCCGCAGAAGCACGTAAATTGCTCCTTGATGATTTTAGAAAATTGCCCGTTACCCGTTCAGCCATTCGAAGAAGTTGGGAACTATACCTCAAGAGCAGTAAACCGAACTGTGCAATAACTTTTAATTGTGAATGTGCGGAGCAGAATCGGCAGGCTTTTTTTATCACGACAGTTCATCCGCTTGCGAAACAGGCTGCCGAGTACTTTGATTTAGGCGATGTTTTTTATGTTGGAGCCGCGATAAACAGTCCTGAATTCGAGTCTGGCGAGTATGCTTTCTCAATATATTCCTGGGAGTATTTTGGATATAAGCCTCAACGTAAGTTGGTTGCAGTATCCGAGAATAACTATATTCAGCTTGAACTAATGGACATACTCCAGACGGCAAATATGATAACAATAGAAGCAGAGCAATATCGCTCCGTTTGGGATGCGCTTGAAGTTAACCACCTTAAATTGTGGGATGTAGCGAAAAAGGAGCACAAACGAGGTGCTGAAGAATCATGTAATTACAAAGTTGAAAGCTTAACCAATAGTTTTAATAGTCGGGTACGCCTTTTACAACAACAAATTGCTGATGCGTATGATAAGAACATCCTTCGTATGCGGCGTGCAGAATTGGAGAATGTCAAAACAAAATATAAGGCACGAGTTGCAGAGCTTCAGCAGGAGGCGGAAAAAGCTGATATTCATATTCGCTTGCTGGTTAATGGGGTGCTGTTTGTAGAGGGGGATTAAACTATGGGCATTGCAGAACGAGTGAGAGATAAACAGAATACGAATGATATGCTTCGACGTGCTTTAGAGAGGATTATTCAGTTATATACCGACAAGGCTCATTTTATTTATGAACTGCTACAGAATGCTGAAGATGCACAGGCCACAGTAATAAAATTCCACCAGATGGATGATCGCCTCGAAGTATACCATGATGGTATTCCGTTTACAGAAGAAAACCTTCATAGTCTATGTGATATCGGAGCATCTGATAAGGTTGGTGATCTCAATCAGATAGGGGAATTTGGTGTGGGCTTCAAGTCGGTGTTTGGAATCTGTGATCGGGTAAAACTATACAGTGAGCCATCCAATTATAAAAAACAACATGAAGTATCACCTGCTTTTAGTGTAGAAATCATCAATTTTACTGAACCAAAAGATATAGACGCAGAGCATCTCTCCGAACCTTATACAACGAAGTTTGTTTTTTCATACTGTGTCGGGAAAAGTTATTCAGGATTTAATACCCTTGACGAGTTGAAAAATGCAATTGCGAAAAGGTTGAGTAATCTTGGTGTAAATACAATGCTATTTTTGCGATATCTTAACTCTATAGAGTATGAAATAGAATCCAATACTAATATAGGTTCAGGTTGCTATATGTTGTCCAAAGAAGAGATTAATCCATTTTGTAGACTTGTAACAGCCCTTGGCAAAACCAATGGCGCAACAGAAGAATTGTCATACCTGAAATATTCGAGAATAATATCTGTAAACGCTAACGATAAGCGGACTGTCGATATTGCCTATCCGGTTGTAATCGATAAAGACGGAGAATTTCGCTTTAAAAAGGCTAATAATCCCTATATATCGGTATACTTTCCTACAGAAACTGAAAGCAAAATTCCCCTGATAGCACAAGGTCCTTACCGAACCACTCCAAACCGAAGCAGCATACCGTTTGATAATGAAGAAAATATACACCTGGCACGATTAACTGCTGAACTGCTTTATGAAAGTGTACTTGATATTAAATCTCAAGGGCAGATGAATCTTCAATTGCTGAATATTCTACCTCTTCAAAAACCGGATTTTTTTGAAAATTGGCTTTTTAAACCGCTCTATGACAAAATGTTTGAATTATTTAAAAACGAAGCAATATTACCTACAGCTGATGGAGGCTTTATTGCTAGTAATTACGCAAAGATTGCTCGTGGACAAGAATTGATAAATATTTTTCAAGGTAATCTGCTCGGCGAATTGATAAATGATGATGACACTGTAGATGGTGAACTTTGTAATTCATATGTTCCATATAAATGGCTACCAGGGCAGGTAACAAGGGATAACAAGGAATTCAGTGCGTTATTTTCTTTCCTTACAAATGAGATGGAAATCGAGGTCATTCGACCAGATGATTTGCGATACCAT
>ENA-UOUL01003535-UOUL01003535.1-bioreactor-metagenome-genome-assembly--contig:-NODE-3535-length-15764-cov-4.251928_pt1 | contig 15764 bp, 12 predicted proteins | sample MGYA00249838_ERZ747220 | MGnify/ENA primary metagenome ERZ747220 (study PRJEB28778, sample SAMN05720191) | bioreactor metagenome | isolation source: Anaerobic biogas reactor | place: USA:Washington...
AGGCTAGCTGGTATGGAAGTTTTAGACTTGCCTGGCAGCAGCCTGGCAGATGAATTTTCCGCTCTGGAAGCCAAATGGCAGGATTACGACTTCTTTTACCTTCATTACAAACAAACCGACACCTGCGGCGAGAGCGGTGATTTTGACGGGAAAGTGCGTGCAATTGAAGCTTTTGATGCCCAACTGCCACGTCTTTTAGCCCTCAAACCAGATGTGGTCATCATCACCGGTGACCATTCCTCCCCAGCCCTGATGCAGTCGCACAGCTGGCACCCGGTGCCTTTGTTGCTGTATTCTAAGCTTGTCCGTGCAGACCGGCTGGCAAAATTTGGTGAACGCAGCTGTGCCATGGGCAGCCTGGGGATTATGCCCGCCAAATATGTCATGCCCCTAGCGCTCGCCAACGCTGGCCGGGTCGCCAAATATGGCGCTTAACAAGGATTGTTATGAGCAACACAGATCACATTTTCATGCAAAGTCTATTTGAAAAACTTCAAAGACTGTACCCGGCTGTGTCAGAGCTGACACTGGACGAGTTTGGCTACTGCCTGGAGACCCTAACGCCTAACGAAGGTTGGGATGCCCTCAGCCTGCCCACTCAGCAGGAAATTGAAGCGCTCATCACCAGCCAGGCTTTCTACGAAAGCATTCAACTAAAACCGAAATACGGTGGCAAACTGGTTTTGGATTCCCAGGTGAAGCGATTAAGCCAACAGCTTTTGGCTGGGCTAGTAAAGGGCGCTTACCCGCTGGATTGGGTAAACCAACACTTTTACTTTGATCTGCGCGGATTTCTCTTCTTTCACCGCACCCAGTACTTTGATGAGCAGGTCCTAACGCACTTGGGCAGCAGTCCTTACAGGCGATTTGCCCCCCTGCAGCAGCGTTTTGAATCCCAAATGGCTGTAACTTACAGGCAGTTCAAGCAAGCCAATGCCGAGATTGACCAGTGCTTGATGGACACTTTACAAAAACTGGTGACCCTCAAAGGTACCCCCATCCTGATCGCTATTGCCGGCCAGACCGCCGCAGGCAAGACCGAAATAGTAGAGCGCTTGCAGGCAGGCTTTGAGGCGAACGGACAATCCGTCACCACCATTGAAATAGACCATTTCCTGACCGATCGCGACTATCGCGAAGCACACGGCATCGATTCACTGGGTCAGCAGGCGCTTCATTACGAGCTATTCAAAGCCTGCCTGGCTGATATCTGCCTGGGCAAGCAGATTACCACCCCGCGCTATGACTTTGTCGCCGCCACTTCCAGTCACAACTTAGATGGCAAGCTAAAAGAGGGCTGCCAACCCCTAGAAATAGAGCCGGCGGATATCATTTTTATCGAAGGTAATTTCCCCTTCTTACTGGAAGAAATAGCCCACTTAATCGGCATCAAGGTCGCTTACCTGACTGATGACCCTGTGCGGATGAAGCGCAAGTGGTGGCGTGACATGGACCTGCGCAAAAAATACGACTTGGCATACTTCCTCAACCGTTATTTCCGTGAGCAATTCCTGATGGCAGAAAGCGCTTATCGTCCCCAATTGGCTCTTTGCGACCTGCTGGTGGATACGACCCAGGCAATGCTCTGGGCTACGCCAGAAATCCAGCGACTATTAGAGTCATAATGCAATTAATCTTGCATAATTTGTTAAATTGTTGTACAATAATTCAAATGCAAGCAATATTTCATTTCCAGAAAATTTGTATTTTATCCAGGTGCGTTATCCACTAAGGAGAAACGGCGATGATTTTGGATTTTGATTACCATAAAACTGTTGAATTCAACCTGGTTGTCAGCGATCACTATAACGAGCTTACCAAAAGTGAACGGCGGATTGCAGACTTCATGCGGAAAAACCAAGAGGAGTCTGCTTTTTTGTCTGCCGCTGAAATAGCCCATCATTTAGACTTGAGCGAGGCAACATTGGTGCGCTTTGCACGATCTTTAGGCTTCGCCAGTTACCCCGCTATGCGCGAAGTCTTACAGGAGAATTTTCGCCGCAGGGTCACACACTCCTCCCGACTGCGCGGTAGTCTTGATGATCTTCAAAAAGAAGGCGATATTTTTGAGCGTCTTACGGCTACCGAAGTGGACTACATGACCCAGGCGCTTGAGTCCATCGATCGGGACGAGATGCGCAAAGCCATTGAATTGCTGAGTTCTCATGAGCGTATCTTTGTCTTTGGGCTGGGTCCTTCCATTTCGCTGGTAGATTTGCTGCAGCTACGCCTGAGTCGCTTCGGCAAAACCGTGGTCCCGCTGATCAGTTCTGGCCGTGAGATGCTGGAATTGCTCTTAGCGCTTGAATCTTCAGACCTAGTCTTTGTGATTTGCTTTTTTGATCAGAACCCTTCACTGCGCCTCTTACTTGACTACAGCAACCAGGTCGGTAGCCAGATTATCATGTTGACCGACACCCTCGATTCCATTTTCAGCAACCAGGTGGATGTGACGCTTGCTGCGCGGCGCGGTCCTTTTGGCGAATTTCACTCACTGGTTGTGCCCATGACCGTCATCAACGCCCTGCTTTTGTCACTGGCAAACCAGGATAAAGAAAAAATCCTGCCAATGCTCGATAAACTTGACTCCCTGCGTGCAAAATTAAGTGACTACAACGCAAATGATGAACATTAAGAAGAATCTAGGCCAGGTTGACCTGTAAATAATGATAAGGAGATAGTTCTAATGTCAGTTACGTATGCAGATCCTCAAACAGCCTCCGGGAAGTGGCACGCCCATTTACGTCGATTTTTCCGCTGGCTGACCACACCGCACGTATTTTTATCCTTGATCATGCTTGCAGTGATGTACTACATGGTTCTCTTGCCGCTTTACCGCATGCTGGTAACCACTATCACCGTGAATCAAAACGACCTGCGTGCTATCCCGGGCGCCTTAGTTGGCGATCTGACCAGCTACCACTGGTTGCGCATGTTGATTGGCGAAATTGCCAAGATCATGACTTATGGTCCCCTGGTGCATTCCCTCACGATCTCAATTGGTGCCACCCTGCTGGCACTCTTGCTCGGCGGCGGCATGGCCTGGCTGGTCGTGCGCACCGATATTCCCGGCAAAAATACCATTCACATGCTCGCTACGGTACCTTACATCATGCCTTCCTGGACCATTGCCATGGCTTGGAAGGTTCTATTCAAAACAACAGCTGTTTCGGGAGGGACACCTGGCATGTTCCAGTTTGTTACTGGCTCCCCCCCGCCAATCTGGTTGTCAAACGGGGCAATTCCCATCATCATTAGCAGTGGTCTGCACTACTACACCTTCTTTTTCCTGTTTGTATCTGCGGCGCTGATGTCCATCGACTCCTCACTGGAGGAGGCTGGTGATTTAGCAGGCGCTTCACGCACCCGCATCCTACGCAAAATCACCTTCCCGCTGGTGCTGCCTGCCATTGCTTCTGGCTTTATCATGACCTTCTCCAAGACTATGGGCACCTTTGGCGGTCCAAACGTGTTGGGGGTGCCTATCGGTTATTACACACTTTCAACCATGCTGCGCTCAAACACTGGCATCGGCAACTACGGAGATGCCTTCGTCACCGCCATCGTGCTGATCCTCTTCTCCATGACCACGATCATGATCAATCAAAAGCTAATCGGCACCCGCAAAAGCTATGAAACCATTGGTGGGCGCGGATTTATGGCTCAAAAAATGAAGCTCCGCAATTGGCGACCATTCTTCATTGCTTTGATTACGATTGTTCAATTTACAATTGCAATAGTGCCATTGGTCGTGCTTATTTACAGCACTTTCATGCTGCGTACTGGTGACTTCAGCCTCAGCAATTTCACGCTCCATCACTGGATCGGGCAAAGCGATCTGAAAATTAATAATGGTGAGCCTGGCGTGTTGCTTAACCCACGCATCTGGCATGGTGCCTGGAATTCCATCCGGCTCTCGCTTTGGACGTCATTTATCGGTGGCATTGTTGGGGTAATCCTCGGTTATTCCATTGTCAAAGGACGCGGCACCCGTTTATCGAAGATTGTTGAACAGCTGGCATTCATCCCTTATGTTATCCCTGGGATTGCCTTTGGTGCGGTCTACATTTCTATGTTCACCAAAAGTTTCTTTGGTCTGCCACCACTTTATGGAACCTTTGCCTTGCTGGTAATCGTTTCGGTTGCCAAACACATCCCACATTCATCCCGCACGGGTGTATCAGCCATGATGCAGGTGGGCAAAGAACTGGAAGAAGCCGCTTCAATCGCAGGGGCTACACCCTGGCAGCGTTTCAAGCGTATTATCTTCCCGCTCACCAGCCCGGGTTTTGTCTCTTCCTTCCTGCTCAACTTCATCACCACCATGCGTGAACTCTCGTTGATCATCCTAATTGTTACACCGGCAACAGCAGTTCTATCCAGCATGACCATGCGCTACATTGAAAATGGCAACGAACAGCAGGCAAATGCTGTCATCATCATCTTGATTGTTTTGGTTCTTATTGGCAACGCCATCATCAGCCGCTTCCGCGGCGGCAGCCTCAAGAAGGGCCTTGAAGCACATAAATAAAGAGGAGAATATGAATACATCTATTATTATTAGAAACCTAACCAAGAAATTCGGCGATGTTGTTGCTGTCAATGACGTCAACCTGGAGGTTGAGGCAGGCTCTTTCTTGACTCTTCTAGGACCTTCAGGTTGCGGCAAAACCACCCTACTGCGCTGCATCTCCGGGCTGGAAGACCCTGATGATGGCGAAATCATCATTGGCGAGCAGCTGGTCTACTCCCGCTCCAAAGGAATTTCCTTGCAGCCCGGTCAGCGTGACCTTGGCCTGGTATTTCAAAATTACGCTTTATGGCCGCATATGACAGTCTACAAGAATATAACCTTTGCGCTTGAAATTCAAAAAATGTCCAAAGAAGAAATGGATAAACGCGTTAAGGAATCCCTGGAAGAAGTGCAAATGGGAGGATATGAAGACCGCTACCCGCGCGAGATGAGCGGCGGGCAGCAGCAGCGCATCGCCTTGGCGCGCATGCTGGCGTATCGGCCAAGCGTGTTCCTGATGGATGAGCCCCTTTCAAACCTAGATGCCCGCCTGCGCATGGACATGCGCACCGAACTTAAGCGCTTACATCATGATTCTGGGGCAACCACCGTTTACGTGACCCACGACCAGGTGGAAGCCATGACCATGTCTTCACAAATTGCGGTCATGAAGCTAGGTGTCATTCAACAGCTGGATACCCCTGATAGGGTGTATCACTTCCCTGCCAACCTGTTTGTTGCCGATTTTATTGGCAACCCTAAAGTGAACCTCTTGGATGGCTTTGTAGTAGCCCAAGATGTGGTGGATGCTGGCCATTTCAACGTGCCGGTCAACACCCTTGATAAAACTGGCGAGGTGGTGATCGGTATCCGACCGGAGGACATCATTATCAGTACTGAACCAATAGATGGTGCTGAAGAGTTTACTGCATACTCAGTCCTGCCTTCAGGCGCAGAGACTATCATTGTTGCGCGCAGGGGGAAATTAGAAATTTCAGTCAAAGAAATCGGCGTCAGCAAGGTTGAAATGGACCAGAAAATCTGGCTGGCCTTCAACAAAGAGGCAGTCAACCTATATGACAAAGAGTCTGGTAACCTGGTTAACGCATAAAGCACCAGCAAAGATATTATCAAAATGGCTTTACTAATTGAATGGAGGCAAATCGGAAAAAATAAGCTGATGAAAAATCGTTTATCAAACAGATCTATTCAACATAATTCAAGGAGGAAGGTTCGATGAAAAAAGTATCAATGTTTTTGGCAATTCTTATTGCCGTCAGCATGCTGGCAGCTTGTGCAAAAGCCCCAGTCGCTGAAGAACCCGCTGAATCCCTATCTGGGTATACCGGCGCGAAGGACGAATGGTTAAAGGCCAATCAACTTGGTGTGTACGATACCGGTGAACAGGATTGGGCAGCGATTGAAGCAGCCGCCAAGGAAGAAGGCGTGCTGTTAGTTTATGCCAACTCATCTAAGACCGAAAAAGCAGCCCTGGCATTTGAGGAACTCTATCCTGAAATTGATGTCCAGGCCTTTGACCTTGGTGGTGATGATGTCTTATTGAAAACCCAAGAAGAGCAGCGGGCAGGCGCTTTTGTGGGCGATGTCTGGTTCAGCAGTGGTGGACCAACCATCAAGGGCGAGCTTATCCCGAATGGCTATGTGTGGAGGTTTGTCCCCAGCGATGTCGCTGATGTCATTCCCGCACAATTCCAAGAGCCGCTGCTGGTTTCAAGGCTGGGCAGCCAAACCTGGGCGTACAACGACGAATTAAATGATTCCTGCCCCATCACCAATATGTGGGAATTAACCGAAGATGAATGGAACAGCAAAATCTTCATTGAAGACCCGCTGAACGATGCCTCAACCCTGGGTAAATTGATGACCTTTGTTGCGCATCCAGATGAAATGGCTGCAGCCTACAAGGCATTCTATGGTACCGACCCAGTCTTAGATGCAGATACCCCCGATGCTGGTTGGTTATGGCTCAAGCGTTTTGCCCAAAACAACCCCATCCCACAACCAGGCGGCGATGAAGTAGACTCTGCCTTCGCTACCCCCGGGATGACCGAGAGCTTCCTTGCATTCGGCTCTTATGGCAACTATCCAGACAAACTCGAAGGTGCCCTGGCATTTGAATTGTGCTGGGATCTCGAGCCTGTCGGCGGTGTGGCCACGCAATCTTACATCGGCATTCTGAACCAGGCACCACACCCCAATGCTGCCAAACTGTGGATTAAATTCATCACCACCTTAGATGGCATCGACCCCTGGTACAAGATTGGCACCTACCTGCCTAACCCACAGATGCCGCCACCAGAAGGCGCCTTGCCTTACAGCCAGGTTCAGGACAACACCTGGGCAGTTGACGATGGTTTTGGGTACGACAACATCATCAAAGCCCGCGATATGTACCTGGTCAACCTAGGCAAGAAGTAGCATTTAAATCACAATAGAAACCAGGCACGGACCAGGCTAACCCTTGTTCGTGCCTGGCACAACCTGTATTTTCTAACACAAGGTAACTTGAGGCTTTAAGGGAATTATACAATGAATTTAAAAGCCGTCTTCTTTGACATGGGTGGTACCATTGAGACCTTTCGGTTCACGCGGGAGTTGCGCATTGAACGCAGCGCCCTTATCCGTGAATGCCTATTAAAGGCCGGCATCTCACTACCCCTCTCAAATGAAGCCCTGGCCGATCTAATTACCCAAGGGGCTATCGCCTATAACCGCTGGAACATGCAGACCAACATTGAGCTGCCACCGGCACAGATCTGGACAAAGTATTACCTCCAGGATTTTGCCATTGACCCACAAGTGCTTGAACCTGTGGGTGAAGAACTATCTTTTTTGTATGAGACTCAACTTTTTATGCGCGAGATGCGCCCGGAAATACCTGCTGTCCTGAATCACATCAAGAGCTTAGGCTTGACGATTGGCTGTATCAGCAACACCCAGAGCACCACCCAGGTGCCCCATACCCTGACAAGGTACGGCATCGCTGATTATTTTGACCCAATAGTGCTGTCCTCTGCCTATGGGCGCCGCAAACCTGATCCTGCTATCTTCTATTACGCTGCCCGCCTGGCAAATTGCCCAACCAGGGCTTGTATCTATGTCGGTGATAAGATCAACCGCGATGTGTTAGGCTCAAAGCGGGCTGGCTACCGCTTATCTGTCAAGATCGTGCATACCTACGATAATGGCGAGTTAGACCAAGGCGCGGTCCCAGATGCGGTCATTCATGATATGACCGAGCTGCTGCCCATTATTGAAAAAGAAATGGAGCGCGATAAGCTTTTCGCAATAAGCCAAAAGCAGGCTGCCGTCAAAGCACTTTTTTTCGATGCCGGTGATATTCTTTATTACCGACCCCGAAAAAACGAGCATTTGAAATTATTCCTGGAAGGGAAAAAACTATCTCCCGCACTCAATTTTGAGGAGGAAAAGGCACGTTTGAAGGACCTGGCCTTTATGGGGCAAATCAAGCGCCATGATTACTACGAGCAGATCATCCGCCTTTACGGTATTGACAATCCAGCTGAAATTGCAGAGGGGGTGCAGGCTATTGGGGAAGATGATGAGAGCGTTGAGATTTTTGAAAACGTCCCTGATACCATCCAGGAGCTCAAAAAACGCGGCTTCCTGTTGGGGATCATCACCGATACTGCTATGCCTTTTTCCAATAAACTAAAATGGTTTGATGAGCATGGTTTTGGCGATGTTTGGGATGTGATGATCAGTTCGCGCGAAATCGGCCTGCGCAAACCTGAAGCGACCATGTATGAACTGGCTCTTCAACAAACTGGCGTTGAACCATCCCAAGCTGTATTTATCGGGCACAAAACCAGCGAACTAACCGGCGCAAGAAAGGTGGGCTTGAAGACAATTGCCTTCAATTATGATAAAGATGCTGAAGCAGACCTGTACATCCAAAATTTTTGCGACCTTTTAAAGCTGCCCCTTTTGGAAATTTGACCCAACATTTCCACATAAACAAGTGACAATATGAAACCATTGATTAGAGCCATTATTTTTGACGTAGGGGGAACCCTGCGGGTGACCGATAAGCGCAGCCGTACAGATTTTTCTGCTATTCGTGAACTTCAGCAGGTTATTGGGGATTCCGACATCCCTGATGACTTTATCAAGAAAATCCACCAGCGCGAAAAAACTTACCGCAAGTGGTGCAAACGCTCCCTAATCGAGCTATCCGAAGTCGACTTATGGTCCAAGTTCCTCCTGCCAGACGTACCGGAACAACTGGTACGTGAAAATGCGATGCACTTCAACCAATTATGGCGCGATCAACGTGACAAGAGTATGCTGCCTGATGCCGTTAAAACCATCCGAACCTTAGCTAAGCGCGGTTTTAAGCTAGCTATTGTCAGCAACACCACCTCTTCAACTGAAACCCCAAACATGCTGGCTGCCAACAGCCTAACTGATCTGTTTAGCCCCGTTATCCTATCCACCGTTTTTGGCAGGCGCAAACCCCACCCCTCCCTATTCCTGGAGGCTGCCCGGGCGCTCAGAATCCCACCCGAGCAATGCGCTTACATAGGCGATAACCTAGCGCGAGACCTAGTCGGTGCACGCCAGGCAGGCTTCGGGGAAGTTGTCATCATCAACGGCCACGGCTACCGCGAAGGTGACTACGACCCCGATGAGGAAGCGCTCCTTGAGCCCATCACAGCCATGAAAGCCGATCATCACATCAGCACCTTAAGCGAGCTCTTGGACCTTTTTCCTGCCCACAGCCAGGCGAGCCCTACCATATTAGAGTCTCAAACGCAACCAAACCAACTTTATGACGCTGGCCTGTCAACGATGTGGCATGTGGACCAGAACCAGTCTTTCAATGACACCTTTAAAGCTGCGCGCAGCCTTGGTTTTGCCCGTTTTGAACTCAACCACAAGGTACCCCCACAATTATTAGCCCAATTTGATGCTGACCACTATTATGTCTCCACCGTGCACGACCCCTGCCCTGCCCTGCTGACCTATTCAGAAATGAAGCATGGTGATATCCAAATTTCCAGCCTGGATGAAAACAAGCGTCAGCGCAGCCTGGACTTCCTAAAAAAGACACTTGACCTGGCACGCAGCCTTGGTTCCAAATCAATCGTCATCCACCCTGGGGCAATCGTTTGTGATCCCTGGCGCGACTACCGCCTGCGCGTATTGCATGAACAAGGGCAGGTTGGATCAGAGGAATACCATCGCCTATCTGGTGAGATGATAGCAGACCGCGCAGCCAGGATAGCCCCCCACCTTGAAATGGTGATCAAGAGCCTGCAGGAATTCATAAGCTATGCCAGGGGCAGCGGTGTGTCAATTGGTTTGGAGAATCGCTACCGCTACTACGATATCCCGCTGCCCAATGAGCTTGTATTGCTCCTGGGGCTTTGTGATGAAGATTGGTTTGGTTTCCAATACGACGTAGGCCATGCCCAAACCCTGCACGCGCTTGGGCTGATCGAGCATGATACTTGGCTGGAATCATTCGGCAAGCGCATGGTTGGCGTGCACCTACATGATGTAATTGGCGTTCGGGATCACCAGGTGCCGGGCGTGGGTGATGTGGACTTCGCTCATATTGCCCCGTACATCCCTTTGGGCGCCTGGCGAACGCTTGAAATTGGCCCCCAAGCCAGCCTGTCAGACCTGCAAATAGGTTTGGAAATGCTTTACCAAAGTGGATGCATTCAAAAGATATAAACAGAACTTTAAAGATAAGGACACACACGCATTGGAACATAACATCAAAGCCATCCTTTTTGACATTGGCGGCACCTTGCTGAAGAAAGAAAACAACGGGCATCGTGATCTTGCTGTCATCCAAGAGATGGTTAACTTTCTTGAAACACCAGACTCCGCTGAGGTACTCTGTGAAAAGCTGAGCAGTGGCGAAGCAGCTTACAAAGCATGGCGTGGAAATACATACCGCGAATTGAGCCACCCAGAACGCTGGTCGCGCTTTTACCTGCCGGGTTACCCCCAGGAATTTGTCCAACAAAATGCCAGCCTATTGCAGACTTGGTGGAGCCTTTCCCGCGGTAAGCGCTGGGTGGATCAGCAAGCTGTTGAAACGCTGCAGGAATTATCTAAACGCGGCTATATCCTTGGTTCTGTCAGCCACACAAACCCAAAGTTTCTTCAGGATAGCGGGCTGTTAGACCTGTTTCACACTGTCATTTACGCAGCTGATTTTGGCATGCGCAAACCACACCCAGCCATCTTTCTTGCCGCTGCCCGAAAATGTGGCGTTTCTCCCGAAGCCTGTGCCTACATTGGCGACCGACCTTCGCGCGACGTGATCGGTGCGCGTGAAGCAGGCCTGGGTATGCTAATCACCATCTCACAAAACGGCAGCACTCCTGACGGTCAGCCTTGCCCGATGCAGGCCGACGCACATATTCATGATATCCAGGAATTATTAGCACTTTTTCCTGCCATCAGCCGCCAAAAGACAAGTGCCCCAACAGAAAGTGAAGCCTCCCCATTGTTTGATATTGCCCTCTCAACCTCAGCCTGGGATCAGGATATGGATAATGCTGATGCCTTCTTCAGCAGGGGCAGGCAGCTCGGCTTTGCACGTTTTGAGCTCAATCACCAGTTACCCCTACCAGTTTTTGACTCCATCGACTTCAACCGCTATCGCATCATCACCCTGCACAACCCCTGCCCAGCGATTGAAAACATGAAAGAGCTCGAAAAACAGGACCGCTTGCTGACCTCTCTCTCAGAGCAGAAACGCCGCTCAGGGGTTGAGGTCCTGGTTAACACGATTGAGCAGGCATATCGTCTGGGGGCTAAGTCTGTGGTTGTGCACTGCGGCCAGGTTGCTGGGGATGATTCACTGGATGGGCAGCTGCGGCAGCTCTATCGGCAGGGTCTCAAAGGCAGCCCAGTTTACGAGCAGATGAGAGAAACCATCATTGCCGACAGGCACGAGCGCGGTAAACCGCACCTTGAATCTTTAATCCGCAGCCTGCATGAAGTAGTGCCCATTGCCCGTGACGCTGGGATCAGGCTAGGCCTGGAAAACCTCTTTCATATTTACGAACTGCCGACCTTTGAAGAGATGAAAATCTTGCTGGAGGAGTTCCAACCGCCTTGGGTGGGTTGGCAGTTAGACCTCGGGCACCTGCAAGTCCTTTGTGAGCTAGGCGTCCTGCCTTACCAGGACTGGTTAGATCATTTCAGCCACCGCATGATCGGGGTACACTTCCATGACGTGATCGGCATTGACGATCACCAAGCCCCTGGCTGCGGGGATATTGATTTTCAACACATCGCCAGGTACATCCCACAGGATGCGCACCTAACCCTTGAAGTAGCAAAAACATTGACTCCCGAAGATATCCACTCCGGGTTATTACACTTGGAAGCCAAAGCTTGTATTAGAAGATTATAAAAAGAACAGGAGCTAGCATTGCCATGTTAAAAATTTTAAAGAAAAGACGTAACATATTTATCCAGCTTTTATATGAACAAGCCACCCTGACCTTGGAAGGCATCGATCTCTTGAAAGAATATCTCAGCAAGCCTGCCCAATCTTTGGCAGATAAACTGACCGCCAAGGAAAAAGAGGCCGATGAAGCCCGCCGCATCCTAATTGCAGAGCTCAACCGCACCTTCGTTACCCCTTTTGACCGCGAAGATATCTTTGCGCTCTCACGCGCCATAGATGACGTCTTGGACTATGCCTACAGCACCATGACCGAAATCGTCATCCTTAAAGTTGAGCCTACCAATTACATGGTGCGCATTTGTTCCCTGCTGCGCGATGGTGCAGTAGAGTTACAGGCTGCTATCAAATGCCTGCAGGATCACCCCAGCGTGGCTACAGAACATACGCAACGCGCCAAGGCGCTAGAAAACAGGGTTGAAAAGATCTACCGCGAAGCCCTGGCTGATATGTTCAGCGGTGCAGACACGGTCAAAAAGATTATCAAGATCATGAAAATGCGCGAAGTATATCGGCACCTCAGCAACGCATCTGACCGTGGGGACGAAGCTGCTAACGTGCTGGCAGACATCGTCGTCAAGTCAGCATAAGAGCGCATAATGCCTGCTTCTTTGATTTTCCTGATCATCTTGGCCCTTGTATTTGATTTTCTGAATGGCGTACACGATTCTTCCAATATCGTGGCAACCATGATCTCATCTCGTGCCATGCAGCCGAGAGCAGCCCTGGTTATGACTGCCCTGGCAAACTTCGCCGGCCCTTTCATCTTTGGTGTGGCGGTAGCAAACACCATCGGCGACGGCATTGTTTCCGCAGAAATGCTCAATATCCAGGTCATTATCGCCGCGCTGGTCAGTGCCATCCTCTGGAACGTCCTGACCTGGGTCCTGGGCATCCCCAGCAGCTCCTCGCATGCCCTCATCGGCGGCATCATCGGCGCAGTGGTGGTCGGTGCAGGCTTTCAAGCCATTAAGCTGGAAGGCGTGGCATTGGTATTAATTGCCCTGTTTACCTCCCCCCTGATTGGCCTCCTGGCTGGCTGGTTAATTGCCAACTTGGTTTACGTGTTTTCGATGAAAGCCAGCCCAAGAGTAAATAACCTGTTCAAGAATCTACAAATTATCACCTCATTTGGGCTCGCCCTCAGCCATGGCACCAATGATGCCCAAAAAACGATGGGTATCATCACTTTAGGTATGCTCATCAGTGGGGTCATTACCAGTTTCCAGGTGCCTTTTTGGGTGATTTTACTTTGTGCCACAGCTATTGCGCTGGGTACCTCTATCGGCGGTTGGCGCCTGATCCACACCCTTGGGTCAAAATTTTATAAGATACGTCCTGTGCATGGTTTTTCCTCCCAGGTCGCCTCTGCTGCAGTGATCCTGACCGCCTCCCTCTTAGGCGGACCGGTCAGCACGACCCAGGTGGTCAGCACGGCCATCATGGGCGTTGGCGCGGCAGACCGCTTCAGCAAGGTACGCTGGGGTGTTGCAGCTGAGATCCTCTCCGCCTGGCTGATCACCATCCCGGCCACAGCACTTTTAGCTGGCGGGGTCTATTGGATTATCGCCACAGCGATTCCTGCCATTATAAATATCTTTTAGAAAGGCTGAAATGTCCGCTACCCTAAAACAATATGACGTCATTTACGTAGGCAATTACACCAAAGACACTATCATCACCCCCGAAGGCACCCGCATTGTCGATGGCGGCGGGATGAATTACGGCGCACATGCCGGGCAGCGCCTGGAGGTCAAGACAGCCGTCGTGACCCGCCTGGCAATCGAAGACCAGTACGTAGCTGAGGCGATCCAAGCGGATGGCATCGACTGCTACCCCACCTTCTCGCCCCAATCCACCCTTATGACCCTTGAATATAAGACCCAAAACGTGGATCAGCGCAGCCTGTATGTGACCGGTTTTGGCGGCACAATCCAGCCAGAGCAGCTGGACGGTTTGGAAGCGCGTGCCCTTGTGCTCAGCCCCAGCTTGCGCGGTGAAATCGAACCCGGGTTCTTTGTGGCTATGCGCAAAAGAGCGAAGGTGCTGATCTCAGCTGATATGCAGGGTTTCGTGCGCGTTCTGCGGGGCACCGACCTGGTTTATGAACCCTGGGACGACATGTCCACTGTTTTGCCCTACCTGGATATCTTAAAAGCAGATGCAGTTGAGGCACAGTACCTGACCGGCCAGTCAGATATCGAAAAAGCAGCCCAGGTATTTGTTAGCCTGGGTGCAAAGGAAATCGTCCTCACTCACAGCGACGGGGTCCTTATCCATGCCAAGGGCCAGAATCACCACTTCCAATTTCATGCCCAGTCCATGGCCGGCCGCAGCGGGCGCGGCGATACCTGCGTGGGATCTTACGTTGCCAAGCGCCTCAGCCTGCCGCCGCGCGAAGCAGGCAAGTGGGCAGCCGCCGTCACCAGCCTTAAGGTTGAGCGACCAGGCGTATTTGACCGGCCCATCAGCGAGGTTGAGGCGTTTATTGCCAAGTACTATGCCGACTGAGCGCTTCCGCAAACACCAGGCAGAGATCAATACGTTAAAAGAAAACGCCAGGGCAACTTACCCGTTGCACTGGCGTAATTTAATCCTTGAATGGCAGTCTGCCAAACAAGATGCCGTTTGGCTGACCTATGCGGCTAATTATTTATTTTTTACGGCTGGGCTGCGCTGGGCGCTCGATCCCTTTTCCCTCCTCACTCGCATTGGTGGCGGGGCTCAGCCCGACTTTGCCACTGATCTGAGAATGCTCAACCTGGTGGTGCTGTCGCATGCCCATAACGACCACTTTGACCCAATCCTGCTGAAGGCGATCGCCGGTTTGCCCCTCACCTGGGTCATCCCTGAGTTCATGCTGGACCAAGTAAACGAAATAGCCCGCTTAGATCAACAACAGGTCCTCATCCCCAAACCAGGCCAAACCCTGCGCTTTGCTAACCTGGCGCTGACCCCTTTCGAAGCTCTGCACATGCATGCCAGCGGCGGCGTGCCGGAAATGGGTTATCTGGCCGAATTTTCGGGTAAGCGCTGGCTTTTTCCGGGCGATACGCGCAGCTTTAACATCACTGCCCTGCCCCACTTTGGCAAACTGGACGGCGTTTTTGCCCATCTATGGCTTGGAAAAGCGCAAGCCTGCGCAGACCGACCCAGCCAGTTAGAGAACTTTAGCCAGTTCTTTGCTGGGCTGGGTGCAAATAGGATCTTCATCAGCCACATGTTTGAGTATGGACGGGATGCCGATGATTTTTGGGATGAAAGGCACTTTAAGATGGTCGCAGAATGCATCAAAGAGTTTGATGCAAAGTTAAAGGTATCCCCCGTCTTAATGGGTGAGAGGATTACACTATAACTAGTTTGAGCAAGTAATGCTTATGGTGAATCTGTTGGAACTGTTGGAGTTGGAATAGGTTCCCCAGTTGGTTCAGTTGGCTCTGCTGTTGGTTCCTCAGTTGGCTCTTCTGTCGGCTCTTCTGTTGGCTCCTCGGTAGGCACGGGTACGCTTGTCGGTTTGACAGGCGCGCTTGTCGGTTGAATAATATTTGGGATCGGCCCACTTGGAGTGGGGAGTGGAGTGTTGGTAGGCCTGGGAGGAGGGGTTACAACCGGAATTCCATCCATAGGACCAGTCACTATTGAATAATACGCCCATATCCAACAATTTCCCGGAGCTTTCGGGTTTTTTATCAACCAGTATTGAAAATCAACTGTTCTACCCACTATTTCTGCCTGTTCTCCAACCTCAAGGTTACCTACTTTTGGATATACTTG
>ENA-UOUL01003536-UOUL01003536.1-bioreactor-metagenome-genome-assembly--contig:-NODE-3536-length-15759-cov-4.655975_pt1 | contig 15759 bp, 12 predicted proteins | sample MGYA00249838_ERZ747220 | MGnify/ENA primary metagenome ERZ747220 (study PRJEB28778, sample SAMN05720191) | bioreactor metagenome | isolation source: Anaerobic biogas reactor | place: USA:Washington...
GGTCCAGCGGGATGGCTGTAGGGCGCGCACGCCGGTGCGCGCCGGTCCAGCGGGATGGCTGTAGGGCGCGCACGCCGGTGCGCGCCGGTCCAGCGGGATGGCTGTAGGGCGCGCACGCCGATGCGCGCCGGTCCAGCGGGATGGCTGTAGGGCACGCACGCCGGTGCGCGCCGGTCCAGCGGGATGGCTGTAGGGCGCGCACGCCGGTGCGCGCCGAGTACCAACTCAAAGGAGGTACAGGAGACGATGTCAGTCATGGAGAGCCTCAGCACGCTCGGGCTCTCGGTACAGGCCCGGGTGCCGGCTCAAGGGCCCGGGTGCAGGGGTGTCACCGGTCCGCCCGGCGGCGCCTCCGAGAGCACTGCTCGGGAGGATCGTGTCGCCTTTGCCGCTGCGTTGCGGCAGTCGTTCGGCGCGGGCGCGTTGCAGTCAGCGCCACGGGTCGCGCCTTCGAAGCGATCCGCCGAGGCGCAGGCGGTTGACGAACCCACGCCCGATGAGGGGGAGGCCCGCTGCGCCGAGGAGGGAGCCGAGGGTACGACCAGCGCCCTGCGCCCCAAGAAGGGCAAGGGCGCGCGGGCTCTGGATGAGACGGCGGCCGTCGCCGCACAGGCACCGGCCCCCATGCCGCTGGACCTCACCCAGGAGGCGGCAACAGCAGAGGCGGCGTCCGAGCCCGGCCGGGCAGACGCCGAGGATGACCTCACCATCGCGGCCCTGGCGCCATCGGCTGCGACGCATGCGGCGAACGTGCCGGCGGCGGCAATGCGCACCGCGGCGGATGCCGTGGGGGCGATGAGCGCCGCCGAGACCGAGCCAATGCCGGCTGCCGCCCCACACGAGCGGCCCGGCCGCGCAACGCAGGCCAGCGACCCTGCCCCCGAGGACACAACGGCGAGCCACGACATGGCGCCCGCGTCCTCGGGCTCAGAGGCCGAAGGGGTTCGGGCGGACGAGGAGTGGCGCGCGTCGCCCGTGAGCGACACCGTGCCGGCGCATGCCACGCCTCTGGTCGGCGACCAGCTGCGGCGAGAGGAGATCGATCAGGCGGGGCTTTTCGACGCGCCGAACGACGCGGACGAGGCCCGCGCCAACGGTCCGGACGCCTCACGGGCGGCCACGGGACAAGGCGATGGTGGCGCCCGACATGCCTCCGGCGGCGCCGGGCAATCCGCCATGGACGCGCCGGTGCGAGCGACTCCCGAGGAGCAGACGCCTTCCGCGGCGTCGACTGCCTCGCCAGGGAGTGGCGCCATCGAGGCCGAACGCCCCGGGCGCCGCCAGCACGGCACACCGGCCGCGGGCGCACCGGAAATCCTTCCCGGCGACGCCCACACGACGGTGGTGCACTGGCTGCACGGCTCCGAGCGCGTGGACGACGTACAAGCGCAGCGCCAGGTGCAACACATCTTGGTCTCGAACTTGGCGGAGGACATCCACCGCCTCACGTTCGTGGGCCAGAGCCGCGCCGTCCTGCAGCTTCAGCCGCCTGACCTGGGCAAGCTTAGCATCCACCTGACGATGCAGGAGGGCGGCCTGGCGGTAGAGATGGTGGTGGAGACCGAGGCGATCAGGGCGATCGTCGAATCGACCCTCGACCAGCTTCAGACGGCGCTGGCACAACATGGGCTGGCAACCGCCGGCGTGTTCGTGCAGGTGGGAGAGAGCGCTCATCGCGACGGCGAAGAGTGGCAAGCCCGCCGCAGCCGCGAACCGCGCGGGGTCCCCGCAGCGGCCGGTCGCGCCGACGGCGCCACAACCGCGGCGCAGGGGCGCCACCTGGGATACGACTCAACCGTCGACTATCGCATCTAGCACGGGACAAGGAGTGGGAGTATGCCCGTCAACGCAGTGATGCCTTCCGTCTCATCGACCACGGCCTCCACGGCCGGCGAATCGCCCGCCACGACGGGGTCCGACGAGCGCATGGGGATCGGGCGCGACGCGTTCATGCAGCTGCTGCTGGCACAGATGCGCTACCAGGACCCGCTGAACCCCATGGAGGACCGCGATTTCATCGCCCAGTTGGCCCAGCTCAACACGCTGGAGCAGCTGGAGCAGTTGAACGAATCGCTGGCCGACTTTATGGGACAGCAGAACCTCCTGCGGGGCGCCGAACTCATCGGCAAGACGATCCGCGGTGCCACCGCCGAAGGGGAGTACGTGGAGGGAGTCGTGCAGGCCGTGCGCACCGTGGGGGCGGACGTGGTGGTCTCGCTGGGCGACAAGGATGTGCCGCTCAAGGACGTGACGCAGGTGACGCAATAGGAGGGACCCTATGGCGCCGAGGATAGACGCGGACGCGGTCCGTCCGCTCACCGTCGCCCGGCCGGGGGCCGGCGCGACATCGCCGTCAGACGCGGCGACAAAACGTATCGATCCGTCGCTCAACGCGGCGGTCAGGGCACAGGTGGCGTTCGCCGACGTGCTGCAGCGCGTGCGGGCGACGGACCCGGCGAGAGGTACTTCATCTGGCGGGGTCCAGTTCTCGTCCCACGCTCAGCGCCGCCTGCAGAGCAGGGCCATTCCGTTCGGCCAGGAGGAGTTGCAGCGCCTGGAACAGGCCGTGGACAGGGCCGAGAGCAAGGGGTCGCGTGATTCGCTCATCCTCATCGACGAGCTGGCCCTGGTCGTGAACATCAAAAACCGCGTGGTCGTCACCGCCATCGACAAGGAGAGCCGCAAAGAGAACATATTCACCAACATCGACTCTGTCGTCATGACCTGAGCCACGGCGGCGCGGCGTATCGGCCGCATCGCGTCGACATCGGATGACACAGGCTGGACCTCTTTGAGGGGGCCTGTGTAGCTACCCCGCCCTCGTTGGGGCGGATCGATCTCAAGGAGGCACTTTTCATGCTTCGCTCTATGGCATCCGCCATCTCGGCCCTTCGCAACCACCAGACCTTCATGGACGTGGTGAGCACCAACATCGCCAACGTGAACACCACCGGCTACAAGGCGAGCCGCGTCACCTTCCAGGACGTGATGAGCCAGACCCTCTCGTCGGCATCGGCACCCACCGATACGGTGGGTGGCATCAACCCGGTGCAGGTGGGCCTGGGGATGCGCCTGGGCGGCATCGATACGATCTTTACCCAGGGGAACCCCCGCGCCACCGGCCAGCCGCGGGACCTGGCGATCCAGGGAGACGGGTTCTTTGTCCTGCAGCAGGGAGATACCACCTACTATAGCCGCGACGGCGTGGTCGACGTGGGCACCGATAACACGCTGGTGAACCCCACCACCGGCATGCGGCTCATGGGCTGGATGGCCGACACCACCGGCGCCATCAACACCGGCCTGCCCACCGGCGCCATCACGATTCCGTACGGCACGGGCGAGGCGCGGGCGACCACCGAGGTGACCTACCAGGGGAACCTCGACGTCGAGGCAGAGGCCACCGATACCGTCGAGGCGACCATCCCCGTGTACGACTCTCTCGGCGAGATCCACGCGCTGACGCTGACGTTCACCAAGACGGCCAACGACCGCGAGTGGACCTGGGCCGTCACGGCGCCCGCCGGTGTGACCGTAGCGAACCCGACGGGCACCACCATCGCCTTTGACAGCGCTGGTGCTTACAGTACGCCGGCGACCACCACCATCGACCTGACGGGCTTTACCAACGGCGCCGCCAATATGACGGGCGTCGTGCTCGACTTTTCCTCGCTGACTCAGCTCGCCCAGGCGAGCGAGGTGGGGGCGACGAACCAGGACGGCCTGTCGGCGGGCACGCTGATCGACTTTTCGGTGAACGAGTTTGGCGAGGTCCTCGGGCTGTACTCCAACGGCATGAGCCGCACGGTGGCCCAGATCGCGCTGGCGAGCTTTAACAACCCGGCCGGTATGCTGCGCATGGGGCAGAACCTGTTCTTCCCCTCCCCGAACTCGGGCACGGCCAGCGTGGGCGCCCCGGGCGAGGGCTCGCGCGGGCGCGTCTGGTCCGGCTATCTCGAGATGTCCAACGTGGACCTGGCCCGCGAGTTCACCGACATGATCATCGCGCAGCGCGGCTTCCAGGCCAACTCGCGCGTGGTCACCACCAGCGACGAGATCCTGCAGGAGCTGGTGAATCTGAAGCGCTAGTCGCCGCATGCCTCGGGCGCCGGGCGCGTGTCCGGCGCCCGAGGAGTGGCTCAGGAGCCCACCACGAAGGGCAGTACCGCCCCTAACAGATCTATCGCCCGCGAGGCGGGCGCAGGTTGGCAACCATGCAATCCGTTACATCCTCGCGCAAAATCGGTCATGGCCGCTCAGCGCGCCGGTGGGTCGGCGCCGTCGGTCCCGTCTGTGGGCTGGCGATCCTCCTCGTGGCGGCCACGGGATGCCGCATCGTGGTGGGACGGCCCGGCACCGTGCGCGCCGAGCAGGTGACTCCCGCGCCGATGGACACCCATGCCGCGCCCTCGGCTACGGTGGCCGCCTCGACGCCACGGTGGGACTATCAGACACTCCCCTCGCCGACACCCTCGGCCACGCCGACAGCCACGCCCACTGCCACGGCCACGCCCACGCCCGAGCCGATGACATACGTCGTGCGAGAGGGCGATAGTCTGTCTCGTATCGCCGAGTCCTTTGGAGTGACGGTGGTAGAGATCATGGCCGCGAACGGCCTGGGCGACCCCGACTCGATCCGTGTGGGAGAGCGGTTGTTGATTCCAGGGGTCGCGGCGACGCCGGCGTCGGATGCCGAGTCGGTGGTATCCGAGGAGGTGACGGTCGACGAGGTCACGCCCGAGCCAACCGACACGGCCACGCCGACGACGGCGCCCTCGAGTACGCCGCTCGCGACCTACACGCCCTACCCAACCTATACACCCTACCCGACGTACACGCCCTATCCGACGCTGACGCCCTGGCCGTCGTACACACCTTACCCAACACCGACGCCGCTTCCGACACACACGCCTTGGCCGACGCCAACGGCCGTCCCTGCTTCGAACAGCGCCGGCCAGGCGCAGCCCATGCCGACACGTTATGTCGCGCCGACATACACGCCCTACCCTACCTATACGCCGCTTCCTACCGCGACGCCGACGCACACTCGTACGCCGACGCCGCGTCCGACGGACACGCCCTATCCGACCTTTACGCCGCAGCCCACGTACACGCCATATCCGACCTTCACTCCGGTAGTGCCGGTCAAGGGGCCCAAGCCCCCCGGCGCGTAAGAGTGGCCGAGGGCGAGTCGCCGCCTCATCGCCGGGCACTGCGCCCCGGCCGCGGCATCCGGCACTGGGGGGATTCACATGCCATCGCATACGAGTTTGGATGGATCGCCGGCCCTGACGCCCTGGGGGGGCGTCAGGCCAAGCGGTCACGCACTGCCGGCACACAGTCTGGACGCCCTCGGGCGCCTCGCGGCGACGCTACCCGCCGCGAGCCCCGCCGAGTTGGCGCAGGCCTGGGTCGCCCGGGCCGCAGAGTGCTTGTCGGTGCGCGCGCTGCACCTGGCCCTTCGGGAGGGTGCCGAGACGCGCTACTGGTCGGCGCCACACGACGCTCCGCTCGGGGCTGACTGGCGCGAGGTGGAGGAGGCTATCGACGCGGGCGCGCCGAGGGCGATCGCTCTCGGTGACGCTGAGCGCCCCGCCCTCGTGCGCATCGTGGCGCCGATAGCGGGCGACTCGCGCCCCATCGGCGCCCTGGTGGCCGACGCGCCGCCGCAGGCCGTCGCCGAGGTGTTGGGCGCCCTGGAGGCGCTGCGCTGGCCGCTGGCGCTCCGCCTGACGAGCCTGCTGGATGCGCCGCCGACTGGGCAGAGAACCAGGTGCGCGGCGATGCATGCCCTGTGCGAGGCGATGCACCGCTGCGACACCCTCACCGACCTGCTGAGTCGCCTTCTGGAGGCGTTACCGGGGCTCGTCGGGACCCGGTGGGCCGCGGTGGCCGCCTGCGACCCCACGGGCCGGGTGCTCTATGTGACGAGCCTCGACACCCCTGATCCCCTGGGGCCCGAGGGGTGGGCTAACGCGGCGCGCGCTACGGGCTCGGGCGCCGTTGACGCGGCCGCGCCGCTCCGCCTCCCCGACGCGACGAGCCGGAGCGAGCCGACGTGGATCGTCCCGATGTGCGCCGACAGCAACCCGCTGCGATACCTGTTGGCAGTCGGGGGGAGTGTGGGCGCGCCGGGCGTCATCGACCTGCGTCTCCTCGGGGAGGCAGCGGCCCATGCCGAGACCGGGCTCGCCCGCATCGTCTCCGAGGGTGAGCTGCGATTGGCCCGCGACGCCCACGCGCGCGTCGCGCGCATCGCCCAAGTGGTGACCTCTCTGAACCATGGGGAGAGCCCCGACGAGATGCTGAGCGCCGTGATGGGCGCCGTACTATGTGAGTCGCCGGGGCTGATCGCGGGCGCCCTGCACCTCTGGACCGGAGAGCGCCTGGTCCGCGAGCAGAGCGTCGGCGACGTCCCGCCCCCCCTGTGCCGGGGCGCCGGGCGGGACTGGTGGCGGGAGCGCCTCGACGAGGCGATGGCATCGCGGCGGCCGGGATGCTGGCTGCTGCCGGAGGGATGTGGCCGCGGCATGATGCTCGTGGCCGTCCCCATCCCGACCGGCGCCGACGGCGGGGTCGACCACATACTCGGCGTGGCAAGCCTGTTCACCGCCTCCCTCGAGGCAGTGGACCTGTCCCTGGGTGTCTTGCTGAGCCCCTATACGCACATCATCGCGCAGTTGGCGCGGAACCTGCAGCACTATCGCGCCCTGGAGCGGGCGAACAGCGAGCTGGAGCGGCACAAGGCGCAGATCATCGAGAGCAAGGGGGCCCTGGAGGCGATCCTCGATGGGTTCCCCGACGGCCTGTTCATCGTCGATCGCGATCTGCGGGTGGCCCTCAGCAACGACGTGCAGGCGCTGCGCGTGCAGGGGGCGGAGCCGGCCAACGGCCAGTACTGCTGGGAGCTGTTCGGCTCGGGCGCCGGCGTCTGCGCCGGCTGCCGAGTGATGGATACCCTCAAAAAGGGGATCAGCACGCGGCGGAGGATGCGCGTGCGACGTCCGGAGCAGCCGGAGCGCGAGTGGGAGGTCGCCACGCACCCCATCGCGCGGCGCTCGGCGCAGAGTGCACAGGCGGCGCTGGTAGTGGTGCGCGACGTCACCGAACAGGAGCAGATCGCCAAGTCGCTGGCGCAGGTGGAAAAGTTGGCGGCGGTGGGGCGGCTGGCGGCGGGAATCGCCCACGAAATCAACAACCCCCTGGCGGCGATCCAGGCCAACGTGCAGCTGCTCCTGAGCGGCCGGCCCGACGACGAGCAGGTCGAGAGCCTGGAGATCATGCGGCGCGCGACGGAGCGGGCGCGTCGCGTGGTGAGGAACCTGCTGAGCTTCTCCGAGCAGTCGCTGGGCTACCTGGCGCCTGTGGACGTGAATGCCACCATTCGCTCCGCCCTCGACCTCGTGTCGCACCAGGCCGGCCAGGGCGGGGTGACGATCGAGTGCCACCTCGCCGAGGGGCTGCCGCCGGTCATGGCGAGCCGAGAGCAGCTCGAGTCGGTGTGGCTCAACCTGGCCGTGAACGCGCTCGACGCGGTGCTCGAGGGGGGCGTAGCCGGACACGTCGAGGTGACGAGCGAGGCGGCGCCGCATGCGTGGGTCCGCGTCTCGTTCCGCGACAACGGCCCGGGGATACCTGGGAGCCAGCTGCCCCACGTGTTCGAGCCCTTTGGCAGCAGTACGTCGCCGACGGTCGGCACCGGGCTGGGGTTGTTCAGCTGCCACAACGTCGTCAAGCGGCACGGCGGCAGCATCCGAGCCGGAACAGGTGAGAGCGGCGGCTCGCGCTTTGAGGTGCTGCTCCCAGCCCTCGACGAGGACGCGGAGGGCACGCCGGGCGTGGACGATGACGCCGTAGCTGCGACCGACGCCGCGTGAGCCGCTGGACCGAGGGGGCAGGAGAGACCATGGACAGGCCCGAGCAAACGCCACATGCAGGAGAGGCCGTCGCGCCGAGCGTCGAGCCCGAGGTCCGGGGATGGCGGCGGGACGGCTCGGCGTCGGCCCACCCGAACATCGACGGCCTGACGCCGATCATCGACGCCATCTCTTCCATCCTCATCGGCATGGACGGCGACGGCACGGTGACGCTGTGGAACCCCGCGGCCGCCACCGCACTGGGGGTGCCCGCGGGTGAGGCGATCGGTCGGCCGCTGCTCGATTGCGGCGTGCGGTGGGATGCAGCGACCGTCGCGCACACCCTGAGCGCCTGCGCAGCCGGCGACACGCCGCCAACGCTCGACGACCTGCGCTACACCCGCCCCGATGGCCGGGAGGGATTCCTGGGGATCGCCCTGAGCCGGTATGGCGCGCGGGACGGGCACCCGGGGGGAATCCTGTTGCTGGGGACCGATACCACCGAGCGACACCTGCTCACCAGCCAGCTCGCGCAGGCCCAAAAGCTCGAATCCATCGGCCAGCTGGCCGCGGGGATCGCCCACGAGATCAACACGCCCATCCAATACGTGGGTGACAACCTGCGCTTCCTACAGGACGCATGGGACCGCCTGCTGGCCCTCCTCATGCACCTACGAGGGGCGCTCCAGGAGCTGCGCGACGGCACGGCCGGTGTGAACCGCGCCCTGGAGAGCTTGGAGATGATGGAAAGCGACGACACGCGCTATGTGCTGGAAGAGGTGCCCATGGCCATCGCCGATGCGCTGGACGGCGCCGGCCGCGTGTCCGAGATCGTGCGCGCCATGCGAGACTTTTCGCATCCCGCTCTGGCCGAAAAGACGGCCATCGACGTGAACCGCGCCATCGAGAGCACCATCACGGTGGCGCGCAACGCGTGGAAATCTGTTGCCGATGTGGTCACCGACCTGGATCCTGACCTGCCGTTGGTGCCCTGCCTGCCCGCCGAACTCAACCAGGTGATCGTGAACGTCCTCATCAACGCCGTCCACGCCATCGACGATGTAGTGGACGGTGGCAGGGCCGGCAAGGGCACCATCACGGTGTGCACGCGTGCCATCGAGGGCTGGGCCGAGATACGCATCGAGGATACAGGAACGGGCATTAGCTCCGATATACGGGACAGAGTATTCGATCCCTTCTTCACCACCAAGGAGGTCGGCCGGGGCACGGGCCAGGGTCTGGCGATCGCGCATTCGGTCATCGTGGAAAAGCATGGCGGCACCATCACCTTCGACACCGAGCCCGGCAGAGGCACCACCTTTGTCATCCGCCTGCCCATCGAGTGTGATGCTGTGCCCAGGGGGACGACGCAATGAAGCCCGGTATCCTTTTTGTTGACGACGAACCCAGGGTACATCGCGGCCTACAGCGCATGCTCTACGGCGAATCGGACGCCTGGCGGCTGGCGTTCGTCACCAGCACCGCCGAGGCGCGCGCCCGCCTGAGCGAGGAACCCTTTGATGCCGTGGTGCTCGACGTGAGCATGCCCGGCGAGACGGGCCTCGAGTTCCTGCAGCACATCAAGTCGGACGAGCGCCTCGCCCAGCTCCAGGCCATCATCCTCACGGGCTTGCAGGATCAGACGCTCAAGCGCCAGGCGCTCGACCTGGGCGCTACCGACCTGCTGACTAAGCCGGTGAACCGCGAGGACCTCGTGGCGCGCCTGCGCAGCGCCCTGCGCATCAAGGCGTACCACGATGAACTCGAGGCGCGTAACGCCGCGCTGGAGCAGGCGCTCGTCGAGTCGCACAAGATGCGCCTGGTGGGCGTGCTGGCGGCCGGCGTGGTACACGATCTGAACAACATCCTAGCCGTCATCGTCGGCTACAGTGACCTGACCGCCCTGCTGGCGTCCGACGACCCTGAACTCCTCGACACGGTAAGCCACATCCGCGGCGCCGGTGACCGTGCCCGCAAGATCCTGCGCCAGATCCTGACCTTCAGCCGCCGGGGCGAGCGGGCCCTCAGCGAGTGCCGGCTCGGCGACGTGGTGGACGAGTGCCTCGAGCTGTTGCGAAATTCCGTCTTGAAAGGGGTCGGCGTGCGATGGGTCAGGCCAGAGGCGGAGCCATCCATCCTCGCCGACGCCACACAGATCTACCAGATGCTCATGAACCTGTGTACCAACGCCGGGCAGGCGCTGGAGGCGAGCGGAGAACTGGCCATCCACGTGAGCGAGGTCTCAGAGTGGCCCGCGCCGCCCGACGTACAGCGCCCCGGCCCCGCCGTCTGCCTCGAGGTGTCCGACACGGGCCCCGGCATGGAGCAGGCGGTGCTCGACCGCCTGTTCGAGCCGCTCTTTACCACGCGCTGCACCGAGGGGGGCAGCGGGATCGGCCTGATGGTGGTGCAGCGGATCGTCCAGAACCACGGAGGGGCGATCCACGTGGAGAGTCGCCTGGGTGAGGGCACGACGTTTCGCGTCTATCTGCCCGTCGGCTCGGCCACCCCTACCCCGCCCCTCAAGGCCGCCGACCCGATGGCACCACAGGCCGTGGGGTGATGCCCACCAAGCGCCGCATCCTGTTCATCGACGAGGAGCCTCGCGTACTGGCAGGGCTCCGTCGCGCCCTGTACAGCGAGCGCGACGCCTGGGAGATGGTATTCGCCCAGAGCCCGCAGCCCGCGCTCGAGGCGTTCGATGAGGCGCCCTTTGACGTCATCGTCACCGACATACGCGTGCCCGGCGACGACGGCGAGCTGCTGCGGGGGATTATGTCGCGCTACCCCAGCACGGTCCGCATCGTGCTCTCAAGTGAGGCACAGCGCGAGACGATGCTGCGCGCCGTGGGGCCGATGCACCAGTACCTCGCCAAGCCGTGCGACCCCGATACTCTCAAGGCCACCCTGGCCCGCGCCTGCGCCCTGAGCAACCTGCTCACCAACGAGCGCCTGCGCCGCCTCGTCACCCAGATGGAGAGGCTGCCGAGCCTCTCCTCGCTCTACTTTGACATCATGGACGAGCTGCGCTCCCCCGACCCCTCGGCCAAGCGGGTGGGCGAGATCATCGCGCAGGACCTGGGGATGAGTGCCAAGGTGCTGCAGGTGGTTAACTCGGCGTTCTATGCGCTGCGACAGCAGGTCTCGAGCCCCGCCCACGCCGTGGTCCTGCTGGGGCTCGACAGCATCCGGATCCTGGTTCTCTCGCTGCACGTGTTCCAGCAGTTCGAGTCCCTTCCGGTGTGGCGCCTGCCGCTCAACGCTCTCTGGCGGCACAGCATCCTGGTAGCGATGGCGGCCAAACGGATCGTGGACCGGGAGACAGCCGACGCGCGGGCGGCGGACCGCGCCTTTATGGCGGGGCTGCTGCACGACGTGGGCAAGCTGGTGCTGGCGGTGAACCTACCCAAGGAGTACGGCGCGGCGATGGACCGCGCCGAGGTGCGTCACATCGCGCTCCACGAGGCGGAGGCCGAGGTGCTGGGCGCCACGCATGCCGAGGTGGGCGCCTATCTGCTGGGGATCTGGGGGTTGCCCGACACCATTGTGATGGCCACCGCGCACCACCACAGCGTGCGAGGCAGCGAGGAGCGCTCCTTCGGGCCGCTGTCCGCCGTCCACATCTGCAACGCCCTCGTCAGCGAGGTCACACACCTGGCACGCATCGGGGCAAGGCCCACGATAGACGAGCGGCACGTGGCCGAACTCGGACTACTCGACCGCCTCGCCTGTTGGCGAGACGTGGTGCAAGAGACGGTGACCCTGGAAAAGGGGATCTGGTAGGCGCCCCGCGCTACAGCGTCACGACGCGAGCGGACCCAGATACCCCCCACATGACGGCGCGCGTGTCAAAGACGAGACGGGCGTACTGGGCCACCCAGTTCCAGTCGTAGGCGCTGTGGGCAGTGTGCACCAGCACGCAGTCGGCCCAATCCAGCGTGTCTTTGGTGAGTTGCACCGACTCGAGGACCTCATCGCGCCCCAGGCGCAGCGTGGGGATATGGGGGTCGTTATAGGTGACGCGCGCCCCCCGTCGGCGCAGCTCCTCGATGATGGTGAGGGCCGGGCTCTCGCGCAGATCGTCGATATCGGCCTTGTAGGCCACCCCCAACACCAGGATGCGCGCCCCCTTGACCGGCTTGGCATCGTCGTTGAGCGCCTCGGCAATGCGGTTCACCACATACTGCGGCATGCTCGAGTTCACCGTATCGGCCAGCTCGATGAAGCGCGTCTGCAGGCCCATGCCGCGCATCTTCCAGGTGAGATAGAGCGGATCGATGGGGATACAGTGGCCACCCAGCCCGGGGCCGGGGTAGAACGGCATGAAACCGAAGGGCTTGGTCGACGCCGCACGGATCACCTCCCACACGTCGATGCCGAGGCTGCGGCAGATGACGGCCAACTCGTTGACCAGCCCGATGTTTACGGCTCGGAAGGTGTTCTCCAGAATCTTGGTCATCTCGGCCGCGGCGGGGCTCGAGACGGGTACCACCTGGTCGACGGCGGAGCTATAGAGCATCTGGGCGACCTCGAGGCAGGCCGGGGTCACGCCGCCCACCACCTTGGGCGTGTTGCGCGTGTTGTAGCGCGCGTTGCCGGGATCCACCCGCTCGGGGGAGAAAGCCAGGAACACGTCCTCGCCCACGCGGCAGCCGTTGCGCACCAGGCGCGGGATCAGCACCTCCTCGGTGGTGCCGGGGTAGGTGGTGCTCTCCAGCGCTACGAACATCCCGGGGTGGACATAGTCGACAAGCGCCTCGGCGGCACGGATGATGTACGAGATGTCGGGGTCCTTGGCCTTGCCGAGAGGAGTCGGCACGCAGATCGTCACTACGTCCATCTCCGCCAGCGCGCCATAGTCGTTTGTGGCGCGGAGGTGCCCCTGCTGCACCACCTCGGAGACGGCCCGCGACGGCACGTCGCTGATGTAACTGCGCCCGGCGTTCACCTCGGCGCACTTGGCCGCGTCCAGGTCGATACCGGTAACGGAGAACCCTGCCCGGGCGAACTCGACGGCCAGCGGCAGGCCCACGTACCCCATACCGATGACGCCGACGCGCGCCGTGCGATCGGCGATCTTGGCCAGTAGCGTGTCCTTCACGCTCGGCTCTGGAGCCTGCTCGTCCACTGCCTCGGTTTGTGCCCCTCGCTCGGTCATCCGTCCGTCTCCTCCGAAATGGTCACGCGCGCCCAAGGGCGTGCGATGAATGCTCGCGTCTGTGTTATCGGCATCGTCCCTCGAGACTACAGGGGCGGACTATAGCCTGACACGGCCTCGGCGTCAACGAGAGCGCGGCCGGAAATGCGCTCTGCTGCTGTACCTGCTCGCGCAAATCTGGTACAATATCATTAGCCCTCATTGCACTCTATCACTGCCAGGCCCTCCGAGGTCCCATGTAGCACAACGCGACAGGCGTTGAGTCGGGTGGTCGGCCCTGCATTGGCAGGCATTCGCAAAGGGGGAAGTGTAATGACGCTCATTCAGATCATCGTGTGGATCATCGTCGGTGGCATCGCCGGCTTGCTGGCCGATGCCGTGGTACGTGGCATCGGCGTCGGGCTTCTCGGAGCCATCCTGATTGGCATCATCGGGGCGTTCGTCGGGGGCCTGATCTTCAGCCTTCTGGGGATCGCCACCGGCCAGAACATCATCATCGACATCCTGGTGGCCTTTGTCGGCGCGGTGATCGTGCTCCTGATCGTACGCGCCGTGCGAGGAAGGGCGTAGCGGCGATCGCGAGTGTGAGGCTCGGGCATAGGAAAACGGCTGGTCCTGTCATGGACCAGCCGTTCTTGGTCGGGGCGAGACGATTTGAACGTCCGACCACTTGAACCCCATTCAAGTGCGCTACCTGGCTGCGCTACGCCCCGAACACGCCTGCAAGTATAGCACGCTCCCACGTCAGAGGCAAATCGATTCACATCTCGCGGCACATCGGTTGCGTCAGATTCGAGCAGGTATGCGAGGCATCCGCTTGTCCCCTTTTGTAGCATCATGCTGTGCGTACCACGCAATTCGAGTGATCTGGCGGTTGACGTGCTTTCGCCGCAGTGTTCTTCATGGTATAATGGTGCCAGCATGCAATTGGCATGCCAGCATGCGATCGGCAGGCCGAACGCCACGGCAGCACTCGTCTCGGCTCACGCACGCACCGCAACTGAGAGACGCCATCTCACGGAGGCTTGCGCGATGAGGATCCCTTGGAGGTTCAGCCAGGCAGTCCACGCCGTGGCAGAGCGTACGCCCACCCTCGGGCAACTCCAGGGCACCCTCAGAAGCCTCCGTGACCGGGGGAGCAGCATCGTCGGTGGCCTCGGACGGGGAAGCGACGTCATGCGTCGACTCGGCCCTGGGGGCCCCATCGGCGGACTGGCGCTGCTGTTGGTGTGCGGCATCCTCGGCGCCACGAACCGGGGCCTGGCGGGCGCCGTCGTCGGCGGCCTCAGCGGCTCGGTCCTGGGTGTCGCCCTTGGGGCGGCGGCCAGCTATGCCTTCACCGCCCTGCCGTTCCTCCCACAGAAGGGACGGCGCGCTACGGTGCGCCTCCAGATGGAGAGGGACAACGCGCGCTTCCTGCCCGGCGACACCGTCACCGGGCAGTTGCTGGTCAGTGCAGATCGATCGGTCCGCCTGCAGGGCGGAACCATCTACCTGGCGTGTCGTGGCTTCCAGGTGTATGACAAGGCGCAGGAGAACGGCTCGCGCGAGCCCCAGTTCGCGCGCTCCTCCAAGGAGCACCTGGTCGAACAGCTCGACGTGGTGCCCAGCGCCGTCGTCCGCCAAGGCGGCACGCTGTCATTCCCGTTCAGCTTTGAACTACCCCTGCGCGCGCTCCCCACGCACAAGGGATACGTCTACTCGGTGCTCTGGACCCTGCACGCCGTCGTCCGGCTGCCCGACGGGGCCGAGGCCAAGGCGCGCCAGGAGATCCTCGTCGAGTCGATCCCTCCGACGGTGCGCGGGGTCGAGGGTGAGCATCAGGCGATCGCGCCGACGCAGGCGTGCCAGATGGTGCTTTCGCTCCCCAGCGTGCTGGCGGGCGAGGGGGAGCGGATCGAGGCTCAGGTGCGCATCACGCCCATCACAAGCCTGTCTCTCACCGAGGTGCGCGCCGTGCTCTTGCGCGTAGAGAATATCCCCGCCGGCGACGACCACACGGTGTACGTGGCCGAGTGGAACGCCGACACCGGCATGTTCCGCGCCGAGCGCCAGCCGGGGGGCCGGGGTACCACCTACGTCTGGCTCGAATCGGAGGCGGTCCTGAGCGGGCCGGTGCAGCTGGCGGCGGCCGAATCGGTGATCCATCGCTTCGCCCTCGAGGTGCCGCGCGAATGGCGCCCCACCCTCTCCCACCCCGACGGCCGCGTCACCTGGAAGGTGGGCGTCATCGCCACCCGCCCCGAGCAGTCGGACTTGCGCGCCTTCCACGAGGTAATCGTCCACACGGCCTCCTCGCAGCCCCGCGCCATGCTGTCGCGCAGTCTTCGGGGCTAGTCGTCAGTGATCAGTCATCAGTTTTCAGCTCTTGGCCATCTGCCGTTGGCTCGGTGATCGGCGGCGCGCTCGTCGAGACACGTGCCGCACAAATGGCCAAGAACCAAACACTACCAGCCACTTATGATGAACCTACCTTGGCGGAAACGGACGGTTGACGACGCGAGACAGCCCGAGTGCCCTCTAGTCCTGGATGAAGTGGCGCGAGAGGCGTTCTGGTGCGGCCAGCGGCTGGACCTCAGCTCGACCGAGTTGGCTGTGCTTACCTATCTATTTCAGCGAGCGGGGCAAGCCGTGCTCAATGATGCACTCCTGCAAGCGATTTGGGGCACGTCGCTCGATGAAGGCGGCTCGCTGTGGCAAGTACGTAGTGCCATCAAGCGTCTGCGGCAGAAACTGACTGCCGCG
>ENA-UOUL01003537-UOUL01003537.1-bioreactor-metagenome-genome-assembly--contig:-NODE-3537-length-15755-cov-4.643003_pt1 | contig 15755 bp, 13 predicted proteins | sample MGYA00249838_ERZ747220 | MGnify/ENA primary metagenome ERZ747220 (study PRJEB28778, sample SAMN05720191) | bioreactor metagenome | isolation source: Anaerobic biogas reactor | place: USA:Washington...
CGGATAAGAGAGCGAGCTGGCAGACCGAGATCGAGTATTATGAACCTTCGTTTTCCGGAGATGCCAGGATACCTCTGGCGAGTATACCGGTTATGCCGTTGTCGGCGGAAAAAGTCATCGTACGGCGTGCCGCCATGGAGATGATTCCGGGCGCTGTCGTCAATCTCGGTACGGGCATTGCCGCTGATGTCGCGACGATTGCCAACGAAGAAGGCGTTAGTAATTTGATAACGCTGACCACTGAAGCCGGCGTTATCGGCGGCGTTTCCAACGATGACGGATTCCGCAAGGCTTGCCATTCCTCCGCCCGACGCGCCCACGACTCCGCCACGCGACACAATGCCGCGCAGCGCTAATTGGAACCGGGTTGGTTTGAGGGGATCGCTCGCGTAACGTTCGATTACCCACTTTTGATCTTCCGCCGGCATCCATAGTCCAGTGGCTTGCTCCAGTGCGGTATAGAATTGCGAGCGATCGGGGTCTTCGGGACAATTCCAGTGGATAAACTGAAAATGCGCGTTGTTGGCGCGGCATAAAGCCTGCCACCTTCCATAGCCCTCCATGCGACTGAGACGTTTCTCGTATTCTTCCAACGTTTCATCGGATTTACGCTGTTCTTCGTCCGACGGCAAAAGAACCACTCGCGCGGCATTGCCGCCGGCCAAGCGGAGCAACTCCTCCCGCACATATTGACGAACGCCGCGCCCGCCGCCGTGCAACATGACCGAGCCAGGTTTTTCCGCCACGGTCGGCGCGGGCAAACCGAATGGGTTGTCATCGGCGCGTGCTGTCGACGGGCAGGACCAACCCATGTCCTCAATCGATAATCCCAAACCTATTGATGTCGCCAAAAGCAGTGTTCGGAAAAGGACGGCTTTCATTATCGAGCCTCGGGCGAATAATGAGAAAGGGCGTGAATCGAATAGTTCCCACTGGGATATTCAGTCTATTTGATGATCTAGGAAAGGCGTTAAAATTCGTCTCATCCGGCCTAATAATTGAACCTCACGCCGCGCTGCCGCAGTTCGCCGGCCAGCGCCGCGGCGGCGGTGAATTGGACCGCGTCGAACCCCGCCGCCTTGGCCCCGGCGACGTGTTCGGGCCGATCGTCGACGAAAAATATGTCTTCCGGCGCGTGGCCGGCGAATTCGGCGGCGGCGTGGAAAATGGCGGCGTCCGGTTTCACCGCCCCGATGCGGTAGCTCAGGGCATAAACCGAAAAGCCCTCGGCGACGATGCGATACCGGGCGTAACAGTATTCCCAGTGAGTTTCGCAGGTGTTCGAGAGAATGCCCAGCGGGCGGCCGGTCTGGCCAAGCTGCGCGACCAGCGGCAACATCGGCGTGTTGAGGGAGAAGATGCCGGCGGCGGCCGCAATCACCGCGTCGTAATCGGGACGCTTGCCCGTTGAGCGGCAGAACTCCTCGTACAATCCGCGGCTGTCCAGCCGGCCGGACTCGTGTTCGAGCATCAGGCCGTCGCGGAACAATGCGTCGCGGACGGTTTCCGGGGCAACGCCCGCCGCCGCGCCGACTTGGGCCAGCATCCGATCGACGCTGAAGTCCACAAGCACTTTGCCGAGATCGAAATAGATGAACTTCGGGGGCATGGTTTTATAGCGTCGGCAAGGGGACACACGGGGGACTGTCCCGCTTGTCGCGGTTCGTGGATTACGCTACGGCGTCAGGACGATTTTGCCGGACAGTTTGCCGCACTTGCCCAGCGTGCTTTCTTCTTGAAGGCGATGCGCTTCGGCGGCTTCGGATAGTTTCATCACGCGGTCGATCAGCGGCCGCAGCCTTCCCCGGGCAAGCCAGCGATTGATTTCGGCGGCGGATTTTCGCTGTTCGTCCGGCGGGGCATTGAAAATCACGAAGCCGAGCAGCTTGCAGTCCCGCGAGAAGAACGGCGCGACCGGAAGTTTCGCTCGGACGTCGCCGCCGGCCATGCAGGTGGTCAGACCCGCAGCCGTATCGCCGCCGATGCGGTCGACCCGCCCCCCGTCGCGGCCGCCTTGTCCCTACCACCTGACGCGCCTACCCCGGCTGCCCGCCGGACCGGCTCGCGACGAGTCCGCATGCCTCCGAAGACCTTGTCTTCCGATGCCTTCGAGTACATCAAGAGACAGGCGGCCGCTCGCCACTACCCCCGGGGCTGCGCTCGTTGGGCTGCGCATGCAACAGGCCCCCACGCAGGAGCTGAGAGCGCCGGGCTGCGCATGCGCGCTCACGCAGACAGGTCAGGTGAGCCGGGGCCGGGGCGAGCTCACGAGCGGGCGCAAGAGGCGCAGACGCCACAAAAGGTGCGCGCGCCAGCCGCTGTCGGCCGGCGCCCGCCCCATCACTCGTCGATCGGTCCGTCAGGACCCGGCGCTCAGACCTCCTCGGCTCGCCCGCGGCGGCGCCGCAGCACCAGCGCGCCGACGCCCACGAGCACGAGCGCGGCCACGCCGAGGCCGATCCACAGCGCCGCGCCGCCGGCCGCGCCGCCTGCTCCGGCGGCCCCCGTCTTAGGCTTGATCGTCAGGAAGTTGGCGTACCCGCCGTTGCCGAACGGAGGCACGAGGACGTTGCCGTTCGGCTCCGGCACGGCGATGTAGCCCTCCCATTTCGCCGTGTTGAAGGCCTCGAAGTCGGGCCTGTAATCGGTGACGATGTAGGGCGACTGCTCGTAGAGGATCTGCTGCATGCGGTCGATGTACTCCTTGCGCTTGTCCGCATCCAGCTCCTGGCTCTGCAGCTTGAACAGCTCCTCGTACTCCGGGTCGGTCCAGTAGGAGTCGCTCCAGTTCCCGATCTGGGCCTTGGTGAAGTAGCTCAGCATCGATCCGGGGTCATAGTCCAGGTACCAGCCCCAGAGGAACATGTCGTAGTCGGGCGTGAGGACGTCCTTCTCGTAGTTGAGGATCGTGTCGCTCAACGTCGAGGAGTCCATGACCGAGAGCTTCACCGGCACGCCGACGTCCTTGAACCACCCGGCGATGAGCTTGGCCTCCTGCTGCTCCTCCGAGGACTCCGACCGCGACACCAGACGCAGTTCGATGGGCTTGCCCTCGTACTCGCGCACGCCGTCGCCGTCGCTGTCCGGGTACCCGGCCGCGTCCAGCAGCTCCCTGGCCTTCTCCGGATCGTAGGTGTACTTGACGTCGGCCGGCGGCTCCCAGTGCCAGTCGGGCTCGTGATAGTAGTCGGGCGGGATGATCGTCGTACCCGGCGTGGTCGATCCCATCATGACCAGGTCGACGAGCTTCTGCAGATCGAGGGCGTAGTTCAGCGCCTGCCTGAACTTGGCGTCGCGCAGGGCGGGATGGCCCTTGCTGGGCCCCTCGTAGCAGTTGAAGGCCAGCTCGTCGAACGCGTCGGTGACGATCGCCCGGGCCTCGATGTCGGGAGAGCCCTCGAGCTGCTTCACCTGGCTCGGGATCAGGTTGCAGGCGCCGTCGATGGTGCCGGCCTTGATGTCCTGCAGCATGGTGTCGCCGTTGGTGTAGTTGGTGAAGTAGAGCTCGTCGATGCTCGGCTTGGGACCCCACCAGGTGGGGTTGGCGACGAGGCGCACGTGGCTGTTCTTCTTCCACTCGACGCAGGTGAAGGGGCCGGAACCCACCCACGGCGGATCGTTCTGGTACTTCTTCCCGATGTCCTTGACCGGGATCTTGGACCACACGTGCTCCGGCAGGATCGGCACCCAGTGACGGATCATGTCGGGCTTGGGCTTGCTGCAGGTGAACTGCACCGTGTAGTCGTCGACCGCCGTGACCCTCTCGATCGATTTGGTCTGGGCGATGATGTTGGCGGTCTGCTCGGGGTTGTCGATGATGAGGTTGTACGTGTAGGCGATGTCCCTGGCGGTGAGCGGCACGCCGTCGCTCCACTTGGCGGTGTCGCGGATCGTGAACGTCCAGGTGAGGCCGTCGTCGCTGACGCTCCAGTCGGTGGCCAGACCCGTCGAGTCCTCGCCCTTCATCGGCGCCAGCTTGGCGGGGTCGAAGCCGACCAGCGTGTCGTAGGTGAGGTACCACATCTCGTACGCCGGCGACTCGAAGCCGATGAACGGATTGAGGTTGTCCGGCTGGCGCGTCCAGCCGACCTTGTACACGACCTTGCCGGCGTCGCCGGCGGGCGAGGCCGCGGCGTCCGGCGCGTCGCTCCCGGCGCCGGACGCGTCCATGGCCAGCGCCAGACCGAGCGCGGCCGGCACCGCGACCACGAGCAGGACGAGGAACGTGCGGAGACGTCTGGACTGACGCATGGCCACCTCTTCTCGATCGCTGATGCCCGACGCGCCGTCCGTGCCCCTCGGACCGGCGGACGGCTGACGCCAATAGTGTCACATCGGCGGCGCGCCGCCAAAGCGCCCTCGCGGCGCGACGGAAGGGGACGGCGCGGTCAGCCCGGTTGCGCCGCCAGCACCTCGCCGCGACCCCCCTCGTTGACGTCACCGCAGTAGCGCCGGAAGGTGACGCCGGGGCCGACCCGGGGCGCGTGGCCGACGCGCGCGAGCTCATGGTGGACGACGCGCCAGAAGGTCGGCGCGTACGTGCAGGCGTAGGAGAACGTCGGGAGCAGCTCGAGCGGCTCGCCGCCGAGCACCGCGACCGTGCCGCGCACCATCCTCGCTCCGACACGCGCCGCCGGAGCGCCTCCCACGACCACCGTGCCGCCCTTCATGTTGTAGCCCGCCACGTCGCCGGCGTCGCCCTGCACGTAGACCAGACCGCGGCGCATGCGGGCGCCGACCATCTGGCCGACGCTCCCCGTCACGACGATCGTGCCGCCCTTCATGCCGGTCTTCTCGCCGCGGTAGGCGGCCGCGACGTAGTGGCCGGCGTCGCCGTGCACGACGAGCCGTCCGCCGGCCATGTGCGCCCCCAGGAAGTCGCCGGCGTCGCCGGCGATCGTGAGGGACCCGCCGGACATGCGGGCGCCCGCATGGAAGCCCACCCTGCCCTCCACGACCATGGCGCCGCGCGACATGCCCTCCCCGAGCCTCTTGAAGCGGGCGAGGTCGCCGCGCAGGAGCAGGTCCGGAGCCGCCGCCTCTGCCTCGTCCACCACGACGTCGAACCAGTCGCCCACCGTCTCCCGGCGGTTGCCGACCAGGAGCGGCAGCCGCCTCACCTCCTCGGCGGTCTTCCCGGCGACGACGTCCGGGATGAGCTGTTCGGCCTCCGCCGACACCGGCGGCTCCGCTTTGAGAGTCAGAGTCACGGTGCGCATGGGATCAACACCTGGTCGGGCACGTAGGCATCCTCTACGGCGTAATTGGCCAGTCTCACGCTGGAGTAGCTCTCGAACTGCTCGGCGAGGTCGGCGGCGAGCGGCGGCGGGTCGCCGAGGTCGACGCCCAGCGGCCGCCCGTCGACGGCGGCCACGACCTCGCCGTCCCGCACCACCACCTCTCCGCCCTTGACCACCCAGGCCGGCGCGGCGAACATGCGCTCCCGGTCTCCCTGGTCGCGGTAGACCGCCACGTCCGCGTCCGCCCCGACGCCCAGATGGCCCTTGTCGGCGAGCCCCAGGACGCGCGCCTGACCGGCCCTCGTCACCGTCGCGATCTCGTCCAGCGTGTACTCCCTGTCGAGCTCGTGGAGGGTCGTGAAGCGCCGGACCCTGGGGTTGAGCTTCTCCAGCCACTCGCGCCGGAACTCCCTGTCCATCAGCAGCCGGACGATCATCGGGTACGCCACGAACGGGCCGGCGTTCGGGTGGTCGGTGGTGAGGAAGACGCGCCAGGGGTCGCGGATGAGGAGCATGAGCTCGAGACCCACGCACCACTGGACCGCGTTCACGAGCTGCCGGGGACTGTACCTCATCGGCACCACGCCGGCGCCGCTCTCCATCTCGATGTCGCTGTTGGCCCACTTGTCCTTGTGCAGATGGTGCAGGCGGAACTCCATCGGCGCGTCGGAGGTCATGGTGGTCGCCGGGCCGAACACGAGCTGGCCGACGTCGCAGGTGAACTCGGGGTGCTGGTTGATGGACTCGGCGACGGCCGGCGCCCCCGAGGCGTAACTCCCCGACCTCGTGGCCTCGTAGGAGTGGAACTGCAGGTGCGTGAAGTGCGCCCGCCGGCCGGCGAGCGCCTGCATGCTCGCCAAAGTGACCGCGACGTTGCCCGGCACCCCGAGGTGGTTGAGGTGCACGTGGACGGGGTGCGGCAGCCCGAGCTCGTCGGCGGCCGCCGCGAGACCGGTGAGGATCCGCCGCGGCGTGACCCCGTAGGGCGGGACCGACGTGTCCAGGTCGACGGGGCCGCCGTGCCACTTCCAGCTCTCCACGCCGCCCGGGTTCACGATCTTCACCGCGTACGCGCGGGTGGCGTGCAGCAGCCAGGCGACCAGGTCCCGCAGCCGCGCGGCGCGACGCTCCTCGTCCGGGTCGCTGAGCACCTTCATCACGAGGTGGTTGTTGCCCATGACCGTGTAGCAGCCGGTATCGAGGATCGGGATGTCGCGCAGCTCCTCGTGGGCGTGCCGCGCCGTCAGCGGCGGCACGGCCGCCTCGAACAGGGTCGTGTAGCCGAGACGGGCGTACTCGTACCCCGTGAGGTACGTGGTCGGCACGGTGTGACCGCAGCCGGCGCGGGTGACGTCCGTCCGGCAGCGGTAGTGGTCGACGTGATCCTCGGGGCACATGATGCGCCCGGCGTTGACCTTGGAGCCGGCCACGTGGCTGTGCAGCTCGACGCCGCCGGGGAAGACCACGCATCCCGCGGCGTCGAGGGTCGCCACGTCGGCCGGTTCCGCGGCGGGCTCCGCGACGACCTTGCCCCCGTCGAGCCAGACGTCGCGGACCTCCCCGGCGACCGCGTTGCCCGGATCGTGGACGCGGCCGTTCGTCACCCTAAGCATGGAGGATCATCTCCTTGATGCTCCGCAGCACCTCTTCGTCCGAGGGGAACGGCGAATCGACCAGCTTGCGGACCCGCAGCGGGACGTTGTCCATGCGGTAGAAGGTCCCCTCCGCCGCCACGCCGGCGGGCGCCACGGGGATCACGACGGTGGCCCACCCGGTGGTGGTGTTGACGTGCGGCTCGAGATAGATGGTCGGGATCGCCTGGAGGGCGGCCACCGAGTCGCCCGGCAGATGCGCCCCGGGGTCGGTGGCGATGATGATCGCCGCGTCGACCTCCTCGCGCGCCAACAGGCCGAGCACGCTGAACTCGCCCGGGTTGTACCGCGGATACCCCCGGTTGAAGTTGACGGCGATGGGATAGCCGGTCTGCCAGCCCATGACCTGGTTACTGCCGGTCACGTTGCCGTGCCCGCGCATGGGCAGGCCGTAGAAGCGCGTGTAATCGTTGACCTCGCGGATCAGCGCGCCCAGCTCCTCCACGTTGAGGTCGTGGCCGCGGTCGTGGGTCACTCCGAGCCCGAAGAGGATGACGCCGTAGTCGGCCGCCTTGATCGCCTCGGCCAGCTCGCGCCACACGTGCAGCGGCACCCCGCCCACCTTGGCGTCCTCCTCGATCCCGATGCGCTTGCCGGCGACCAGCGCGCGCAGCAGCGTCGCCGTCTCGAAAGTGGAGCCCGGCTCGACCTGGATGAACTGGTCGGCCGCGGCCGTGGTCGAGGTGGGGCGCACGTCGATGGCCACGATCCTGCGCCCCTTGCGGCCCTCGGGGATGAACTGCCCCTTGACGGAGGCGGAGTAGCGGGCCTGATGCCGCTGGTGCGACTCGCGGGGGTTGCACCCCCAGAAGATCACCAGATCGGCGCGGTTCTTGACCTCCCCCAGTGTGCACGTTGCCAGCCCAACTTGCTGGCGGGCGATCACGCCCGGGCCGTGTCAGTAGGAGGAGACGTTGTCCAGACACCCCCCCAGAAGCTCGGCCAGCTCGACCGCCTCCGCCTGCGCCTCGGCGGTCGTGCTGCTGAGCCCGTAGACGAGCGGGTTGCGCGCCTGCCTGAGCAGGCGCGCCGCCTCCGCCACCGCCTCGCCGACGCCGACCTCGCGGCCGGCGATGCTCGGGACCGGCGTGTCGGACTGGGCGTGGAGGAACTTGTTGCGGCCGATGCCGCAGGCCTTCTTCACCTTGGTGATGCGGTCGTCCTCGACCTCCACGACCAGGTCGTCGCAGAGACAGCCGCAGTGGATGCACACCACATCTTCATGAACGACCATCGGCCGCTCACCCCCTCTGGGACGCGCGGGAAGACGGCTCGGGACCCGGGCCGTCGGCCGGCTCTATGGTCACCGGCTGCCGCTTCCACCGCGGCACACCCGTCCCATCGGTGTGCGCGCCGCTGAACAGCTGGTTGGCGACGGGCCCGAGCGGCAGGAAGAACAGGCCCCTGGGCACGTCGCCGGCATGACATGTCACGACGACCTCGCCGAAAGGACTCACGATCCGCGCGTGGTCGCCCTCGGAGAGCGCGAGCTCGGCCAGATCATCGGCGTTGATGCGCAGCGAGGCGATCTCCTCGAGATAGGCGTCGGAGAACTTGCCCTTCATCATCTCCATGCCCTGGCGACCGCTGCGGACGGTGACCAGGAGGCCCGTGATACCGCTCATGTGCCCCCGATCGCCTGGGTGGAGGGAGAAGGCGGAGCACCCCCGGTCCCGCCACCCGAGGCGGCGCGACGATCCGGGGCTCCGGCCGGGAGAAGGAGTGGCGCAGGGACGACACACATCTCCTGATGAGTGTAACAGCCCGCTGGGGAGCCTCCAAGGCCCGCGGCGGCTGCGCCTCAGCTCACGCCGAGCCCGAAGAACCGCTCGAAGAAGTCCCCGAGCTTGGCGAGCACGCGCCGCTTCTTCTCGCCGTGTTCCCCTGCGGGCGAGAAGCGCGACGCCGGCGGCAACACCCTGGTGATCGCGGTCCCCGTCGCCTGCACGGCGCCGTCGCGGAAGGCCGCCTCGAGGAACTGGCGCGTCTCGGCCGGGCGGAGCCCCTCCGCCGCGATGATGGCGTCGAGCTCCGCCTCGCGCCTGGCGCGGACGAACGCCTGCCACTCCTCGTCGACCGCTCCGTCGACCGAGAGGGAATCCACGAAGGCCTCGATCAGGTCCTTCTTGTTGCGCAGGCTGGGGCTGGCGTCGACGGCGCGGCTGATCGACTCTCGTATCTCCACGTCGTCGCCGTCGCCGTGGGCCGCGCGCCACTTCTCGACCAGCATCAGGATGTAGTCGACGTTGATCTCGACCTGCTTGATGAGCTCGATCTCGAACACGATGTCGTCGTTGATCGGCGCCTTGTCCGCCTCGCGCCTGCCGCGGATCTCGGCGTAGAGGTCGAGGTACACGCTGCGGTAGTCCTGCGCCTGGCGCTCCGTGAGGATCTCGTTGCCGGCGAAGTCGTCGAACGAGACCAGGATGTTCTGCAGACGCAGGATCTCGCCGAAGAGCCCGATGAACTCCCTCTGCTCCGACTCCCCCACGACCGGCGTCCCCGGCGGGTACTGATGGAGCAGCAGCGCGACCTTCGCGGCGTAGGTGGTGTAGTAGTCGCCGTACGGCTTGAGCAGCACGATCCCGCGCGCGTCCTTGTTGCCGAAGATCGCGATCGCATCGTTGGTCGCCTGCTCCAGGTCGCGGAACGAGACGATGTTGCCGTAGGTCTTCACGGAGTTGAGGATGCGGTTGGTGCGCGAGTACGCCTGCACCAGGCCGTGCAGGCGCAGGTTCTTGTCCACGAACAACGTGTTGAGGGTCGTGGAGTCGAACCCCGTGAGGAACATGTTCACGACGACGACCAGGTCGATCTCGCGCTTCTTGAGACGCAGGGAGAGGTCTTTGTAGTAGTTCTGGAACCTGTCCCCCGAGGTGTCGAAGCTCGTGCCGAACATGGCGTTGTAGTCCCGGATCGCGGCGTCGAGGAAGTCACGTGAGGACTGGTCGAGGGCCCCGGTCTCGAAGCCCTCCTCGTCCAGGTAGTCGTCGACCGCCTCATTGGGGGCGTACGAGAAGATGACCCCGACTTTGAGCCTGCGGTCCGGCGGCAGCGCCCTCTGCTGCTCCTTGAACTCCAGGTAGTAGCGCTTGGCCGCCTCGATCGAGCCGGTGGCGAAGAGCGCGTTGAAGCCGCGCACGCGCCTGCCGAGCAGTGCGTACTGCTCGGCCCGCCGCGTCTTCTGGTCGAAGTGCTCCAGCGTGTAGCCGACGATCTGGCTGATGCGCTCGGGATCGAGGAGCGCCCTCTCCGTGTCGATCGCCGGGACCTGCTCGTCGGCGATGCTCTCCGGCAGCTTGACCGTGTTGACGTAGTCGATCCGGAACGGCAGCACGTTCCTGTCCGTGATGGCATCGACGATGGTGTAGGTGTGCAGCTTCTCGCCGAACGCCTGCTCCGTGGTCCTGAGCCGGGGGCTCCCCCCGCTCCCCGCGTTGACCGAGAAGATCGGCGTACCCGTGAAGCCGAAGAGGTTGTAACGCCGGAAGGCTTTGGTGATCGCGGTGTGCATCTCGCCGAACTGGGAGCGGTGGCATTCGTCGAAGATGATCACGATGTGGCCGTCGTAGATGCGGTGGCCTTTGTTCGCCGCGACGAAGGTCGAGAGCTTCTGGATCGTGGTGATGATGATTCGGGCGGAGGGGTCCTCGAGCTGCTTCTTCAGCACCGCCGTGGACGTGTTGGAGTTGGCGGCGCCCTTCTCGAACCGGTCGTACTCGCGCATGGTCTGGTAGTCGAGGTCCTTGCGGTCGACGACGAAGAGCACCTTGTCGACGCTCGGCAACCTGGTCGCGAGCTGCGCGGCCTTGAAGCTCGTGAGCGTCTTGCCCGAGCCCGTCGTGTGCCAGATGTAGCCCCCGGCGGCGATCTTGCCGAGCTGCCTGTAGTTGGTGGAGATCTCGATGCGCTGGAGGATCCGCTCCGTGGCGACGATCTGGTACGGGCGCATCACCAGCAGCATGCGGTCGGCGGTGAGCACGCAGTACCGGCACAGGATGTTGAGCAGCGTGTGCCGCGCGAAGAACGTCCTGGCGAACCCGGTGAGGTCACGGATGGGGCGGTTGGTCGCGTCCGCCCACCACGAGGTGAACTCGAACGAGTTGGAGGTCTTGCGCACCCGCCGGGAGCCGGCCTTCTCGCTCACGTGCTGCCGGCGGGTCGTGTTGGAGTAGTACTTGGTGAGCGTGCCGTTGCTGATCACGAAGAGTTGCACGTAATCGAACAGACCGGAGCCCGCCCAGAAGCTGTCGCGCTGGTAGCGTTCGATCTGGTTGAAGGCCTCGCGGATGTCCACGCCGCGGCGCTTGAGCTCCACGTGCACCAGCGGCAAGCCGTTGACCAGGACCGTCACGTCGTAACGGTTCGAGCGCGCCGCGCCGCCTCCGCCCTGGTCCGCACCCTCGCCCCCGACCACCTCGTACTGGTTGATGACCTGGAGCCGGTTGTTGTGGACGTTCGTCCTGTCGATGAGCGCGACGTTCTTGGTCGTTCCGTCGTCGCGCCTCAGGATCTGGACGTGGTCCTCCTGGATGCGCAGCGTCTTCTCGACGGGACCTTCGTCGGCGCCGGCGATACTCTCCCGGAAGAACCGCTCCCATTCGCCTTCGCTGAACGTGATCCCGTTGAGCGCCTCGAGCTGCCTGCGCAGGTTCGCGATGAGCTCGGCCTCGCTCGTGAACGGCAGGTACTCGTAGGCTTGAGCCTGGAGGACGCCGATGAACTCCCGCTCCAGCGCCGCCTCGGACTGATACGCCGCCTCGTCCGCGGTCTCCGAGACGTACTCGGCGACGACCGTGCTCTCGGCGCTCACGACGATGGGGTCGTAGCGCACGCCGCTGGGCGGGTCGGTCATGCTCTGCCTTGCGACGTCGTCATCCCACTTCCTCTGCCACTCCACCCACCACGCAGGCGGGACAAAAAACGCAGCAACTACTGCTAGATGCTACACTATTTGTCCCATGAGGAAGCCCAGCCGCAAGGCAGTCGAGGAAGCAGAGGCGATCTTCACCTCACGCGGTGGCGTGATGCGCACCGGCGATGTGCTCGATGCCGGCGTGCACCGGCGGACCCTGTACTGGATGCGCGACCATGGGCTGCTGGAGCAGATGAGCCGAGGCGTCTTCCATCTCGCAGAAGCTCCGCTGCCCGGGAGCTTCGACATACCCGCGGTCATGCAACGCGTGCCGGAAGGCGTGCTCTGCCTTGTCAGCGCACTCGATTACCACGGCATCGGCACGCAGATACCGAGAGCCGTCCACATCGCGCTGCCGCGGGAGACCCGCGCGCCCCGGCTCGACTACCCGCCCATCCGGGTGTTCCACATGAGTGAGCCTGCTCTGAGCGCAGGCGTGGAGGAGCACATGATGGGCGCCACGCGGCTTCGTGTCTTCAGTGCGGCCAAGACCGTCGCGGACTGCTTCAAGTACCGCAACAAGATCGGCCTCGATGTCGCGATCGAGGCGCTGCAGGAGACGATCCGCGAGCGCAAGGCAACGCCCGCCGAGATCGCGGAGTACGCACGCGTCGTCCGCGTGAGGACGGTCATCGGCCCGTATCTGATGGCGCTGCAGTGAGCGCAGACACGCCGGCAAAGACGGCCGCTTCGGTGCGCGCCCGTCTCAAACGCAGGGCAGATGCGCTGGGACTCGCGTTCGACCAGGCGCTCCAGTACTACGCCATCGAGCGTTTTCTGTTTCGCCTCTCTCAGACGCACTGGGCCGACGCGCTGGTGATCAAAGGAGCAGCCATGCTCCGCGTGTGGGAAGGCGCGGTGGCCCGACCTACACGAGACATCGACTTCCTCGGGCGCCTCGACAACTCGCCCGAAACCGTCGAGCGAATGGTCCGAGAGTGCATCGGCATCGTGACGGACGACGGCCTGGAGTTCTCGCGAGAGGTGACTGTCACACGCATCACTGTCGAAGACCGATATCCCGGCGCCAGGGCGGTCATTCGGGCCGAACTCTCAGGGGCGCGCATCACACTCAGGCTCGACATCGGCATCGGAGACGCGGTCGTTCCTGACCCGGGATGGATCGACTACCCGTCGCTGCTCGATCTGGAATCGCCGCGGATCCTGGCCTACCGACCCGCCACGGCAGTGGCCGAGAAGTTCCAGACCATGATCGAGAAGGGACTGCTCAACAGCCGCGTGAAGGACTACTACGACGTCTGGATGCTCTCTCGCAGCGTGCAGTTCGACGGCGAGGAACTGCGCGAGGCCATACGGGCGACGTTCCAAAGGCGCGGGACGGCCGTTCCCAGCGTCCGCCCACCGGAAGTGAGCAACGAGTACACGAGTCAGTCCGTGACCCGCGCTCAGTGGACGTCGTTCGCGCGGCAGATGCACGCATCCGGAGTCGAGACTCCCCCCGACATGAGCCTTGTGATGGAGCAGGTGGCGGAGTTCATCGTGCCGGTGTCCCGGGCCGCGGCCGCAGGCGAGCCTTTCCGGCGGACATGGGACGCGGAGCGCGGCTGGCTCTGAGGTCCCACTCACTCCACCCCGCGGTTCTCCCAGTCACCATAGGTGCCGCCGTCGGAGTTCTTCCGCTCCCTCTTGTCCCGTGTGATGCGAGCACAGATGATGAGACGATCGCCGTGCTGAGTACCGAGGACATCACCTGGCTCCACCGCCTCACCGGCTACTCGGAGGACGAGATTCGCGCGGCGGTGCAGCGCGTGGATGGCTGGGGCTTCCAGAATCTGTCTGCCCAGATGGGCAGCGCCTCCTCCCCAGACGGGCACGTTGCGGCTATGATGCTCTGCCAGGCCATGGGCTGGCTGACGAGCGTCGGGGTCGATGAAGCCCGGCTACTGGCCAAGCTCCGGCGACCGGACGTCTGGTCGATGTGGACCGAGATCCGGGTCGCCGGCCTGATCGCACACCTCAGCGGTGCCGTCGAGGAGGTCGAGCTTGACGTGCCCGTCGGCGGGGACTCCGATCGTGACACGGACTTCCGGTTCCGCTTCACTCATGATCGGGATCTGCACCGCATCGAAGTCAAGGCGCTCGGCCTCTCGGCCAGGGAGCGCCAGTTCTGCAGCGACTGGGAGCCGGTGCTGCGGGCCGTTGTGCCATCGAGGGGCGTCTGCATCTTCCACGCCGACATCGATACTGCGCCGCCGCCGCTCAACCGCGAGACGCGCCGCGAGATGTGTCGCGACGTCGCCCGCCATGCGCGGCACCGGACGCCGCCCTGCGGTCCCGTCTCGGCGACCGTCGTGGTCGCTCACGGAACTCGGGAGCAGTACGTCAGACGCTTGGCCGCGAAGATAAGCGAGCATCTCTCGCAGCTGCCAGATTCTGACGTCGGATGGATGGCGTTCCACTGGGGCAACGGAGCGCCACTAGCAGGCTGCTGAAGAAGCAGCCTCCGGAAGCACTCAGGCCGAGCGACGTGTGAGGGAGCAGCGACGTGGGCGACCGGAGGGCGTTTCGGGCTCGCAGGCGGGGTGGGCAACCCCCGTTCCTGGCCCTCTACCTTACGCCGAAGCCGGCTCCGCCAGCAGGGTTCGCAGGCGCACCAGGTTGTAGGCCGCGCAGGCCAAGGTGAAGATCACGGCTGCTTTGGCCCGGCCGCGGTGGCGCAGCTTGTGCAGGCCGCCGACCGTCTTCATCCAGCCGAAGGGCTCCTCGACGGTCTTGCGGCGGCGCTGGGAGACGGCGTAGCCGGCATGCCGCGTCGTGCGCCCGTCGATGGCGCTGGCGCGCTTCTTGCGGGCGACGTGCGGGGTCGCGCCGAGCTCGCGCAGGCCGGCGACGAAGTCGGCCGTATCGTAGCCGCGGTCAGCGCCGACGGTGAGACGCCGACAGCCGGAGCGGCGGCGCTGACGCTCCACAAGCCGCAGCCCGGCTTCGCGCTCGCAGGTGCCGCTCGCCGTGGTCAGCTCGCAGTCGACGATGAGGCCGTGGCGGTTCTCGGTCAGGCTGTGGCCGGCGTAGCAGAGCCGGGCCTCCTGGCCGTTCCCCTTGCGGGCGAGCCTGGCCTCAGGGTCGGTGGCCGAGCGGTGCGTCGCGTTGCCGCGCTTCTCGCCGCGCCAGTCGATCTCGGGGTTGCGGCCGCCGCCGCGTGGGGGCGGCGGATCCTTCTCCTGGCTCCCGGCGATGGGCCGCAGGCTCTTCAGCGAGGCGGCCGCCTCGAGAAGCGTGCCGTCGAGCGAGAAGTGCTCGCGGGACAGCAGCTTGTGTGCCTCGGCCTGATCGCGGATCGCTTCGAAGAAGGCCTCGGCGACCTCGGCGGTGAGCAGGCGATCACGGTTCTTGGTGAACGTGGTCGGGTGCCAGACCGGCTCGTCCATGGGCAGGCCGACGAACCAGCGCAGGAGGAGGTTGTACCTGAGCTGCTCGCAGAGCCGGCGCTCGGAGGGGATGGCGTAGAGGATCTGCAGGAGCTGGGCGCGCAGCAGATATTCGGGTGCGACAGAGGGGCGGCCGCCGGAGGCGTAGAGCGCATCGAGGGTGGGCTTCATCTCGGCGAGGGCGACGTCGACCAGGGCGCGGATGGCGCGCAGCGGGTGGTCGTCCGGCACCACGTCCTCGAGCGAGGTCATGATGATGAACCCGGCCTGCAGCTCTTCCTCTCCACGCATCCCGCGCACCTCCCGGTCGCCTGCTTGGCACAGTAGCAGGTTCACCGGGCCGCAGCGGTGATCCTTCGGAAGGCTCTTCGTCAGCTTGAGGCAGGGCGTATTTCAGCAGCCTGCTAGAGCTCGTCGCGGAGGCCGTCTCCCAAGCTGACGTTCCGGAGCACATCGGCGGCGTGATCCTCGGCGGGTCGGCGATCATCCTGGACGGCCGGATGCACGACATGCTGATTATCGGGCAGCGAGGTGGCGACGGCAGGGAGGTCGACGTGCG
>ENA-UOUL01003541-UOUL01003541.1-bioreactor-metagenome-genome-assembly--contig:-NODE-3541-length-15738-cov-8.631377_pt1 | contig 15738 bp, 9 predicted proteins | sample MGYA00249838_ERZ747220 | MGnify/ENA primary metagenome ERZ747220 (study PRJEB28778, sample SAMN05720191) | bioreactor metagenome | isolation source: Anaerobic biogas reactor | place: USA:Washington...
CAATTGCCATGTCTCCGCGAAGATCGCCGCGGATCGCTCAAAATGCATCCTCAAAATGTGCGAAACTTGAACTAAGAGGCCACATCATGCGATGCTCCTGCCTTCTGCTGTTTGCCGCCCTGCTGAGTGCGGGCGCCGCCGCTGACGAGCCGACCGTCCCCGGCACCGCCAAGCTCTGGTACGACGAGCCGGCAACGACCTGGATGGAGGCCCTGCCCCTCGGCAACGGGCGGCTCGGCGGCATGGTCTTCGGCGGCACGGCCGACGAACGGATCCAATTCAATGAAGACACACTCTGGGCCGGCGGGCCGCACGATTACTCCCATCCCGGCGCCGCCGACGTTCTGCCCGAGATCCGCCGCCTGCTGCTGGAAGGCAAACAGCGAGAGGCCGAGAAGCTCGCCATGGAGAAGTTCATGAGCGTGCCCCTCCGCCAGGTCGCCTACCAGGCCTTCGGCGACCTGCGGCTCGAGCTGCCCGGCCATGAGCAGGCCACCAACTACCGCCGCGAGTTGGATCTCGACGCGGCCGTCGCGACCGTGCAGTACGACTGCGACGGGGTGGCCTACACCCGCGAGGCCCTGGCCAGCTATCCCGACCAGGTGATCGCCCTGCGGATTCGAGCCGGCCGCAGCGGATCGATCGACTGCAACGTCCGCTTCACGACACTCCAGACGAATTCGAAAAGCATCGCCGACGGTGCCGGCGCCACGGTCACGCTGAGCGGACAGGTCAGCCCCTACGAGTTCCCCAGAAGCGGCGGACAGACCGTCGAGGGTGAGTTGACTTTCTGCGCGAAGCTCAAGACGCAAGTACTCGGCGGGGAGGTTTCGGCCGACGAGGGCGTGCTGCAGATCCGCAAGGCCGACGAAGTCTGTTTCTACCTGGCGGCCGCGACGAGTTACCAGGACTATGGCGACATCAGCGGCGACCCGGCCGCCAAGTGCGATGCCGTGCTGGAACCGCTCGCCGGGAAGACCTTCGAGGTAGTGCGAGAGCGGCATTGCCGGGACCACCGGCAGTTGTACCGCCGGATGTCGTTCGATCTGGGCACGACCGAAGCGTCGCAGTTGCCCACCGACGAGCGAATCGCCCGGTTTGCCGAAGGGAACGATCCCCAACTGGCCGCGCTCTACTTCCAATACGGCCGCTATCTGCTCATCGCCTGCAGCCGGCCCGGCACGCAGCCGGCAAACCTGCAAGGGCTGTGGAACGACAGCCTCTCGCCCTCCTGGGAGAGCAAGTACACGGTCAACATCAACACGGAGATGAACTACTGGCCCGCCGAGGTCTGCAACCTGAGCGAGTGCCACAAGGCCCTGTTCGATGCGCTCGACGAAGTGGTCGAGTCGGGCCGCCGCACCGCCAAGGTTCACTACAACGCCCGGGGCTGGGTGCTGCACCACAACTTCGACCTGTGGCGCGGCACGGCGCCGATCAACAACTCGAACCACGGCATCTGGCCGGTCGGCGGGGCCTGGCTCTGCCAGCATTTCTGGTGGCACTATCAGTACCATCTGGACAAGGCCTTCCTCCGCGACCGGGCCTACCCGATCCTCCGCGACGCCTCGCTGTTCTTCCTCGACACGCTGGTGAAGGACCCGCGAAACGACAAGGGCTGGCTGATCTCCGGCCCCTCCAACTCGCCCGAGCAGGGCGGCCTGGTGATGGGGCCCACGATGGACCACCAGATCATCCGCTCGCTGCTCGGCTGGACCATCGAGGCGAGTGAGATCCTCGACGTCGACGCCGAATTGCGCAAGCAACTGGCCGAGGTGCGCACACGGATCGCTCCCAACCAGATCGGCAGCCAGGGCCAGTTGCAGGAGTGGCTGGAAGACGTCGACTCGCCCGAGAACCATCATCGCCACTTCTCGCACATGTGGGGCGTGTTTCCCGGCGACGAGATCGATCGCCAGGCGACGCCCGACCTGGCAGCGGCCGCCCTCAAGTCGATCCAGTGGCGCGGCGACGGCCCGATCGGCTGGAGCCGTGCCTGGCAGGTCCATCTGTTCGCCCGGCTGGGCGACGCCGAGACGGCCCACGACCGGCTGGTCCGGCTGATCGCTCGGAACTCGGCCGTCAACCTGTTCGACCGCATCTGGGAAGATCGCCCCGAACCGTTCCAGATCGAGGCCAACCTGGGCGGCAGTTCCGGCATCGCCGAGATGCTGCTGCAAAGCCAACTGGGCAAGATCCGCCTCCTGCCGACCCTTCCCAAGGCCTGGCCCAGCGGCAAGATCCGCGGCCTGCGCGCCCGGGGCGGCCTGGAAGTCGATCTCCAGTGGCAAGACGGCCGCCTCACTGAGGCCGTCCTCCGTGCCGACACCGCAGGAACGCAGCAACTGGTCGCCCCGCCAGGCTACAAGATCGCCGGCCCCGCAACGGTCGCCCTCAAGCCGGGCGAATCTTGTCGCGTCCAGGTTGCGCCGCTGAAATAGGGTCGAAGGCACTGACAACACCACCTCCCTGTTGACCATTACCGCGTCACCACACCGGCCGGACAATGCAAAAGAATCAATTCCTCACGTCGCTCGTTTTCGTCCTGACAGCCGTTGGCCAAGGGCAGGCCTGGGCCCAAGAAGAACCCGTCTCGCGCGGTGATTTGAGTGAGTCATTCCACTCCCCGCCGTCCGAGTTTCGTCCCTTGATCATTACGCATTCGATGCCGCTCGGTCGCGCGGACGTGATTGGCTGGCTCAAGGCGAGGCGGGCGGGCGGGGCTGTGATTGACGGGGGCGTGACGCCGGGTTCGAAGAACGTGGGCGGGGAGCCGTGGAACAATCCGACGTATCTCAACGATCCGTCCCGGTTCGAGAGACTGCGGGAGGCGACAGCCCGAATGAAGCAGGCGGGGGAACGGGTTTGGATCTACGACGAACTCGGCTACCCCAGCGGCAGTGCCGGGGGCCGGGTTCTGGACGGGCATCCCGAGTTTCAGGTGGAGGTGGTCGGATGCCGCACGACGATCGTCGCGCCGGGTGCGACCGCCGAGATTGGGCCGGCGTCGGGGAACGTGGTCGCCTGTTGCGCCGTGCCGCGAGTTGGAGGCGCGATCAAGCTCGATGCGGCCGTCGATCTGACGCCCCAAGCCAAGGCCGGCAAGTTCCAGTGGAAGGCGCCGGACGGCAGCGAGTGGATTGTGTGTGTTTTCGATCGCTTTCAGCCCGACACCTGGCGCCGCCACAACATTCCACGGCGGAACGTCAACATTCTCGACCGGCGGGCTGTGACGCGGTTCATCGAGTTGACCCATGCCCGATATGCGAAGGAACTGGGCGAGCAACTGGCCGACGTCGACGCCTTCTTCACCGACGAGCCCCAGTTCGGCAGCGCGGAGCATTGGAGCGGCGGCAACCCCGAGTGCGTGCCCATGATTCAGTGGTGCGACGAACTGCCGGTCGCCTTTCGCGAGAAGAAGGGGTACGAGTTGGTCGAGATCTTGCCCGCCCTGTTTCATCCGGCCGGTGCGAAGACGAGCAAGTTACGCTACGACTTCTACGACGTGCAGAGCGACCTAGTGGCCGAGAACTACTTTGGACAAATTGAGGATTGGTGCCGCCAGCACGGCGTGGCCTCGACGGGGCACATGCTGCTGGAGGAATCGCTGCTGTTTCACGTGATGTTCAGCGGCAGCATGATGAAGAACTGGGCGAGAATGGACCTGCCGGGCGTCGATCTGCTGGGCGTCTCGCCCTACAAGACGATGGCCGGTTGGGAACGGGGGCAACTGCTGGTGCCCGAGGATTTTTCGTGCAAGATGGCTTCGTCGATTGCCCATCTGACGGGCAAACAGGGGGTGTTTACCGAGAGCTTCGCCCTGGCCGACAAGGCGCCGCTGCGGCGTCTTCTGGGCGTGGCGGCCTGGCAGTTCTCGGGCGGGATCACCCACATGACGACCTACTCGATTCAGCGGGAGTTGCCGGCCGAGGATTATGGGCGGCTGAGCGACTTTGTAGGCCGCATGGCGGTGATGACGCGGCGTGGGCGGCACGTGGCCGACGTGGCGGTGCTGGTGCCGGAGGCTTCGGTCTGGGCCTCGTACACGCCGCCGGACCTGGGCCGGTATCAGGGCTATTTTGCTCGGAATCCCGAGCCGCTGGCGATCGACCGGGTGTTTCGCGACACGTGCCATGCACTTTCCGGCCGCCAACGGGATTTCGACTGCCTGAGCGAGCAGCTCCTGGGGCAGGCGGAGATTGAAGGCGGGCGGTTGACGCTGGCCGACGAGCAGTTCCGCGTGCTGGTCTTGCCGGAGGCGCGGATGCTGGGGCGGGACTCGTTGGAGAAGGTGCGGGCGTTTCTGAAGTCGGGCGGGGTCGTGGCCTTGGTGGGTTCCCTTCCTTGCCAGACGCCGGACCGCGGCGACGATGCGGAAGTGACCGGCGAAGTAGAGCGGCTGCTAGCCGAGTTTCCCGATACGGCGAAGCACTTGTCCGATACGGGCGAGTTGGTTGCCTGGATCAACGAGCGTGTGCCGCCGGAGGTGGCCTGGAGCGGTCCCGGCACGGTGCGGGTTCTACGGCGTCGGGAACCGGGGCGGGAGATTCTGTTGGTGGCCAATCCGAGCCATGTGGATGCGGAGGGGCGATTGACGTTGCCGGCGGGGGGCGAGGGTTCGGTTTGGGATCCGGAAACGGGTGCGGTTGAAGCCGTGGGGAGCGTTGCCGAGGGACAAGAGGCGGCGCTGACGGTGCCGAGGGAGTCGGCACGGTTGGTGGTGGTGGAATAGAACGATGGACCAGGAAACGACGAAGACCGGTCACGAGCAGCGCACTCCGTTCCAGGTGGTATTCTGGCTGGCAACATGGCTGGGAACCATTTTGGCGGGTGGCGTTTTCGGAGTGGTCAACGCGGGTCCCCTTGGACTGCCTTTCGGCTTCGTTTTCGCGGGCATGTTCGGCGTTCCCGTCCTTGCCGTTGCGGCCACGCTCACTTGGTGCTTCTGGCTATCGCGATACCGAGTCGTGATGGCCACGGTGGCCGGTTCGGCTACCGGTATTGTCAGTACCATCATCATGTTCGGCGACGTGCCGTTCGACTTTCACGTTTCCTTGGCCGGAATCCTCGGCGCTCTCGGCGGCGGCATCGGCGGCGGCTTGCACTGGCGACATACCAGGGGCGTTGTGGCAAGCGCAGAGGAGAACGAGCCGTGGCAGTTCACCATGCGCGAGATGTTCTCGCACGTCACCGTATTCGCTGTCTTGCTTGCGGTTTTCAGTTGCGTGGGTGTCGCCGTGCGGTCAGGCAGGGAGGAAGGTCGCCGAGCAACTTGCGAGAACAACCTTCAGACACTCGCGTTAGCTCTAGGGGGGTACCAATCTTCGTACGGACGGCTGCCCCCGGCCGTAGTCGTCAATGAGAATCTGGTTCCGGTTCTCAGTTGGCGAGTCCGGGTTGCTGACGTCATCTATTACGGCTATTACGGCGCCGATTTCTCCGCTAACATGGATTTCTCCAAACCGTGGAATGATCCCGCCAATGCGCCCTTCCTGTCTCAGGTCGGAGTTGGGCATTTTCACTGTCCGTCGATCGGACGGGACCGGACAGTCAACACCACCCACTACGTTGCCGTCACCGGGCCGGGCACGTACTGGACGGAAGTCGGGCGGATCGATGAGGACGCCCCGCAAGAGGCGATCCTCGCGATCGGGTGGCCGCCGAGCGATATCCATTGGGCCGAGCCGCGCGACGTGAGCCCCGATGAGTTCGTGGCCTGGTTCCAGTCAGAAAGCCCGCCCCCGCGGCGAGTTCATCCTGGCGGTCTCCACTACATCAACGGGCGCGGCGCGGTCTGCACGCTGCCCTGGGATACAGAGGCGGGCGAGTTGCGGCGGATGCTGAAACCGCGGGCAGAATGAGAGTCGGTGAAGAAACGAGGGCCAACCAATCCGAAATCCGAAGCTCGAAACAAATCCAAAGCATGAAGGGCGAATGACGGAAACGTTTTGAGCATTCCGATTTCGCGTTTCGGATTTGTTTCGGATTTCGAGCTTCGGATTTCGGATTTGCTTCCTGCTATCCTTCAACTTTAGCCCAGAAGGGGTGGAGGCGATCGCCGCGGGTTCGGACGTCTTCGAGGAGGATTTCCAGATCGGGTTCGACGTAGCGCAAACGTGAGGGGCGATTGCGGCGATCGGAATCGCTTTGGCCGCCGGGATCGGCGCTGGCGGCGGTGGTGACCCGTTTGCCGTTGATGGTGAGGTTGACCTGTTCGTCGAAGTTGAGCATCTCGGGGCTGAGCCACACGGTGACGCGTCCCGCCCCGCTGGTGACAAAGATGGCGTTGGCGTCGGTGGCCCTGGCGGTCGTTTCCACGACGCGGCCACTGGCCGGGGGCCAGTCGCTCGGCAGGACCATGTTCCTGGCGGGGAAATCGGCCAGTTCGACCCACCAGAAGAAATTGTCCCAGGGCCGCATCGATTTGGCCTTGAATTCCTTGGGGAAGAAGTTGCGTTTGTAGCGGCCCATCCAGTCGAAGAGGCGGAGGATCTCGTCGGAGAAGTGCTCGTGGCCCCGGCCACGGTATTCGACCACGGTGACCGGATAGCCTCGGGTCAAGTATCGGTCGAGGTCGCGGGCATTTTTTACCATTTTGTCGCCGTCAAGTTCCCCTGAAACGACGTAGAAGGGGAGGAGTTCGGCATTTTCCCAGTAGAAGGTGTCGTAGCGGTCGCTAGTGGCGACGACGGGGATCACTCCGGCCCAGAGGTCGGGATGGGCCAGGCCGATGTCCCACACGGCGTCGCCGCCCATGGAATGTCCGGTCAGAAAGACGCGGTCCGTATCGATCGAGAAGCGGCGGTAGGCGTCGCGGAGCGCGTAGAGAACCGCACCATGTTCCCGATCGGAGAAATCATAGGACTTCTGGTGCTCGGAGGTCCATTGGGGAGCCACCACGATGTAGCCGTAGCGAGAGGCCTGCCCGGCTCGCCAGCCGCCTTCCTGCCAGGCGCCGGCCCACCAGTCGATCTGCTGTTCGGGCGTCGTGCCGGCACCGTTGAGGGTGACGATCACCGGATAACGGCGGAGCGGATCGTATTCCGGAGGCACCTGGACCCAATAGGGAATCGGCATGCCGCCGGGACCGTCGACACTCAGGGCATAGTAACCGGGTTTGTCGGGCGCGGCCTCGGGAAGGTCCAGCAGGGGAAGCATCTGGCGAACGAGGCGAGCGACGTAGCGCGGACTGCCGGCTTCCTGGGCGCGGATTTGTTCCAGGACCTGGGACCGGCTGAGTGCGTCGGGCGCGGTCAGGTACTGGCGAACCAGGCCGCGGATCTCGAGCATGGAGAGGGCCACGGGCAGATTGCGGATGGACAGATCGCTTCCCACCAGCCAGCCGCTGACGGCCAGGGCCAGGCGTTCCTGGGGGAGCATCGATTCGTCGTTGGCAAACTGGAGGAAGGCGGTCATGCGGTCGAGCGTATTGAAGTTGAGGTGGTTTTGCAGTTCGTTCCGCACGACGCCGATCTTCTGGCGATCGGCTTCGATCTCGACCTTGGCCGTCAACCCGTCGATCGTCTTGAGGATCAAGTCTCGCCGGGCGATCTCATTGTCGAATTTGGCGATCATGTCGCTGACCTGCTGCAGGATCTCGCCGGCGACGCCCTCCGTGGGGAACGTTTTCAGCTTCGCAAACACGAAGGTGTGTTGCCCGGCGTCGCGGCGGAGCTCGAGTTCCTTGAGCAGGCGCCGCGACGACATCTGCTTCAGCAGTCGGACGGTCGGTTCCAACTGCTCGCGGACGGCGTCGCCGAACTGCTCGGCGATGGCCTCAAGCTCCTTGGTGGCCGCCTCGTACATTTCGGCCTGAACGTAGAAGCTGGCGATCCGCTTGCGTTCCTCGGGGCTGTTTTCGTCGACTTGCCCGCGGAGGATCTTGTCGAGGGTGTCGGGGGGAATCGAGTTGGTGGCGATGCGCATGTCGGATACGAATTTGCTCTGCTCCGAGACCAGCCCCTCCAGCTTGGCGTAAGTCGGCGTCAACTCGGTGATGCCCTGGATCAGGTTGACTTGGCCCTTGGGCGTGTTGATGGTGAGGATCCGCCGTCCGTACTCGCTGAAAGGGGTGATGCGTACGATGGGCCCCATGCTGGCAATCGCCAGCCCGCTCTGTCGAACATGTTGCCAGACGGCAAATTTCTCGATGGTCTCCGTCGCATTGGCCGTAGGAATGGCCTGGAGGAGTCGCTGGCTGACGAAGGTTCGCCTTAGATCATCGTCGACGAGCAGGATCGGACGGACGGCCCCAGCGCTCAGCATGGGGTTCGTGTATCGTTCCGCCAGTCCCGAGATCTCGGCGATCTTTCCGTTGAGGATGCGGCCGTCTTTCAGGTACACGTCCACCGCATGCGCCGTTTGAGTGAGAAGTAGGCCACTCAGAAGAAGGGCCGCCACGGCAAGCCGATCGGGATTTGTCACAGCAGATTCTCCGCACCTTCGTGTGAAGCACGAGCTAGGGCAGCCCGTAGTCGAGTCTGTCCCAGACTCGGTTCCGCGGCTGCAAATGACCGAAGTCAGCCTGAGGCAGGCTGGGCTACGTCACTGTCAGCCTGGGACAGGCTGACCTACGGGATAGGCTGACCTACGGGGTGTCCCGCGTCGGAACACCGCTTCTTTTCATTCTCCCCTCGAATGAATCTAAGTCAATGAACAGTAAGATTTTGCGTTAGAGTGCCATCGCCAGCCAAGCCGGGGGTGTCGGTTTGTACCGGTTCTTCGGGCTATTAACTGCCTAGAAGGGATGGAGATACCCCGGCAACGGAATCGTTTCTTCATACTCGCAGGCGCGGGTCGCGATTACCGGGCAATTCAGCCTGGAGCGGCCGGGTACTGAGAGACCTCGCCTGCGGCAGGGGGTTGAACGAGGTTTGTGCAGGGACTTGCGGCTGCCGGCGATGGGTAGCGTGGTTATTGACGCAGAGTCTAATGACTGGCAAAATTAGGGACCCTGGCGGCAATATGGCAAGGCCGCTGCATTCCGGCCAGGGGCTCGTCCTGAGGTTCTCCCGTCTGGCCTGTGGCCGTATGTCTTTGATTGTACACGTCTTAGAGAACACACTATGGGACAGAGACCCGTCTCCGCCTCCGTCGTCCTCCTCCTGTTGGTCGGCGCGCTGATGCTGCCCGTGGCGATCTCGATCCTGTTCGGTTTGGGCCGACTGCTCAGCGCGATGGGCGATACGGCGGGTGGGAGCGTCTTGGGCTGGATCGCTCTGGCGGCCGGGATCCTCTGGAGCCTCGATCTGATCGGCCTGGTGCTGGTCCAGGCGATCAATTCTCTCGGAAACAACAACGAACAGGGTCGCAACGAATAGCGACACGTGCTCGCGGCCTATTCGTAGGTGTGGTCGGAAGGCGGTGGCGACCGCGGTTGATTCTCGGGCGTACAATCCCGTTGGCCTCCCCAACCTTCCGGGTTAACCTGGAAGGAGAGGCGCACCGACCTCACCTGCCACATCCGTTGGCTGAAGAGCCTGTCTTTTCTGGAGTCACCTTGGCCGATGCCGATCCGATTTGAGTGCGACCGTTGCGGTCAACATTTGAGTATTGCTCGGCGCAAGGCAGGTTCCCAGATCGATTGCCCGACGTGCGGGCTGACGCAGCGTGTGCCCGGCGACCCGTCTGTGGAGGAGCCGGCTGAGGCGATCGAGGCTGAAACGCTTGATGCCGAGGAGGTTGAAGAGGCTGCGATCGAGGCAATCGAAGAGGGTTCATCGGAACTGGAGATCGACGTTGCCGAGGATCCGGAATCGTCTCAGATCGAGCAGGGGGAAGCTGATCCGCCTCCGATTCCCGACAATGTGGATCTTTCCGAAACGATCGACCTGGACTATCCGCCGATCCCACCGGTTGTCGGCAGGGCGAGTCCTCCTCCGCCTCCGCTTCCGGCTTCGCGCCGGGGCGAGCCGGCCATCTCTGCTTCGCGGGGGCCGATTCTCCGGACGGTTTGCGTTGGAGCCGTGTTGCTTGTGTGCGTGGCTGCCGGTGCGTTCTTTTCGGGCTACTATGTGGGGCGCGGGCAAGTCACACCGGGCCATGCGGAGAGTCTCCCGCGGGAGATCGCGGCCGCCCCGGCGCCCGACGATGGTTTTGCCGAAGAAGAGGTCCTGCTCGAAGCGAGACTGCTGTGGACGCCGAGTCCGGGCAGGTCGGAGGGCGACTCGGGGGCTTCCTTCTTCGCCTTGCCCCAGGATCGCGTCCCTGCGTCCTCGTTGCCCATCGCGGGACTGCAGCCCGGCAGCGAAGATCGAGAAGGGCGTCAATCGTCGTCCGAGGCGATTCGGGCCAGCGGCGGCGTGTTCGAGCAGGCCCAGGCCGACGGCATAATGGCCACGGTGTTGCCGCGGGAGGGGCGCTACTTTCTGCTGATGATCTCGCACAGCGCGCTGCGGCCCGCGGACCAGTCGATTCGTGCCGTGGAACTGGCGGAGATGAAGCAATACTTCGCCGAACCGGAGCAACTGATCGGGGCCAACAAGTACGTCTGGCAGCAATCGGAGTTCCGCGTCGGGGCTGCGCCGGTCGAGCACGATTTCGGGCTGGACGGGCTGTGAGCGCCGACCGAGACGAAGGGGGGCAATTACCTTGCGCGGATCAGCACGTCATTCCCGCGCAGGCGGGAATCCAGAACGTTTGCCGAGTGCCTGGATTCCCGCCTGCGCGGGAATGACGGATGGGTTGCACGTGAAGTTCACGCGTGATCCGAGTTGGATTGCTCGGCCGGTTCTTCCGCGGGTTGGGGGGCGATGGCTTCGATCGCCTCGACGAGCCGAATGTCTTGCCGCGGAAACACGCTCCGCAGATCGAGTACCAGCCGGTCGTTTTCGACCCGGGCAATGATCGGCGGGCTGCTTTGCCGCAGAAGTCCCGCCAGACGATCTGCCGAGATTTCTTGGGGTTCCGCCACAATCGTGCAGGTGGGAATCACCTGTTCCGGCAACGCATTGCCGGCCAGCGAGGTGGTGCTCTCAACGACTTCGGCCGAACGGACCGATCGGGTCGCCTGAATCTGGGGTGCGAGCCGCTGGGCTCGGTTCCGCAGATTGTCGACCGAGGTAGCCAGCAGTTGCAGGAGTGGAATTCGCTGGCGAACCTGCTCCGGGTCGTGGTAGAGATCGAGGGTGGCCGCCAGCGCCGCCAAGGTCGGCGAACTGACGCGTGTGGCCCGGGCGAGCGGGTGTTTCTGGATCTTGTCGATTAGCTGGTGCCGGCCGACGAGGATTCCGCACTGAGGGCCGCCGACCAGCTTGTCGCCGCTGAACAGCACGAGGTCGGTTCCCGCGGCAATGCACTTGGGAACCACAGGTTCGTGAGGCAGTCCGAGAGGTTCGAGATCGACGAGCGAACCGTAGCCGAGACAATGAATGACGGGAACCTTGTGCCGGCGGCCCAGTTCGATCACGTCCTGGGTGGAGACGTCGGCGGCCGCCCCGGTCACCTGGTAGTTGGTGGGCCGGACGAGGAGGATCGCGGCCGTGCCGGCGTCGGTTGCGGCGGCGTAGTCGGCCACGTAGGTCTTGTTGGCGGTGCCGACCTCACGGGCGATCGCGCCGGCTGCCGCGATCACTTCGGGCAGGCGATAGCTGCATCCGATCTCGGCCATCTGTCCGCGGGCGACAACCACCTCGCGTCCAGCCGCCAGGGCGGCCAGTGTGGCCATGACTGCACCGGCGGTGTTGTTGACGACCAACGCGGCTTCGGCGCCGGTCAGATACCGGAGTGATTCTTCCAGGGCGTGCATCCGGCGGTGGTGCTTTCCCGTGGCCAGGTCGAGTTCGACGTTGGCGTAGTCGCCGGCCACGCTTGCCATGGCGGCGACTGCCTCTTCCGCGAGCGGCGCTCGGCCCAGATTGCCCGGCAGCAAGACGCCGGTCGCGTTGATGACCCCGCGGAGTGCCGAGGGCTCGCCTTCCAGGACGCGCCGGGCGATGCGATCCGCCAGCTCCGAGACGCTCGGCAACGAGCGTTCGGAAGTGGCCGTCTGGAACTCGTGCCGGACTTCGTCGAGAACGGTTCGCACCGAGTGGGCGACCGTACTGTGGCTGATCCGATCCACCAGGCCCTTGAGGGTCGGGCTCTCCAACAGTTCGTTGACCGACGGGATATTTCGAAGCGGGTTGGTTGCCATGGCAAGCTCCGTAAGAACTGGGCCAAGCGAGGCCGGAAAGACCTGGCTGAAGCGTGGCATTCTCTCGATGACCTGGGAACAAACCTCATTGTCGTGGTACTGCCGGAGAGCGTCAATGACGCCGTTCGGGGGTGGTTCGTGAGGCCGAACGGCATTATCATTGTGGGATTAGGCAATTCCGGCCAACACGGGCAATCTCTCGCTGAAATCGAATGAAACTCCCGCCTGAAGGTGCACGCTGGTTGATTTCGTTGCGGTGGATCGCCTGCGCGATCGTTGCCGGGGCCGGGCTGTTTGCCTGGCGGGTCTTGGGCGTGTTGCCCAATCCGATTCCGATCCTGGCGGTGGCGGCGGGGATGGTCGGGTGCAACACCTGGTTCTGGATCAGCCAGCGCGACTACGGCGTGGGCGACGCCAACGTGGACCGGTTCGTCTTCCGCCAGATCACGCACGATCTGATCGCCCTGGCCCTCTTGGTCTATTTCTCCGACGCCACCCGCAATCCGTTCCTGTTCTTCTTCGTCTTTCACATGATCATCGGCAGCATGTATCTGCACGGGCGGATGCCTTACGTGGTGGCGGGAATGGCCAGCCTGTTGACCGGCGGCGTCCTGCTGATCGAGTATCTTCACGGCCATCCGTCGTTTCCGATCCACTTGCCGGCCGACGCTCCAGGCGCACGCGTTCTCGACGGCGTCTACCTGCTGTGGATGTTCGTCACCCTGGCGAGTACGTTCTGGCTGACGGTTTATTTGACGACGGCCATGCACCGCTACATCGACCGGGCACACGCCGAGATGCGTCAGAAGGAGAAAATGGTAGGCATCGGCCAGTTGGTGGCGGGCATCGCTCACCAGATTTCCAATCCCTTGGACGGCATGCAGAACTGCCTGAACCGAATCGGCGAGGGGGTGCGAGACAATCCTCAACTGGCCGAATACGTCCGCATGATGTTCGACGCCCTGGAACGGATCGAGCGAACCGCCAAGCGAGTCCAGTCGTTCGCTCAACCGCGGGGCATTACGCTCCAGCGAACCGAAGTCAACACGGCGGTCGAAGCGACGCTGCAAGTGCTCGACTCGGTTCATGCCGAGAACGTTCGCATCGAAAAGAAGTATGGCAAGGTGCCGGCGGTCCAGGGCGATCCGTACACGCTTCAGGAAGTGTTGTTCAACTTGTGTGCGAATGCCTTTGCGGCGATGCCCGACGGCGGCACGCTCACGCTGCGCACGGTGGTCGTTTCGCGTCCCAAGGAAGGAGATCCCGGCACGGTCGCCGTGGAGGTTTCCGACACGGGGAAGGGTATTCCTGAAGAACTCCAGGAGAAGGTTTTTGAACCGTTTTTCACCACGCGTGGGGAGTCGGGGGGGACCGGCCTGGGACTGGCCCTTTCGCGGATGATGATTTCGGAGATGGGAGGCCGCCTCCAGTTGGAGAGCGCTCCGGGACACGGCACCACGTTCAGCGTTATCCTTAAGGTGGCGGCCGACGCCGAGCCGGAAGCCGCCTGAACGCCCACCTGAAGAATCGAAGTCCTGAATCCTTGAGTTTGGTTCTCATGCGCATCCTCGTTGTCGACGACGAAAAGATCAAGCGGGTGACGCTTTCCGACGACCTGGCGACCCAGGGCCACGAGGTGGAGACGGCCTGCGACGGCCAGGAGGCGATCGACAGGCTCTCGGCCGCGACGTTCGACGTCGTGGTCTCCGACCTCAAGATGCCCAACGTGGACGGCATCGAGTTGCTCAAGTGGATCAAGCAAGGCCCTCTGGCCCACGTCGAGGTCGTGATGATGACGGCCTACGGCAGCATCGAGGTGGCGGTCGAGGCGGTCAAGCTGGGGGCCTTCGACTTCGTGACCAAGCCCTTCCGCAACGACGACATCTTCCCGCTTCTGGCTCGCATCGAGAGGCAGCAAAAGGAAAAGACCGTTGCCGGCACCCGTGCCGAGGCCGAGGCAGTCGACGAAGCGCCGATCACCGATACGATCGTCACCGAGTCGCCGTCGATGGATCGGGTGGTTCGGATGATCGAGATTGCCGCCCGGACGGACGCGAACGTGCTGCTGTGCGGCGAGACGGGCGTGGGCAAGGACCTGATTTCGTCGGTCATCCATCGCCGTTCCCATCGCAGCGGTTTTCCCTACGTGAAAGTCGGCTGCACGCTGTTTCCGCCCCAGTTGATCGAAAGCGAGCTCTACGGGCACGAGAAGGGTTCGTTCACCGGCGCCGAGTCGAAGCGGAAGGGGCGATTCGATCTGGCGCAGGGGGGAACGCTTTATCTCGACGACGTCGACGACATTCCCCTGGAACAACAATCCAAGCTGTTGCGGGCCATCGAAGAGAAGGTCTTCGAGAAGGTGGGGGGGACCGTGCCGATTCAGGCCGACGTGCGGGTGATCGCATCGACCAAGCAGAACCTGCTCGACAAGATCAACGAGGCTCTCGTCGGCCTCGCCTATTGCCATGTAATCGCACTCCGGAAAAATGCGCCTGCCAACGTCGGCATGACGACAACTGTATCCTCCGACAATAACTATCAGGTTTGGCAGACGCTTTCTGACCCGCTGGACCACCTCACGAGCGAACCGCAGGTTGCATTGCTGAATGGACAGCCCAAGCATCGCGGGTTTGGCGGCCAGGAGGGCGTTAACTATCTCGTTGATGTCGCTTTCAAAGTAGGCGACCATTTCGTCGCCGTCCCACAACGACATGTCCTCTGCCGACCAGGGATCATCAGGAAACGGCGTTCCGCGTGGCGACATGACAGGCCCGCCCACGTCAAGTAATCGATGGCAGTGGAATCTGTGATAGAGAATGATGTCGCAGTCTATTGTCTGGAAATGCAGCGACGTCTTCTTGAGGGCCTTGTGCACGTATCCCAGGCCGTTGGGCATGAGCGAGAGATTGCGCGAGGGCAGGTCCATCAGCACCATGTCGACGTGGACGTCCCGGTCCGCAATGCGTACGACCAGTGGACCCAGTTCGAGGAGTTCCCCCGCTTCATGGAGGGCGTCGATCCCACCGACACCACCTCGAACCGGCGCTTCACCTGCCTGCGCGTCGGCCCCTGGGGGCACGGGGTCAACACGCCCGAGGGCGAGTACAACTTCGGCAGGCACTCGCTCGTCACCGAGGATGCCGAGATCGACTTCCTGACGGCGCTCTTGAACGGCGGCACACCCCAGACGGCATCCGCCCCGGCCCCGATCCAGATCTTCGTCATGGGACGCAACGTCTGGCGCTACGAGCAGGAGTGGCCGCTGGCGCGCACGCGGTACACCCCGCTCTACCTCACCGGCGGCGGCAAGGCCAACACGGCCGCCGGCGATGGCCGCCTGTCGTGGGAGGCGCCGACTGGCGACGAGCCTGCCGACCGCTTCACCTACGATCCCGCCAATCCCGTCCCCACCTGCGGCGGACGCATCGTCGGCAGCGGCGGACAGCGCGACCAGAGCGAGATCGAGGCGCGCCCCGATGTGCTGGTCTATACCGGCGCGCCGCTGGAGGCCGATCTGGAGGTCACCGGGCCGGTGCGCATGCGCCTCTATGCCGCCTCGTCGGCCACGGATACCGATTTCACCGTCAAGCTGGTCGATCTCCAGC
>ENA-UOUL01003543-UOUL01003543.1-bioreactor-metagenome-genome-assembly--contig:-NODE-3543-length-15731-cov-4.869362_pt1 | contig 15731 bp, 13 predicted proteins | sample MGYA00249838_ERZ747220 | MGnify/ENA primary metagenome ERZ747220 (study PRJEB28778, sample SAMN05720191) | bioreactor metagenome | isolation source: Anaerobic biogas reactor | place: USA:Washington...
AGGGTTACACGGTTCTGTCCAACAAACGTACCGTAACTCTACGAAAGAATTGCGTCTCTTTATACCTTCAGCCTCAAGCCCGAAGGGCTTGGGGATGGTAAGCCCTATCGAGTCATCCCCAACTCCTGCGGAGTTGAGGATGCCACCCCTTCATCCCAATCATCAATAATCAATGAAGACGATGTCTTCGGGGATGGCGACGACGTCGCGGTGGCCGGGGCCGAGCAGGGCCTTGATCTCCGTGCTGTGCTTGCCCGCCAGGGTCTTGAGCTGGGCGGCCGACAGGCTCGTGACGGCCTTGGCGGCGCCGTTGAGCAGGACGACGTCGCCGGCCTGGAAATCGCCCTCGACATCTACCACGCCCGACGGCAGCAGGCTCTTGTGATTGCGCAGGGCCCGCATCGCTCCGTCGTCGATTCGCACCGTTCCGGTGGCTCGGCTGTTGAGGATCCACCGCGCGCGGTTGCCCAGCTTGCGCTTGGGCAGAAAGATCGTGCCCACTTCTTCGCCCGCCATGATCCGCGTGACCACGTTCCGGGCCCGGCCGTTGGCCAGGACCATGCGGCAGCCCGCCTGCGAGGCGATGCGCGCCGCTTCGATCTTGGTCTTCATCCCGCCGGTGGCATGCCGGCTGACGGCCCCGCCGGCGTTGCGGACGATCTCGTCGGTGATCTCGACGACCGCCGGGATCGGCCTGGCGTCCGCATGGCGGCGTGGGTCCTTGTCGTAGAGCGCGTCGATATCGGTCAGCATGATCAACAGGTCCGCGTCGATCTTGCTGGCGACCAGGGCGCTGAGCCGGTCGTTGTCGCCGAACGCCGTGCCGATCTCGGCGGTGCTGACGCTGTCGTTCTCATTGAGGATCGGGACGATGCCCAGGCCCAGCAGCGTCTCGATCGCGTTGCGCAGGTTCAGGTACGTCTTGCGCTGGCTGAGCACCTCGGCCGTCAGCAGCACCTGGGCCACCGGGATATCGTGACGCAGAAAGGCCTTGCGGTACTCCTGCATCAGCAAGGGCTGGCCGATGGCGGCGCAGGCCTGGCGCATCTTCATGTCCTTGGGCTTGCCGGCCAGGTGCAGTTGTCCGGCCCCCATGCCGATGGCGCCGGAGGTGATGACGACCACCTGCCGGCCCGTCTCCAGCAGCGAAGCCACCTGCGAGGCGATCCGACGGAAGTAGGCGGCGTCGATGCCGGCGTCCTTGGTCAGCGTGTGTGTGCCGATCTTGATGACCACCCGTTTTGTCTTGCCGAAATTTCTCATACATCTCCCGACAGGGCTGCCACCCGCCACGCAACCGCTACAGGCCGTCGAACAGCGGCAGTTCCTCATCGGCCGTCGAGGCGACCGGCTCGGGGGCGTCCCACGCCTCAAGGCCGTCCGGCTCGTGGGCCGTCCGCAACAGACGACGCATCTCCCGCAGCATCTTGGCGGTGTTCCACTGCCCGTAGCGGCAGGTCCAGTCCTTTCGCAGACGCGCCAGCGTCTGGTGCAGTATATACTTGCGCTCTTCAGGCGACAGTCGTTTCATCAAAGCACTCCGGACAAACGGGGCCGGCTCCGTGGGGTACGGTCCGCTTGCGGCATTGGAAGCGGCCCCCCGACGCCGTCCCGGCTGGAAGTCGTTGCCGTCGGCATTCTACGGGTGTCCTCGGCCGTTTTCAATCGCCGTCTTCGTGCGGGCCATCGCGGATTCCGCGAATTGTCCTGTCGAGGCCAAAATCCGCAGATTCTTGGAATCCCTGCGGCACGGACGGCGTCTTATCCGTTTGACGCCGGCCGGGCGGACCTCTCCGCCCTCGGACAGTGCGTGGGCGGAGTGCCCACCCTGCCATTTTGGCTCGCGGAGATATCGAACGAAGGCAACGGCAACCTTTCTTTTGGAGGCACATCGCATGAGAGATCAGAGACTGTTCAAGGCCGTCGTGTTTCTGGCCATTGTGGCCCTGTCGGTTCCGGCCCTGGCCCAGCCCGCCGGCCGAGGCCGAGGGGGGCTCTTCGGCGACTGGATCGTCAAGAGCGAGTTCGGCGGACGGACAATGGAGTCAGTCCTGTCGTTTGCCCGCGACCAGGACGGCAACCAGACCGGCCAGTGGATCGGTTTCATGGGTGTCACCGACCTGAAAGACGTCCGGATCGAGGACGGCCAGATCCGCTTCACCCGCGAGATGCGCGGCCGCGAAGGCCAGACCATGTCCTCAACCTTCACCGGCCGGATCGAAGACGGCCGCCTCGTCGGCACCATGTCCAGCGAGCGGGGCGAGAACGCCATCGAGGGCCGTCGGGCCCCCCGCGCGCCGCGAATGGCCGGGATCTGGGAGATGACCATCAAGAACGAAGACCGCGAGTTCCCCGTCACGCTGGAAATCAAGGCCGACAACGAAGGCCAGTTGTCCGCGACCTGGAAGAGCGAGCGAGGCGAGATGAAGGTCAACCGCGTCGAACTCGAACGCAACACCCTGACCATGGCGCTCAAGAGCGACAATGCGGACCGGCCGTGGGAAGCGACCTTTGAGGGGCAGTTCCGACAGGAGGGACTGGCCGGCACCATCCGTTCCGAGCGAGGTGAAATGACGGTGTCCGGTGCGCGGCGCGGCGCCGCCCTGATCGGCACGTGGAACCTCGATGCGACGTCCGATCGCGGCACCCGCAAGCAGCGGCTCGTCGTCTATCCCGACATGACCGCCCTCTACAACGCCACGCCCGTCAAGAACGTCACCCTCGACGGCGACAACGTACGCTTCAAGATCGTCCTGTCGTTCGGCGACCGCGATTTCGAGATGGACTTTGCGGGCAAGATTCAGGACGGCAAGCTCACCGGCGAAATGACCACCGGCATGGGCAGCCAGAAGATCACGGGAACCAAAGTCGTCCGCGCCTTCCGCCCGCGTAATCCATAGAGTCTCTTGCCTGTCGAGCCTGCCGGGGCAACCTGCTCCGGCAGGTTCGTGTTTTGCAGAATGCGGCGATTCTACGCCAGGGACGGTGCGACCCCAACGGATGCCGTCTCGTTGCATCGAGCCGGACACGGCAGGGTGCGGTGCGTGAAGTCTTCGTAGAGATAGCAGCGGGCATTCATCTCGATGCAGCGAGGATCGACCCGGCTGAACCAGGCGAAGCGACGCTCGCGGTCGGCCCGGTCGTGGATCAGGTAATGGAAGTGCACCAGACGCCAGCGGTCGATGCGGACGAATTGCGCCTGCTGGGCCGGGCTGAACTCGTGGTGGATCACGCCGCTGTTGGCCCCGGACAGCGGAAACACGTAGCGCAGTTTCGGCTCGTTGCGAAACAATCGCGGAATCCACGTCGTCTCGAACAGAGGCGTGCTGACGTAGCGTAACGGATCGACCGAACAGACCCACCACCGACGGATGGCAAACCCCAACTCGCTGGAACGCCCCAGTAAGGGACGAATCGCCTCGGCGAACTCCTCGCAGATCACCTCATCCTCGTCCAGTTCGAGAATCCACGTCCCTGACGCATGATCGAAGCCGAAATTCTTCTGGGCCGCGAAGTTGCCGTCGAACGGACGATGCACATACCGACACTGCGGATGCGAACGCACGAGCGTCTCGGTATCGTCGGCGCTGCCGCCGTCAACGACGACGATCTCGTCACTGAAACCTTCCACGCTGGCGATCGCCCTGCGCAGATACGCCGCGTTGTTCTGTGTTACGATACAGGTACTGATCAACGGTCGATTCATCACTTCGAACCTCGGACGTTGCACTCCGGCATTCCCCATGTCACCAGCACCGGAGAGGAATCAGGCATTTTTCCTTTCGTCCGAAAACACAGCATTTCCCGACACAACCCGCTGCGACAACTTCCACGCGGCAGATCGGCCTTCATTTCGGGGAGTATCCTCCTCCACTCTGACCGCCGTCCGAGAACCCAGCAGGGCACTCGCAACGGGTCCGTCCGGCGAACGGCTTTGCTGCCATATCGGTCAGAACGGCGCGCCGGTTGAGTGGGCAAGCCGGTTTTTCTGCGGTGGTTTCCGGCCAAGAGAGGGGGCTGGTTGCGGACGGGTGGACGACGGGCGGCGGGTCTACTTGAGCATTGCGCGCAGCAATCTGAGGTCCTTCTCGCGGCTCGGGGCAAAGCGCTTCGGGACATCGAAGAGCAGGGTCTGGTGCAGGATGCTCTTCTGATTGGAGACCGCGTCGAATCCGGCCTTGCCGTGATATCGGCCGAAGCCGCTGGCGCCCACCCCGCCGAAGGGCAGGGTCGGCGCGGTCAGATGCACGATGGTGTCGTTGATGCAGACGCCGCCCGACGAGGTCCCGGCGAGGATCTGCTGTTGGCGGTCCGCGCTGCGGCTGAAAACATACAGCGCCAGAGGCTTGGGTCGGCGGTTGACGAAGTCAATCGCCTCGGACAGATGGCCGAACGGCAGAATCGGCAGCAGCGGACCGAAGATCTCTTCGCGCATGACGGGCGTCTCGTCGGCCGGCGCGCCGAGCAGCGTCGGGCTGATGTACAGTGTGTCACGATCGGTCTGCCCGCCGAAGAGGACCTCCTGCCCTTGCAGCAGCCCCATCAGACGGTCGAAGTGATGCCCGTTGATGATCCGGCCGTAATCAGGGCTTTCACGTGGCTCGACGCCGTAGAAATCCTGAATGCAGGCCTTGATCCGCGCCGTCAGTTCCTCTCGCATCGGCTCCTGGACGAGCAGGTAGTCCGGCGCGACACACGTCTGGCCGGCGTTGAGAAATTTGCCCCAGGCGATCCGTCGAGCCGTCTTGGCCGGGTCACAGTCATCGGTGACGATACAGGGGCTCTTTCCGCCGAGCTCCAGCGTGACCGGCGTCAGGTGACGCGCCGCCGCCTGCATGACGATCCTGCCGACGCGTTCGCCGCCGGTATAGAAGATGTGGTCGAACTTTCGTTCCAGCAGCTCCTTTGCCGTGTCCGGCCCGCCGCAGACCACGGAGAGATACGCCTCGTCGAAGGATCGCCCGATCATCCGTGAGAGCGCCTGTGCGGTGTTGGCCGAAAGCTCCGATGGCTTCAGCACGGTGCAGTTGCCGGCGGCAATGCTCGCCACCAGCGGCGCGATCGCGAGATGGAATGGGTAGTTCCAGGGCGAGACGACCAGGCACACGCCGAGCGGCTCGCAAACCAGGCGGCCCCGGGACAGGGGAAACAGTCTCGGGCCCGCCACCCGTCGCGGCTTCGTCCACCTGCGAAGGTTCCGCCGTGCATGCGTGATCTCCGCCAGGCAGGGGCCGATCTCCGTCGTGTACCCCGCGACTCTCGACTTGCCCAGGTCCGCCGCCAGTGCCGCAAAAATCTCCTCTTCGCAGGCGCCGATCGCCTCGCGTAGACGCCGGAGCATCTGCGCGCGAAACGCGAAGGGTCGCGTCTGACCCGAGGCGAAGAAATCACGTTGCTTCTCAATGAGATGGTCCATGACGTTGCTCCGTAACCTCGTGATCCAGGCCGGCGACATTGTAGGCACGGACGCCGGAAACGGTCAAACACCAAACGTCGAAAAGGGCCGGCCGCGTATTGCGGCCGGAGGTCGGATGTGCTACCGTGGCGGCGGTCCGGCGTATGTGGTCCGTACTCTTTGAATCTTGGGGCCGTAGGGGATAGAAGACGATGAAGATCGGATTTCACACGGATGCGTTCAACACGGCATACTTCAGCTTCGAAAAGTGCCTGGGCTGGGCGCAGGCCAACGGCGTGCACTACATCGAGTGCGGTCTGATCGACGGGGTCAGTTGGATTCACGGGCTGGGCTATCAGCCGCACGTGGCGCTCTACGAGGACCCGCTGCTGCTGCGGAAGAAGATGGACTCCTACGGCGTGCGGTTCTCACAGGTCGACGCCGCCTATCCGCTCTCCGGCAAGGACGGCCCCCTGCGCGGCGTGCCGTACGTGATGAAGTCCATCCAGTGGGCCCACCTGATCGATTGTCCTTGCGTGGACACCACCGACGGGATGCAGCCGCCTGAGGGGCTCAGCGACGCCGAGGCGATGGACGCGATGAAACGTAGCTACGAGCAGATCGTCGAGGTCGCCGAGGCGCACAAGATCGTCGTGAACATCGAGCCGCACGGCTACTTCACCACCAAGCCCGACATGATGGCCCGCATGCTCGATTTCTGCGACAGTCCGTATCTCGGCCTCAACATGGACACGGGCAATACGTTCATTGCCGGCCAGGATCCGGTCGCCTTCCTCGAACGCTTCATCGGCCGCGTCCGCCACGTCCACATCAAGGACGTCTCCGAGTCGCTGGCCGCCGCCGTGCGCGGCAACCAGACGGGCATCGCCGTCAGCCAGTGCGCCATCGGCGACGGCGTCAACGCCGACAACATCCGCCAGTGCCTGGCCCTCCTCCGCGACCACGGCTACAACGGCGTCCTCAGCATGGAATGCGAAGGCCAAGCCGGCCCCATGATCGAAAAATCCCTCCAATGGATGCGCCAAACCCTCGCCGACCTGAGCATCCCCGTCGACAAATAGCCCCCCGCGCGGTTATTGGGCACACGCGGAGACTGGAACTCCAAACACATTGTCAATCTCGGTAGAATGCGGTTGTTCAACGCCGTGAGCATAGAGAGGGGCTACCGGCCAATAGAAATCCGCTCTCCCAGGGAGATGCTGCTCAATGATGAAGACATTTGATGCTGTGGCGTGGATGCGCCAACGGCGAACGAAAAGCTCACTTGCCGGAAGCATTGTCACCGGCCCAGCACCACGTCGATTCCAGCCAGGACCAGATCCGTCTTCGCACGAGACAGCTTGTCGGCACGCTCCGTGAGCAGCGACTTGTCGAGTGCAACTACTTGCGACACGTTCGCGACAGATTCCTTCGGCAGACCGGTAAGACGGGTTTCCAGAAGGACGTTTCCCGGCGCATCGGCCCACTTCAAATTGCTCGTGAGCGGCACGCACAGAACGGTCGCGATCCTGCTTCGGTTGAACGAATCGCCCTGTACGACCACAACCGCCCGGCGGAATCCGGGCCCCGAACCCGGCGGGTTCGCAAGATCGGCCCACCAGATTTCTCCCTGAGAGATCACCACTCAACCCGCGTCAGCGTTTGGCCGCCAGCCTGCTGGACGAACCCTCCTTCAGGCTGTCCATTTTCCTCGATCACGCGGTCCAACGCTTCGGTCAGCTCATCAGGAGAATGTCGAGCCACGTATTCGCGGATCGCCTCGCAGTAGAGCTGACTGCGGGACTTCCGCACCCGTTTCGCCAGGCGGTCCGCCTTCTCAAAAACGTCTTTTGGAAGTGAAATCGCAGTCTTCATACCCGAAGTACAACCGATACCAGACGGCCTGTCAACGCGATTCATGGCCCTTTCCGGGGCTTGGGTGCACTGCACGTTTGTAGGTAGATTCTGTTAACCAACCGCCGCACTTGTCATTTCGACTGGAGGTCTGCCGCAGGCAGGCCGCAATGGAGAAATCTGCCCGAGGACGAGAAGGCTGTCTGCTTCGCGGCCAGATGTCTCGACTGCGCTGCGCTCCGCTCGACATGACAATAAGGCCAATCACTTGGGTTACCTACAGACACGCAGTGCATCCCCGGGGCTTTCCGGGGACATCGGCAGGCAAGAAACGTGGTTGACGATTCGTGGGATTACCCGGTCGGACTCCGTTCGTGGGGACTGAGGCGACGCGACCTCGCTATGCTGACTGGAGCCGGCTCGTACGTAGACTGCTGGCGCCCCGCAGGGGTGACGCCGAATAGATGTTTAGAATTCCCGCGAAAAAACCCGCGACCGTCTTGATAACGCCTTGCTCATAGATGTCCCTGGATTTAGGATCTACCTAATGATTATCGAAAGGGCGGACCCTGAATCCTTACTTCGCATGTTAATGCGCCTCATCTAAGCCAATAGGCATAGAACTACGGTAATCACTCAACCTTTCCTGTAGAGAAGTAATCCTACCTCGCATTGCGACGGTCATCGTCGCTAATAGCGCTACCATACATATGAGAACGGCGACCAGTGTCTGTATGGAGCCGGCGGCTGATTTCAGGAAACGGAATCTGGTGAGAACCAAGAGGGGGACACAACAAAGGAGTGCCGCCATTATTCCGCAAATAAGTTGCGACAGCATATCGCCAGGAACAACCAGCGGACTTCCGCCCACGATAAATACGACCACTGTGCTCACGATAATCTTTGTTCTCATAGTGATCTCCATGCTGATGTCTTGCAACAGGGTATACATGTCCAGAATGTGCTTCGGCCGACATCTCCCAGCATCACTGGACAGTCCACTAATGATTATCGAAAGGGCTGACCCCGAACCCACCCGCGCAACAACGACCCACAGACTCGCAGACCATCGTGGTCTCTTGCACTCCCAACATCGGATTCTGCTTCGCCTACGGCTGTGATGATGACGCGCCGGGGCGGGCAAGGCAAGAAGAAAAAGCGTCCGATCTCCCGCGCGTTCCGCGTGTCCTGGGGGGGGGCTGCCCTGTGAGAAGAGGCGGCCCAGGATTGACGCCGGGGCGTGTTTGGGGTATACGGCGATCATGAAAGCAGAACTCGACAAGATCATGTCCGAAGCGATGGACTTGCCGACTCCTTTGCGTGCGTTCCTTGCGGCCAGGCTCATCGAGAGCCTCGATGCCAATGGTGCTCCTGATCTGTCCGATGCGTGGCGGCAAGAGGTCCGCAAGAGGTGTCGGGAGATCGATGAGGGGACAGTTCGTCTGGTGGATGCGGAGGAGGCCTTCGCAGGGGCCGATGCGAGACTCAAACAATGAAGGTCCAGCTTCATCCTGAGGCCGAAAGCGAGATGATTGAAGCCGCTGCCTACTACTGGAAAGATCGGTAGAGAGGGTTGCGGTTGGGTGGGGGGCGGGTATACTGGGGGGCGACGGGTTGTTGGTATCGGACCGGATCGATGAACTGTGTTATTGCGGGTGAGGACTTATGGCGACTGAACCGATGCACGAAGCGAAACACGGATTGAATCGTCGCAATTTTCTAGGTCTCGGGGCCGGGGCGGTAGCCGCGTCTCTGGCGGGGGCGGGTGCGGCCGGTGCGGCCGACGCCGGCTCATCGGCGATCGTGCGGCCGCCGGAGGGCAAGCGGATCTTGCTGTCGTGCAAACTCGGTATGATCCCGAAGGAGATCGAGGGCAAGAAGCTGTCGATCGTGGACCGGCTGCAACTGGCCGCCGAGGCGGGGTTCGACGGTGTGGACTTCGACCAGGCGGGCGAGTTCACGGTCGAGCAGGCGCGGGACGCCGTGCGCGAGTCCGGCGTGTTCGTCCACAACGCGATCAACCACGCCCACTGGTCCCAGCGACTCACCAGCGACAAGGAAGAAGAGCGCGCCCAGGGCCGTAAGAACATCGAGCACTGCCTGCGCGTCTCGCACGCCGCCGGCGGCAGCGGTGTGCTGATCGTTGTGGGCCGCGGGGGCGACGGCCCGGCCGACGTGGTCGAGCAGCGCGCCCATGACGAGATGAAGAAGCTGATCCCGCTGGCCGCCTCGCTGGGCCAGATGATTCTGGTGGAAAATGTCTGGAATCAGATGATGTACGACCACGATGCCCCGCCGGAGCAGGGGGCCGAGCGGTTCGTGCGGTTCGTGGACGGCTTCAACAGCCCGTGGGTCGGGATGTACTACGACGTCGGCAACCACTGGAAGTACGGCCGGCCCGACGAATGGATTCGCACGTTCGGCTATCGCTGCGTCAAACTCGACGTCAAAGGCTTCAGCCGGGCCCAGAACAAGTTCGTCGATATCACCAGCGAAGACGACGATCTGCCGTGGGACCAGGTCCGCAAGGCGCTCGACGACATCGGCTTCGCCGGCTGGACCACCGCCGAAGTCGGCGGCGGCGACCTCCAACGCCTCACCCTCGTCCGCCAGCAGATGGAGAAAGCCTTCGGCTTGTAGCGGCTCGTCACTCCTACCTGGCGGCCATCAGGGCGGTGAAGTCGGTGAAGAGGTAGCGGGCGTCGTGCGGGCCGGGGGAGGCCTCGGGGTGGTACTGGACGGCGAAGGCCCGGAATTTTCCGCTGCGGATTCCCTGTAGGAGTGCCCCTCATTGCGTCCTGTCTGTGTGTTGGGGAACCTCTGTGAGCCTGAAAGAGACGCTGTAGTACCGAACGCGGATGTTGTTTGTCATTTCCAGCGCGTAGGCAAGCTTGGGATCCGGGTCGCGGCAGATCACGAGCCCCTTTACGGATTGGCCCTCTGTGCAGAGATTCCTCTTGACCCATCCCATGTAGCGCAGAACCTGTCCAACAACTTGGTCTGAAGGGCGTCCTTTCTTGAGTTCGATGACAACAAAGGAATTCGACTTCGGCTCGACTGACAAGATGTCGATGGAGCCGATGTCCGTGCTATACTGCTGGCCATCGTTTCCCTCCGTATCTTCGTATATTTCAAGCTGCTGCTTGAAGATCGTGTCGAAGTTGCTCACGATGAAGTCTTCAAGGTATTTCTCCAGGACGAATGCGCTTGGGTCTTCAAGCGGTGTGTCATCCTTTGGTGGCTCGGTGCCCATTCCTGGGTCTTCGACGAGCTTTCGAAATCGCGCTTCCGAAAGCTCGGATAGCGTATGCATGGGGAAGACAATGCTGCTAAACGCTTTGTCGCACGGTTCATCCTGCCACGCTACGCTCAGGAAGCCTGCGTGCTCAACGGCTGGATTACCGCCTGGCTTGTAGATGGCCGACTCACTCACCCTGCCCACCGCCGCGAGAATCTTCCTACCCCTCCGAGCAACCACGTAATCGCCCGGCTTGATCTCATGGTAAAAGGTCCACAGGATATTGCCATAGAGGGCCTTTGTTTGCCGGGGTTTGTCCGGATATGTCGCTGCAACAGCTCCGTCCAATTCGTCCCGACTCATTCGCGAGATATCACCGAGTTCGTGCCATCCGATGGAGATGAGATCATTTGCACGATCGAATTGCCACACCCTATCGAATAGTTCAGGCGGCTTACATTCGACGGGAGCTATCACCCAGTAACGAGGCATTGGTTATCCTCCTTTTCTTGGGACGCAGAATTCCATGAACGCCTTGCTCACCTCGCGTTCGAGTTGAGCATGCCACACACATTCGCGTATTCCCGACAATCGAGCCGTGCTCTGCACCCTCCTGGGAATCCGGTACGCTGCTGTTTCCCTCGGCATGCTTCCGTTCGGTCAGTTCATCGGCGAGATCAGGGGTCGGCATAAGAGGAAAATGAAAAAAGGTCGGCGCAGACCGTACGCCATGCCGGAGGCTGCGCCAGCGCGTAAGATGGATGCCCTTTCGGGCACACTACGAACAGTCCTCTACTTGGCCGCCATCAGGCGGACAAAATCGTCGAAGAGGTAGCGGGCGTCGTGCGGGCCGGGGGAGGCCTCGGGGTGGTACTGGACGGCGAAGGCGCCGAGCTTGTCGCTGCGGATTCCCTCGCAGGTGTTGTCGTTGAGGTTCAGGTGCGTCAGCTCGACGTCCTTGCCTTTGAACGAATCGAGGTCCACGCAGAAGCCGTGGTTCTGGCTGGTGATCTCGATCTTGCCGGTGCGGAGGTTCTTGACGGGATGGTTGGCGCCGCGATGGCCGAACTTCAGTTTGTAGGTGGTGCCGCCGAGCGCCAGGCTGAGGATCTGGTGGCCCAGGCAGATGCCGAAGATGGGGACCTGGCCCAGGAGGGCCTTGACCGTCTCGACGGCATACGTCACGGCCGCCGGATCGCCCGGACCGTTGCTCAGGAACACGCCGTCGGGCTTGTGCGCGAGGATCTCCTTGGCCGAGGCCTTGGCCGGCACGGCGACGACCTCGCAGCCGTGCGAGACCAGCAGGCGGAGGATGTTGCGCTTCATGCCGTAGTCGATCGCGACGACCTTGTACTTCGGCTCCGGCACGTCCTGCGTATTCGCCAGGACGTCGAGGACGCCTTCGGTCCACTCATAGGGCTTGGCGACGGTGACGTCCTTGACGATGTCGCGACCGACCAGGCCGGGGTATTCCTGCAATTGTGCCGCGAGCTTCTTGATGCCCAACTCGCTCGATGAGAGAATCCCGCGCATGGCGCCCTGCGTGCGGATGTGGTGCACGAGCTTGCGCGTGTCGATTCCTTCGATGCCCACGACGTTGTTGGCCTTCAGGTAGGCGTCGAGCGTCTCCTGATTGCGCCAGTTGCTTGGATAGGGACAGTTCTCCTTGACGACGAACCCGGCGGCGAAGACCTTGCGCGACTCCCAGTCGTCGGGATTGGTCCCGACGTTGCCGATGAGCGGATAGGTCATGGTGATGATCTGCTCGTGGTACGAGGGGTCGGTGAGGATCTCCTGGTAGCCGGTCATGGACGTGTTGAACACGACCTCGCCGCACGTGCAGCCCTTGGCCCCGAACCCCCGGCCCTCGAACACCGTTCCGTCTTCTAAGAGCAAAACCGCTTTCACGAAGTGTCCTCGCTATCGGTAATAATGCTGAATCGGTTTGACACGAATCTTCTTGGCCTTGAGCGACTCGATCGCCTTGACGACCGCCTCGGCCCCGCGAATGGTGGTGACGTAGGGGATCTGGCGATCGACGGCGTTGCGCCGGATGGCGAACGAATCCGTGATCGACTGCTTGCCCACCGTCGTGTTGACGATCAGGTCGATCTGGCCGTTGATGATCGCGTCGACGATGTTCGGCCGGCCCTCGCTCATCTTCAGCGCGAACTCCGAAGGGATGTTGTTCTTGATGAACTCGATGCAGGTGCCCTTGGTCGCGATGATCTTGAAGCCCATCGCGCCGAGCTTGCGGGCCACGGGCACCGCCCGCGCCTTGTCGGTGTCGCGGATGCTGAACAGGACGCTGCCGCCGACCGGCAGGCTGTTGCCGGCGGCGATCTGGCTCTTGGCGTACGCGGTGCCGAAATCGTCGGACAGGCCCATCACCTCGCCCGTCGAGAGCATCTCCGGGCCCAGCAGCGCGTCGGTGCCGGGGAACTTCAGGAACGGAAAGACCGCCTCCTTCACCGCGTAGTGCTCGGGGCGCACCTCCTCGGTGAATCCCAATTCGTCGAGGGACATGCCCGCCATGATCTTGGCGGCCAGCTTGGCCAGCGGCACGCCGATCGCCTTGCTGACGAACGGGATCGTGCGCGAGGCCCGCGGGTTCACTTCGAGGATATAGACCTCGTCGTCCTTGACGGCGAACTGAATGTTGATCAGGCCCTTGACATCGAGTTCGAGGGCCAGCAGCTTCGCCTGCCGGGCGATCTCGTCGAGGACCTTCGGTTTGACATTGACGGCCGGGATCGAGCAGGCGCTGTCGCCGGAGTGGACGCCGGCCTCCTCGATGTGCTCCATGATCCCGCCGATGACGACGCGCGAGCCGTCGCTGATGGCGTCGACGTCCAGTTCCGTGGCGTCGTCGAGGAACTTGTCGATCAGGATCGGGTGCTCGCCCGAGGCCTCGATGGCCTCCTCGACGCACGCGCGGAGGCCGTCCTCGTCGTAGACGATGTCCATCGCGCGGCCGCCCAGCACGAACGACGGGCGGATCAGCAGCGGGTAGCCCAGCTTGCCGGCCACGTTCAGCGTCTCGTCGTAGGTCATGGCGGTGCCGCTCTCGGGCTGGCGCAGGCCGAGTTTTACGACCAGGCGGTTGAAGCGTTCGCGGTTCTCGGCGCGGTCGATGCTGTCGGGCGAGGTGCCGATGATGGGGACGCCGGCCCTCTCCAGCGGGACCGCCAGCTTCAGCGGGGTCTGGCCGCCGAACTGGACGATGACGCCATCGGGCTTCTCCTTCTCGACGATGCTCATCACGTCCTCGAAGGTCAGCGGCTCGAAGTACAGCCGGTCGGACGTGTCGTAGTCGGTGCTGACCGTCTCGGGGTTGCAGTTGACCATGATCGACTCGACGCCGATCTCGCGCAGCGCAAAGGCGGCGTGGCAGCAGCAGTAGTCGAACTCGATGCCCTGGCCGATCCGGTTGGGCCCGCCGCCGAGGATCATGATCTTACGCCGGTCGGTCGGGGCTGCTTCGCATTCGGTCTCGAACGTCGAATAGAGATAGGGCGTGGTCGCCTCGAACTCGGCGCCGCAGGTATCGACCGTCTTGTAGACGGCGTTGACGCCGAGCGACTGGCGGTGCTTGCGAAACTCGGGCTCGGTGACGTTGGAGATCGAGGCGAGATAGCGGTCGCTGAAGCCGTACTCTTTGGCCTCTCTCATCATGCGGGCGTCGGGCAGCTTGCCGTTGCCGGCCAGCAGCTTGCCTTCCAGCGTCACGATGTCCTTGATGTTGTTCAGGAACCACGGATCGATCTTGGTCAGAGCGAACAGCTCATCCACCGGCATCTTCCGCCGCAGCGCCTCGGCGACGTACCACAGCTTGTCCCAGCAGTGGCTCCGCAGCTTGTCCCTCAACTGGTTCGGCGGGACCGTCTCGTCGATGTGCTTGGCCGCCAGGGCGTGCCGGTCGATCTCCAGCGAGCGAATCGCCTTCTGGAGGGCCTCCTTGAAGGTCCGTCCGATGGCCATCGCCTCGCCGACCGACTTCATCTGGACCGTCAGCTCGGGCGAGGTCTGCGGAAACTTCTCGAATGTGAATCGCGGCCACTTGACCACGCAGTAGTCGATCGTCGGCTCGAAGCAGGCGGGCGTCTTCTTCGTGATGTCGTTGGGGATCTCGTCGAGCGTGTAGCCGACCGCCAGCAGCGAGGCGATTTTGGCGATGGCGAATCCCGTCGCCTTCGAGGCCAGCGCCGAGCTGCGCGAGACGCGCGGGTTCATCTCGATGACGTAGAGCCTGCCGTCGGCGGGGTTGACCGCGAACTGGATGTTCGAGCCGCCCGTCTCGACGCCGATGGCCCGGATGATCTTCAGCGACGCCTCGCGCATGATCTGGTATTCTCTGTCGGTCAGCGTCTGGGCCGGTGCGACGGTGATGCTGTCGCCCGTGTGGATGCCCATCGGGTCGAGGTTCTCGATGGAGCAGACGATGACCACGTTGTCCTTGCGGTCGCGCATGACCTCGAGCTCGTATTCCTTCCACCCGGCGACCGACTCCTCGACGAGCACCTGGCTGTGGGGGCTCAGCGCCAGGCCCCATCGGATGTACTTCTCGTATTCCTCGGTGTTGTAGGCGACGTTGCCGCCGGTGCCGCCGAGGGTATAGGACGGACGGATGATGGCGGGAAAGCCGATCTGCTCGACGACGCGTTTGGCCTCTTGCCAGTTGTGGACGTAGCCGCTTCGGGGGACCTCCAGGCCGATGTCCTGAATGGTCTTTTTGAAGCGATCGCGCTCTTCGGCCTTCTTGATCGAGCGGAGATTGGCGCCGAGCAGCTTGACGCCGTACTTCTTCAGCACGCCGCTCTCGGCCAGGGCTACGGCGGTGTTCAGGCCGGTCTGGCCGCCCAGCGTCGGCAGCAGGCTGTCGGGCTTCTCGCGGCGGATGACCATCTCGACGATCTCCGGCGTGATCGGCTCGATGTACGTGCGGTCCGCCAGTTCCGGGTCGGTCATGATCGTCGCCGGGTTGCTGTTGACCAGAACGACCTCGAAGCCCTCCCGGCGGAGCACCTTGCAGGCCTGGGCGCCGGAATAGTCGAACTCGCAGGCCTGGCCGATGATGATCGGGCCCGAGCCGATGATCAGAATCTTATGGATGTCCTTGCGTTTTGGCATCGACCTGCACTGTCCTCGTAATCGACTCCCTTGGTGTGGATAGTAGGCTATTGCCCCCGATGCTCCTGTCGCAGCCACCGATCCATGGCTGCCGCGGCGTCCTGCCCACTGCGG
>ENA-UOUL01003544-UOUL01003544.1-bioreactor-metagenome-genome-assembly--contig:-NODE-3544-length-15729-cov-3.359698_pt1 | contig 15729 bp, 13 predicted proteins | sample MGYA00249838_ERZ747220 | MGnify/ENA primary metagenome ERZ747220 (study PRJEB28778, sample SAMN05720191) | bioreactor metagenome | isolation source: Anaerobic biogas reactor | place: USA:Washington...
CCGATGACAGCAAGTTGGGGCGGGATGGGATTCCTCTGGGGTCGCCCGGTTGCGTTCGTCTTTGTGAGGCCCCAACGCCATACTTTTGGCCTGATGGAGCGCGGCGCCGGGTTCACACTGAGCTTCTTCGGCCCGGAGCACCGTGAGGCACTGAACTACTGCGGGACCCACTCGGGCCGTGATGTGGACAAGATCGCCGCGACCGGGTTGACACCGCTTTTCGCGCCCACCGGCGAGGTCTATTTCGCCCAGGCACGGCTGGTCCTTGTCTGTCACAAGCTCTATGCGCAGGACCTTACCGAAGCTAGCTTTGTACAGAGGGCGATTGTCGATGAGGCCTACGCCGCGCACGACTTCCACCGGATGTACGTGGGCGAGGTCGTGCAGGTCCTGGCCCGGGCGGAGGGATGACGTGACCGTGGAGAGCGGACGCCCAGCCGCTACCGCCGGCTACCTTGAGCCGGCGCGCGAGGTCCCGGTTATTGAACGAACGGATGTCGTCGTCTGTGGGGCGGGGCCGGCAGGTATCGCGGCGGCCCTGGCGGCTGCCCGGACGGGTGCTCGCACGCGCCTCATCGAGGTTCTCGGTTGCCTGGGCGGCACCTGGACTGCGGGACAACTGGCGTGGATCTGGGACTTTGACAAGCCGGGGATTGCGCGTGAGATCACCGATGCCCTCACGCGCAGCGGTGCGCGCGTGGGCACCAACCGCCACCACTTCGCCTACGACATCGAGGCGTTGAAGCTGTTGCTGGATCAGCTCTGCCTGGAGGCGGGCGTGCAGGTGCAGTTGTTCACACGCGTGGTCGGGGCGGTGTGCGATGCCGACAACCGTCTCTCGCTCATCATCACTGAATCGAAGTCGGGGCGGCAGGCCTGGGCTGCGGAGGCTTTTGTCGACACGACGGGCGATGGCGACCTTGCGGCACTGGCTGGATGTGGCTTCGATGTGGGTCACCCCGAGACGGGCCAGGTTCAGCCCATGACCTACATGGCGCTGATCAACGTCCGCGATGCTGCGGCGTTGCGTGAGTTCATCTCATTCTGGCAGGGCAACGAGAGACATACCCCCGCGGTCTTCCTGGCCGAGATCCGCCGCGCGGGCCGCGAGCCGTCCTATGGCCATCCGACGCTCTTTCAGGTCCACGAGAACCTGCTGGCGCTGATGATCAACCACGAGTACGGTGTCTCGGCGCTAGATGCTGCAGCAGTCACCGGGGCGACGCTGCGAGGCCGGGCCGAGGTCCACGCGATCGTGGAAGCCCTGCGTGGGCTGGGTGGTCCCTGGGAGGGCGTCCACGTCGTGGCGACATCGGAGCATATCGGGATCCGCGAGGCGCGGCGCATCCACGGGCGCTATCGCGTGACGCGCGAAGACCTCGTCAGCGGGGCGCGCCACATCGATGCCATCTGTCGGGTGACCTTCGGCGTCGATGTCCACTCGCTGGACCCGAGCAAAGACAGTGGCCTCTCGGCGATGGGCGTTGTGACTCTTCCCTATGACATTCCGCTGCGCGCCCTGATTGCGCGTGACGTGGATGGTCTGCTCATGGCAGGCCGCTGTATCAGCGGGGACTTCCTCGCCCACGCCAGTTATCGTGTGACGGGCAACGCCGTCGCGATGGGCCAGGCTGCCGGCACGGTTGCGGCGCTCGGTGCGCTGGCGGGGCAAGCGCCTCACGAGGTTCCGTGGGATGCTACCCGCGCGGCTCTGGAAGCCCAGGGCTGGGCACCTCAGGACTGAGCGCAGACGTTCCTCCGTTGGCGGACGCCGGCGCGGTTCGGCCGTGTGCTCCCTAAGATGGCGGAGCCGCCATCCCCTGGCGCAGCAGGGCTTGAGCTTCCCGTAACCCTATTGGTGCGAAGCGCACAACGTCGCCGGGGAGGCTCTGCGCCAGCAGCGGCAGGTCGGGCCGTATCACAGTAGCGATCTTGGGATAGCCGCCTGTTGTCTGGTGGTCCACCATCATCACAATGGGCTGTCCATCGGGAGGCACTTGCACGCTGCCCGTCACCAAGCCGTCGGAGACGATCTCGGCGGGGCCGCGGTGAGCCAGGGGACGGCCCTGAAGGCGGATGCCCATACGATCCGCCCTCGGGGTCACTGTATAGGGTTCACCGAGGAACCGGTGGATTGCCTCCGGCTCGAAGGCGTCGTGTTGGGGGCCCAGCACGACACGCAGCGTCGGCATAGCGGTATAGGCCGGGCGTTGCGATCTGGGCCAAGCCATCCCCGCATCGGTCAGGAGGGCGTGTGCCGGTCGCCCTGCAGGATCCGGCCCGATGGGTAGTCTGTCTCCCCGCTGCAGCGCCCGTCCGTGCCAACCGCCAAACCCGCCCGGCAGATAGGTGGCGCGCGAGCCAAGGAAAGGTGGGGCAGCGATCCCGCCTGCCACGGCCAGATAGGCCCTCGCCCCGGCCTGTCGCTGTGCGAAGCGCACGCTGTGCCCCGCGCGCACGAAGACCGCGTGCCAGGCTGGTACCCGCAGCTCCCCGGCCCATAGCTCGAACGTCGCTCCACATACGGCGATCAACACGTCGCACTGCGGCCACAGTGCCGGCCCGAGGAGCGTGATCTCCAGGAGAGCCGCGTCTGCGGGGTTACCCACGAGGATATTGGCTGCCGACGCGGCTGCGGCGTCCATCGGCCCGGAGGGTGGGATGCCGTAGCGAGCCCAGCCATGGCGCCCCATGTCCTGAACCGTCGTCAGAAACCCCGGATCAACGATCTGCAGGGTCACGCCCGGTCCTCCTGGGCACCTTGTAGCGTTGTCCGGACCGCGAACGCGCTCATACCGACACGAAGCGCACCCGGACGCCGGCGTCGAGCGTGAACGGTGGTCTGCGCTCTGGGTCGAAGAGCACCAGGTCGGTTCGGCCGATGATGCGCCAACCGCCTGGCGTGCTCAGGGCATACAGCCCTGTCTGCCATCCCGCGATACCCACGCTTCCCGCCGGGATGCGTAGCCGCGGCGTGGCCAAGCGTGGCGTCGTGAGCGACGTTGGGAGCCCGAGGAGGTAGGCGAAACCCGGCGCGAACCCCAACATCGCCACCTGGTAGAGGGGCGCTGTATGCTGCTCGACCACCTCCGCCTCCGTCAGGCCGCAGTGCGTGGCCACATCGCCGAGATCAGGCCCGGTCTCTCCGCCGTAGCGGACCGGTATCTCGACGATGGGCGACGTGGCATCCTGGACGGCGGTATGGATTTCGGCGCTGTTCCAGCCTTCGGCTGCCGGCCTCGCTGCCTGCACACGCTGCGCCTCGCGAGCAAGCGCGGTCTCCAGCGCCCCAGCCCCAATCTGTTGGGGATCGTAGATTACGAGCAGCGAGCGGTAGGTGGGCACCGTCTCGACGATCCCCGCAACAGGGTCGGCGCGCAGGCGAGCGTCCAGCGCATGCACCTGGCGGTTCAGCGCAACGTCGACACGGTCGCCGAACTCAACGGTAACCGCTGCCTCGCCGACCGGTAGGATGCGTGGGTAGCTGGCGTCCGGGCTCACAGGCTCCTGATGGTCACGTTGGCCGCCGTCAAGCGCGCGCGCAGGGCCCGGGCGATGTCGGGGGCGTTGGGTGTGTCGCCGTGAACGCACAAGGTGTCGATCTGAACAGGCACGGACTCGCCGGTGATTGCGTCGATCCGGCCCTCGGTCACCATACGGATAGCCCTGGCGGCGGCCTCCTCCGGATCGTGGATCACGGCGCCTGGCTGGGTCCGCGGCACAAGGGTGCCGGCGCTCGTATAAGCACGGTCGGCGAATCCCTCGAGAGCGACGCGCAGGCCCAGCGCGCCGGCGGCATTGACAAGAGCCGAACCGGGCAGCGTTACCACGATGGGGGTGGGGTCGAAGGCGGCGACCGCACGCGCTACCGCCCCTGCAACGACTTCGTCCACGGCAGCGGCATTGTAGAGCGCGCCGTGAGGCTTGACGTGCGCGAGCGGCACCCCCGCCATGACGGCGAACGCCGACAGGGCGCCAAGCTGGTAGAGCACGCTTGCCTCCAGCTCCTCGGGCGCCATCGCCAGCGCTCGCCGTCCGAATCCCTGCAGGTCGGGATAGCCTGGATGGGCCCCCACGGCCACGCCGTGCTCCGCGGCCAAAGCCACCGTGCACCGCATTACCACCGGGTCGCCTGCATGGCAGCCACAGGCGATGTTGGCCGAGGTCACGATCCGCAGGAGCGCTTCGTCGTGGCCCAGACTATACCGCCCGAAGCTTTCGCCCATGTCGCAGTTGAGGTCGATGTCCATCGATCGGATCCGGAGCCCCCAGCGCTAGACGAGCCGAATGGCCTTGAAGTCCTTCACCTGTCCGGTGATCGCCCGTTCGGTTGGGAGACGCTCGATGCTGGAGGCGCCGAAGAATCCGGCGATACCGGGCATCCGCAGGAGCGCCTTGCCCACATTGGCGGGCTCGTCGAAAACCCCACCGTGGCAGATGACGATGATGTCGTCGCGAACGGACATGCCGGCGTCGTACACCGCCATCACCTTGGCGATAGCCTCCTCCATCGTCATGGCCACGCCCGCGCCGATGGAGCCGGAGGTCGTGAGCCCTACGTGCGCGACCAGGACGTCAGCGCCGGCCTTCGCCATAGCCGCAGCATCGGCAGCGTCGAACACGTAGGGGCAGGTGAGCATGTCCAGGCCGTGGGCGATGCGGATCGCCTCGACTTCCTTGTCGTAGCCCATTCCCGTGGCCTCGAGATTGGCCCTGAAGTCGCCATCAATCAGGCCAACCGTGGGGAAGTTCTGCACGCCCGTGAAGCCCATCTCCTTGAGCTGCTTGATGAAGAGCGGCATCAGGCGGAACGGATCGGTGCCGCACACGCCGGCCAGCACGGGCGTGTCCTGGACGACCGGCAAGACCTCTGCCGCCATCTCGACGACGATGCCGTTGGCGTCTCCGTAGGGCATCAGCCCCGCGAGCGACCCCCGGCCCGCCATGCGATAGCGGCCCGAGTTGTAGATGATGATCAGGTCGGCGCCACCCCGTTCGGCGAATTTGGCGGAGATACCCGTCCCTGCGCCGCAGCCGATAATTGGGATCTTCTGCGCCATCGTCTTTCGCAGCCGTGTGAGCGCCTGATCACGAGTGATAAACGCCATAGGTTAGCCTCCTTGCTTACCATGTCTGTCAGACGTTGTCTGTTAGCCCTTGAGCATACCCAGTAACAGCTCTGCGCACGCATCGGCGAAGGCCATGTCGTTGATGTTGTGGTCTATCTCGATGACGGGGATGTCGGGGTGCACGTTGGCCTTGATGGCATCGAAGCACGCTCTGTCCGCTTCCGGGTCCCAAAACGCGTTCGGCATGCCGTTCGCACCGATGCCGTCGAGCATCGAGACGCCCCGGAGCGGCAGGACGATGGCCACGGGAGCCGTGGCGGCGTTGGCGGCTGCCGCGATCATCTCGCCGATGCGGCGGTTCTCGTCGACGTTCGTGCGCAGCAGCGTCACGTTGGGGTTCCACTGGTACAGGTTGCGGTGCTTATAGCGTTCCGGCACCATGTCGATCGACCAGAAGTTGGCCATATCCACACAGCCCGGGGCGATCACCGCGGGAACCCCGGCGCGCGAGGCAGCCATGCAGCGGTCGGGCCCCGCGCTGAAGACACCACCGCAGACTTCGTCGGCCAACTCCGTCGTTGTCAAATCTAGCGAACCGCGAATGTAACCGTCGCCGATCAGGGCTTCCATCGTGCGCCCGCCGGTGCCTGTGGCGTGGAAGACCAGAACCTCGTAGCCCTTGGCCTCGACCACCTCACGGGCACGATCGACGCAGGCGGTCGTGTTGCCGAACATCGAGGCTGTGACGAGGGGGCGCTCCTCCTCGGGGGCGGGCGCAACGGCTGTAACCATCCCGGCGATCGCGCCCGCGGCGTTGGCATAGATGCGGCGGCTGATGCTGTTAATGCCGGCTACGTCGACGATGGACGGCATGAACGTGATGTCGCGGGTGCCCGCGTAGGCGCTGACATCACCGCCGCCAACCGTTGAAACCATCACCTTGGGGATCCCCACCGGTAGGGCGCGCATGCCGGCGGTCGCGATGGACGTTCCTCCGCTGCCCCCCATACCAATGATGCCGTCGAGTCTGCCTGCCTCGTAGAGCTGTTCGACGACTTGTGCCAGGCCCTTGGCCATGATGGCCATGGCCTCGTCCTTATGGTTGCCAGTGGCCAGATAGGCCAGATCGCCGCCGGCTGCCGCGGCCACTTCAGCCCGGGTCACGTCGGGCGGGAAGGCGGGCTCGCCCATGACGCCGAAGTCGACGACCAACGTAGCCACTCCCGCTTGCTCGATGACTTGCTTCACAAAGGCGAATTCCCTGCCCTTGGTATCCAGGGCGCCCACGATCACCACTGTCTTGGCCATAGCTTACGCTCCTTTCTGTGAGAGACGCGATCAGCCGTCAGCGGAACCATTCAGCAAGCAGAAAGACCTCCCGACCAGTCAGCGAGGAAGTCGGCGTCTTCCCGCCTGTTCCGTGCTCCCTGCCGGTGACTGATTGCTGAAAGCTACCCCGGTAACTCGCCGGGGGGCAGCACTGTGCAGTCCGGTAGCTCGCGGAGCTCGATCTCCGGGCCAGGCGGGGCGTAGATTGCGACGAGCTTGAGCATCTCCCAGCCGGTGTTGATGGTGCTATGCTCGACGCCATCGGGAATAAAGACCATCATCCCCGGCGACAGCGGCTGGGTCTCTCCGGCCACCGTCTGCGTGCCGTAGCCCGATACGCAGTAGAGGATCTCTTCAGTGCCGGGGTGGGCGTGCGTGGCATGGCCCTTGCCTGGGGCCAAGAGCACGATGCCGGCGCTAAACGCCTGCGCACCGGTGACGTTTGGGGCACTGAGCCACTTCAGATTGCCCCAGCCGAAGACCTGGGTCTCCACTTCATCCGGACTTACGAAGTATCTGACCATCGCGCGCTCCTTTCGTGAACGAGCGGGCAGACGACGGTCGACGCTGTTACCTAGCGGCAGATCAGGGTGGGACGGCGGGTGGTGCGCAGGACATCGTTGACCGTGCTACCCAACATAACCTCGAGGACGGCGTTGTAACCGTAACCGCCCATCACGACAACGCTGCTATTGTGCGCCTCGGCAACCTCGCGGATTCCCGCGGCAACGTCGCTCAGGTCCATGGAAATGAGTTCTGCCGTCACGTCGTGTTCTTCCAGGTAACTGGCGGCAGTATCCAGGGTGCGCATGACGACATCTTTCTCTGGCCCGGATGAGAGCACCACCAGCTCGATTTCGGGCCAGTTGGATGCCATATAGGTGGCCACGAAGAGCGCCTCGCGGCTCTTGGGGCTGCCATCAAAGGCAAGCAACACGCTGGAGAGGGGAAAGAGCGGCGTGGGAATCGCCAACACCGGACACGAAGCGCTGACGATTATGGTGCGGAAGCCGGAACGCAGCTTGGCGATCGGGCCTGTGCCCGGCGGGAAGTTGAGCGGTGCCACCACCAGATCCGCCCAGCGGGCACGCTGGGTAATCTGGTGTGTGATGGGGCCGGCGCTGATCGCAAGCTCGCCCTGGATACCGGCGGCCCGGCAGCGCTGCTCGAACCCTTCGTTCAGCGCAACCACGTCATCCTTCTGGCGATCAGACTGCGAGGGCACGACGTGCAGTCCCAAGATGCGCCCCTCCTCGCAGCGTGCCAGCTCCAGTGCCTGGTCGAGCGCCAGCCAGCCGCTCTCTCGGCCATCCAACGTCACCAGGATGTTGCGGAAGAGATGCCGCGGCGGTTCTCCATCACGACTGACGCGTTTCTCGCGCCATTCACCGGGCGGCGATGCCGTCAGCCCCAGCCCTTCGGGCGCCAGCGCGTTGGCGATCTTCTCACCCACGCGCGCGAGGACTCGCTCGGGCTTGGTGCTGAATTCCTCGGCCAGATCCTCGGCCGCCTCTCCGGGCTCTACCTGCCAACCGAGCGCGTGCTGTAGCGCAGATCGATGCTCTGCCAGCCAGAGATATAGGTCCGCCTCGGTGCGCTCCGGAAAGTCGCGCAGGATGCCCCGGCTCTGGATGGCGTCAACGACCGGCCGGTAGACGGTCTCATACCAGTGCGCCACGGCCTCGCTCAGGGGGATTTCGCGTTGTTGCTCGAGCCCCATGTAGTACCGGTGTACGCTGATGTGTTCCTTGAGCGCGTCGTATTTACCGGGGGCGGTCAGCGTGAGATCCACGCCGGGAAGCAGCCTGCGGATATCTGCCCAGCGGATGAACTCAGCATACTCGGCTTTGAGGATCAGGTCGTCGGGGTTCATCGAGGTCGTCAGTGGGACGTCGGTCTGGATCTCGGTTACGTAGGCCTGGATGTATTGGCTGCCCAGCTCGCGCGCAACGGAGACGCGATGGTTGCCGTCGCGAACGAAATAGACCTCACCGATCTGGTAGACCTCGATGGGCGGCAGGCCTGTCAGGCCGGTGGCGGCGATCTTGATGCGGGCCCAACGGTGGGCGTCACTGACTTGCCGGGGGAGGAAATCACGGGTGAAGTCATTATACCGCCCCACACTGCCGATGATCGCGGAGATGGGGATGTCGCGCAGCCCTCGTTCTGCGCGGGCGTTGGCTTTCAATCTCTGCCGTACCTCCTCGTACGACAGCAGATCTACTGGCTCGCCTGTAAGCCGCCCGATGAGCTCCTGCATCGCGGCCCGGCGCCTGGCCCTATGAAAGTCCTGTACGGCTCCGGGTAGCAGTGTATCGACGTCGTCTTCCGGCACGGGTCACACGCCTCCTCGAAAACCGGCTTCAACACCGGACGTTTCGCTCCAAGTATAAGGTCTTATGCGTCGGAGTCAACGGCACTGAGTGTGGGTTGTGCGCTTCCGAATATGGGGGTACAGTCGGGCAAACTCAGGGAGGCCGTACCCTATGCCCGGAAGGAAGTCTGTGTGCTGCGCTGCGCGCCTGGTAAGCCTGTGCCTCGTTGTGTTGGCGCTGGGGCTACCTGGTGCTGTGCGAGAGGGCACCGGTGTTCGTGAAAGCGGGCCTACCGGCCCGGTCGGAGCGGCGAGCTTCGAGGTGCTGGCCGGGCAGATGGGGCGGGCCGAGGCGTGGTACGCGATCTACGGCGCGACCTTGACCGGCGAGTCGACCCCGGCACGGTCCGGTCCGCCCGCCGACGTGACGCCAACCCTTGAACGCATCGCGCCGGTCAGCCGTCCATCGCTCAGCGTCACCGGCACTTTGACACCCACCCTTCACCTTCCCTTGGTGATGCGCTCGCCCGAACTGCCCATGGTGGAGCGCCGCGCCCTGTGGATCACGCGGTACGATTGGACACGCCTTGACGAGGCACCCGTCCCCGAGACGATCGACGCGATGGTTGCCAAGATTGCGGCTGCGGGCTTCAACACGGTGTTCTTCCAGGTGCGTGCAGCCGGAGATGCTTACTATACCCCCGGCCTGGAGCCGTGGGCCGCCCGCCTGAGCGCCGGGCCGATCTCCGAAACGCTCGGGCTCGACCCGGGTTGGGATCCTCTGGCGCGCATGCTGACACAGGGGCATGCAGCGGGGTTGGAGGTGCACGCCTACGTCAATGTCTACACGGCCTGGCAGTCCCCCTCGAGCGCGGACCAGGGCCAACTCTGGCCTCCAGCCACGACGCCACCGCAGATGTTCGACCTGTTCACGTACGGCCCATCCTACCTGGAACACCCGGGCGAGTACGCTCTCGGGTATTCGTGGCGCCAGTATCTTGAGGGCTCCGGGCTCGCCGGGCCCCAGCCGATGCCCCTGGCGCCCGGGCAATACCTGTGGGCCAGCCCCGGTGTGGCGCTGGTGGCGGATCACGTGACTGCCGTGGTGCAGGATATCGTCGCGCGCTACCCCGTCGACGGTGTGCACCTGGACCTGGTGCGCTATGCCGGACCTGGCTACTCATACGACCCGTACAGCAACGCGGCAGCAGGAGAAGCTCGGACTCCCGCGCGCGACCAGTGGCAGCGAGATCAGGTGACGGCGTTGGTGCAGCGCCTCCACGATGCGGTTCACGATCTGCGTCCAGCGGCGGAGGTCTCCGCTGCCGTTTGGCCCTATTATCTCGACGCGTGGGGTTGGGGGCTCACTGAGGGGTACACGGATTACTATCAGGACTCAAAGGGCTGGCTGGTCTCAGGGGCCGTCGACGCGATTGCACCGATGCTCTACGGGAGCGTGCCGGACGACCTGGCAAACTGGGAGACGCTGATGCGTGACTTCGTCGATGATGCGGCGGGCCGGCCCGTCTATCCTGGCATCGGGGCGCACTACGACGATTTCGCGGCAATCGCCGCGCGCATTTTGACCGCGCGTGTGGCGGGGGCACCGGGACACGTGATCTTCTCCTACGGCGCGCTCGAGGCTCGCGCATACTGGGACGATCTGGCTGGCGGTCCCTACCAGAAGCCCGCGATCCTACCCTGAGCCGTTCCTGAGCGTCTTCGGGGTCCACAGATCCACCAGGGTCCCGCCGACATACTCTCTGACCTCCGCCCAGGAGTCTATGGGCAGCTCGAGGCGTGCGAGCGCTGCCGTGGGCATCCTCGCCGGTGCTCCGGTGAGGACCTCCAAGAGCAGTTCCAGGCCGGGGTTGTGTCCGACGACCATGACTTGGTGGTACTGGTCGTCGATACCCTGAAGGACCCGGATGTAGCTCGTCGGTCCGGCGTTATAGAGCTCATCCTCGAGCTCTATGCCACTCTCATATCCACACGCTTGCGCCACCAGCTTGGCGGTCTTGCGTGCCCGCTTGGCGGTGGAGCTGATGATCAACTGAGGTGTCAATCCCTGGTCGCGCAGGAATCGCCCCATCTGTGGCGCATCGACTTTGCCCCTGAGCTTGAGGGGCCGGTCGTGGTCGGGAACACCGGTATTCTGCCAGCTTGACTTTGCGTGACGCATCACGAGGAGTGTCTTCATTGGGTATGTATTATAATGACAATACGATATTCCACTATCACTGTACAAGGAGGGACAGGATGGACTACGTATACCTTGGACGCACGGGCCTGAAGGTAAGCCGGCTATGTCTGGGGACCATGAACTTCGGACCTCACACGAGCGAGGAAGACAGCCACACAATCATGGATCGCGCCCTGGAACACGGGATCAACTTCTTCGATACCGCGAATGTCTACGGTCGCAGACGTGGCGAGGGCGTGACCGAGCAGATCATCGGGCGTTGGCTGGCTCAAGGTGGGCGGCGGCGTGAGCAGATCGTGCTGGCGACCAAGGTCTACAATGGGATGGGAGACGGCCCGAACGAACGTGGGCTCTCGGCATACCACATACGCCAGGCCTGTGAGGATAGCCTGCGGCGGCTCCAGACCGACCATATCGACCTCTATCAGATGCACCACATCCAGCGCGACACGCCCTGGGAGGAGATCTGGCAGGCTATGGAGCAACTGGTGCGCGAGGGTAAGGTCATCTACGTCGGCAGCAGCAACTTCGCGGGGTGGCACATTGTCCAGGCGCAGGAAGCTGCCCAGCAACGCCACTTCATGGGTCTAGTGTCGGAACAGAGCCTCTACAACCTGGATGCGCGTACCGTGGAGCTGGAGGTCTTGCCTGCGGCGCAGGCCTATGGCCTGGGGGTCATTCCGTATAGCCCGCTGGCCGGCGGATTTCTCGCCGGTGCGCTGAAAAATGTAACCGAGGGGCGCCGCGGTTCCGAGCGGATGCACGCCCGTGTCGACACGCACCGGGCGAAGTTGGAGGCCTATGAGGGCCTGTGTGACAGCCTCGGCGAGGCGCCTGCCAACGTGGCGTTGGCCTGGTTGCTGCACAATCCTGTCGTCACCGCGCCGATCATCGGCCCGCGAACGCTTGAACAGGCGGAAGGCGCGTTGCGGGCCCTGGAGATCACGCTGTCTGACGACGTGTTGGCCGAACTCGATCGGATCTTCCCCGGCCCGGGAGGCTCTGCCCCGGAAGCGTACGCCTGGTAAGATCGCTTCGCCTTGGCCTGAAATCGAACCCTTGTGCCCTCCAGGGTCTCCCGCGAGACCTTGGAGGGCCTTTGTTGGGCATCTGATTGCCGTGTATAATGGGAGCGATGTGTGCCTCACCCAGCTCGGGCAAGACGGCAAGCGAGCCAGACGTGGATTCCATGAACCAGCACACGGTTGATCAACAATCGACGGGCTGGCGGTCGAATCGCGGGTCCGCGGAAGCGTCCAACGGGGGGCAACTGGCCCGGATGTTGCTGGATGGGCTGGGTGTCTCAACTGTGGTCCTGGGGGGGCTATACCTCCTCTTCGCCCTGGGCCACCTGCAGTATCCGGCTCCCATAGCGCGGATACTGGTCCCCATGGCCCTGCTGACAGCCCTGGCGATGTTCGGCATCTTCGGCGTGGTACACCGGCGGAACAGCTTCAGCCCGATGACCGGTCATGTGCTCTCGGGGCTCGTCGCGGCGTTAGTGCTCGCTAACAGCCTGGTGCACCTGGGTGTGACCGGCGACCCGCTCCAGACCACCAACCTGATCCTGCTGCTGGTTGGCGCGGGTTTTCTCTTCCTCTCGATACCCATGCTCGTTGTACTCATCGTCGTGACGCTTGCCGGCTGGTTGATCCTGGCCGGGCCCGCGCTTGCGCTCCCTACTTGGCGCCATTTCGGGTTCGCCCTTTTCTCGGGCGCCGCTCTGGGCCTGATCCTGCAGGCCACGCGGCTGCGCACATACCGGCACCTCGAGGCTTTGCGAGACGAGGCGGAGATGCGCGCTCAGATGCTCCGGCAACGGGCGCGCCATCTGGAGACGCTGATCACAGTTGGGCACAGCATCACGACCTTTCTCGATCTCGACGCTTTGCTGGAACACGTCGTGGAAACGGTGCAGGAGGCCTTCGGTTACGATTACGTGGGTGTGTTCCTCACCGATGAGAGTGGCCGCTACCTCGACGCGCGTGCCGGCACCGGCGAGGCCGGGCGGCAGCTCATAGCCGAGGGCTGCCGCCTGGAGGTGGGTAAGGCCGGGCTGGTGGGGTGGGCGTCGGGCCATCGCGAGCCGGTCTGTGTGAATCGTGTCGATGAGGACAGCCGCTATGTCAAAGCTGACGTCCTGTCCAATACGCAGTCAGAGCTGGCGCTGCCGTTGGAGATGGGGGACAGACTCCTTGGAATCCTCGACGTACAGTGCACGAGACCCGACGCGTTCGGCGAAGAGGATCTCCGTGTTTGCAGGTCCCTCGCGGATCAGATTTCCACCGCCATCGTCAACGCTTCACGTTACCAGCTCGAGCACGCCCGCCGCTCGTTGACCGAGACGCTTTGCACCGTGGGGCGGGCGCTCTCCCAGACCTTGGATGTCTCTGAGGTGCTGGACCTGATCCTGACCAGTCTCGCACGAATCCTGGCGTTCGATCGTGGTTCAGTGCTCCTTGAGCGCGAGGGGATGGTGGAGACGGTGGCTGCCCTGGGGTTTCCAGGTGACAGCGACCCCTTGAGCATCCGAGTCCCGATCAAGGAAGGCGATGTCTACGACCGCATTCGTCAGACCGGGGCGCCGTTGGTCCTACCCGAGGTCGCGGAGCGTGCTGACTGGGAGCATGTAGACAAGCTGCCGCCGGCTCGCTCGTGGGCGGGGCTGCCGCTCACTGACACCGATGGCCGGGTCATCGGTATGCTGTCGCTCGTCCGTGAGGAGCCTAACCCCTATACCGAGGACGAGGTGGCGCTTGGGACCGCCTTTGCGGGACAAGCAGGGATCGCACTGCACAACGCCCGGCTCTACATGGAGATCTCCGAAGCTTACCGGCAGCTATCGCACCTCGACCGTGCCAAATCGAACTTCATCGCGGTGGCGTCGCACGAACTCCGCACCCCGCTTACGCTCATCTCCGGGTATAGCCACATGCTCTACTCGGAGCTCAAGGCGCGGGAGGATTCCGAGCTGACCGGGATGATCGAGGGGGTGTCGATGGGGGCGGCACGGTTGCAGGAGATCGTGGATCGCATGATGGATCTTGCGGAGATCGAAACCGACTCCCTTCGCCTGGAGTTCGCGCCCGCGAACTTGGGGCTCCTCGTCAGGGACGTGATCAGTGGATTCACCGAAGCGCTTGATCACCGCCAGTTGCACGTCGATCTGGGAGACGTCGACGCGCTCCCCGAGGTGGAGATAGACCTGCTGGCGATCAGCAAAGTGCTCCGGCAGTTGGTCATGAACGCGATCAAGTACACGCCTGACGGAGGTAGCATCCGGATCTCGGGAACAGATCTGCCGTCCGGGGGTGCAGGGGTGGCTGAGCCCGCTGTGGAGATCACGGTTGCCGATACCGGGGTGGGCATCGATCCCGCACAGCAAGAGCGGATTTTCCAGAAGTTCAGCAAGTCCGGCGAGATCACCTTGCACTCGTCCGGTAGCGTGAAGTTTCAGGGGGGCGGCCCTGGTCTGGGGTTGGCGATCGTCCGCGGGATTCTAGAGGCGCATCGCGGACGGGTGTGGGTCGAGAGCCCGGGCCACGACCCACAGAGCTGCCCGGGAAGCACGTTCCACGTGACATTGCCGCACCGGCAGATCGGTCTCGACCCTGGGAGGGGCCCGGCGAGCGCGGGTGAGGCGTAGAGCGGCCCGTGCGTGGGTTGCAGGTCGTGCAGGAACCCATTCAGTTCTCTGGGAGGTCGATATGTTCATCGTTCATGTATTCGTCCATGTAAAGCCTGAAGCGGTGGATGCCTTCAAGGCAGCATCTCTGGAAAACGCGCGGAACAGTGTGCTGGAACCGGGGATCGCGCGCTTCGACGTCGTGCAGCAGCAGGACGACCCCACCAGGTTCGTGCTCGTCGAAGTGTATCGTTCGGAGACAGCGCCTTCCGAGCACAAGAAGACCCCTCACTACAACGCCTGGCGCAACACAGTGGCCGATATGATGGCCGAAGAGCGCACCAGCGTGAAATACGAGAACGTCTTCCCGGATGAAGCAGGATGGTGAGACCCTGAAAACCTCTCGGTGTGTGGTAGACTTGCCCCAGACTTACCGCGATTGCCCGTGAACACACGCTCCTTAACCCAAGGGACGCGCTAACACAGCCATGCTCCCATGGTCGGGATGGGTATTTCAAGCCACACGCGGACCAGTGCGTGCGGAAATTGACAACGACACCTCATGGCCACTTGCGGAATCTGTGCTCTGAGTAATATCACGATCAGGGAGGCTGGCAGGATCCTGCCGTGAGACTCTGGCAAGTCAGTGATAGCACATTGCTGCAGACCTATGGCGATCCTACGAAGCAGATAAGGGCCATTGCTGTACTGTGGGATAGGAGGACCCTCGCCCTGGGCGCAGACGGTAGAACGAACCTATGGCAAGTGTCTGATGCGTCACCGATGGCCTCCCTGAACTCGTTAGGTGTGACGAGTTTGGCTTTCTCATCGGACGGCACGCTGTTGGCATTAGGTACATTGTCGGGGCAACTAGAGCTGAGGCGCGTTGAGGACGGCGTCTTGCTGGTCGCACAGGAGGGGCATCGTGCGGCTGTGATGAGTTTGGTGTTCTCATCAGACGCTATGTGATTGGCTTCAGGCTCACACGATGGGACGGTACGACTCTGGGGAGTTGCAGAATGCAAGCAGGATGACCTGTTTGCATTCCTACGGGAGTATGCGTGGACTCTGGTCGCTCTGATATTCCTTGCGTCCCGGATCTAGTCTGCGCGCTTATCTCAGTGTCTGAATTCTCCGGGCAAGCCCACAACTGGTGGCTGGGGGAGAGGGGTGTAGGTGTTTGTAGGAG
>ENA-UOUL01003549-UOUL01003549.1-bioreactor-metagenome-genome-assembly--contig:-NODE-3549-length-15702-cov-3.576576_pt1 | contig 15702 bp, 12 predicted proteins | sample MGYA00249838_ERZ747220 | MGnify/ENA primary metagenome ERZ747220 (study PRJEB28778, sample SAMN05720191) | bioreactor metagenome | isolation source: Anaerobic biogas reactor | place: USA:Washington...
TCGCGAGCCTCTCTTGCGACGCGATCTCTCTGATCTGCACCCGTCATCGCGAGCCTCTCTTGCGACGCGATCTCTCTTTTTGCCTTTCGTACCAGCCAGTCCATGTCCTGACTGCGAGATTGCTTCATCACTTTGCCATAACAACACTCACACAGCATTTGAGGCAACATGGCAAAGTGATTCGCAAGGACGGAGTGGTTGTCACCACGAGCTTCTTTTGCGACGCGATCTCTCCAATCTGGACCCGTCATCGCGAGCCTCTCTTGCGACGCGATCTCTCTGATCTGCACCCGTCATCGCGAGCCTCTCTTGCGACGCGATCTCTCTACTCTGCACCCGTCAGGGCACGTCCTAACTGCGAGATTGCTTCATCACCTCGCCATATCAACACTCACACACCACTTGAGGCAACATGTCAAAGTGATTCGCAATGACGGAGTGGTTGTCATCGCGAGCTTCTTTTGCGAAGCGATCTCTCTGTTGTGAACCCGTCATCGCGAGCTTCTTTTGCGAAGCGATCTCTCAGGTCTGCACCCGTCATCGCGAGCTTCTGTTGCGACGCGATCTCTCTAATCTGCCGCCGTCAGGACACGTCCTGACCGAAAGAATGCTGAAGGGTAAAAAAAGGGGGGAAACTCAGGAGAGATAATATTGGTGCAAAAATTAAGTAAATGCTTTAAAAAAAGCCAAAAAATCGGCTTAATTATGATACTATTACCAATGTGTTCACAACCCTATTCACCCACTTCGGAGGAAAAGCTATGAAATCCATGCAAAAACCATTCTATCTGCTGATGGTCCTTGCCCTGCTGGCGGGACTGCTCAGCCTCCAGCCGGCCAAACCAGTGCAAGCTGCCAACACCCTTCGCATCAGCCAGGTATATGGCGGCGGGGGACTCGATGGAGCTACTTACACGCATGATTTTATTGAAATTTTTAATTCTGGAAGTAGCTCAGTTTCTCTAGCAGGAATGTCGATTCAATATGCTAGTGGAACCGGTGCCGGAAATTTGGGAGCTACCACTTCGCAGTTGACGGAATTGCCAGATCTCATGCTCGGCGCTGGACAATACTACCTTATCCAAGGAGCAAGTGGTTCAATTGGCGCTCCCTTGCCTTTAACGCCTGACTTAACTGATAGCACTCCCATTGATTCATCAGGTTACGCTGGTAAAGTTGCTTTGGTCAATAGTCAGGATTCACTTGGATGCAATGGTGGAACGACTCCTTGTGATGCAGGACAGTTAGCATTGATTGTAGATTTAATCGGTTATGGAATTACAAACTTTTACGAAGGTTCTGGTTCAGCTCCTTTGTTATCAAGCTCCACTTCCGCTCTACGAGTGGACGGCGGCTGCACGGATGCGGACGATAATAGTGATGATTTTGAGATTGGTTCTCCTGTTCCACGCAACACTTCCTCTTCAACAAACATTTGCAATTTAGGAGATCAACCCCCAACTGTCGCTTCCACCGTCCCAGCCAATGGCGCGGAAACTGTGGCAGTTAATGCCGACATCACCATCACATTCAGCGAACCTGTGACTGTAGCAGATGGTTGGTATAGGATTTCCTGTGGGACTTCCAACACATACACGGCTGCGGTTGATCCTGCAAACCCAGTTTTCACGCTCAACCCAGCCCCTGACTTCACCGCGGGCGAAACCTGCACGGTGACCATTTTTGCGAACAAAGTCAATGACGACGATAATCTTGATGAAGATACGGCTAATTACATGCTCGCTGATCATAGTTTTAGTTTCAGCATAACAGAAGGCTGTGTTGGTGATTACACTCCCATTTACGACATCCAGGGCTCCGGGCTCGAGTCTCCTTTTGTTGGAGAGACAGTGACCACTGAAGGTGTGGTGGTGGGCGACTTCCAGACCGAAGAAATAGGAAAAGATGGATTCTTCATCCAGGACATAACTGGTGATACATATTCTACAACTTCAGATGGCATATTTATCTACAACCCTGGTGGATTGGATGTAAATGTGGGAGATGAGGTCCGCCTGACTGGTTTGGTGAATGAGTATTATGATTTGACTCAAATCAAAAACTTATCAAATCTGCAGCTCTGCTCTACTGGCAACACTATTACTCCAACCCCGGTGTCTCTGCCCGTAACCGCAGTCGACGATTTTGAAAAAGTTGAAGGAATGCTGGTGACTTTCGAGCAGCCCCTGATTATCTCTGAATACTTTAACTTTGACCGCTATGGCGAGATCGTGTTGACATCAGAACGACATATGACGCCAACTGCGTTTGTTGAGCCCGGCCCGGACGCAGTGGCAGCAGCTCAGGATTACTTATTGGACCGCATCACCCTCGACGACGGACGCACAAACCAGAACCCCGACCCCGCCATTCACCCCAATGGTGATACATTTGATATGGACAACTTGTTTCGCGGCGGTGGAACGGTGACTGATGTTACAGGCGTGATGGACTACGATTATGATCTCTACCGCCTGCAACTAACGGAAGGGGGAACTTATGTGGATGCCAATCCACGCCCAACTGAACCTCAGATTATCGATTCTGATCTGAAGATAGCCAGTTTTAATGTGCTGAACTACTTTGTCACACTGGATGACGGCTCTAATATTTGCGGTCCAAGTGGAACTTTAGGATGCCGCGGTGCGGATGATATTGATGAATTTAATCGCCAGAAAAACAAGATCGTGGCAGCGATGACTGCTATCGATGCAGATATTTATGGACTGATGGAGATCGAGAACGATTCGCCGGTCAGCGGTAAGGACGCTGTGGCGGACCTGGTTGCTGGCATAAATGCCATTGCAGGTACTGGCACTTATGCTTATATCCAAACAGGAGCCATTGGAACGGACGCCATCAAACAGGCCATTCTCTACAAGCCCGCTTCCGTTACCCCCGTGGGAGCTTACCAGGTGCTGGATTCCATGGTTGATTCGCGTTTCATTGATACTAAAAACCGTCCTGTGCTTGCGCAGGTTTTTGAGGATAACGATACAGGTGAGAAGTTTGTGGTGGCCGTTAACCACCTCAAGTCCAAAGGGTCGCCATGTGATGATATCGGTGATCCGGATCTCGGTGATGGTGCTGGTAACTGCAACCTCACCCGCCTTGCGGCTGCACAAGCCTTGATGGACTGGTTGGCAGTCCCAAGCAATTTCCCAGATGCTGAGAAAAAGTTGATTATCGGTGACCTTAACTCTTATGATAAGGAAGATCCTGTTGACGCGATCAAAGCGGGCGCAGACGACGAACTTGGTACGGCTGATGATTACCTGGATATGATATATGAGATACAAGGGGAAAACGCTTACAGCTATGTATTCGATGGACAGACCGGCTACCTGGATCACGCTCTGGCAAACCAGATTATGGCAGAAAGCATAGTGGATGTAGAGATCTGGCACATTAACGCCGATGAGCCAGACCTGATAGACTACGACACCAGTTTTAAAAAGGATGCGCAGGATGACCTTTACGTGCCGGATGCCTACCGCTCTTCAGACCACGACCCTGTAATCGTGACCATTGAGAGGAATTACGCTCCGACAGCTGTGGGTCAAAGTGTAACTACAACAGAGGATATAGCTATTGATATTACTCTGACAGGAACGGACCCCGATGGTGATACGCTATCTTATGCGATCGTTGATCAACCCACCTATGGTACTGTGAACTTGGTTGGAGCTCTGGCAACCTATACCCCAACTGCGGATTACACCGGACCGGATAGCTTCACTTTCAAAGCTTTTGATGGTTCGATTTACAGCGCTCCTGCAACTGTGAGTATCACGGTCAATAAGCTTGAAGGCGCCCCGGACCTCGACCAGATTGAAGATGCAATTATCTTTGAGTTGGTAGAGTTTAGCTTCACTGCCACAGCAAACGATGCTAGCGAGTCCGCCCAGGGGCTGACCTTCAGCCTTAGCGGTACAGCACCGGATGGCGCAGTTATCGATTCCTCGACTGGCGTGTTCTCCTGGACTCCCAGCGAAGAGCAAGGGCCTGGTGTTTACACCTTTAAAGTGATTGTTTGCGATGATACCGACCCAACACCTCTTTGCGACGATCAAGAAGTCACCCTGACCGTTACCGAGGTCAATGTTTCCCCTGTTCTGGATCCAATCGGTCCACAATCTGGCGATGAGGGCACCCAAATTACCTTTACCGCCGCTGCGGCTGATGTGGACCTGCCCGCCCAGGTGCTGACCTTTAGCCTGACTGGCACAGTGCCAGAAGGCGCAGAGATCGACCCCTCGACTGGCGAGTTCACCTGGACTCCAACAGAAGCCCAGGGACCCGGTGAGTTTACCTTTACTGTACAGGTCTGTGATGATGCTGACCCAGCACTGTGCGACTATGAAGAGATCACCGTGACCGTCAATGAAGTCAATCTTGGTCCAGAACTTGGTGCAATCGGCCCACAATCTGGCGATGAAGACAGCTTAATTACCTTCACTGCTACTGCAACTGATGCCGACCTGCCTGCTCAGGTACTGACCTTTAGTTTGGTCGGTGCTACTGAGGACGCGTTGATTGAGACTTCAACCGGCGAGTTTACTTGGACGCCAGCTGATCCTGGTGTTTACACTTTCACTGTACAGGTTTGTGATGATGCTGTCGTACCATTATGCGACATTGAAGAGATCACAGTCACTGTTTATGCTGTGGCACCGGATGTTTTCACTATCTTCTTACCGTTGATAATGAAATAGCTCTGCTCTGAACAGGATGAGCCTGCCCCGAAAGGGGCAGGCTTTTTAAATTCTCAGCAAAAAGTGAATTGCTAATTTCCCCGCAATGTGAAACAATCATCACAACAGGTTCAGATGAGTATAATAGAGCCTGGCATCACTGGAGTGCTTATGATAAAAACACAAGGTCTTACTAAAGTATTCAAAATCGGAAAAAAACAAGAAACTGAATTACTGGCAGTCGAGGACTTGAGCCTTGAAGTGGACAGTGGCGAAGTCTTTGGCTTTTTGGGTCCCAACGGAGCCGGCAAAACCACCACCGTGCGCATGCTCACCGGTCTGATCCGCCCCAGCTCCGGGACAGCGCAAATCGCTGGCTTTGAGTTAGGCCGGCAAGATACCCAGATCCGCCGCAGTGTCGGCATTCTGACCGAATCTCCCGGCATGTACGAGCGCCTTTCGGCTGAAAAGAACCTGACCATCTTTGCCAACCTCTACGACGTGCCCGATGTGCCCGGCGCGGTGAACAAATACCTGAGCATGCTGGGCTTATGGGAAAGGCGTTATGACGCGGTGGGCAGTTTCTCCAAAGGCATGCGCCAAAAACTGGCGGTTGCCCGCGCGCTCATTCACGAACCCCAAATCCTGTTCCTGGACGAACCAACCACCGGGCTCGACCCTGAAGCAGCCAAAACAGTGCGGGATTTCATCGAAGAATTGAAGAGCGAAGGGCGCACAATCTTTATGACCACCCACAACCTGGCCGAAGCCGAACGGCTTTGCGACCGGGTGGCAATTTTCAAACAAAAACTGATCACCCTGGATAGTCCCGCCAATTTGCGGCAAGAGATGTTTGGCCGCAGAGTGGTTTTTCACCTGCGCGAGATGAACCCACTCTGGGCGGACCTGGTTGCCCAACTGCCAGAGACAGACGGCGTTGAAAGCGTTGACAACAAACTGATTGTCACCCTGCAAGATCCGGAATCCACCAATCCGCTGATCATTAAAACCCTGGTGCAAGCGGGAGCTGAAATCCAATTTGTGGGCGAAATCCGGCATAGCCTGGAGCAAATTTACCTTGAAATGGTTCATTCCAATGAGAGGGGGCAGGCATGAAACACATCCGCACCATCATCAACAAAGAATGGTCCGAGGTTTTCAAAAACCGCATGGTCATCATGACCATGGCCTTGCTACCACTTTTGTTCACCGCCCTGCCACTGCTGATGTTGGATCTCACCACCAGTTCAGTGCCCGCCATCGAGGGCAATGTTGAAGCCAGCGGGCTTCCCCAGGGCTTTTTATCTGCCTGTGAAGGCATGAACGCCAACGAGTGCACCCAAATTTACGTGATGAACCAATTTTTACTCATGTTCATGATGATGCCGCTGATCATCCCCACCACCATCGCGGCCTACAGCATTGTGGGAGAGAAAACCACCCGCAGTCTCGAGCCCCTGCTGGCCACACCCATCACAACCAGAGAGCTTCTGGCCGGCAAAAGTTTGGCCGCTGTCATCCCGGGCGTCTTGATCACCTATGCCGCTTTTACCGTCTTTTTAATCGGCACCTTTATCCTCAAGATCAGCCCTGCCGTCAGGGGCTATCTGACCAGTCCGGTCTGGATTTTGGGCATCTTGCTGCTCGGTCCGGTTTTGGCGGTCATCGCCACCATGTTTTCAATTTTTATCTCTTCCAAAGTCAGCGATCCGCGCGTGGCTGAGCAGGTTTCCAGCCTGGTCATTTTGCCCCTCATGCTGGTCTTGGGCTTTGTTTTGGCTGGCAAACTGATCATCAATGGCTGGTTCATGCTCATTGCCATCCTTGTTTGCGCCCTGGCTGCTGTAGCACTGCTATATCTTGGAACAATCATTTTTGACCGTGAAAATATCCTTACGAAATGGAAGTAAACGCATGCGAAAACTAAAATTAGTCTCTCTTCTGCTGATTGTGTTGATTGGACTGGCCGCCGGCTTCAAAACTGCCTCCGCCCAGGATGATGCGCCCTACACGCTCAAACTGCGCCGGGACTGGGGTTACGGTTCGGGCATGGATATCCAGGGCAGGATGAGTTTGTCTCTCAATGGTGACGAAAGCCAGATTGATACGGTCACTTTTTACCTGGATGAACAAGTTTTGGCTGAGCTCAGTCAGGAGCCATTCAAGGTCTCGTTTTCTACCGATGATTATCCCTCCGGCGTGCATGAATTGAGAGCAAAAGTCAGCACCAAGGCAGGTGAAAGCTTTGATGTCAAACCCCTGATGGTAAATTTCCTAAGCTCATCTGAGGCTGGGGAAAAAACCACCAAACTTTTGGTCATTGTTGGGGCTCTGGTTGGGGGAAGTATGCTGGTGAGTTATCTTATTTCTTCGCGCCAAAAAGGTCAGCCCGGAAAGGCCAGCGCCGGCATCCATGGTTTGGCAGTCTGTAACCAGTGCGGTCAGACCTTTCCCCGTTCCTTTTTTGGAATGAACATGGTCGTAGGCAAATTTGAACGCTGTCCTCACTGTGGCAAGTGGCAGATCACCCGCCGTGCCAGCGATTTTGAAATCGCCCTGGCAGACGGTAAATACGATCCCGCTCTTGATGTGGATCAGCAAGAGGCTGAGCCCACAACAAAACCGGCCAAAGACGAGTTGGATGAAAGCCGTTATATCGATTTGTAATCCGCCGGATTTTCAGACTACTTTCCTTAGGTGAAAATCAGTCATTATTCAAAAAGATGAATTGACTTCCTCGTTGTGGTATTATCGGATTAACAAAGAATAACAATAAAAAGACGAATGTCAAAAGGAGATACGGTGACACTTAAAGGAAAAAAGGTTGCCTTTTTAGTAGCAGAAGGCGTCGAAGATTTGGAATATTATGCGGTGGCGATGCGCTTGCAAGAAGAAGGCATCGAAGTGCTGACAGCCGCGGTAGATTTAAAAACCGTTCGCGGAAAAAACGGCTTGGAAATCAAACCTGATACCAAGATAGAGGACCTGAACGCGGATGACCTGTTTGGCCTGGTTTTGCCGGGCGGTTGGGCGCCGGACAAGGTGCGGCGCTATAAAGCTGCCACGGATTTGGTCTCCAAAGTCAACAGTCAGGGTAAGGTCATCGGCATCATTTGCCATGGTGGTTTGCTGGCTATTTCGGCAAAAATCGTTGAAGGCAAAAAGACCATCGGCTCCCTTGGAATCAAAGATGATCTCCTCAATGCCGGCGCGGTTTGGGTGGATGAACCCGCCTTCCGGGATGGCAACCAGGTTTGGGGCAGAGTCGTGGCAGACATCCCCGCTTTCAACAAAGAACTGGTAGCCGCGCTTTATGAGGCTGCCGGATAAGCGAAAAACCAGGAGATGGTGGTACAATCGCACCATATCAATTGAAATTTGCTGGAGGTTGAATGGAACAAGAAGTTTCCGGTTTTGCGGTTAAAAAAGGTTTGGCAGAAATGCTCAAGGGCGGCGTGATCATGGACGTGGTCACTCCGGATCAGGCGAAAATCGCTGAGGATGCCGGAGCGGTAGCCGTGATGGCATTGGAACGTGTTCCTGCTGATATTCGAGCTGATGGTGGCATTGCCCGCATGAGTGATCCTGAGCTTGTGCTCAAGATCATGGAAGCGGTCAGCATTCCGGTGATGGCAAAATGCCGCATTGGTCATTTTGTTGAAGCTCAAATCCTTGAATCGCTTGGCGTGGATTACATCGACGAATCCGAAGTGCTCACCCCAGCTGACGAAGCCTATCATATCAACAAGCATGCTTTCAAAGTACCCTTTGTTTGCGGCTGTAAGAACCTGGGTGAGGCTCTGCGCCGGATCGGTGAAGGAGCAGCCATGATGCGCACCAAGGGCGAACCTGGCACAGGCGATGTGGTTGAAGCTGTTCGCCACGCTCGCTCGGTTTATGGTGACATCCGCCGTTTGCAATCCTTGCCTGACGAAGAAGTTATGACCTTTGCCAAAAACATCCAGGCTCCCTATGAACTTTGTCTGCAGGTGCGTGAATTGGGCCAGCTGCCTGTGGTTAACTTTGCTGCCGGCGGTATTGCCACTCCGGCTGATGCCGCTTTGATGATGCAGCTTGGTGTTGATGGCATTTTCGTGGGTTCCGGTATTTTCAAATCCGGTGACCCGGCCAAACGTGCCCAGGCAATCGTCAAAGCCACCACTCATTTCAGAGAACCAGGCATTCTTGCTGAGGTCAGCCGTAATTTAGGCGAAGCCATGGTTGGTCGTTCAGTAGCAGAGTTAGCTGACAACGAAAAAATGGCCGACCGCGGGTGGTAAGCCCTTATTGAGAAGAAGTACACAATGAAAATTGGCGTTCTGGCATTACAGGGGGATTTCCGTGAACATCGTATCAGCCTCGAGAAACTCGGGGCTGATGTTACTGAAGTGCGCTTGCCCCAACAATTGCAAGACCTTTCCGGTTTGATTTTGCCTGGCGGCGAATCGACCACCATAGGGAAACTTCTGATTGCTTATGAGCTCATGGACGCCGTCCGCGTTTTTGGTCAGACCAAAGCCGTTTGGGGCACCTGTGCCGGGGCGATTTTGATGGCCAAAAGTGTGGGGGCAAATCAACCTCTGTTGGAGTTGATGGATATCACCGTTCAACGCAACGCCTTCGGCCGCCAAATCGATTCTTTTGAAATTAATCTCCCGGTACCCTTTTTGACCCCCCCAGAACCGGATTATCATCTGACCTTTATCCGCGGTCCCATTATCTCTGAAGTATATGGAAATGCCCAACCTTTGTTAAGCTTGCCGGACGGCAGGATCATTGCCGCCCAACAGGGCAAGCTACTGGCCACGTCTTTTCACCCTGAATTGACGGACGATCTACGTTTTCACAGCTATTTTTTGGAGTTGGCAAAATCGGCATCAGTAAATTAAGCCCCTTTGATTTATACAAAATTAGCCGTTCAGGCTCTTTTTTGCAGAGCCTGGATGCGGTCAGGCTGCATACCCGGGGCAAACCCTTCAACTTGCGCAATGTCATGCAGCGCATCGCGCCCTTGGTGGAACAGGAAGCGCTTATTTTCCAGGAACCTTCCGGCCAGAGTTGTTACGGGCAAATCGAGAAGAGACAAAGCAAAACTTACGCGCAGATGTGCTATCTTGGTTGTCAGGATGAAGTCGACCCGATCTATTTGACAAAAGTGCTGGAAGCCCTGGTAAAAAAGGCGGGAGGCTGGAAGTCCTATGGGGTGCTGGCAGACTTGCCAGAAAAATCGCCGCTTTTTGAGAGTTTTCGCAAGGTCGGCTTTTGCATTTGGGCCAGACAAAAAGTTTATCTGCTTGCTTCAGGCAAAGAGAGCAATAAAGGCACACCTCAAAGCTGGCGGGTTTGGAATTCGCAGGATATCAACGCGATGACTGAGGTTTACAAAACAGTTGTCCCGGCTTCAACCCAGATAATTGAGCCCCTGACACGCAAATCAGCCTTAGGCCTGGTTGCCTACCGGGATGACGGACAGTTGGCTGCTTTCACAGACCTGGAGTATGGACCCAAAGGCGTTTGGGCGCAGATTGTCGCCGATCCCCAGGCAGAGCTTGAATCCTTGATCAGCACTCTGCCGCGCTCGATCCCTGATTTGCTGGGCCGACCGCTATATCTTTGCGTCCGCTCTTATCAACCCTGGCTAGAAGATCTGGTGGAAAGACTGGGCTTTCAGGAAAAAGGCTCTTATATCCTGCTGGTCAAGCACCTTGTGCTGCGCAATAAACTGGAACAGAGCGCGCTTCAAAAGATTTTTGAAACCGGCAATGTTGAAGGTTCCTTACCAATTACCCAGATCAAGCACACCTTTAAGTTGAAATGACAAAATATGGCAGCCAATAATTCAAGAAGGTTGTTTGACAATATTTCCCCTGTTTATCATTTTCTTTATGCCAGGCAGCGGAAACATTACCAACGCTACTATCAGGAAAAAATCGATTGCAATCTTTCCCGCTTTTCTTCTGTGCTTGATGTCGGCTGCGGCTCCGGCGCCATGGCCTCAGTTTTCTCTGACCTGGGATTGCGCACTTTTGGGGTGGATCAGTCACTCGGCATGCTGCGCGTAGCAAAACGTCAGCCTGAAAACCAAAAGCTGACCCTGATCCAAAACGGCGCCGTGGATGGACTGCCTTTCAAGGATAAAAGTTTTGATGTGATCATTGCCGCATACATGGCACACGGCATCAAAACGGAAATGCGGCTAAAACTCTATTCGGAAATGAAAAGAGTCGGCCGCCATCTGGCTATCTTGCATGATTACAGCGCTGAACGTTCTTTGATCACCACGGTGGTTGAATACGCCGAAGGCGGCGATTATTTCAACTTTATCAAAGTCATCAAGAACGAATTAGAGCAAAATTTTGGAAACCTTGAAGTTGTTCCTTTAGAAAAACGGGCGACCTGTTACATTTGCAGCCTTGTATAAGGTCGTTTTTCCTGCTGTTGCTTCGATTAAAGAACTTTTCCGGTTAATTTTCTATTAGAAAGGCTTTAAGTAAGAGAAAAATTAATCAGATTAAGTTAGAATCATCTCAGATTAAGAGAAGAATGAATTTGAATGACACAAACTAAATACATAACCGATGATTTGGAAACCATGCTCAACGTTTTCCCGGAGGAAATCGCACAGGCAGTAGGGAAAGCCAATCATTTTGATAACTTATTGGAAATAATCCTCGATTTAGGCCGGGTTCCCAAGGCCCGTTTTGTCGATGAGGAAGTCAAATTGCTCGAGCGGGTGGTAACCCATGCTGATATTGAGCATGTGGTCGACCGCATCGGCGATTTTGACGCTGACAATCGCGCTGGTTTGGAGCGTACGCTTCACCGTATCTCAGCTCTGCGCAACCGCAAGGGCGAAGTTGTTGGTCTTACCTGTCGGGTAGGGCGGGCTGTTTACGGCACCATCAGCATCATCGAAGATTTGATCGAATCAGGCGAAAGCATCCTCATTTTGGGCAAACCTGGTGTGGGTAAGACCACCATGCTGCGTGAAGCCGCCAGGATCCTGGCTGAAAAGAAACGGGTCGTGATTGTTGACACCTCAAATGAAATCGGTGGAGATGGCGACGTTCCCCATCCAGCGGTTGGCGCTGCCCGGCGTATGCAGGTCCCCAAACCTTCGCTGCAGCATGAAGTGATGATTGAAGCGGTCGAAAACCACAACCCTGAAGTGATCGTGATCGATGAAATCGGTCGCGAGCTGGAAGCTTTGGCTGCCCGTACCATTGCGGAGCGTGGTGTCCAGCTGATTGGCACGGCTCACGGTAATGCCCTGGACAACCTGCTGGTCAACCCGACTCTGTCGGACTTGATCGGCGGGGTATCCTCTGTCACGCTCTCGGATGACGAAGCGCGCAGACGGGGCACCCAAAAAACTGTCTTGGAGCGCAGATCACCCCCTACCTTTACCATTTTGGTGGAAATTCAAGACCGCGCACGCGTCAAAGTTCATCGCGATGTAGGCGCCGCGGTCGACTCGATTTTACGTGGCTATCCCATGCTGCCCGAAGAACGTTTTCGGGATGAATATGGTAAGGTGCACTTTCTCAAACAAACTAAACCCAACATGCCCACCGTCTCCCAGGCTGTGAAGCGCGGCAACGGCATGGATAAAAGCCCTTTTGACCGCGGCAGTACTATTGCCACCCCGGGGCATAAAGAATTTCAACCATCCGCGCACGCCGAACGCTATGACAGTTTCATCAACCTTGGAGACAACCAGGGTTTTGACGATCAGACTCCGGAAGGCAGCAAAAGGATCTTTGCCTTTGGCGTTGCCCGGAATCGTCTTTTGCAGGCTATCAAAAGTATGGGCGTGGCTGCCTATGTGGTCAAAGATTTAGCTGACGCGGACATCCTCTTGACCCAAAGACGCTATTACCGCGATAGGCTGAGGCCAATTGTGGAAGCCGAAGAACAAGGTATCCCAATTTTTGTGATCAAATCCAACTCGGTTGCTCAGATCGAGCAATTTTTGGCAGATTCATTTGCCCACAAAGAATCCCCCGCCCGCCTGTCTCTGGCTGATGAAGCAGTCAAACAGGCAGAAGAGGCCATCATGATGGTCCAGGCTGGCGAAAAATTTGTAAATCTTTCCCCCATGCCTTCTCCGGTACGCCGCGAACAGCATGAAGTAGCAAAACAAGCACATTTGGTTTCCCGTTCTTTTGGGAAAGACCCAAACCGTTATGTGCGAATTTATCGGGATTAACTATGTTTATTACCTTTGAAGGCCCGGAAGGCAGCGGCAAAAGCAGTCAGCTCCCAGCTTTGGCTAAGTTTTTGGAAACTTTGGGGTACCAGGTTGTACGCACCCGCGAACCCGGTGGCACAAAGATTGGCGACCAAATTCGTGAGGTTTTGGTGCGCATGGAAAACGCAGAACTGCACCCTCGCACCGAAATATTGCTTTTTTTGGCTGCCCGGGCTCAATTGGTTGAAGAACTGATCATACCCAGTCTGGAAAAGGGAAAAGTGGTTTTGTGTGACCGTTATGGCGATTCCACGCTTGCCTATCAGGGTTATGGTCACGGATTAGATATGGATCGCTTACGCTCTATGCTGCAGTTTGCTACGGCTGGGCTGAAACCGGATCTGACTATCTTGTTGGATGTGGATGTGCTGACGGGCTTGAAACGGAAAAAGGCAAAAGACGAATGGAATCGTCTTGACGCTTTTGAGTTATCATTTCATGAACGTGTCCGCAATGGCTATCACGAATTAGCTGCAGAAGAACCGGAGCGTTGGCGCATTGTCGACGCCTCTGAAAGCGCTGAGTGTGTTCAGAGCGAAATCCGGAAATTAGTCTTGCAGACTCTTGAAAATAAATCTGTCTGATACGATGGGGCGGAAAGTCCTGTTGTCTGAAAGGAAACTAGAATGAAAAACGTAATGAAAATTTTGTGGATCTCCCTGATCCTTATTTTGGTGGTCAGTGCCTGTAAAGTGCAGGATGTCACCCCACCGCCAACTGAAGAAGTTGCCACCCTTGTTCCTACTGAAATCGCAGATCCGGTTGTGCCTGAGGAGACTGTCGTGGTACCCACAGAAGAGCTGCCATTGACCGATGAGGACGGGAACATGATCTGCTCTTTGGTCGGTCCCATATTTCCTGACTTAACTGAAGAACAAAAACAGCAATTAGCCATTTTTACTGAAGTGACCGATGAGGACTGGACCAAAGGTCCCGAAGATGCCATGCTGACAATTGTCGAATATACAGACTTCTTCTGCCCCTGGTGTGGTTTAGCCTACGAGGAATTCGAAAAGTTGATCGACAAATATCCTGACGATGTTCGCCTGGTTTTCCGTCCGCTTCCGCTTGAATCCCTTCATCCCACTGGTCCGCTCGCAATTCACGGTGCTGAAGCAGCTGGTATGCAAGGAAAGTTTTGGGAAATGTACGACGTTCTATTCTCCAACCGCGAGACATTATCGCCTCTTTCTGCTGAAGAATTGTCAGAGTGGATGAAAACGGCTGCTGGAGAATTGGGCTTGGATGTTGACCAATTCACTAAGGATATGGAAGGCGATGAAGTGATCAATAAGATCAAGGTCGCGACTGATACCATGATCGAAAACGGCGTGGCTTCAACCCCAACCGTGCTGGCCAACGGCCGACCGATTGGCGAATGGCGATACACATTTTTGAGCAATCTGATTGAAGTCATGAAATCTGAAACCGATCTTGCGGTAGAGTGCCCTCCTTTTGTAATCGACGAGGATAAAGAATACACCGCCACCATCACGACCGAAGACGGTGAGATGGTTTTGGAACTTTACCCCAAGTCAGCTCCCCTGGCAGTCAACTCCTTTGTCTACCTTGCCCGGGAAGGTTTTTATGACGGCGTGACCTTCCATCGTGTATATCACACCTTCATGGCACAGGCCGGTGATCCCACCGGGACGGGCTGGTCTGGCGCTGGCTATCAATATCGGGAAGAGATCGATCCTGAGTTGACCTTTGATGAGCCCTATATGCTGGGTGTTGCCCGTGGGCAAACCGATGGCAGCAGTGGCAGCCAGTTCTTTATCACTTACGTGCCTTATCCGTCTTTGAACAACGGCTACACAATTTTCGGAAAATTGATTGATGGTCTTGATGTCTTTGAGAACATTAGTGAGCGTGATGCCGATGAAAATCCGGATGCGCCAGCTGGTGATGAAATCATCAGCATAACCATTGACGAAAATTAGTGATCAGTACAACTAACGAGCCTTTGCCCTCGCTGCGTACCAGCCCGCGCTGGCTGCACCACCTGAACCTCATTTGGAATGGGTTTACATTCCTGGGTTTTGGAGCGCTGACAGCCTGGACCCTGGTTTTCAGTAAGCAGGCGGGGCTCGAAGCTTTTTACCAACAAATTTCAGACCGCGCACTTTACCTTTTGGCCTATGTGTGCGGTTTTTTTGCGTTAATGGCCCTCATAGCTGTCGTAGACAGCATCCGCCGCTTGAGCAATTCACCCAAATCAATCGAATCCAAACATGGTATCTGGCTGCGCTTCAGCATTTTCTTGCTGCCGTTTGTCATCTATGCCGTTTGGTCCTGGGAAAAATCGATTATATTGCCAGCTTGGATCTATTCTTCACTGGTCTTCTTGGGGATATTGATCCCGGTCATTTGGCTGGTACGAATGGCGGCAGGCAACTATTGGGCGCGGCACCGTGGACGGGACGCTTCGATGATGAGCCTCTCGGCCAGTTTCACCATGCCCTTTATTATGATCATCCAAATCCTGTTTGTGCTACTGATTGCCCTGGTTTTCTTCATAGCCGAACCTGATCTGGTCGTAAACCTGCCTGAAACCATGGAAAACCTGGAAGAGCTGCTCAAGTCTCCCCTGATCCTGTTTCTGGCCTTCTTTTTGTTAGCACTGGTGATCCCAATTGTTGAAGAACTGTTCAAAACTCTTGCCGTTTGGCCTCTATTGGGTTTGGACATTCGTAATATAGATGGGTTTATGGCCGGATTATTCAGCGGGGCCGCCTTCGCCCTCTTGGAAGGCGT
>ENA-UOUL01003558-UOUL01003558.1-bioreactor-metagenome-genome-assembly--contig:-NODE-3558-length-15674-cov-4.436943_pt1 | contig 15674 bp, 12 predicted proteins | sample MGYA00249838_ERZ747220 | MGnify/ENA primary metagenome ERZ747220 (study PRJEB28778, sample SAMN05720191) | bioreactor metagenome | isolation source: Anaerobic biogas reactor | place: USA:Washington...
CCTTGCCGCGCTGGGCGGATCAGCTCACCAGCACCTGGCTGGTTACTGGGGTATCGTCAAGCGGCTTGACGAGGCGCTCGGACGCCTGATGGATGCCCTGCGTAGCCTCGGTCTGCTCGACAACACCATACTTCTCTTCACATCCGACCACGGCTGCCACTTCAAGACCCGCAATGCCGAGTACAAGCGTTCGTGCCACGACAGCGCCATCCGTGTGCCGACCGCGCTCCAGGGCCCAGGGCTCAATGGCGGCGGTCAGCTATCTGAACTGGTCAGCCTGGTCGACCTGCCGCCCACGCTCCTGGATGCGGCCGGGCTGCCGGTTCCAGATACGATGCAGGGGCAGTCTATCCTTCCCCTGCTCCGAGGCGAATCCATCGCGTGGCCAGGCGAGGTATTCGTGCAGATCAGTGAAGCGCAGGTGGGGCGCGCCGTCGTCACGCTGCGCTCGAACGCCGTGCGCGCGATGCGGCGCACCTCAAACTCGCTGTAGCACTCGGTGTCGTAGGCCTCGGGGCCGTATTTGCCCTCGCGCCGGCCGCGCTCGCCGAAGTACATGCCGCCGGTCAGCTCGCGCACGAACACCATGTCAAAACCCTGTTTTGCCACCTGCTCGCGCAGCGGGCAGGCGTCGATCAACTCGGGAAACAGCCGCGCCGGCCGGATGTTGGCGTACAGCCCCAGCGCCGCGCGCAGCCCCAGCAGCGCGCGCTCGGGGCGCAAATGGCCGGGCAGGGTGTCCCACCTGGGCCCGCCCACCGCGCCCAGCAGCACGGCATCGGCCGAGCGGCAGGCGGCTAACGTCTCATCGGGCAGGGCGCTGCCGGTGGCATCGATAGCACAGCCACCGATCAATGCCGGCTTGAACACAAAAGAATGGCCAAAGGCGGTTCCCACGCGCTCGAGCACTCGGGCGGCCTGGGCTATCACCTCTGGGCCGATGCCGTCTCCGCCGAGCAGGGCGATCTGGTAATCCATTGTATCGGTTCCTCTACTGTCCGTTCTCGGTGGGCCTGGCGCGCGGAAAAGACCCGAGCACGCGCACAAAGGTGGCCATCTCTTCTAGATGGCCGAGGGCACGGCGACAGCGCTCTTCACTGATACTGCCCGCGAATTCGACGAAAAAGATGTATTCCCAGGGCACGCCGCGCATGGGGCGCGATTCGATCTTGCACAAGTCGATGTCGCGCAAGGCAAAGGCGCTCAAACAGCGAAAGAGCAGCCCTGGTTGGTTGATGCCCGCAAAGGCGATGGCCGTCTTGGCCTCGCCAGTAGGCTGCACCGGCTCACGTGCGATGGCGATAAAGCGGGTATAGTTGCTCTTGTCGTCTTCGAACTGCTCGATGAGCACCTGCATGCCATAGATTTGGGCGGCGTGCTTGCTAGCGATGGCCGCTGCATGTCGCCAGCCCTCATCACGAACCAGCCGCACGCTGCCGGCCGTGTCATGGGCGGCGATGCGCTGCACCTCGCCCAGCCTGGCGAGAGACTGCTCGCACTGCGCCAGCCCCTGTGGATGCGAATACACCTGGGTGATCTCGCTCAGCGAAACGCCTGGGTGAGCGATCAAACAATGGCTGATGCGCAGAGTGTGCTCGGCGATGATGTAGAGCTTGTGCTGCAGCAGCAGGTCATAGTTGCGGTGTATGCTGCCGGCCAGCGAGTTCTCGACGGGCACCACGCCCTGGTCGTACAGGCCTGACTCAACGCCTGCAAAGACCGCATCAAACGACTCGCAGGGGCAGGGCTGCGCACCAGGATAGAGTGCCAGGGCCGCCTCTTCGCTGTAGGCGCCTGCCTCACCCTGAAAGGCGATGCGCAACCCGCTATTCATCGCTTTGTCCAGCGTGGAGGCGTCGACGGGTGTACTCGACGAGCCCGCCGGCGTTGATCAGATCGAGCATGAAGGGTGGGTAGGCGGTGGACTGGTAGACATCGCCCGTAGCCACGCGCCGGATGGTGCCAGCGGCCAGGTCGACTTCTACCGTCTCGCCAGCTTCGATGGCCGCGGCGGCCTCGGGGCACTCGAGGATGGGCAGGCCGATGTTGATGGCATTGCGGAAAAAGATGCGCGCAAAGGTGGCGGCGATGACGCACGAGATGCCACTGGCTTTGATGGCCACCGGTGCGTGCTCGCGCGAAGAGCCGCACCCAAAGTTGCTGCCCGCCACAATGATATCGCCGGGCCTGACGCCACTGACGAATGACGCATCCCAGTCTTCCATACAGTGGGCGGCCAACTGGTCGGGATCAGAGATATTCAGGTGCCTGGCAGGCACGATGGCATCGGTGTCGATGTTGTCACCATACTTCCAGACGCGTCCGCTGATTGCCACGGCAAGCTCCTTTATGCAACAGAGTCGAGATGACGCGCGATGATTCCGCGCACCAGGTTGATGTCGGGCGGTAGCTCGACGGGGGGATTGGGATGGCGCGCCTCCACCTCGTCGATCTGGTTCTTGTGATAGTCGACCTTGAACTGGGTGAACTTGAGACCGTGGGCCGTCGAGATGACGATCACCCGGTGGTGGCGGGCGATCTCGCCGCGTTCGACCAGCTTGAACAGGGCAGAGAGGGCTACGCCGGTGTGTGGACAGGCATACATGCCGGTGAGATCGGCGCGCGCGGCGGCGTTGGCGATCTCATCTTCGGTGGCCTGCTCAACAATGCCGTTGAATGCCTGCATCACCTTGACGGCGCGCTCATAGCTCACCGGGTTGCCGATCTGTATGGCGCTGGCCAGCGTCTTTTGAGCCACCACCGGCACCAACTCTTGGAAGCCACCTTGCGCGCTGAGGTAAAAGGGGTTGGCTCGCGCCGCCTGTGCGGCCACCAGCCGTGGCAGGCGATCGATGAGGCCGAGCTCGCGCATCAACATGAGGCCCTTGCCAAGGGCGCTGACGTTACCCAGGTTGCCCACCGGGATGATGATCCAGTCGGGCACCTCCCAGTCGAACTGCTGCACCATCTCGATGCCGACGGTCTTTTGCCCCTCGATGCGCAGCGAGTTCATCGAGTTGGCCAGATAGACGCTGTTGTCTTGGGTGATCTCTTTGACGATAGCCATGCAGCCATCGAAATCGGTATCGAGCGCCAGCACCAGGGCGCCATTAGCGATAGGCTGGATGAGCTGCGCCGTCGAGACGCGGTTGCGTGGCAAGAACACGATAGTGGGGATGCCCGCAGCGGCGCCGTAGGCGGCCAGGGCCGCCGACGTGTCGCCCGTCGAAGCGCAGGCCACTGCTCTGACCGGCGAACCCTGCGACATCATCTGTTTGACCACACTCACCAGCACGGTCATGCCCAGGTCTTTGAACGAGCCAGTGTGGCTGATGCCGCACATCTTGACCCAGAGATCTTCGACGCCGAGCTGCTGACCCAGGCGCTGAGCCCAGAAAAGGTTACTGTGGCCCTCGAACATCGAGACCACGTTCTCATCATCGATCTGTGGGCACACCCATTCCTTCTTGCCCCAAACGCCACTGCCAAAGGGCCAGTCGTTGCTGTGGATGCGCGCGTCGAACAGCCGCTTCCACGCGTCAGCTGGCGTCTCTGCCAGGGTGGCCACATCATGCACCACCTCGAGCAGGCCACCGCAGGTGGGGCACTGGTAGATGACGTCATAGATCGAGTGGCGGCCCGGGCAACCGCGTACGCACTCAAACCAGCAGGATAGCTCGCCCATGGCGTTCGCCCTTTCGGCTGCTACAGCTCTTCAGGCCCACCGATGCGGCCCAGCACGGCGCTGGCCGCCGCGATGGCGGGGCCGGCCAGATAGACCTCGCTCTCTACGTGACCCATGCGCCCCAGAAAGTTGCGGTTGGTGGTCGAGATGCAGCGCTCGCCGGCTGCCAGCACGCCCATGTAGCCGCCCAGGCACGGGCCACAGGTGGGTGTGCTGAACACCGCGCCGGCCTCTACAAACACCTGTGCCAGACCCTCTTGCACGGCGCGCAGATAGATCGCCTGCGTGCCAGGAATGATGATGCAGCGCACATCAGGGTGCACCTGGCGGCCCCGCAACACCTCGGCCGTCTGCACCAGGTCGCTCCAGCGGCCGTTGGTGCACGAGCCGATCACCGCCTGGTCGATGCTGACATCGCCCACCTGGCTCAGGCCTCTGGCGTTGCTGGGCAGATGCGGGAACGAAATCTGCGGCTCGATCTTGCTGGCGTCGATCTCGATCACACGATCGTAAGTCGCGTGAGGGTCTGAGGCATAGGCCTGGTAGGCGCGCTGCGCGCGAGGCTTGACATAGGCCTCGGTGGTGGCATCCACATGGAACAGGCCGGCCTTGGCGCCCGCCTCGATGGCCATGTTGGCCATGGTCAGGCGGCCGTCGATGCTCAGGGCATCGATGGCCGGGCCGGCAAACTCCATGGCCTGGTAGCGTGCGCCTTCGACGCCGATCAGGCCGATGGTATGCAGGATCAGATCCTTGCCGCCTACCCAGGGTTGTAGCGTGCCGCTGTAGACAAAGCGAGTGGTGGCGGGCACGCGCATCCAGGCACGGCCGGTGGCCATGGCCACCGCGATATCGGTAGAGCCCATGCCGGTGGCAAAGGCGCCCACTGCACCATAGGTGCAGGTGTGCGAGTCAGCGCCGACCACAACGTCACCGGGCAGCACCAGGCCCTGCTCGGGCAGCAGCGCATGTTCGATGCCCATGCGCCCCACCTCAAAGTAGTTGTGGATACCGTACTTTTTGGCGAACTCGCGCATCATTTTGCACTGCTCGGCCGACTTGATGTCTTTGTTGGGGGCAAAGTGGTCGGGCACCAGCGCGATGCGGTCCTGGTCAAAGACGCGATCGACACCGAGCTTGGCGAACTCGATGATGGCCAGGGGCGCGGTGATGTCGTTGGCCAGCACCATGTCGGCGCGCACATCGATCAACTCACCCACCTGCACGGCGGGCCGATCGGCGTGGGCAGCCAGGATCTTTTGGGCCATGGTCATGGGTTGCATCGGCTTGCTCATACTCCTTGTCATGCTTGGGCCTGGGCGGTGGTGCTGCGGGTAGCCAGCAGTTTGTTGAGAGCGCTCATGTAGGCGCGTGCGCTCGCCACGATGATATCGGTGCTGGCGCCGTGGCCAGAGAATACATAGGTGCGCTTGCCCGTCTGCGGGTTGAGCGGCAGCGTCTCATCGCCATTGCCACCGGCTTCGATGCGAATCGTCACCTCGCCCACTGCATCGATGCCCTCGGTCACGGCGTTGATCGAGAACTCGGTCAGCTCGTTGGGCACACCGATCAGACGGTTGATGGCCTTGTAAACAGCATCCACCGGGCCGGTGCCGTGGGCGGCATCGGTGATCAGCGAGCCGTCTGGTGCACGTAGACGCACTGTGGCTGTGGCGATGGCGTGGTCGCCACATGAGACCTGAATCTGCTCCAAACGATACACTTCCACCGGCTGGAACACCTCATCCGAGACCAGCGCCTCGAGGTCGCGGTCAGTAACGACCTTTTTCTTGTCGGCGAGGTCTTTGAAGCGCGTGAACGTTCTGTCGAGCTGATCGTGCTCCAGATGATACCCCAACTCTAACAGTCTGTCAGCAAAGGCGTGGCGGCCCGAATGCTTGCCGAGAACCAGGCGGCTCTCGGGCACCCCCACCATCTGCGCGTCCATGATCTCATAGGTGAGGCGGTTCTTGAGGATGCCGTCTTGGTGGATGCCCGCTTCGTGGGCAAAGGCGTTGGCGCCTACGATGGCCTTGTTGGCCTGCACCGTGAGGCCGGTAAAGTTCGAGACCATACGGCTGCTGGGGTAGAGCTCTTGCAGAGCGAGGCCGGTGGTCAGGCCATAGTAGCTTTGGCGTGTGTGCAGCGCCATAGCCAACTCTTCTAGCGCGGCGTTGCCCGCGCGCTCGCCCAGGCCGTTGATGGTGCATTCGACCTGCCGTGCGCCGGCGCGCACACCCGCCAGACTGTTGGCGACGGCCATGCCCAGGTCATTGTGGCAGTGCACAGAGATGATGGCTTTCTCGATGCCTGGAGTGTGCTCCTTGATGCCCTTGATGAGCTCGTAGAACTCGTCGGGCGTCACATAGCCTACCGTATCAGGGATGTTGAGCGTGGTGGCGCCGGCGGCGATGGCCTCGCCGAGCACCTGATAGAGGAACTCGGGGTCAGAGCGGCCGCCATCCTCGGGTGAGAACTCGACATCCTCGCAGAGTGAGCGCGCGTGGGCCACCATGGTTCGGGTGGCGTTGAGCACCTGCTCACGGCTCATGCGCAACTTGTGCTGCATGTGAATATCACTGGTGGCGATGAACACGTGGATGCGCTTGCGCTCGGCATCTTGTACGGCTTCCCAGGCGGCGTCGATATCGCTGCGCACGCAGCGGGCCAGGCCACAGATGACCGGTCCCTGTACGCTGCGCGCCACCCGGCGCACGGCGTCCAGATCTCCCGGAGATGAAGCGGGGAAGCCAGCCTCGATGACATCGACGCCCAGGCGAGCCAGTTGACGCGCGATCTCGATCTTTTCGCTGGTATTCAGCGTGGCGCCGGGAGATTGCTCGCCGTCGCGCAGGGTGGTGTCAAAGATGATGATGCGATCGGTTTCCATATCCGTGCTCCTTGGCATCTGATCGTGTTGTCGGCAGACGACCTGCTGCACCTGGCGAGCCTCTGGATTACTGGGCCGCGGTCGTGGCCGGCTCAGCAATCCCTCTGGCAGAGGCCCGCCGCAGTAGCGGTAGCTCTAGACTGTCGATCAGCGCCTCAAAGCTGGCCTCAATGATGTTCACCGAGCACCCCATGGTGGTCCAAGATTGTTCTCCATCGCTGGCGTCGATCAGAACTCGCGTTTTGGCGGCCGTGGCCGACTTGGGGTCGATGATGCGTACTTTATAGTCGGTCAATTGCACTGGCCCCAGCTCAGGGTAAAAGGGCAACAAGGCCTTGCGCATGGCGCGGTCGAGGGCGTTTACAGGGCCATCGCCCTCGGCGGCGGTGTGCATGGTCATGCCATCGACGCTGGCCTTGACCGTGGCCTCTGAGAGGATGTCGCGCCCCGAACGCTTTTCGACCAGCACCAAAAAGTCGAGCACCTCAAAGGGCGCCAGGTAATCGGGCTGGCTGCGCCGTATCAGCAGCTCAAAAGAGCCCTCGGCGCCTTCGTACTGATAGCCGTTGCTCTCACGCTCTTTGACCTGCGTGGCCAGCGCTCCCACGCGCTCGGCGCTCAGCTCGACCCCCAGATCCAACTCGGCGAGCTTGTGGGCGATATTGCCGCGTCCGGCCAGCTCAGAAACCAGTACTCGCGTTTCATTGCCCACAAGCTCGGGGCGCACATGCTGATACGCCTCGCCGTTCTTGAGCATGGCGCTGACGTGCAGGCCAGCCTTGTGGGCAAAGGCACTCTGCCCCACATAGGGAGCATGTGGGTCTGGCAACAGGTTGGCGATTTCGGTAACGTACGACGAGGCCTGTGTCAGCAGCGAGAGGTCGCCGTTGGCCAGCGCCCTAATGCCCATTTTGAGCTCTAGGTTTGGGATGACCGTGTTGAGGTTGGCGTTGCCGCAGCGCTCGCCGTAGCCATTCATGGTGCCATGGACATGATCGGCGCCCGCCTCGACCGCGGCCAGTGTGTTGGCCACGGCCACACCCGTGTCGTCGTGGGCATGGATGCCGATGCTGCGGTTAGAGAAGGCCGCAGTTACCGCGGCGACCATGCGCGTAACCTCAGAGGGCAGACAGCCACCGTTCGTGTCGCACAGCACCAGCCTGTCGGCGCCAGCCTCGGCCGCAGCGCGCAACGTCGCCAGGGCATAGTCGGCGTCGAGACGATAGCCGTCGAAAAAGTGCTCAGCATCAAAGAGCACCTCGAGGCCGCGCGACTTGAGGTGGGCGACGGTCTCGTGGATCATCGCCAGGTTCTCATCGAGCGTTGTGCGCAGCACCTCTGTCACGTGCATGGGTGAAGATTTGCCCACCAGCACGGCAACGGGTGCGCCGCACGCGATCAGCGCCTGAACATTGTGATCTTGCTCGACCGTGCTGTCAGCGCGGCGCGTCGACCCAAAGGCAGCGATGCGCGCATGCTGCCAGTGCATCTGTGCTGCTCGCGCAAAGAACTCGGCGTCCTTGGGATTCGAGCCGGGCCAGCCGCCCTCGATATACGCGATGCCTAGTTCGTCGAGTTTGGCGGCGATGCGCAGCTTGTCTTTGACAGAAAACGAGATGCCCTCGCGCTGTGCGCCGTCTCGAAGTGTTGTGTCGAGGACCGAGACGCGTTCTACCATACGGTCAGGTTCACTCCTTGAGAGGCGTCGGCGGCGATGAACCGCCGCCGACGCGTTGCGGCGATCATTTACTTGGCGTCGAGCCAGGGCATCATGGCACGCAGCTTGCGCCCCACCTGCTCGATCTGCGAGTCGCGCTCGCGGGCACGGATCAGATTAAAGCTGGGCCGGCCCGCCTGGTTCTCGAGCACCCATTCGCGGGCATAGGTACCATCCTGGATGTCGATCAGCATCTTTTTCATCGCGGCCTTGACGTGATCGTCGACGACCTTGGGGCCGCCGGTGTAGTCGCCATGCTCAGCGGTGTCGCTCACCGAGTAGCGCATGTACGAGAGGCCGCCCTGGTAGATGAGATCGACGATCAGCTTGAGCTCGTTAAGGCACTCGAAATAGGCGATCTCGGGCTGGTAGCCCGCTTCGACCAGCGTCTCAAAGCCTGCTTTGATCAGCGCTGTTGCGCCGCCGCAGAGCACCGCCTGCTCGCCAAAGAGGTCGGTCTCGGTCTCCTCGGCAAAGGTGGTTTCGATGATGCCGGCGCGCCCACAGCCCATGGCCGAGCCATAGGCCAGTGCCAGCGCTTTGGCATTGCCGGTGACGTCCTGATAGACGGCCACCAGCCCTGGTGTGCCCTGGCCATCGATGTACAGCTCGCGAACGCGATGTCCAGGCGCCTTGGGGGCGATCATAGTGACGTCGACGTTCTTGGGCGGCACGATCTGGCTGTAGTGAATCGAAAAGCCGTGGGCGAACATCAGCATGGCGCCCGCCTTGAGGTTGGGGGCCACATCGTTGGCATAGATGGCGGGCTGCAGGGTATCGGGCGTCAAGATCATGACAATATCGGCCTCGGCTACTGCCTCGCCAGAGAGCATCACCTTGAGCCCGGCCTGCTCGGCGCGCGCCCATGACGAGCTGCCCTGATATAGGCCCACGCGCACATCACAACCGCTCTCTTTGAGGTTGAGGGCGTGCGCATGGCCCTGGCTGCCATAGCCCAGAATGGCGATCTTTTTGCCATTCAGCAGGGCCGGGTTGGTATCGCGATCGTAGTAGATGGTTGCCATGAAGGGAGCCTCCTCGTACTGCTTGTCCAGCGGCTCGATGAGCCGGTCTGGCTAGGACCCAAAGCGTGTGCCGTTGGCGGTCAGTGAGCCTCGTATCATGGCCACGCGGCCGGTGCGTGTCAGCTCTTTGATGCCAAAGGGCTTGAGAATCGAGATCAGCGACTCGACTTTGCTCTCGTCGCCAGTGATCTCGATAACCATCGAGTCGAGCGCCACATCGATGATCTGGGCGCGAAAGATATCGACCACCTGCTTGATCTCAGCGCGCTGAGCCGAGGGTGCGTGCACTTTGATCAATGCCAGCTCACGCATCACCGCGTCATCGGTGTTGACCTCGCTCACCTTGGTGACGTTGATCAGCTTGTACAACTGCTTGGCCACCTGCTCGAGCATGGCGTCGTTGGCGTGCACCACCACGGTCATGCGAGAGATGTCCTGCGTCTCGCTGTGCCCCACCGTCAGGCTCTCGATGTTATAGTTGCGGCGGCGGAACAGGTTCGACACATGGCTCAGCACGCCCGGTTTGTCTTCCATCAAGACAACCAGTGTGCGCCGTGAGAAGGTACTATCTGGTGGGGGCAAGCTCATGGTAGTGCTCCTCTCTACGGCTGGGTTTGCTTGGGCCGGCGGATCATCTGATCGATGGGGTGGCCCACTGGCACAATCGGAAAGACATTGTGTTCGCGCTCGATACGAAAGTCGATCACCATGGGGCCATCCGAGTCATATGCTGCCTTGACGGCAGCGGCCACGCCCTCTTTGGACTCGATGGTGGCTGCAGCGATGCCATAGGCCTCGGCCAGCTTGGCAAAGTCGGGCCCCAGTAGAGGTGACCCAGAGTAGTTCTTTTGAAAGAACATCTCTTGCCATTGCCGCACCATCCCCAGAAAGCCGTTGTTGAGGATGGCAATCTTGATGGGCAGCCTCTCCTGCATCACGGTGGCCAGCTCTTGCAGCGTCATCTGGAACCCGCCGTCTCCGACCACCACCCACACCTGGCAATCGGGTCGGCCCGCGGCAGCGCCGATCGCTGCGGGCAACGCAAACCCCATGGTGCCCAGCCCTCCTGATGAGATCAGGCCGCCGGGCCGCACATGGCGGTAGTACTGTGCCTCCCACATCTGGTTCTGCCCCACATCCGACACCATCAAAGCTTCGCCCCGGGTGGCTTCCCAGATGTTGAACACCACGTATTGGGGCAGTACCTCGTCTGTTTCTTGCCACAGCGCGTCACGGTCACGGGTCTCGGCACGCCAGCTATCGATTTGCCCCAGCCAGTCTGCGAGGTCACGTTCCTCAACGAGGGGCAGCAGTTGCCGCAGCACGTTCTTGGCATCGCCCACGATGGGCAGGTCGACGCGGATACGCTTGGCGATCTCGGCGGGATCGATGTCCACGTGGACGATCTTGGCATTGGGCGCAAATGTGCCCGCTGCTGAGGTGTAACGATCGTCAAAGCGCATACCCACCGCAAAGATCAAGTCACACTGCTGCAGCGCATAGTTGGCAAATGCCTCGCCATGCATGCCACCCATGCCCAGGCAGAGCGGATGGGTCTCGGGGATGGCGCTCTTCCCCAGCAGGGTCGTCGATACGGGGATGTGTGCCTTGGTGGCCAGCTCGCACAGTTCTTGCTGAGCCCCCGCAACCAGCACACCACGCCCAGCAATGATCAGCGGGCGTTGGGCGGTGTTGATCATATCAGCCGCCTGCTTGATCTGCCGAGGGTTGCCTCGAGTATGCGGCTTGTAGCCTGGCAGGCTGACGTAGTCCGGATACTCGAACTCGATCTCGGCTGTCTGCGCGTCTTTGGCGATGTCGATCAGCACAGGGCCCGGATGGCCTGTACTGGCGATGTGGAACGCCTCGCGCACGGCCAAGGCCAGATCGGCCACGTCGGTGATCAGATAGTTGTGCTTGGTGATGGGCATGGTGATGCCGGTGATATCCACCTCTTGGAAGGCATCGGTGCCCAGGGCGTTGGTGGCCACCTGTCCGGTGATGGCCACCATGGGCGACGAGTCCATCATCGCAGTGGCAATGCCCGTCACCAGGTTGGTGGCACCAGGGCCCGAGGTTGCCAGGCACACACCCACCTTGCCAGTAGCACGCGCATAGCCATCGGCTGCGTGGGCGCAGGCCTGCTCATGGCGCATGGTGATGTGGCGGATGGGATAGTTGGGCAGCTCGTGATAGATAGGCAATACCGCCCCACCGGTGATGCCAAAGACGGTATCAACGCCCTCGCGGACGAGGCATTCCCACAAGATCTGTGCGCCGTTCAGCCGCATAACAGGGACTCCTTGCTTGTATGCCGGTGTGTCATGCCTATTCCTCAAACACAGCGCCCGTGCTGGCCGAGGTCACCAGGCGGGCATAGCGCCGCAGATAGCCTCGCGCCACCGTGGGCTCAAAGGGCGGTAAGGTCGCGATGCGAGCGGCGATCTCTTTATCAGAGAGCGCTACACGCAGACTGCGGTTAGGGATATCGATCGAGATCAGGTCGCCATCTCGCAAAGCAGCGATGGGCCCGCGAGCGGCCGCCTCGGGAGACAGGTGGCCAATGGCCGCTCCGCGCGACGCGCCCGAGAAGCGCCCATCGGTAATCAGGGCCACTTTGCCGTCGAGCCCCATCCCTGACAGTAGCGAAGTCGGAGTTAGCATCTCGCGCATGCCAGGGCCACCCTTGGGCCCCTCGTAGCGGATGACGATCACATCGCCTTCGTCAAACGACATATCGATGATCGCCCTGGTGGCCGCCTCTTCCGAGTCGAACACACGCGCCGGCCCGGTGTGCTGCATCATGCTCGGGGCCACAGCGGCGCTTTTGACCACGGCGCCCTCTGGCGCCAGATTTCCGAAAAGTATGCTCAGGCCGCCAGTGGCAGAGTAAGGCTGGTCGCCTGAGCGGACGACGTTGCGGCTGACGGTGGCATAGTCTGGCGCCCAGCGGCTCTCGGGCGTGAGGTTTTCACCGACGGTCTGCCCCGTCACAGTGATGCAGTTGCGCTTGAGCAAGCCCAGGTCGTCGAGCTCGTGCATAATAGCGCCGATGCCACCCGAGTAGTGCAGGTCTTCAATGTGCTGCTCGCTCGCCGGCGAGAGTTTGCAGAGGTGTGGCGTGTTGGCCGAGAAATGATTCAGGTCGGGCAGGTCGATGGCCACGCCTGCCTCGTGGGCGATGGCTAGCAGGTGCAGCACCGAGTTGGTCGAACCGCCCATGGCCATGTCGGTGGAGAAGGCGTTGTGAAAGGCATCGGCGGTGAGAATGTCGCTGGGGCGGATGTTGCGTTCCAGCAGCGTCATCACCGCCATGCCCGTCTGGCGCGCCAGGGCGATGCGCCGCGAGCTGACCGCCGGCGTGGTGCCGTTGCCCGGCAGAGCAATGCCCAGCGCTTCGCACAGGCAGGCCATGGTGTTGGCTGTGAACATGCCGGCGCACGAGCCGCAGCCGGGGCAGCAGGCCTTTTCGATGATCTCGACCTCGCGGGCGCTGATCTGCCCCTTGGTCGCTGCCCCCACCGCCATGAAGGCGCTGTTGAGGTCCAGCGTCTCACCACCGCGACGGCCCGCAAGCATAGGCCCGCCGGTAACGATGATAGCGGGGATGTCCAGTCTGGCCATGGCCATCACCATGCCCGGTGTGATCTTGTCGCACGCCGAGACCAGCACGATGGCATCAAAAGCGTGGGCCTGCACCACGGTTTCAACCGAGTCGGCGATCAACTCGCGCGAGGCAAGTGAGTACTTCATGCCCTGGTGTCCCATCGCGATGCCGTCGCATACGGCGATGGTGTTGGCCTCAAAGGGCGTGCCCCCTGCCATGAAAACACCTTCGCGCACAGCGGCATTGAGCTGGCTGAGGTTCATGTGGCCAGGGACGATATCATTGTACGAGCTGATGATGCCGACAAAGGGCCGGTCCATCTCTTCATTGGTGCGGCCCAGCGACCACAGCAGCGAACGATGTGGGGCGCGTTCGAGACCCTTTTTGATGACGTCGCTTCTCACAACCCTGCTCCTCTCCATGCGCTTGGCTCAAGTCATCCCGGCCTGAAAACACAACGCCACGGCCACATGCCTTTATGGCATGGGTGTGGCGTCTTTGCGTAGGCGGCCAACCGACCGCACTCGCCCCCATCATTGCGGGCGCGACACTGCCTGACTGCGCTCATTGCCTCGGCCGTCAAAAAAGAGCCTCACCTGGTTGGGTGAGGCTCTTTTTTGGTTCTTGCTTTTGGCTAACTAAGCGCGCTGGCGCGAACCCCTCCCAACCGGCATTTGCCCCTCAATAATGAGGAGCCCAAATAGTACGAGCAGAAGGCCGATGAGCGGTAAGGAGTTCAAGATGTGATCCCCTACGGATTTCAGCCAGCATAGCATACCTGGGGCGTGGTGTCAAACAGATACTGTGCCTGGTGCGGTGCATCGCCATGTAGAGCGGAATCTTTTGTTACTACATTCATTTGACGCAGATTGAAGCGTGTCCTATGCTCGCGACCTGAGGGTGTTGACGCTCCGGCCTCCATGGGGCACCTCACGCGCCGTTGCGGTGACACTAACCACGTTTCAGGAGGAGATGTCGACATGACCAGTGCAGGTCCCCGAGTCCGTGGACGGTTCACAGGCACGTTGGGCGCGGTCGCCGCAACTCTAGGGTCGGCCGTCGGCCTCGGCAACATCTGGAAGTTCCCCTACATGACCGGCGAGAGCGGTGGTGCGGCCTTTATCATCGTCTATGTCATCGCCACTTTTCTCATCGGCCTGCCTGTGATGATCTCTGAGCACGTCATCGGCCGCACAGCGCGCTCCGACGCGATCGGCTCACTGCGTAAGCTGGCACCCAAAGAGCCCTGGTGGCTGATCGGCACGGCAGGGGTGATCGCCGCCTTTCTGATCATCGCGTTCTACACCGAGGTGATCGGCTGGGTGCTGATCTACATCGTCAAGGCCTTCAGCGGGCAGATCGTGACGACTGACCCGTCTGTGACGGGAGCGGCCTTTGGCTCTGTCATCAGCAACCCATGGCTCGCGCTTGGTCTGCAATGGGTGGTGTTGGCGGGGTTGATGGCCATCATCATCGCCGGCGTAAGCCGCGGCATCGAGGCGATGGTCAAGCGACTGCTACCCATCCTCTTTGTCATTCTGTTGATCATCGCCATCCGCAGTCTGACGCTGCCTGGTGCTTCGGCTGGCCTCGAGTTTCTCTTCAAGCCGGACCTTTCCAAGCTGTCTTTTGGCGTGGTGTTGGCCGCTATGGGCCTGGCGTTCTTCAAGCTGTCGGTGGGCATGGGCACCATGATCACCTACGGCTCCTACTATCCCGAGGAGCAAGATATCCCCAAGAGCGCCGTGCGCGTTATGCTGGGCGACCTGTTCGTGTCTCTGCTGGCTGGCGTAGCGATCTTTCCGGCGGTGTTTGCGTTCGGCGTCGAAAAGGCGGCTGGCCCCTCGCTGATGTTCATCACCATGCCGACGGTGTTCAGCTCGCTGCCCGGTGGGCCAGTGGTGCAGTCGATCTTTATGGGGCTGTTCTTTGTGTTGGCGGCATGTGCCGCCACAGGCGCGGCCCTGTCGCTCTTTGAAGTGCCGGTGGCCTTTCTCGAGGATCACACGGGCTGGTCGCGCAAAAGGGCAGCCATCGTCACTGCTGTGGCGTTGGCCGTGGCAGGAGCATTTCCGGCGCTGGCCGAGAGCTGGTTGTCTGGTGTCAAGATCGGCGGGCTTAACCTGTTCGATGCCTTTGACTTTGCTTCGTCCAACATCCTGCTGCCGGTGGGCGGCCTGTTCTTGTGTATCTTTCTCGGCTGGCGCTGGGGCTGGCCGCAGGTCAAAGAGGGGCTCACGAACAAGGGCTCGCTCGATAACCAGGGCATGGTGCGGTTCTTTTACGGCGTGGCAAAGCTCATCTCGCCAGTGCTCATCCTGGTGGTGCTGCTGGGCGGCCTGGGTGTATTGGGCGGCTAGATTGCGCCAGGTTGGGCGGCGTGGTATAATAACCCTATAAGCGTTGACAGAGACGAGTAGGCTCCTTACGGCGTCCAGAGAGTCTGCGGCAGCTGCAAAGCAGGCACGCACGACGGGGCCCAAGATCACTCTCGAGCTGACAGCCGAAAGCGTTTGTGAGTAGAGCTGTCCGGGTTCGCTGCACGTTATCGTGGCGAGCTGCTCGGCTCAGGTAGCCGGTCGGCGTAGAGCGGGCCTTTATGGCCAAGCGGGGTGGTACCGCGCGAGTCTGATTACCAGGCTCTCGTCCCTGTATGGGGCGAGGGCCTTTTTATTGCATCAATACCTGGAGGGGTTGGATCAATGCCATTTCAGTCTGTCCCAGCTACGGTCGATCTGGTCGAGCTCGAG
>ENA-UOUL01003559-UOUL01003559.1-bioreactor-metagenome-genome-assembly--contig:-NODE-3559-length-15671-cov-5.274272_pt1 | contig 15671 bp, 13 predicted proteins | sample MGYA00249838_ERZ747220 | MGnify/ENA primary metagenome ERZ747220 (study PRJEB28778, sample SAMN05720191) | bioreactor metagenome | isolation source: Anaerobic biogas reactor | place: USA:Washington...
CCATTCAACTGAAATTCAATTGATCCATCTCAGTTCTAGCATTTATCAATATTCTTGATTTATTTCAACACCCTCGATACATTAAATTAAAGTTAGAGTAATTCACAAAAGTGAGATGCAAAGATGCATATCATTGCATGAATATTGTCAACGTTATAAAATTCTCACCATGTTAAATTAAGTAGAAATCCCCCCTTTTTTTATGAGCAATCAAACTCGGTTTATGAATGGATGTGACGGATTTTTGTGGGGGCGGTTTTGCTAGGTTTCATCACTCACATTTATCAGGTCATAAGCCTAACCCTGTAAACCTTTAATGAACCAGTGTGATCTAGATTGGGAATTCTATCAAGTTTATACACCTGTGCTTTTTTTACTTGATTTTGATAAAATAGATTCGTTTCTAGGTAAGAATATGCAGAATTTCTTGACAAATTAAACAAATATGAGTAATATTAGTTGACTTGTGAACTACTTTGTCAAAAAATCGGTGTGGTGTGGAAGAGGATCGGTTTAACTTGTATCAGTCGTTAAAAGCTATATTCTTGCATATTGATAATCATGAGAAGTCTCTCCTGAGCAATTATGATTTATCGGTTGCGCGATTCTACGCCCTGATGCACATCAACTCCCACCCCGGCATTAATTACATCGACCTATCTGACCTAATGCTTTGCACCAAGAGCAACACCACCCGCGTGGTGCGTGGCATGCAGCAAGACGATTTGGTCGAGCGGCGTGGTAACCCGGAGGACGGCCGCAGTTACCAGCTGTACCTGACCTCCAAAGGCGAAACCCTATTTAAAGAAGCCCATCCAGAATATCTCAAGCAAGTGGATAAATTAATGTCTGCCTTTGATGAAACCCAGCTGCGCACCTACACCAAGGTGAGTCAGCATATCGAGCGTATTTTAGCGCCTGTTGTGATCAACGCAGGAGGCGATAAATAAAAATGGTCCAAATAACCAAAGGCCGAAAATCGGCCGCCAAGTCAATTTTACTGAAGGAGTAAAGAAAGAATGAAGAAAAGCATTACCCTCATGGCAGTCATCCTGATTGCCGCCCTAGTCCTCGGCGCTTGTGCGCCTAAGGCAACTGAAGTTCCTGTAGTTGAAGAACCAGTTGTCGAAGAACCTGTAGAAGAACCCGTAGAAGAGCCTGTTGTGGAAGAACCGGTTGAAGAACCTGTTGCTGAAGAACCAGTCGCAACCCTGCGCATCTGGGCAGATGAACAGCGCGCCCCCGTTCTCTCCGAATTGGGCATCGCCTTCAAAGACGAATACGGCGTGGAAGTGGTCGTTGAGAATATCTCCGGCATCCGCGATCAATTCTTGGTCGCTGCCCCTGCTGGTGAAGGCCCCGACATGATCGTCATCGCCCACGACCAATTGGCAGCCTTAGTTGCTTCCGGTCTGGCCGCTGAGATCGACCTTGGCGAAAAACTGCCTGAGTTCGTTGAAGAAGCTGTCAATGCTTTCAAATACGAAGGCAAGCAGTACGGTATGCCCTACGCCACCGAAAACCTCGGTTTCTTCTATAACACCGACCTGGTCGAGACCCCTCCCACCACCTGGCAGGAAGTCTACGACGTCAGCAAAGCCTTGATTGATGAAGGTAAAGTTGACTATGGTATGGTATTAGAAAATGGTAACTACTCAGCCTATCCTTGGATGACCTCCCTGGGTGGCTACATCTTTGGTTTAGACGCCAATGGCGACTACAACCCACAGGATGTCGGTGTTGACAGCGAAGGCATGATTGAATTCGGTAAGATGACACAGCAATGGGTCACCGATGGTATTCTGTCTGATAACCTCGACGGTACCACCGCCAAAGCCATGTTCCGTGATGGTGCCGTGGCCTTCTTCATGAATGGCCCATGGGAAATCAACAACCTGCGCGAAGCTGGTACCCCATTTGCCGTGGCAGCCTTCCCCGATGGCGGCGCACCCTTCATGGGCGTCCAGGGTTTCGTTGTCAATCAATTCAGCGAGAACATCCTCTTGGCCCAGGCTTTCCTGACCGAGTATGTTGCGACCACCGATGCCATGATGGCACTCTACGAAGCTGATCCCCGCGTGCCTGCTTACAAACCAGCCCTCGACCTGATGGAAGATCCTGAGCTGATCAAGATTGCAGAAGCTGGTGCCAATGCCCAACCCATGCCCGGTATCCCCGAAATGGGTAAGGTATGGGGTGATTGGGGCAATGCCCTGACCTTCATCTTTGATGGTTCCAAGACCCCCGAAGTTGCTTATCAAGAAGCTGCTGCCAACATTCGTGCAGCAATTGCTACCCAGACCGCAGGTATGGTCAACGTACCTGGTTCATGGCAGAAAGCCGCTGGCTTTGATTGCGAATGGAAACCAGACTGTGCAGAAACAGCCCTGACCCTGGTTGACGGTAAATACGTCGGCACCTTCACGGTTCCCGCTGGCGTAGACTACGAAGTGAAAGTTGCCCTCGACGGCGGCTGGGACACCAACTACGGTGTTGACGGCGTTGCTGGTGGTGATAACTACAAGTTCACCGTTGATGCCGATGGCGAAGTGACCTTTATCTTCGATCCCGAAACCAAACTGCTTGAGATTCAACTTCCGTAATCTCTAAATAACCTAAGGAGACCAGATTATTACCTGGTCTCCTTTTATAATAATTAAATAGAAAGGAGATGCAGGGAATGGATCAATCTACAAATGTAGCATTTGCAAAGAAAACGATCACCAGTGTTTCCACCGTCATTACCACCGCATTAGTGATCATCGTCGATATCCTGCTTGGATATTTCACCTTCAAATTATTCCAGTTGGGCTATGTTCCCCTAGCCGTTGTCTTTATCCTGATCATTGCCATGATCTCTGTCGCTTTCCTGGTTCCCAAGCTCCATCATTTCCGCTGGATGGCGGTGGGGCTTTCGGCATGGCTTTTGTTCTCAATTTTCCCTATTGTATACACCATCTATAACGCTTTCACCAATTACGGCGATGGGCACCTGATCTCTAAAGCCCAGGCAATTGAGCAGATTAGTAATCAAACTTACCTGCCTGAAACAGGCAAGTCGTTTCAATGGGTGGCTTACCGCTCTCCAGAAAATGATTACCTGTTGTGGTTGAAAGATACCGATGGCACCACTACCATCGTGCGCATGGTGGATGCACAGGCTGAGGATCACACCATAGAAGTAATACCAGGACAAAATGGCATTGGCGAGTTGGATGAAATCGGCGCGCCTAAAACCATTGAAGGCTTCACCCGCCTCAACCGCATTACCGCAGCGACGGATAGTAACCTGACCAATATCAGGTTTGGCGACCCCGAAAACGCCATCCAGGTGCGCTCTCCCTCAGAAGCCGCCCAACTAGTGCCCTTGTTTGCGTATGATCCCGTGGAAAACACCTTCACAGATCAGCAAACCGGGGTGGTTTACTATGATATCGAAGGCACCTGGACAGCCCAAAATGGTAAACAGCTTATCCCAGGCTATAGCGCCAGTGTGGGGTTCAAAAACTTTGTCACCTTTGTCACCAGCCCCGGCCTGAGCGGACCCTTGCTCACCATCGTAATCTGGAACTTCCTCTTTGCCACCATGAGCTTACTGCTCACCTTCTCGCTCGGCTTGCTGATTTCCATCATCTACGGTGACCCGAACTTTAAGGGTAAGAAAATCCTACGTTCACTGCTGCTGATCCCCTATACCATCCCCAGCCTGATCACCATCTTGATCTGGCGCGGTATGTTGAACCCGGACCTGGGCATTGTCAACCGTATGCTGGAAGCAGTATTTGGGATTTCACCGCAGTGGACGCGCGTACCAGCCTTAGCCCGCACGGCTATCCTGATCGTCAACACCTGGCTGGGTTATCCCTACTGGATGCTGGTTACCAGTGGCGCTCTGCAGTCCATCCCCAGCGACATTTATGAAGCTGCCCAGGTGGATGGGGCTACGGGCATTCAGCGATTCTGGAAGATTACCCTGCCGCTGTTGTTGGTCTCGGTTGGGCCGCTGATGATTGCCTCGTTTATCTTCAACTTCAATAACTTTAACCTGATTTACGCCTTTATCAACGGTGGTCCTCCAATACCGACCGCCACGACCCAGGCAGGTTACACCGACATCATCATCAGCTACGTCTATAACCTGGCTTTTGCCAGCGGGCGCGGCATTCAATATGGGTATGCTTCGGCGATCTCGCTGGTCTTGTTTATGTTGATTGCTATCATGTCCCTGGCGCAATTTAGGTTCACCAATATGTGGGAGGAGGTAGGAGAAAATGTCTAAGAAACCGCAATCCATATCGCAAACCAAGCGTGTTGGTCTGATCCTGCGCTGGGTCCTGGCTGCTGTTTTGATTTTGTTCAGCATCTTCCCCGTCTTGTGGATCGTTTCAGCCGCCTTGAACCCGGTTAATGACCTGGGCAACCAGCAGCTGATTCCTGCCAACGCCAATTTCGATAACTTCAGGGAACTATCCACCAACCCCATCTTCCCCTTCTTCACCTGGTTGTGGAACTCGTTGAAGATTTCAGTGTTGAGCACGCTGCTGACCCTCAGCCTGACCACCATGGCCGCCTTTGCCTTCTCACGCTTCCGCTTTAAAGGCCGGCAGAGCCTGCTCAAGTCCATCCTGCTCATTCAAAGCTTCCCTAACCTGCTGGCTATCGTGGCCTTGTTCACGATCATCAAGCAGATTGGCGATGTCATCCCCTCATTTGGCTTGAACACCCACCTAGGTCTGATCCTGGTCTACTCCGGCGGTGCGATGGGCATGAACATCTGGCTGATGAAAGGCTATATGGATACCATCCCGCGCGATATCGATGAATCCGCCCATGTGGACGGCGCCACAGACTGGCAGGTCTTTAGTAGGTTGCTCCTGCCGCTGCTGCGCCCCATCCTGGTCGTCATCGGCATCCTCAGCTTCATCGGCACCTACGGCGAATTTATCATCGCCCGTACCCTGCTGACCAAGCGTGAGATGCAGACCGCCATGGTCGGCTTGCAGATCTTTACTGCCGGCCAGTACACCCAAAACTGGGGTGTGTTTGCTGCCGGTGCGCTGATCGCCGCCCTGCCGATTATGATCATCTACCTGATCCTGCAGGACCAGATCGTCGGCGGCCTCACGCAAGGTGCGGTAAAGGGATAAGAAAACAGCTGATTGCTGATAGCTGATAGCTGATAGCTGATAGTTGATAGCTGAAAGCTCAAAGCTGAAAGTTGAAAGACAAAAGCTCAAAGCTCAAAGCTCAAAGCTCAAAGCTGAAAGTTGAAAGTAAAAAAACTGGCCTGGATCACGCCCAGGCCTTTTTTGTTTTAGAGAAAAAATACTAAAAAATTATCCTATATGTCTCATCAATTTCTATCTATGAAACCATGAAGGATTTAGGGTCGGGCGGGTTTGTCAGGTTTTATTTTCTCCGCGTCTCTGCGACCTCCGCGCGAGAATTAATTTTTTGTCATTGCGATAACCTGAGCGCCATCAAGGCGCGTCAGGTGTATGCTGATTGTGTGGACAATCAGCGAATACAGGAAGCAATCTCAGTATTAAATAGCATCTATTGGGTTATGTAGGGGATGGTTTACAAATCTGAATTACATAAATTGATCAGTGCAAAAACCATCCCCAAAGGCTATCTTCCGCGTCTCAGCGACCTCTGCGCGAGATATTTCTTTCCTCTGCACCTCTGCGTGCTCTATGTGAGGAACATCCTTCCAAAAAAACCATATATATAATAAAGAGATGCGTATAATTATGCTGGTATCAGGCAGCAGCAACCCTGACCAAAGGAGCCATTATGACCAACCAACCCGATATCCACTTCATGCGCATAACCGCCCAGACCATGAACCAGGTCTGCGAATTAAGTAACACACTCACACCAGATCAAAAGAAAATGGTTGCCCCAAATGTATGGTCGATTGCCGAGGCGCACTTTTCCCCCAACGTGTGGATGCGCGCGATTTATGCCGATGACACGCCCATTGGTTTCATCATGACCAACACCAGCTCAGACTACGAATCGGGTGTTGACTGCCCTGGTGTATTCCTTTGGCGCTTCATGATAGCCCATCCCTACCAGGGCAAAGGCTACGGCAAACGCGCCCTTGAAAAGCTGATCCTGCACCTCAAAGCCATGGGCATCCCGCTGCTTTACACCAGCTGCGGGCAGGGCGAGGGCAGCCCCGAAGGCTTTTACCTTAAGTTTGGCTTCTTACCTACTGGTGAGTTTTATGATGATGAGATCGAACTGGTTCTGGATGTAGCTGCCTATCCACTAAACCTCAACCTTCCTTGGTCTAATTGATGCCAACCTCAGCTTATTTCGAGCAAGTCTTTGAAATTAATCCTCAGCTGGTTGAGACCTTGAATGAGGTCTATACCGCCAGTTTTCCACCCGAACAGCGCGCTGACCTAGCAGGAGAACTACGGTCATTAAACCTGCAACGAGATGCCCTGTTTGTTGCCCGTGAAAACCAAGCTTACCTAGGCTTTGGCATTCTCAGGTGGTTGCCAGGCTGTAGCTTGTTTGCCTTGGATTACCTGGCTGTAAATCCACAACAACGGGGTCGCCAACTTGGGTCGGGGCTGTTGGCGGATCTTAAAACCTTTGCGTTTGCCAGGTCAGGTGGGCTGATCTTTGAAGTAGAACCTGCTGATGAGGGCTGCCAGGCTCAACGCCGGATTGCGTTTTACCAGCGCCATGGCGGGCGGATCATCTCTGGGGCACAAGCTTACCGCATGCCTAACCTGGCTTGCAGCGGCAGCCTCCCAATGTGGCTGATGTGGATCCCTGCTGATCCGCAGCGTCCAGACCTCTCTGGCCGAGCCCTGTGTGACTGCATCCAGGAGATTTACACGCACCTGTATGGCAAGCTAGCGGATGACCCGCTCCTGGCGCAGGTATTACAATACTGCGGCTGTGTTCCTTAATAGTCATTACGAGAAAAGGACAAATGCACCTCGTAATTATCCTGTCTGATAAAGCACAGCTGTGTTTGATGCAATACAGGTGAGCAATTTCGGTTCTCATAAGAATCTGATGGGTTATGTTAGGGGATGGTTTATGCACTGATATCTCTTTGGCAATGAAGTCCAGCAAACCATCCCCTACATATTTTCTCCGCGTCTCTGCGATCTCTGTGCGAGAAATATCTTTTCCCTACATATCCGCTGATCGTTTTTGTCTCCTGACAAAAACGCACAATTGACCGCAGGTCTCCGTTTATGTATAAAAAATAATTGTCGGGTAAACCTATAGTAGAGGCAGGTTTGCTAAGTAACATTAACATTAATACTTCAATGCATAAACCCGCCCGTATTGATACATCTTTTCTCCGCGCCCCTGCGTTCTCTGCGCGAGGAATATCCTATCTCCGCGCCGCTGCGATCTCTGCGCGAGAAAAATACTTTTGTCAACTCAAGCGGCTCGCTGGCGTAAGATCGCTAAAGGTTCCTCGTTTTCCGGTTCCTCCATTAGCGAACTGGCATAATGGGTATACAAAATCCGCCCGGACCTGTCCACCAGCAGTACGGTAGGGGTGCCAGCCAGGAAAAACTGCTTGACCTGGAAGTACTGTGCGGCCACCTTGGCGCCTTTATCGGTTAACACCAGGTAAGGGGTCTCATTAGCGCTGACGTGCCTTTCGATCATCTTGGGCCCATTGGGCACCATCACCATGATCTCGGTATTCAAAGCCTGGAAAGCTGGGTAGTCATGACACAACTGCGCCATATGGTTGGTGCAGTGCGGTCAGGCAAAGCCAATATTAAATACCAGCAGCACGTTCTTGTCGCGGTAAACCTCGGATAAGGTATGCAGCTTACCGGTATGATCCGGCAGGGTAAAATCAGGTGCTAAATCGCCAATCCCTAGTTGTGTCATCTATTTCTCCTAACAATCTTCAATCAGCCATGCTTCGGCTAGTCTATTAAACCGTCTCCGTCACTTTACTGAGCCCCTTCGGCCGGTCGGGGTCCAAGCCTTTATAAATTGCTAACTGCCAGCCCAAGATCTGCCCGGGCAGCACGTTCACTACCGGTGAAAGCCATTCCGGCACGCCTTCAGGGATGGCAAAGGACAGGTGCCCAAATTCGCGCGCTTTTTCCAGGTCGGAAATGACGATCACTTCCGCGCCCAGCTCGCGCACCTTTTGCAGCAGCTCCAGCATATCTTGTTGCACTTCGCCGCTGTGGGCAATTGCTAAAACCGGGTAGCCGTCATGCACGGTGGCAACCGGGCCGTGTAAAAAGTCCGCTGAGGAGTAGGGCACGGTGGTCACCCCGGTCAACTCCTTGACCTTCAGGGCAATTTCAAAGGCGGTGCAGTAGTTGTAGCCGCGCCCGATCACCACCCCGCGGTCCATAAAGCGGTAGCGTTCCATGCGCTCTGTCAGCGGTAAAACCTTCACCAAGGTGCTTTCCACCCACCCCGGCAGCTTTTCAACCGCTTTGAGCATGTCGGGATCGTCCGCAAAGCCGTAAGATAATAGCGCCATGGCAGCCAGGGAGGTGGTGTAAGTCTTGGTGGCCGCCACTGCCCGTTCTGGGCCGGTATGCAGTGGGATGACATCGTCCGCGATCTGTGCTAGGGGCGAATCGGGGTCGTTGGTGATGGCTAGGCTGGGTCTGCCCTGGCGTTTGCCCTCTTCCACCACCGAGACGATATCCGGGGACATGCCCGATTGCGATATTGCCAACACCAAGGCACCGCTCAGGTCGGGCTGCTTTTTATAGACCGAGAAAACCGAGGGCGTAGCCAACGCCACGGGGATGCGGTTTGCCATTTGAAAGAGGTACTGGGCGTAACGGGCTGCGTTATCCGAGGTGCCGCGGGCAGCGATCATAATGTAATTGAACTTACCGCGCAGTTTTTCAGCCAGCGCCAGGGCGTGCACGTTCTCCGCGCCGATCAAGTTGGCCAGCGCAGCAGGCTGCTCAAGAATCTCGTTTTCTAATAGGGACAGTGGCATAAAATCACCTTCTTGGTTAGGATGCTGAAATTGTATCAGACTATTAAGTTTGTTGCGATTAATGGGTGTGATGCGTTCCAGTATGGGCAGGTTTGCTGAGTTATATGAATCTCAACCCACCAGATACCAAGCTGTCATCGCGGCGCAGATGAGCGATCTTAGTTTTCGATTGGGTGCGTTATGTTCTGGTGTGAGCGGGTTTATGCATTGAAATGACTAGATTATTGTGATTCACAAAACTGCCATTATGATTCTTAATGCTGTTAACCTGGTGGTTGGAATTAATGTGGAACCCTCACCCTGCCCTGGTCACCACCACGATGTCTCCCTTTATAAAATTTTTTGTCTTTTCAATAGGTCATTAAAGGGAGAGGGGTTTTTTGTGATTTTGAGCTGATTTTATTGCCTTCGGCTTGATCTACTGAGAGGGCGGGTTTGTGCACTGGAGGGCCAAGTTAATAAAGTTCAGCGAACCCGCCCCTACAATGTCAATCTTTCATCGCTCGTTCTTGTCTCCTGACAAGAACGAGCAAATGACCGCAGGTCTCAAAAAACATCCTAAAATCACGAAGGCAGAAAAACAATCTCGGTCTATAAATACTTTTGAAGGGTTTTTAGAATGGGCGGGTTTATGTATTGAAATGACTAGATCATTATGATTTACAAACCCGCCCATAAAAATTATTCTTCCTCCGCGCCTCTGCGTGCTCTGCGCGAGAAATGGGTTTTAAAGTAGGCGGGTTTATGCATTGAAATGACTAGATCATCATGATTCACAAACCCGCCCATAAAAATTATTCTTTCTCCGCGCCTCCGCGATCTCTGCGCGAGAAACAATCTTTTATCTGCTTGAACGCGGCCGATCCTTAACCTTCAAGAATAACCCGAACGAAAGCAGTGAACAAATGAACGACAGCCAGAACATCGGCAAATACCCGCTAGCTTTAACCATCAAACCTGCCAGCATGGGTGCGACCAGCAGGAAGATGCCGGTGATGCTGCGCGCCAGGCCCAGGTAAGACGGCCGCTGTGCATCTGTGCCCAACTCCATCACCAGGATCGAATCGCCCATGATACTACCGGAGTTTGCGAGGCCGAACAGCAGAAACACCAGGTAAAAAACCCACACATTGGGGGCAATGATTGCAAAAAGCAGCGAAGCCAGCCAGGCAGCCGTGGCAATCAGCAAAATCCGTTTGGGGCCGACCTTATCCCCGATCATCCCCCACAGGGCATTGCCGAATATGCCGCTCAGGAAAAACAGGCCAGTGAAAATAGCCGCCTGGTCATCGGCCAGGTTGAATTGTTGGATGGCATACACCGCTAAAAAGCCGGTGGCCATAAAACCCACAAAATTAATCGATCTGCTAACCAGATAGTACCTGAAATTCTTGTCAGTCTTTAAAATTTTTCCGTATGCCTGGAAATCCACCAGCTTCTTTTTAGACAGGGCTTCATCAGCGGGGTGCATTTCCTGCGGTTTGATCTGTGGCTCACGGTTCCTAGAGAAGAAATAGAAGGACAGCCACTGGACAATAACCGTGATGGAGAATGCCAAAGCATAGCTGTAGGGGTAGGGCAGGCGGTTGAAGATCAGGGCAGCTAAGGCTGAGCCAAGCACACCCATGATCTGCCCCAACACGCGCGAAACGCCAAAATAGCGGCTGCGGTGGCTGATAGGAATAGCGGTGGCGATCACTTCCTGCCAGGGCAGCGCCACAAACCCGGGTGAAAAACCACGCAAAAATAGCAGGGCAATGAACAGCGTCAAGGCATTGTCTTTGCCAATTGAGGGGATCAGCAGCGCCAGGATAGGAAAAAACAGGTAGGGTATGCGTTCAAGCACCGCCATCTTGAGGGTGAATGGCAGCTTTTTTGGCAGCTGCTCAACCAAACCAGCCATGAAAAGCTGCGGTAAAAACCAGCCGGCATTGATGATCGCCGGGATCAGCCCGATCACCAGCGGTGAATCCGTCATGGTGGCGGCAAAGACTGGCAGGATGGTATTGACTGAAATGAAACTATCACCAAAGATGAACAGGGTCATGTCCATGGTGTTGACGTAGACGTTATGCTTAAAATGACGCGCCACCTCTGGGTGCACGTTATCTTCCGGCAGTATTCTTAAAAAGTTCTTCAGTTCTCTAAACATTTGCTTCAACCGTGATAATAATTGTTGATTATAAAGCAGCGCACAAGATTAATCATAAAACAGCTGCATGTCAATGGTTAAGAGAAAAATTGCTGAATTGATCTGACCTTTAATTTGCTTTTATCTTTTTATTTCCCCAATCCAAAATGCTCGCGCACCAAGGCGGTCATCTCCTCCAGGCTGAGCGAGCCGTCCACCTCAACGCAGCGGTAGCCCAGGGTTTGTGCCTGCCCCAGGATTTCCCGCCCGGAGAGGTAATCGCGCTGCATCCAGTTGGCAAAGGCTTCTTGGGGGCGCTCGCACTGCGTCAGGATGCCTGCCACCCAGGGGCGCTGGCTGTAGTACTGCAATTGGAATGAGTAGGTCGGCACCAAGAAAATGGCATGGCCAGGGTCAACCCCTAAAGGCTGGATCAACTCTGGTAAGAAAGGGAAGCCTTCTGCCAGCAGCGGTCGGGCGGGGTCAAAGGCAGCCAGGTCCTGCAGTCCCAATGCGAAACGCTCGCGGTAATAGGCAAACAGGTCTCGTACTGCCTGCGCGGTCGGCACAAACCAGATTTCGTTCCAGCCCATCTGCTTGTAGCGCGTCATCACTGGTTGGCGCAGTGGGTCCGTGCGCTTGGGGTGCTCATCCTCGTAGTCATCGGCCTTGTAAACTTGCAATTGGTATTCAGCCGCCAGGCGCTCGGCGATGCTGCTTTTGCCGCTGCAGGGCGAGCCGCCGATGATGTAGATACCCGCCGGCAGGGTCGGCTCAACAGGCTTCATCGGCTGCAAAAAAGCGCGCAGATAGGGGTTGGAGTGCCAGCTGAATCTGCCCAGCCTTGCCTTGTGTCACTTCACCCGTGCAGATATCTTTTAAGGCTTCAACCCCACATGCAAATTTGGCTGTGCTCGGTTTGTCGCTGCGGTTGAGCGCTAACAACAGCGATCCTCTCTGCAGCGCCAGGGTTTGCTGCGCGTCATCCACGTGCAGGGTGCTCAGCCCCAACGCTTCGCCCAGGTGATAGTCGCTGCGCAGCTTTGCCAGCTGCTGCAGCAGTGAGGCCAGTGGGAAGTCGTCCTGCCCGCTCCAGGGCATGGGCAGGCGCGCTTCGTCAAAGCCCAGCGCCTCGCCTTCGTGGATGGACTGGCGTTGTGAGAGCGCAGCTTCTGTGCCGTAGTACACGACTGGCTGCCCAGGCAAAAAGTACAGCAGCTGCAGCGCTATGATCAGCAAGCGCAGGTCGCTATGTGCACTGAAGAGGAAGCGGTTCATATCATGATTATCGATGAAAGCCGGCAGGCTGAAATTGACTGGGTAATAGGCTTGCTGTGCCTGTAAAAAGCCCGCCAGCTTTGAGAGTGGCCAGGTCTGCTGGGCTAAGCTGAGCCGCAGCGCCTGGCAGGTCAAAAAGTCCAGCGAGCCGTTGATCCCACCGGCAAAGCTGAGCTGTTGGTCAGCACCCTGCACGATTTCGCCAAAGGTCCAGCACTCCGGGTTGACCTCGCGGCAGGCTTTCTGGAAGTCCACCCAAAAATCGCGCTCTGTGCCGTGGGCATAATCCAAGCGGAAGCCGTCCACACCTTTTTTTAGCCAGGTGCGTGCCATTTCCAATAAGTAGGCCCTTGCTGGCTTGCCGTAGCGCAGATCCAACTCTGGCATCTGCGGGACGTCGTAGAAGCACTTGTAGCGCGGCCAGGGTTGCCAGGTGAACCAGTCATGATAAGGACTATTCGGCTGGGTGAGCGCGTCTATAAAGGCAGGGTGCTGGTCGGAGCAGTGGTTGGCCACGAAATCCAAAATCACGCGCATACCCAGCTGGTGCGCGCGCTCGAGCAGAGCCTCAAAGTCGGCCTCGCTGCCCAGGCGCGGGTTTATTTTGAGGTAATCACGCGTGTCATAGCCGTGATGCGAAGGGCTGTCGAAGATGGGCGTCAGCCAGATGGCATTAAAGCCCATATCATGGATGAATTCAAGCTTCTCAATCACGCCTTTGAGCGTCCCGCCCATGGGCTGCATCAGGTCTGCGGTCTGGGTCCAAGCCTGCCCCTGGCCGGGGTTGAAGCGGTCCACAAATACCTGGTACACGATGGCCTCTTTACTCCACTTTGGGGGCTGGTGCTCGGCGTACCAAAGGCTGAAGTGAGTGGCCTCCGCTAGTTGGCCGGCCTGGTTGTCGGCAAACACCCAGACCTGCTCGCCCCTGGGCTGAGCGCCGATGCGGTAGCGCAGAAGTGTATCCTCAGCTTGTGGGGGCAGGGTCAGGGTCCAGGTCGTCAGCCAGCCCCAGCGCAGCGCGTCCCAGCGCGGCTCGCCTTTCTGAAAGGGCAGTTTGGTCTGTGTTTGCCACTCGTCGGTGGAATAGAACAGCCAAACCTGCGCATAGTCTTTCTCTGAACTGGTGCTAGCAATCAATTGCACTTGCGTGTTGGGGATGGGGTAGGCTGGTGCTTTGCGGTAGTAATGGTGCAGGCCTGCCCAATGCTGCAGTAGCCATGGTGCACTGTTTTCGGGCAGGTCGGCGTCACCAAACAGGTGGTCAATAATGGGCGGTTTACTCTTTCGCATAGATTATTCCTTGATTTGTGGCAGGTTTGTGATCCGGGTAAAAGGGCTGTCCTTGATCCTGGCAGATATCTTTGATCACGTCCCGCCCGGAAGCACAGGACAGCTCCGTGTTGCCGCCGGGTTCAATCCACTGCCCGCACATGTAAAAACCTTCCAGGCCGGGCAGTGTTTTGGGCATGCCTTTACCCATCATGTAGCTCATCTTGCGCGTGGACATAGCCCACCCGGCGAAGGCACCGCGCCAGTTACCTGTATAGCACTCATAGGTCAGCGGGGTTGCAACGTCAACCACTTCGACGGTTTTTGCCAGCCCGGGAAAGCGCTGTTCAAGCGCTTCTATGACGGTCTTGGCGGCTTCCTGCTTGCGGGCGATGTAGCGCTGTTTGTCTTTAGCAAGCCAGCGCCAGTAATCGTAATCCGCCGCGCACCACAGGCTCAAGACTGAGTGGCCTGGCTTTGCCATGCTGGGGTCAAAGCAATAATGCTTGAGCACCAGGCGCTCATGGCGTAAATTGCCTAAGTAGACTGGTTCGGGCAGGGGGAAGTCAAAAATCGGCGGCTGGTCGGAAAAATCACGCGCCACGCCCAGTCCAATTTGCAAGATAGATTGGGAAGGTTGCACCTTACCTTCAAAACGCGCCTTAACATCCTCATCCAGGTAATTACCACCCAGGAGTTTAAAGACAGCCTGTTTGCTGTCGGCGGCATTGATCACCAGGTCAGCCCTAATCTCTTCGCCACCTTCCAGGCGCACCCCGTATGCGCGGTCGTCCTCCACCAAAACTTCAGCCACCTTGGCCTTATAGTGCAGTTGCCCACCGAGTGCCTTGTAGCGTTCTTCTAAGACGCGCGCAATCGTCAGCGATCCGCCCAGGGGGTAGCCAGATTCGCGGTCATTCATGCTGGCAAGCGTGGACAGGCACAGCATAATCGGGAAATCGGGCGGTGAGAACTGGAAGAAGCGCGGCAGGGCTTCGCGCAGCAGGGGGTCCTTAAAGCGGCTGACGAACGCCATTAGGCTGGTGTTGCGCCACTTGAGAGTGGGCAGCAATACCGGCAGCATCTTACGCCCGATCAAGGCCATTTCCCTGCCGTCTGCGGCGGTCATGTCAATCTGTAACTGCATGCGCGTAAAAGAGCGGATGCCGTCTGCAAATTCGTGGATCAAGTCAGCGTCGCCCGGCGCCAGTTCGAGCAGGTGTGCTTCCAGCTGGTCGGTATTGGTATAAAAATGAAGTTGGCGGCCGTCCTGCCCTTCGATGCAAGAAAATTCGTCGTAATAATGGAAAGCAGCATCCTGTAAAATGCCCAGTTCCCGCCAGAGTTGATGCGGCGTGCCGCCTTCGTACCTGCTAGTGATGTAACGAATTGCCCCGTCAAAGGTATACCCGCGCCTGCGCCAGGCTGTGCAAAGCCCACCAGGCAAGTTGTGCATCTCCAGGACCAGGGGATCAAAACCGTTCAGGCAGGCGTAAATGCCAGCTGAAAGCCCAGCCGTGCCAGCGCCGATAATAATGATGCGTGCTGTCTGGTTCAAGTTGATCAATCCTTTTAACTTATTCCTTAAGCCAATTTTAATGGCAATTGTACCGTTTTTTATGAATAATTCTTATTCGTGCTAAATTGATGAAAAAAAATTGATAGTTTAAAGCTTTTACGTACAAGTTGCGAAAAAACTACCATTTTTTCTAAAAATGTACTAAAATAATACATAATCGTTGCCTATTAGAAATTTAATGTAAGTTGGAGAGAAAATATGAATAAACAAAATAAGAAAACCACTGATCTTGGTCAGCTGCTCAACCAGGAAGTCAACGTAGGGGTCAGGCTGCGGGAGATCCGCAAGAAGAAGAAATACTCCCTGCGATCCTTAGCAGAAAAGTCGAACCTCAACCTCAACACCCTGAGCATGATCGAAAACAGCAAGACCTCACCATCAGTCAGCACCCTGCAGCGCATCTCGAACGCGCTTGAAATTCCCATTTCTTACTTTTTTGA
>ENA-UOUL01003560-UOUL01003560.1-bioreactor-metagenome-genome-assembly--contig:-NODE-3560-length-15666-cov-7.492848_pt1 | contig 15666 bp, 8 predicted proteins | sample MGYA00249838_ERZ747220 | MGnify/ENA primary metagenome ERZ747220 (study PRJEB28778, sample SAMN05720191) | bioreactor metagenome | isolation source: Anaerobic biogas reactor | place: USA:Washington...
TCCGCAACGGGGAAAAGCTGCCTCAAGAAACCCGCGGATGGACCGCCTATAAGCAGCGGTTGAAACAAAGCGCGCGGGGCGTTATTCCTTGAGATAGCTGTGGGCTATTTGGTAATACCAGAAGTGAGCACCCTGTATGTAACTGGTGGGTGCACAAGCTTTTTATTTACCTGAATTTGGACGCCTTCTCTGGCGGCGTTTATTTGATCCTCGGTACCGGTGAATGAATGCGAATTCTGCGCGTTCATCTGACCTTGGACGGTCCGGAATTGCTGGGAGGAGCGTCGATTCGGCTTGCAGTGTAAATCGCGTCGTGCACGGTGCCTTGCTCTCTTCCGGTATACTTGGCTTGGGTGAACTGTCTTGAGCTTTCTGACTCAGTCAACCATGATATAATACATAGAATATGAGCCTGTGAATATGCGCTCTGTGACAAGGAGGGCTACGCACGCTTACGGCTACCAGCGCACCTAGAGCCGTGAAGATGAGGTTTGCTCGAGATGAGTCTGGACACCTGTGATAAGCTCACGTTGGTTGTGGTAAGCCCTGAGAGAGTCAGTGTGGTGAACGGCAAGGCCTTCTTTCTCTCGCAAAAGACCATTGAGGGAGGAATCGAGTATGCAAAGCGGTGGCCTGGTAATGTCAAAATGCTTTTTGATGCGGGGTCTCGGCCACAAGACTCTGCATCTATGAGAAAGGTCGTTCGGGATGACGTGCCTTTTGAAATAGTCGTCGCTCCTCTCAATTCAACACAGATTAGGTCGACTATCAGATCTGCCGATGTGAGAGTGATAGCCTTGTCTTCGCACCTGCTTCATTTGGCATCCGAGACCGATGGCGCTCGCCCAAGATCTGTTCTTGTCGCGGAGAATTCACTGCGCACAAGATGGCAGATGATAAAGGCAACTACCAAAAATCCAGCAATCAGGGCTCGCAGATTGATTTGGGAGGCACGCCAGGAAAGCAGGTTCCGCGCAGCAGTGCGTCTGTCCGCTGGCATACAATGCAACGGATCACCGACATATGCACGGTACTGCAGACTCAATCACAATGCCCTGCTGTTCTTTGATGGGCGTGTTCCACACGGTGACATGGCTCGCGAGTCTGACTTGACTCGCAAATTCGAGGAAAGAAAAGGCAAGCCTCTTCATTTGGCGTTTTCCGGCAGACTGATATCGATTAAAGGGGTTGAGGACTTGCTTGTTGTTGCCAAGATTCTCAAAAGAGCAGGTGTGGAGTTTGTTTTGTCAATTTGCGGAGAAGGTCCTTTGGACGGCAAATTGCGCCAAATGGCAACTGAATGGCAACTTGAACACAATGTTGTATTCAGGGGTTATCTTGATTTTTCGACGGAGCTCGTACCCTTCCTGAAGAGGGAAATCGATGTCTTCCTCTGTTGTCACCTTCAGGGGGATCCATCCTGCACATATTTGGAGACTATGGCTTGCGGAGTGCCAATAGTGGGATACGCAAATGAAGCCTTCGCAGGAGTTTGGCGAGAGTCGAAAGGTGGATGGCTCTGTTCTCTGGGGCGCCCCAAAGCGATGTCAAGTATAGTAATAGAGCTAACGAGGAAAAGGGAAGAAATTGTTCGGCGAGGGCGGGACGCGCTGAGCTTTGCCTACGAGCATTCTGTCCAAAAGACTTTTGACAGACGGGTAAGTCATTATTTGAGCGTTGTCGAAACTCACGGGGCTTTTTTCTCCAAATGAGCGGTTACATGGAAAGGTAAGAGCGAAGACAGGCCTACGTAATCCTCCTATTTGAGCATACGAACGTGAGCCTGCTAGCACAATGAACCGTCATTATGCCGAAATCCTGCCAACTTGGGATGTACACACTTATTCTGCGATGCAGAGAATACGCAGAAGCCTTTGTGGGAAAATGTCTTGTGAGTTTTCAACCGTGAGCCATGGCTTGGGCATATTACTTGCTTTCCTGTAACAGGAACAGCCATCTCGGACATCATCTGCGTACCGAAAAGGAATGGAAGATGTGTAAATGCGCATTTCTGAAGACAATAGGCTTTGCACTGATGCCACAGGTCTTGTTTTGTAGCCAAGCCTTATCCTTGACGGCTGTTGTGGAGGTCAATGCTCCAGAGTGGATGTCGACGCAGGAGCCGACGGATTTCACAAGATACTATGCCCCCTTGGCCGTGTTTTTCGAGGGATGGAAATCTGAGCCTCGCAATGACATCGTGTCTTACGTGTGGGATTTTGGTGACAATAGTGAGCCTTTCTTAGGCTTTAACGCCGCGCATGTGTATGAGACCCCGGGCAGCTATACGGCGAGATTGACTGTAACCGACAAGAGCGGTCATTCCGTTTCCACTACGACTGATATACAAGTCTGGGACCGCGACGGCCAGACTTATTATGTGGATTCCAGTTTGGGAAATGACCAAAATCGGGGAACAGGGGAAGGAGCATTAGCCTGGAAGACAGCTACGCATGCATTTGCAGGGATGGTTGCGGGGCGCTATGGCAAGGGAGATCGAATCCTGTTCAAGCGCGGACAGACTTTTGAGTTTCAGAGCGATGTGGTTGTTACTCCACACTGGCCTTCTTATGGATATATGTTTGGCGCATATGGTAGTGGCTCTAAGCCCGTAATCCAAGCATCCGGCGCCGGGGGGGGTATTCTCATAAAGGTGCAGGGGGTGGGTCTCCGGTTTGTGTCTTTTGTGGATCTAGAGTTTCGGTGCACTCCGCCCGGTGGTGAGCCAACGCTCTTTCTCTATGCACCTGGCGGTGGTACAAGTCTGCTGTTTCTGCGAGTTGACTTGAAGAACTTTGCGCAGGGCATCGTCACAGGTGGTTTCATAACTGGTTCCGGGGTAATCTCTGGGTTGTTTCTTCAGGACTGCACTACGTACGAGTCACTTGTGACGCATGTGGCGGTGGGGGGCTACCGTGTTGCACTTCTGGGAAATACTCTGGATTACTCAGATAATCATATTGTCTACGGCGGCACTCTGAGAAGCGCTGTAGTTAGTGGCAATACCTTCAGTCGGGCAGCTTTTGGCCGTTGCGCCTTTAGGGTTGCGCCGGACGTTGATGCCTTGGCCTCCAACATTTGGGTCTCGCAAAACACGTTTCTTGGATGGATTGATCCCGTGTCAGACACCGGGGCACATAATGGGGGAGGCACTAGATATAATTATCTCCTTGTGAATTTTGGCCCGAACGGGGCAGGAGCCAAATATGGAGAATGGCTTACATTCGAGAGCAACACAGTTACCGACTCTGAAGTACTTATGAATATTGCTGGATGGCATCATGTCTTAGTCCAAAACAACACATTCACGACACCGGACCCATCTTCAGCAAATCATTTCCATATTGGGCACAACCTGAACTGGGTGACGCGCCCGTGCAGCGACGTGCAGATTGTTGACAACGCCTTCGAGTACACGGGTGCGATTGAACCCGGTGTAAAAACTGGAATGCTCGCATTGTGGGAGTACACGAACACTCCATACGAGGGGCAAACCGCGCATCAGGACATACTGATCGCCCGGAACATCTACAGGACGAGTGATGAAAACGTGAAGTTCATTTCCGTTCCTCCGGACGAGACACAGTATAGGGGCCTTTCTTCTGAAAACAACCTCATTTACTGTTCAAACGCATCCGCGCCGCTGTTTACCCGCCGGACGGCCACGCCCACGTTCTACACCCTGGCGCAATGGCGGCTTTTGACCGGCAACGACCAGGCCACGCAGGTCCACACCAATCCCAACCTGCCGGTGCCGGGATGGGCCAAGGCGCCCGCGGCCGATGAGGCCAGCCCGGTCCCCGTGGCGTACGACCGGGTGGAAGTCACCAGCGGGGCGGGCCTGCGCGAAGTGCGCCTCTGGGCGCGCCTCAATGACGGCCCGTGGATCGACACGGGCATGCGCGCCTCCGGTGCGTCAGGGATGTTCTCGTATCCCGCGACCGGCGGGGCCGGCCGGTACCATTTCGCCACCCAGGCGGTGGATACGGCGGGCAACGCGTCACTCGCGCCGATCGGGCCGGGCCCGGCCATTACCTACTACACCGGCGGTGCGCCGACAGACACCACCGCGCCGAACCCGGGCGTGCTGACGGCCCCGGCGTCCACCTCGGTGAGTCCGATCCCCGTGTCCTACACGGGCGCGGCCGATGAACCGGATGGCAGCGGACTGAAGTCCGTGGAACTCTGGGTCAAAAAGGCGTCGGTGGGCGAGTGGGGGCCAACGGGGTTGAAGCAGACCGGCGCTTCGGGCTCGTTCAGCTATGCCGTGAGCGTACCGGGCGCCGAAACGTATTACTTCGCGATCTGCGCCGAGGACAACGTGGGCAACATCTCGCCCCTTCCCATCGGCGATGGCCAGGCGGCGACCGTCTTCAGCGACGTGCCCGCCGACACGATTGCGCCCATCACGGGTTCCTTGAACGTCCCGGCCGTCACGAAAACGTCGCCCATCAGCATTGCGTATTCCGGGGTGCTGGATGAAGGCGGAAGCGGTCTCAAACGCGTCGTCTTGTGGGCCAAGGTGAACGGGGGCTCGTGGCTCAGCACCGGCCTGGCCAGCGCTCAGGCCGCGGGCAGCTTCGCATACCCGCCCTCCGCGGGCGACGGACATTACGAGTTTGCCCTGCGCGCGGAGGACAACGCCGGCAATCTGTCGCCCGTGCCCTCCGGCGCCGGCGCGCCGTGCCTGTTCGATACGACGCCGCCTGCCGCCGGCGCGTTGACCGCCCCGCAATACACGAAAGCCACGCCCATCAAGGTCTCCTACAGCGGCGTGTCCGACGGGGATGGCAGCGGGCTCAAGAAAGTCTATTTCTGGTTCCGCAAAGACGGCGGCGCCTGGCAGAACACGAACATGACGCAGACGTCCGCCTCCGGCTCATTCAACAGCAGCCCGGGCCAGAACGGTACCTACGAATACGCCCTGCGCGTGGAAGACAACGCGGGCAACCTGTCGCCGCTCCCAACCGGCGCGGGGCAGGCCGTCACGGTCTATGACACCGTGCTTCCCGGGCTCGGTTCCCTGGCTGCGCCGCCCCAGGAAAACGCGCCGCCGATCTCCGTCGTGTACAGCGGCGTCCAGGATGACCGGAGCGGTGTCAAAACCGTGTATCTGTGGTTCAAGAAGGGCAAGGACAAATGGAAGGATTCCGGGCTGTCGTCGGCCGCCGCGGCGGGTTCGTTTGCCTTCAACGGCATGACCGGCGATGACACCTATTACTTCGCCCTGCGCGTGGAAGACAACGCCGGCAACATCACGGCGGTCCCGTCGGGTGAAGGCGCCGCCAGCACCGTCTACGGCACGCGATTCAGCCCCGGAACCGCGTCCTCGCCGCAATACGCCACGGCGGCGCCCATCACGGTCGCCTATGCCGGCGCACGGGCTGACGGCAGCGCCATCACGTCCGTCCGGCTGTGGTACAAGAAGGGACTGTCCGGGACGTGGACCAATAGCGGCCTGACGTCTTCCGGCGAATCCGGCCAGTTCGCCTTCACCGGGCTTTCCGGCGACGATACCTACTGCTTCGCGACACAGGCCGAGAACACCCAGGGCGACCTGACCCCCGCGCCGCAATCGGGCGACGGGGACACGCGGACGGTCTACGACACCACCCCGCCCAATCCGGGCAACATGGCGTCGCCGCAGTATTCCCGCCAGGCGCCCATCACGGTCACGTATACCGGCGCCAGCGATGCCGGAAGCGGCCTCAAACAGGTCCGCCTCTGGTTCAAGAAGGGCTATGGCGGCGCGTGGCAGGATAGCGGACTGCGCAGCGCCGAGCCGGACGGTTCGTTCACGTTCAACCAGATGACCGGCGATGATGCCTATTTCTTCTTCCTTCAGGCCGAAGACAACGCGGGCCACGTGTCGTCCGCGCCCAGCGATGCTCTTGTGTTCGGGGGAGGGTGATCAGGCCCCGGGACGATGGGATGGGGAGGACCAGGCCCCGCTGCTTCGCGCAGCGGGGCCTGCCGTATGTTCGGGCGCGAAAAGCGTGTGACCGCGTGCGGGATTCGCTACAATGAGACGGCAGGCGCAGGGGTCCGCCACACAGCCCTCATTCGCCTGCCCACAACCGGTAATCCAGGGAGTCACCACTACCATGAAGTTGATGCGTCCGGTTTTCGCAGCCCTGTGTGTGTGTGCAGCAGGCGCGGCTGTGCCCGCCCAGACCGCTTTTCCTCCCCTGCCGGAGAAGGCCCCGGGCGCGTACATCGGCCTGGACGCCGCCGCGCACGCGGGCGCGCACTCGTTCGCGTTCGGGGAACCCGTGGTGGGCTGCTCATACTTCTACTGGTATGATATGGAATCGGGCGCGCACATCACGGATGGGGATGGTTCCGACGCGTTAACCACCCACCCCGCGGACATGTCCGAGCTCAGCTACCGGAGCGCGTCGTGGCACCGGACGCAGATGGAAGACATGCTCGATGCGGGTATCGATTTCCTGATGCCGGTGTTCTGGGGCGTGCCGGGCCAGTATGACGGATGGAGTTTTGCGGGATTGCCGCCCTTGGTCGAGGCCCACGACGCCCTGCTTGCCGAAGGCAGGCAGCCGCCCCGCATTGGCCTGTTCTTCGACACCAGCATCCTGCGTTTCAACGCGTACGGGACCGCGGGCGAACCCTGCCACGTCGATCTCACGACCGTGTTCGGCCGGCAATGGCTGTACACCTGCATCCGCGATTTCTTCAGCCTGATTCCTCCGGAGAAGTGGGCGCGGGTCGATGGGAAACCCATCATCTTTCTGTATGCCGGCTCGTTTGCCAGGGCGCAGACGCCCGAGCAGTTTCAGGACGTGCGCGCCTGGTTCCAGCGGGATTTCGGCTGCCAGCCGTTTATCGTAAAAATGCGCGACTGGCAGGGCGAGGCCGACGCACAGTACCAGTGGGGCGGCGCCATCGAGCTCATGCTCGACAAGCAGGTGGCGGCCCTCGGCCCCGGCTACGATCATAGCGCGGTGCCCGGACGGGAGCCCCTGGTCGTCGACCGCGAGTATGGCAGACACTATGCCAACAACTGGCTGCGCATCCTGCGTATGCCCGTCGACCTGCGGCCCTGGATGGTTCACGTCGAAACCTGGAATGAATGGCACGAAGGCACCGATATCGCGGAATCGCGCGAGTACGGCCGGCTCTTCATTGTGCTCACCCGGGTCTTCTCGGACATGTGGCACGCCAAACAGCTCCTGAACCCCGTGGGCCCGTTCGTCGACGCCCGGTCCGTGACGTGGGAAGGGGGGGCCGACAACGGCATCGCCGTCCGGCAGAGCAACGGCGACGGCGTCTGGCGCACGATCGAGGCCGGCCGACGAAACGGGGTGGTTTCGCAGCAGAATGCGGAAATACCGGATAACCGCTACCTTTATTTCGATGTCGATGACGGGTTTGCCCTGATTCTCAACGGCGGCGCGGTCTCGGTGGAAATCACCTACCGGGATTCCGGCTGTGAGGCCTTCGCCATCGAATACGACAGCACCGATCTGGAGAGCGGGCCCGTCAGTGGCTCGTTCCGTCACGGCGGCGACGTGGCGCTCGCGCAGACAGGCGCATGGAAAACTGCGACCTTCGACCTCGAGGAATGCCGCTTCGACAACCGCGCCAACGGCGCCGATTTCCGGCTGGCCGTCCGGGGAGGCGCCAAGGAACTGGCCGTGTGCAGGGTGGCCGTTACCCGGAAGTAGGGTCAGCGCAAAGCGCGGCGCTGCCCGTCCGGAACGCGCCGCCATGGCCGCGGACCAGACCAGGAGGCCGCCAGGGAGGTGTCCAGCAGCATTGCGACACGTTTTACCGAGCGTTCCACAGGGCCGTCGCCCGGCACCACCAGATCGGCGCAGGCCCGCGTGGGCAACACATACTGCTTGGCCATCGGCCCTACGAATCGCTCGAACTGCTCGCGAACCTGCGCCTCGCTCCGGCCCCGTTCCGCCCTGTCCCGGACGATCCGCCGCGCCAGACAGCGCTCGGCCGGCAGATCGACGTACACCCGGGCCGCGGCCAGGCGGCGCAGCGCATCCGGCCACAGGGCGAAGAGCCCTTCCAGAATCAGTATGGGCCTCGGTTCGAGCCGAATACGTTCTTTGGCACGGGTATGGGTGGTGTAATCGTAGACGGGCCGCTCAATGGCGTTCCCCGCGATGATCTCCGCGAGCTGGTCCGTCAGCAACGCCCAATCGATGGTTTCCGGCGCATCGAAATTGCACTTCATCCGTTCTTCCATGGGCAGGTGCGCGTGATCGCGGTAATACGCGTCGATGGGGAGCACCGCCATATACTCCGGCCCCCAGCAGGCCCGCAGAGCCTCCACCAGGGTGGACTTTCCCGAGCAGGAGGGGCCCCCTATGGCTACGACGGCAACGGAGCCGCGCATTGATCGAATCCCGGTGCTTGCGTCATGCTTATCCATAGCGCCCTGAGTATACACGGCGATTCTTCGGTTTTCTCGAACACATGAGATGAATGGAGGCCGGGGCGCGTCCAGACCAGGAGCCGTGGCGGCTGAATCGATGGAGGGGCCGTCCAAAATGACTGCGAACTGCGCGCGTTTCCGGCAAGGGGCCGCCGCTTGCTTCCTTGCCGCCGTGCTGTCCCTGTGCCCAGACATGGCGAGTGCCGCGGAATCCCTGTCGCTGACGTGCCGGGATCAGGCATCGCGCGCTCCCGTCTCGGGCGCGAAGGTGGCCGCCACCGTCGATACCACGTTGACGTATTACGTGACCGATGCCCGTGGCATGTGCGCCATCCCGTTGCCCGACGGCGGGCCCCGTTCACTGATCACCCTGGTCTTCACGACCGACGGCTATGTGCCCGTTGTGTGGGAGTGGCGCGCGGGCGTCCGGCCGGTTCCCGCCGAACATACCGTGCTTCTCGAACCCGGCACGTCCATTGGCGGCGTCGTGCTCCATGCCGGGGAAGAACCCGTCCGCGGCGCGACCGTTCTCGTCACCCTGCCGGTAACCGAGAGCGCCGGGAACCAGGTCCTTGTCCGCGACCACGCCGTACAGACCGGCGACGACGGCGCCTGGCGGTGCGGAATTGTGCCCGCCGGGCTGACCAGCGTATACGTGCGGGTCGAGGCCCCGGAACTCTCGGTGCAGCAGAATTTCCAGTATGGCGAGGGCGGCCGGCCGCTCGCGCCGCTGCGCGATTTCAGCGATCGTCTGGTGCTCGAGGAACGCTGCATTCTCTATGGGGCGGTGGTCACGCCCGAGGGGCAACCGGTTGCCGGGGCGGCCGTGGCGGTGTGGCCCACCGACGCGCCCTGGAACAGCGCCCGGCTGGCCGCCACCGACGGATGGGGACGGTTCCGCGTGACCGGATGTCCCCCCCGGAAAAGCACCATCCTTGTGCGTGCGAACGGCTGGGCGCCCGTGCTCGACTATGCCGACCTGCTCTCGGGCGTGGCTACCCGGGAACTCGTTGCCGAGCGGGGAAAACCGCTCCGTGTCCGTGTGGTCGACGCGGCGGGGGAGCCGCTGCCCGGCGCGTGGATCCGCGTCCAAGCCTGGCGCGGTCTCGAAGGATTGCTTGACTGGCAGGCCTTTGCCGATGCGTCGGGCGAGGCCGTCTGGGAAGACGCGCCGGCCGAGGGAATCAGTCTTGCGGCCGAAGTCGCGGGCGCCGCGCCGGGGTCCGTCAAAATCCCCCGCCTGAAGGACGAAACCTACACCATCCGGATCGCTGCGGCGGTGCGGATTCACGGCCGGGTGCTCAAGGAGAATGACGGCGCGCCGGTAGCCGCATTTGCGGTCACTCCCGGCATGGCAGCCCGGAATGCGGACGGCATCCGGTGGTTGTCTTCGCGCCGTTTCGAAGGCGCGGACGGCGCGTTCAGTTTCACCGTGCCCCGGGATGACGAGGTTGAGAACTTCGTGAAAATCACCGCCCCAGGTCATGCCCCCTGGATATCGCCGCAAATCTCCTCTGAACGCGACGAAGTCGAGCTCACTGCCCGCCTGGCGTCCGCCGCGCCGTTGAAAAGACGCGTCACCGGCACAGACGGCGCCCCCGTGGCCGGCGCTTCCGTGTATCTATGCACGCCGTCCGACGGGCTGTACCTTCGCAACGGACGGGTGGCGAGCGAATTCGCCGGCCCGTTTGCGGAGACGGGCGCGGACGGGGCGTTCGAGCTGTCGCCCGAACGCCCGCCGTTCCTGGTCGTCGTGCTGTCGCCTGACGGCTGCGTGCTGCTGTCGAGCGACGAGGCCGAACGCGGAGGCGACGTCACGGTTCTTCCGTGGGCCACGCTTCGCGGCAACGTCCGCCTGGGCGAGGCCGCCGTGCGGAATCGGGCTTTCAGAATGGCGCTCGTCTTCAGGGATAGCGCTGCCCCGAATCCTCTGTTCGAGTACCAGTCCCGCACCGATGACGAGGGCCATTTCGAAATAGGCCGGCTGCCCGCGCTGGAGTGCCGTGGCGTGCTCGACTTCGTGATGGAGGACGGCTCGTCGGTCCAATGGCCCACCGAAATCCTGGCGCTTCGGCCCGGCGAGTCTGCACAGCTGACGGTTGGCGGTGGCGGTCATGTGGTCGCCGGCAGCATCCCGCTGCCCGAGGAGTCCGTCGCGGCGCGGGGTCCGTCCCGCATGTGCACCATGTATGTTCAGGAAACCCCCTCCGGTCCGGACTTCCGCGGTGCGGTATTCCTGGCGGGCGTTCCGGTGTCCGGGGACGGCTCATTCCGTTTCCCTGATGTGCCGCCGGGCCAGTACGTGGCTTCCGTTAGCCTGCCCAAGCCGGCCCCGGCAGACGGCGAACGCACCGATTTCGGGAGCCTCGAAGTGGCCTTCGAGGTGCCGCCGCGCGAGACGGGGCGCCCCGCCGACGTGATCGATCTGGGTGAAGTGGGCTCGATCGTGGAATACGCTCTTGACGTCGGCGCGCCGGTGCCCGGATTCGCCGCGCATCTCATTGACGGCACGCCGGTCTCCCTCGACTCGTACGCCGGCAAGGTGCTGCTGGTCGATGTGTGGGCTACCTGGTGTGGCCCCTGCCTGGGCGAAACGCCGTTTCTCAAGAAGTTGCATGACGAGTTCGGCGATGATGAGCGGTTCGCCATGCTTGGCGTGAGCCTCGACTCCAGCAAAGACGACCTCACCCAGTACATTGACCGCGAGAAGATCCCCTGGCCGCAGATCTATTGCGGTGAAGTGCCCGGCCTGGACCTGCCCCTTACCTGGGGCGTCGACGGAATCCCCGCCATCTTCTTGATCGGGCCGGACGGGCGCCTGCTGGCGCAACACCTTCGCGGCGAGGCCATCGCGATTGCCGTCCGGCAGGTCTTGCGCGGCGGTGGGGGGGCGGAGAATCAGGATACGCCAGCGCCGCAACCCTCCGTGGAATGAGGTCCGGCCGGTGAGCCGGAAGGGGAAAACGCTCCGCTCTCAGTAACTGAACGCCGGCTGAAACTGCGGCCCGGGATGCGGCGTATGCCTGGCCATTTCGAAATGCACCGGCCGCGACATCGGCGGCGCGTACAGGCCCACCGGCTCACGATGCCACCACGTCCCTTCCAGCACGGCTGTTTCCGCGTCGTTAAAGGTGTAGACATAGCGGACGGCCCGGATGTGCCGCGGCGGCGCAGCCGGGAACGGGTTCTCGTCCAACAGGGTCAGAACTTCCGGCGAGCCCTCCAGCAAGCGCGACATCAGGGCGATCACCCACAGGTTGTCCGACAGGCCGGTCAGGGCGGCAAGCCGCATGCGCGTGTCCAGCCGGGACAAGCCGGGCTGAATCCAGAGCGGCGGCTTTTGCGTGTCGCCGGTCTTCGCGCGGAAGCCGTACGGTTTCCAGGTCTTTCCGTCCATGCTGCCTTCAATGATGATCTCGGGCCGGTGCTCCGGCGCCAGGGCGAAGGTCTCGTACATGTTCACGATATGGAAGGGTTCCGCCAGCGCCGCGACGAGCCGGGCGTGTTCCGGCCAGCGTTCTTCGGAAACCACGGGGGTGAGCAGCTGCATCGCCGAGAGGACAACGATCGGCAACGACGCCATGCCTGTCGCGAAGCTCCGGAACGGCGTTGCCGCGATTTCCGCGGGTGCGGGCCCCCGGCGCATCCATTTCCGGGCGCGGGGAAGGAACGCTCTCCAGGTGGCGTCGTCCACCAGGGTCAGGCAGACCGTTATCGTGAGAAGCCCCGTCATGAGGTGCAGTCCGATGGCCATCAGCGCCAGTTGCTGCAGGATCAGAACGCCGCTGGCGGCCACCCGGACCCGCCGGTGCATGAACACCAGGAACGGGACCAGGAGCTGGCTCACGAGCAACACCGCGCCCAGCCCGATACGAAACGCCGTCGGAGCATTGTTGGCGTACCAGCCCAGCAGGGTCGGCACCGGCTGGCTCACAAAAGGCACTTCAAATGCGGTTACGCCATGAAGCAGCACGTAATGCAGCCGCACCGCGCCCGCGATGAAGACCAGCCGGAAAAGCACCAGTCGGAATAACCACAATACCAGTGCCGACGGCGGCTGACTCCGCCCCAGTCCCGGGTACAGCCCGCGCGGCGTGAGGAAGAGCGCGAGAAACCCGATCTCGAGCAACAGCGCGTCCCACTGAAACTCCATCAGGTCCTCGCCCACCGTGAAGAACGACAGATGTACCAGCCAGAGAAACGGGACCAGCAGGCTCGGCGCAACCCCCAGAAATACCAGACACGAACCCACGACCCCCGCCCCGCAAAGCAGATACAGAAACGCGTCGCTGCTGTCGAGCCAGAACAGGGTGGGGAAGGCCAGATACCGCTCCGCGCCCAGCGTGAACCGCGCCAACCCGAGATTCTCCTGGGCAGGGGATATCCCGTTTTCGCCCAGCAGCCCGGGAATCTGCCACAAAAGCGATAGAAACGTGACCAGATACAGCGCGGCAAGACAGCGCACAAACAGCCACCGCGCTAACAGAAAACTCCGGTCCGAACGGGGCGCTGTACGCGCTGTTTGGACCACAGAATCGTCGTTATGTTCCGTAGCAGGTGTCATGAGCTTCCAGATTCCAGGTATAGGGTAATGGACGCGGCTCGGCGTGTTTTGTTCACTCGGAATCGACGCTGCCTGGTGAGTTGGCCAACCATGCACACGCCAAGAACCGGAAATGCGCGAAGAACAGTTTGGATACGCTAACCCGCTTCAGGCCGCACGTGCCCTGGCATCCCGTATGTCTCGTGTGGAATCAAACCTCGAAAATCGGCTGGTTCGTCACGCGAACCCTCCGCTGATAAACAAGTACTTCATCCCAATGAATGTCCATTCCGGCCCAAAAGTTCCCACGCGTCGTGTGCCCCACCGGGGGCCTGTCTGTATACCCGTTCCGGGCTATCATTTACGGAACACGACGATGGCGGCAGGCATTCCGCACGGGTTTGATTTCCAGACAGGAGAGACAGGGACGCAGATTCAGGTGATTTGCTTGATCCGGCGCATGATCTGCATGACCTGGCGTTTATGGGCCATCGCGCCATTGTCGTCATGGTCGCGGCCGTGACGGATCACGATGTACTTCTGCATCTCATAAAGCAGGTAGAAGAAATTGCGGACCCGCGCCTCGTCCGATTCATCGCGGTTTCCGCCATACCCTTCCCAGAAGGGTTGTTTGGAGATGCCGCAATAGTCGAGCACCGCAAACTCAATTTCCGGGTCGCCCCAGAGGGCACGGTCCCAGTCGAGCAGCCCCGTCAGCCGGTTGCCGCCCTCGACAAGAATGTTCTGGGCCCACACGTCCATGTGAAGGAGCGAAGCCTCGACCGGCCGGTCAAACAGGCGCATGTACTTGTCGAGGGTCGAGAGCATCAGCGTCCGTTCCTCGTCCTCGTAATACCCCACCGACACCACATCGTCCACCAGCTTGCGCCACATGATATGGAACGCCTCCGCCCACGAATTCTGGGGCTCCATCGGGTGGTGCGCGCCCACGTAACCGTAGCGGTTGCCCTTCTGGGCATGCGTCTGTGCGAGCGCCTGGCCCACCTGGCGCAGGACGGCCGCCTCGTCGACGTGCGTCAGCTCGCTCATGGCGATACCGGGCAGGCGTTCCATGATGAGAAAATCACGCGGCATGATGCGGTGGCTGTCGTCAAACACGTATATGCGGGCCACGGGCACCGTCGTGCGGTCAAGCAGCATCTGGTGGATGAAGGGCTCCTGCCGCATCATCTCGCGTTCATAAAAACAGAACACCGCATTGCGGCTCGGGGCGATCCGAAGGACGTACTCCGTGCCGCCGGCCAGCACATAGTACGAGTCGTTGAACTTGCCGGACGGAATGGGCGCCAGGGAAATCGCGTCCGCGTCCACATCCATATGGGCCGCCACACACTCAACGAGCTGTCTGTTGGTCGGCCGCGTAGGCGCCAAGATCCGTCTCTCCTGTCACACGTTTACGAGGGCACCCGTTCACTATGCCCCGTGTCAATCCTTTTCTACAAGCCCCATGCCCATGATGTTGCAGCCGGCATCCACATGCAGCACCTCGCCAGTAACCGCCGACGCCCAGTCCGAAACAAGGTACAGGGCCGCGTTGCCCACGTCGCTGCCGTCAATGTTGCGCCGCATGGGCGATACCTTTTCGACAAACCGGCCGATGGCCCGCGCGCCCGCTATCGCCGATGCCGACAGCGTGCGCAGCGGCCCCGCGCTGATGCAGTTCACCCGGATGGCGCGGGGACCGAGGTCGCTGGCCAGGTACCGCGCCGAGGCTTCGAGCGCTGCTTTCGCCACGCCCATGACGTTGTAGTTGGGAACCACCTTCTCCGAACCGAAGTAGGTCATCGTCACGATGCTGCCCCCCGCGGGCATCAGCGCCGCCGCCGCCCGGGCAACCGCGACCAGCGAATATGCCGAGATGTCCATCGCCATCGCGAAGTTCGCGCGCGACGTGCCGATGAAATCGCGCTGCAAATCCTCCCGGTCCGCATAGGCCACCGAATGAATCACAAAATCAAGCCGGTCGGTGTGATTCCGCACCTTCCCGAAAAAATCCGCAATGTCCGCGTCGCTGGACACGTCGCACGGATAAGCCGGCGCCTCGGGCAGGTGCTCGCTTAACAGGCGCTTGACGCGCTTTTCCAGAGGCTCCCCGAGATAATTAAAGATCAGCCGCGCGCCTTCCCCCGCGCATGCCAACGCACACGCCCACGCAATCGAACGCTCGTTCGCAACGCCCAAGACCACACCGGTCTTGCCCTGCAGTATTCCTCCCGCCATCTGCCATCCTCCTTGAAAATCATGCCTCCAGAACCCCTGGCGGACAGAACTTCTTTGCGGATCCCTGCGAAAGCGTATCAAATCTTGCCCCGCGATGGAAAATTCCAGCCCCGGGGTCTTCTGCCAACGTCGCGCAGGCGTCTTGACAGAGTTTGAAACCGTCGGACAAGAATAGGGACATGTTCCAAGCGCCGCCCCGGCGCGACAACGTGTCCCCGTTCGGATGACCGGCGAGGGCGCCGGTCTTACACGGGATCCGGATGCCACCCTGCGCCGGGCCGGCGTCGGCGGTCTTTTACGGGAAGAGACTGGCCACAGAGGGCACAGAAAACACAGAGTTTGAAACCGTCGGACAAGAATAGGGACCTGTTCCAAACGCCGTCCCCGGCGCGACAACGTGTCCCCGTTCGAATCGGAGGGCAGCCACGGGGGGCTGCCCCTACTCGGGGGTTTCGATGGCCAGCCCCGACAC
>ENA-UOUL01003561-UOUL01003561.1-bioreactor-metagenome-genome-assembly--contig:-NODE-3561-length-15665-cov-8.395753_pt1 | contig 15665 bp, 15 predicted proteins | sample MGYA00249838_ERZ747220 | MGnify/ENA primary metagenome ERZ747220 (study PRJEB28778, sample SAMN05720191) | bioreactor metagenome | isolation source: Anaerobic biogas reactor | place: USA:Washington...
CGAACAACGCGGGCGGTACCGGGTACCGTCGCGGCGGCGCGCGCGCCGCGAGGCGTTGTCAGTCACGGCTCACTTTCCCCATTAGCCAAACCGGGCTACAATAGACTCCTGACGGAACCATGGCCACCTGAGAGTCGCCATGGACTAGCATTTCGCGTTGTGTGGAGGTTAGTGAGATGGCCCACGAACTGCCGACCCTGCCGTATGCCTATGACGCCCTGGAGCCCGTGATTGACGAGGAGACTCTCCGCATCCATCACACCAAGCACCACGCCGGCTACGTGACCGGCCTCAACAAGGCCGAGGACGACCTGGCCAAGGCTCGCCAGGCGGGCGACTACGCGCTCATCAAGAACCTGAGCAAGAACGCCGCCTTCCACGGATCCGGCCACATCCTGCACTCGCTGTTCTGGGACAACCTGGTCTCGCCTTCCAAGGCCAAGGACGCCCCCTCCGGGCACCTGGCCGAGGCCATCGCGCGCGACTTCGGCAGCTTCGATGCCTTCAAGGCCCAGTTCACCGCCGCCACCATTGATGTTGAGGGCAGCGGCTGGGGCATCCTGGCTTACCGCCCCTTCGACGGCAAGCTGGTCATCCTGCAGTCCGAGAAGCACCAGGACCTGGCCCAGTGGGGGGCGCAGCCGCTCCTCGTCTGCGACGTCTGGGAGCACGCCTACTACCTCAAGTACCGCAACGCCCGCGCCGATTTCGTCAAGGCGTTCTGGAGCATCGTGAACTGGGATGTGGTCGCCGAGCGCTACTGCCGCGCTGCCGGCTGCTGACACCCGCCCAGCACTACCGTAAGTCACTAACGAAGACGCCTCCCCGCTCGGGGAGGCGTCGCTGGTTGTTACCCGTGGGTGAGACCTAACTCAGCCCCGCTCCGCTCAAGTACAGCGCCAGTGCACCGCGCAATCCCACATCCTCACCCAGGGCGGCGGGCACGATCTCGCAGTGCTCCCAGTAGGCCCGCGGCGCGCGCGATTGCACCGTGGCGGTGACCGGATCGAAGAGCAGCGGTCCCGCCTTGGTCACGCCGCCTCCCAGCACGACGACGGTGGGATCGAAAGCGTAGAGGAAGTTGGTGATGGCTACGCCCAGGAAGTAGCCGGCCCGCTTGAAGGTGTTGGCGGCCACCGTGTCTCCCCGGCGGGCGGCCTCGGCCACCAGACGGGAGTCTATCGCCTCCAGGTCTCCGCCGGCCATCTCCGTTAGGAGAGACGGTCGGCCGGCCCGGATGGCCTCGCGCGCCTGGCGGGCGATGGCCGGCCCGCTGGCCAGCGTCTCCACGCAGCCGCGGTTGCCGCAGTTGCAGCGCGGGCCATCGGCCCAGACGGAGTTGTGGCCCAACTCGGCGGCATACCCGTGCGCGCCGATGAGCAAGACGTCGTCGCTGATTACCCCGCCGCCGATGCCGGTGCTGACGGTGAGATAGATGAGATCGTGGTGCCCCTGGCCCGCCCCGTACCACTGCTCGCCCAGGGCCGCCAGGCTGGCGTCGTTGCCCAGCAGTACCGGCACGGAGAACTCCTCCCGCAAGATCGCGGAGAGAGGGATGTTCCGCCACTTGGGAACGTTGGGCGCGTGAATGACAATCCCCTTCCGGGGGTCGAGCGGGCCGGGAGCCACGATGGCGATGGACGCTACCGAGCGGCCGCCCTCGCCGATGGCCTGGCGGATGGCCCGCTTGACGGCGTCGATGGTGGCTTGCCCGCCCTCGGGTGGCGTGGAGTGGGCTACACGGGTGATGAAGTTGCCCTCAGCGTCGCTGATGGCCACGCGAATCTGCGTGCCACCCAGGTCTACCAGGGCGATGTGGGTGTCGGTTGCGGTCAAGTGCGTAATCCTTCGCGGGAAATGGAGGAGGTGAGGTGTTGCGCTGGACCTAACCCCCAACCCCCTTCCCTACGCGGGAAGGGGGCTCGTCCCCTCTTCACATGGGAGAGGGGGCAGGGGGAGCGGTTGTCTCCTAGGCAGTCATGCTGCCGATGCGCTTCGCCACTTCCTGGGTGAAGCGCTCGATGAAGCCCTTCACGACGGCAAGAACGTCCAGGCTATCGTCCTGGATCAACGGGGTCAGGTCCATGGCGAAGTTGAGGCCGGCCGCCGTATCCACGCCATGGGAAGCAAAGTAAGTGGCGTTGGCCTTGCGCCGGCCCATGGTGGCTAAGTCGTAGCGCTTACCGCCGGCGATCTGCGAATCGTACACGCCGAGGAGGGCCGCCTGCAGGTTCTCGTGGCTGGATACGTCCAGCGGCACCTTGTCCTCGTCGGTCATCCAGTCCAGGTCGCGCCAGACCTCGCAGCCGTACAGGTGCTTCGGCCTCTGGTCGGCGGGGAGGGCGCGAATGGCGTCGACCACGCGCAGGACGACGGCGACGTGCGTGTCGTGCTTGTCGGCCGGGTTGTGCGTGTAGACGGCCTCGGGCCGCGCCGCCTTGAGGATCTGCACCAGGTCCGCCAGCGGATTCGGGTCAGCGGGGCTCTTGATCGCCTTGCTCGGGTAATCGAGCATCACGATGGCGGAGTAGTCGCCGACGTAGGCGGCCTTCTTCTGCTCGGTGATGCGGACCGCCTGCATGGCATCGTCGCTGTAGTCAGCGTAGAGGTCGGCGCGGGGAGAGCCGCGGCCGTCGCCCACGACGACGCCGGTGAACCAGCGGTCCGGCTGGGCGTAGCACTCGAGAATGGGCTTGGCGGCCATGATCTCGATGTCGTCCTGGTGCGCCGACACGCCCAGGTAGGTGGTGCGTGCCAGCGCCTGCTCCAGAGGCACGCCGTCGGGTACGAACGATTGTGCGGTAGGCAAGTGGAACTTCATCAATCCTCCTCCACGGGCGGCTGAGCGCCCCATGCTCGGCGGACGCGTAGCCCTCACCCCGGCGTCGCTTCGCTCCGCCACCCCTCTCCCATGAATGGGAGAGGGGTAGGGGGTAAGGGCGATGCCCGTGCTCTACTTGATCTCCGGCAGGCTGGCGGCGGCGATGGACTGACCGACTCGCCGGCTCTTCTCGTCCGGCAACTGCACGTTGACGCGCGCGGCCAGGTCCGGGAACTCGCTGCGCATCACCTCGTTGGCGCCGGCCATGATGATGTCGCCGCCGGAACCCGAGGTGACGCGGCCCAGAATCAGCACGTGCTTGACGTCGTAGAAGTCCGCGTAATGGGCGATGGAGTAGCCCAAGAAGTAGCCGATGCTCTCCCAGATCTTGCGGGCGCCCTCGTGGCCTGCCTCCAGCTTCTCCTGCACGATCTTGAGCTTCTCGGCGTCGGTGATGCCGCCCGGGATCTCAATGCCTGCGGCCGGCGCCAGCCGGAAGACGCACTGCTGCGAGAAGTACAGCGCTCCCACCCCCCGGTCGCCGGACCACTCGTCCACGGGACCGTCAGGGTTGTAGTCCACCGGCGCGAAGGCCAGCTCGCTCAGCCAGGGGTTGATCGAGCCTTCCAGGTTGACGTAGCCGGCCGCCTCGCTGGAACCCATGGCCACGCCCAGGATGCCGGTGTCTTCCAGGGACATGGCACCGGCGAGGGCGGTGACATCGCCGTCGTTGATGACCTCAAGCGGCACGCCGAACTCATCGCGGAGGCGCAGGAACATGCTGCGCACCTTGTGGAACTGGTCCTTGGGCACGCCGCGGAAGAGCGAGGCGATCATGGGCCGGTTGTTGACGTAGATGCCGGCTGAGCTGCCGCCGATGGCGTCCACGCGGGGCATCTTGGCGGCGGCCGACTCCAGGGCCGTCTTGATCTCGCGGTAGTGGTACTCGGGATCGGCGTTCTTGCGCGGCTCCCACACCACTTCCTCGCTGAAGATGGCCTCGCCGTTGACCACCGCCGAGACCTTGCGGTCGGAGGCGCCGAGGTCGAACCCGATGCGATAGCCGTCCAGGTGCCGGCCAAGGGAGGCAGCCGCCTCGTGGGCGGGCGGGACGTCGGCCGGGGCGCAGGGAACGACGGTGAAGGTCTTCTCGTAGACGTCCTCGCCCATGAAGTGGTAGTCGAATTCACGCTCGCCGCCGGGAGCGTAGACCTTCTTGATGTGCTCGCCGATGGAGCGGGGACCGCCCACCAGGACCTTCCAGCCGCCGCGCTGCCAGAGCAGGAACTTCACCAGGCGCTCGGCATACTGGAGGTTGGCCGCCGCGCGGGGATGCCCGTCGGGGAACACCATGGTTTCATAGCGGGAGGTCTCGCCCGGGCCGCGCTCCAAGCCCAGCACCAAAGGCACGCCCTGACCAGAGTCGGCTACTTCCTTCTCAAAGGCACGGTTGGCCAGGACGGCCGGCCGGTAGCCGGGGTCCAGAGGAGGCACGAACTTGGGTGGTACCAGTCTAAAGGCGTCCATCGTCGAGGCTCCTTGGGTGATGTTGTCGGTGGTATCATCGTGGGGCGGCGGACCGCCCGGTTGGGGGTAGTGTATACCGGTAGGTGGGCGCTGCAAGTCGGACGAAGCTCTAGCGGCCCGACGGAGCGGGTGCCCCACCCACACCCATCATTCCCACCGATCTTGACCATTCAGAGCCGCGTGCTATGCTGCCGGAGGCGGCGATCAGGGCGTTGCGCCGGCGCCGCTGCAGTGGTATCCTCTAGAACATCTGTTCGCATTGTAGTGCCGACCCAGGGAGGGGAAGCATGTACCAGACCTGTATCATCGTAGGGAATCTTGGCGCTGATGCCGACTACCGCTACAATGAGGGCGAGAACTCGTCGGTGTGCCACTTCAACGTAGCAGTCAACGAGCGATGGACCAGCCGCGACGGGCAGCCCCAGGAGAAGACTACCTGGTTCCGGGTAACACTTTGGGGCCGCTTGGCCGACTCCATTCATCGGTACCTGACCAGAGGGAAGCAGGTCTTCGTAGAAGGCACAATTGACGCCTCGGCCTACAAAACTCAACAGGATGGCACCGCGCGCGCCAGCTTAGAACTGCGTGCCAGGACTGTGCGCCTTCTCGGCGGCCGCGGCGATGACTGGGACAGCGGCGGACGAAACGAGGGACCTGGCGACGAGTGGATGGACGAGTCTCGGTCTAGCGGGAACCGTCCCGCCGCCGGCAACCGCCGGACGAGCCAGGCTCCGCGGGGAGGCGGTGGAACACCCCCGCCACCGGCCGATGAGGGAGACATCCCCTTCTAGGCCCTCCATCTACCCAGGCGGCAAGACCCCCCGGCATCATCGCCGGGGGGTTTCGATTCCACGGACTAGATAGCTCAGCCGAGGGCCACGTCCAAAGTCATCATCACCGCGAAGCCCAGGAGCGCGCTCACCGTGGCGATGTCGGTGTTACCCGAACCCTGCGACTCGGGTATCACCTCCTCCACCACCACGAAGATCATGGCGCCGGCGGCGAAGGCGAGGGCGTAGGGGAGGATCGGGCGGGCGGCGATCACTGCAAAGGCCCCGATTACCCCGGCGGCCGGCTCCACAATGGCCGAGAGTTGGCCATACCAGAAGCTACGGAACTTGGAGACGCCCTGCGCCCGCAAGGGCATGGCCACCGCCAGCCCCTCGGGGAAGTTCTGGATCCCGATGCCGATGGCCAGGGCCAGCGCTCCCGCCAGGCTGGCAGCCGGGAGGTCCGCCGCGATGGCGCCGAAGGCCACCCCTACCGCCAGCCCCTCAGGGATGTTGTGCAGCGTCATGGCCAGGATGAGCAGGGTGGTGCGGCGCCAGGTGACGCTAGGCCCTTCCAGATCGCCCCGAGCCAGCCCTCGGTGTAGGTGGGGCAAGGCCTTGTGGAGCGCCCACAGACCGAGCCCGCCGAGCAAGAAACCGATGGCGGGCGGCAGGTAGAAGGGCAGCGGGCCCTCCAGGGACATCTCGATAGCTGGAGCCAGGAGCGACCAGAAGCTGGCGGCGATCATCACTCCGGCGGCGAAGCCCAGGGCCCCATCCAGCAGCTTGCGGCTCACGGACTTGGTCAGAAAGACGGTAGCCGCCCCTAGGGCATTGAGGCCCCAGCAGAAGGTGGTGGCAAGTAAGGCCTGCAGGACGTGGTTCAGTTCGGCGAACGCTTCGATCATATCTCTACCCTGGAGTGGCCGAGGCTGGCGCTATCTTAGGGCAAGCCGACCTTGTCCGCCACCGGCCGGGGCGGAACGGCTTCCCGTTCGGGCTTGTCACTGGCCGCCGCCCCGGTGATACTCGCGCACAATGACACCCAGGAGCGGCAACGTGAAACGAGTGGGCTGGGGCATCATCGGGTGCAGCGACATCGTGCAACGCCGGGCCGGCGAGGCCCTGCGCTCCCAACCGCAGAGCGACATCATCGCCTTCCACTCCCGCAGCCTGGATCGCGCCCGCGCCTTCGCCGAGCGCTACGGCGCTCCCACCGCCTACGACGACTTGGACCACCTCCTGGCCGACGACCGCATCGACGCCGTCTACGTCGCCACTGAGGTGGACCGCCACGCCGAGCAGGCCATCGCCGCTGCCCGCGCCGGCAAGCACGTGCTGGTGGAGAAGCCCATGGCCCTGGACGTCGCCCAGTGCCGGGCCATGATCGCGGCCGCCGAGGAGAGCGGCGTCCACCTCGCCGTCGCCTACTACGCCCGCTTCCTGCCCAAGCCCCAGGTCATGCGCTCGGTGATCGCCGCGGGACGCCTGGGCAGGATCGTCCGCGCTGTCATCCGCGTCATCGGTTACTACAACCCCGACCCGTCCGACCCCAAGCACTGGCGCGTCTCCGGCCGGGGCGGCGGCAACATGCTGGCCGACGTGGGCAGCCACCGGCTGGACCTGCTGGCCTACCTGATGGACAGCCGCCCCACGGCGGTATGCGGGTTCGCCGACCACCTGAGCCTGCCCTACCAGGCCGCTGACACCGAGACCGCCCTGGTGCGCTTCGACAACGGCGCCCACGTCACCGTGCTCGCCAACGCCAATGTGCCCCACCCGGGCCGCCTGAGCAGCGTCGAGATCTACGGCACCGAGGGTTCGCTTCTGACCGACCCTTGGTCCGACGAACCGGTGACGGTGGTGGGGAGCGACATGGCGCCGGTCGTGGTGGAGTCGCCCGCCAACGCCCACTTCCCCATGATGGACGACTTCGCCCGCTCCCTCGCCGAGGGGAGAGCGCCGCGCTTCAGTGGGCAGGACGGCCTCTGGGCCACCGCCGTCATCACGGGGACGTACGAGTCGCAGCGGGCGGGGCGGGTGGTGGAAGTCGGGTAGCCTCCGCGGCTCAGTCCGCCGGCGCGCCTGACTCCCATCGCGGGCGAAGCAAGCTACTCCTCGCCCCGCCCATTCCGCCGGCTCCACGGCCGATATTCCTGGCCCTGGTGCTCGGATAGCGGCAATCCCTAGCATCGCGCCCCCTCGGGAACGCCGCTGCGCCCTCTGGGGCGCGGGCCGATTTGCGGTTACAATGTCTCGTGACGCGTCTTCCTAGCACGGCACAACCGGAGGCAACCCATGAAGTCTCTCATCCGACTGGCGATCACCGCCGTCGCCCTCTGGGTGGCGGTGCAACTGGTCACGGGACTCGACTACGATGGCACCGCCCTGGGCCTGTTGGTCGTGGCCCTCATCTTCGGAGTCGTCAATGGCCTCATTCGACCCGTGGTCAAGTTCTTCACCCTACCGGTCATCTGGCTGACCCTGGGCCTGTTCACCATCGTCATAAACGCCCTCATGCTCTGGCTCACGGGCGTCATCAGCCACAGCCTCGGCGCCGGCCTCACCGTCGCCGGCTTCTGGCCTGCCCTCTGGGGCAGCGTCGTCATCAGCATCGTCAGCGTGGTGCTGTCCATGTTCGTCAAGGACAGCGACTAGCCGCCGAGCCGCCGCCAACCGAAGGGAGAGTCTCCGTCATGCCCGATCGTCCCAACGTCTTGCTGATCTGTGCCGATCACTGGGTCGGCTCATTCCTCGGCGTAGAAGGCCACCCGGCCCTAATGACGCCCACCCTGGACCAACTGGCCCGTAACGGCGTGCGCTACAGCCAGGCCTACTCCGAGTGCCCGGTGTGCATCCCCGCCCGCCGCACCATCATGACCGGCACCACCCCGCGCACCCACGGCGACCGAGTCTACTCCGACCGTATGCTCATGCCTGGCTTCCCCACCCTGGCGCAGACCTTCCGCGACGCCGGCTACCAGGCCTACGCTTCGGGCAAGATGCACGTCTACCCGCAGCGGGACCGCATCGGCTTCGACGACGTCATGCTGGGCGAGGAGGGTCGGGTCCAGTTTGGGGCCATTGACGACTACGAGCTCTTCCTGTGCGAGCGAGGCTATGCCGGGCAGCAGTTCGCTCACGGCATGAGCAACAACGAGTACGTCAACCGGGCCTGGCATCTGCCCGAGGACTGCCACGTCACCAACTGGACCACCCGCGAGATGGTCCGCTTCATCAAGCGGCGCGATCCCACTCGCCCCAACTTCTGGTACCTCTCCTACTGCCATCCCCACCCGCCCCTGGCTCCGCTGCAGGCCTACCTCGATCTCTATCGCGACATCGAGATCGACATGCCTTACTACGGGGAGTGGACGGAGAACGAGGAAACCTTCCCGCCGGCGTTGCGCGAGTTCCGCGAGCAGTGGCGGCACATGAGTGCCGCCGAGATCCGCGGTGCGCGCCGGGCCTTCTATGCCCTGTGCACCCACATCGACCACCAGTTGCGCGTGGTCTGGGGCGCCATCCGCGAAGAGGGCCTGCTGGACAACACCATCGTGATGTTCATCGCCGACCATGGCGACATGCTGGGCAACCACGGCCTCTGGCAGAAGCGCTGGTTCTACGAGAACTCAGCTCGGGTGCCCATGCTCCTCATGGGCGCCGCCGGCGACGAACGCGTCGGCCACCACCAAGTGGACGACCGGTTGGTGGGGTTGCAGGACGTCATGCCCACGCTGCTCGACCTGGCCGGCCTCCCCATTCCGGAAACGGTGGAAGGCATCTCCATGGTGGGGGACCAGCGACGCGAGCACTTCTTCGGGGAGATCTCCAACGGCCACCGCGCCACCCGCATGATCCGCGACCAGCGCTACAAGCTGATCTACTATCCGGCCGGCAACCTCGTCCAGCTGTTCGACATCTGGGAGGACCCGCACGAGTTGCAGGACCTCAGCCAGTCGGCCGCTCACCGCGAGGTGCGCGAGCGGCTGACGGCGGCGCTCATCCCCGAGCTCCACAGCGGCGACGAGGACTGGGCGCAGGATGGAAGTCTAGTCGGAGTGCCGGCTCCCGCCTACACCCCGGGGCCGAACCGGGCCCTCTCCGGCCAGCGCGGCTTGCACTGGCCCATCGCTCCCTCGCCCGGGGACTTCCCGGACGCGGGACGCTAGGGAGTCAGCCTAACCCCCCGACCCCCTTCCCTGGAAAGGAAGGGGGAGGTCGGGAGGATCCGATCATCTGCCAACAGGGCACTGCTCGCGAGCCGGCTGCGTCGACTCGCGAGCAGTGGTCTTGCTCCGCGGAACCACATGGAGGGCTAGGTTCTTCTCCGCTTTGCGCCTTTGCGTGAGGTCCGCTCTACCCACGCCGCCCCGCGAACAACCTGCGGGCCGCGTCGCTGATCAGCCCCCAACCTCCGGACGGAAGCCGAAGGCGGCGCCGAAGCAGAGCAGCTCCTCGAAGGCCGTCAGGCTCAGGTCCACGATCTCCTCGGCCGCGAACGGTTTCGTTGCCATGCCGTGGGGGAGCTCCAGGAGCAGTGGCACACAGCCGCAGGCCAGGTACAAGGGCGTGAGAAGGTTGAAGCCGGTGCGAGGCGAGGTCCGTGGAGCCTCGGGGCGGTATCCTTCTCGCCGCAGCCGCTGCAGCACGACCGCCTCTAGGTGTGCCTGCCGGGTCCGGTAGGCTGCGGGCAGCAGCGGCTCTGTGCCGGTGAACATGGGCGCGTTGCCACACCCGTGCAGCGTCAGCACCACGTCCGGCACCTCCTCCCCCGCCAGCCGCAGAATGGCCTGGGTCTCCGGTGCGGGATGACCGGTGAAGTCGTCGTGCTGCACGTTGACCCCGGCGTCGTTGTAGTAGCCGCCCAGCAGCCTGACTCGATCCGCGGGTAGGGGCTGCCGCTCCTTGACCTCGGGCCAGGTCATGAGGCGCCCCTCTTCGTCGAGGCCCTGTCCGTAGTAGTCCACATCGTCGTCGTCCGACCCGATCAGGTTGTTGACGGGCACGCGCTCCCGGCCGTCCGGGTTCAGCAGAGGAACGACCGCCAGGCGAGAGCAGTCACATAGGCGGCGCAACTCCGGCCAGCCGCGCCCCTTCAGGTCGGCTCCGGTGCGCGCCACGGCCAGTAGGTTGAGGCAGGCGGCGATGCCCTCCACCTCCTGACCGTGCATCGCGGCCGCCACCAGTAGGACGGGCTTTGTCCGCCTCCTCGCGCCGAAGAAGGCGGCCGGATTGCCGCTGGCGAGCGCCGAGGAGAGTGTGGCGGTGCGGTCGGCCTCTTCGAAGTCACCATGGAAGAAGCAGTGAAGGGGCCGGCCGCCCGCCGAGTGCCCGATCACCCGGTGCGCCGTGGCCGGCCACCTTCCGGCGAGCCGGTCTAGGTCGGCAAGCCTGGTGGGCCAGAACGGCGGCGCCTCCAGGAACGACGCCCGTCTCATCTCGTAGCGCATGTGCCACTCCGTCCGCAGACTGCCGCTCGGTCCGGCCCGAATTCCTGGTGGATGGGAGATCGCGCGACCGGTCGGCGAGACATTCGTCCCCCTACCCCCACAACCCCTCGATCAGCCGCAGGGACGCATCGCTGATGATGGCGCCCGCTTCCTCGCCCACTTGCGTCCAGGGACCCAGCGACGCCTCGTAGCCGCCCTCGGCGAACCCGCCCTCGTTGAGCAGGTAGCCCACCCAGCCGTTGGTCAGCTCGGACACGAAGGTGTACGGCGCCGCCGACTCCCGCTTGATGCGCAGGCCCCACTCGGTGAACATTTCGCCCGGGTTGGCGGCGATGGCCAGGTCGCCCAGGCGCAGCACCTGCACCTCCGCCTCCTGCGGTTCTGAGTAGCGCTCCCAGACCTGCACCGCCTCGCGCGCCCGGCGCAACTCGGCCTCTGCCTGCTGCCGGGCCTCCGCTCCGATCGCCCCGGCCGCCTGGATCTCGGCGCCCTCGAGCCGCGCCTCGTACGGTTCGCGGTCGGGCAGCGGCCGTGGCGGTAGCATCACTCGCTCCGCTGCCCAGGCAACCGTGCCCGAGCGCGAAGCGGTGGAGTCGTCGCCCAGTAGCCCGGCTGCCACCTTGAGCGCCTCCCCTCCCACCATGGTCCCGTAGAGCTGCACGTCCCGGTAGTCGCGGCTGTCCCCGCGTACCGGGTTGAGGTTGCCGGCGGCGCCCTGCAGGAAGCCGCAGGTGCGGCAGCCAGGCAGGTTGCGCTCCACCAGGGCCGCCATCACGCCCGGGTAGTCGGCGGAGACGAGCGGCTGCACCTGCATGGTTACCGGGTGGCACTGGAAGTTGACCAACACCTGGGCGGCGCGACCGGCCTCATCTTCGCAGACAAGCACCTGCAGTTCGCGGTCGAGCTTCCCGCCGGCCGCCTGCTCGTCCAGGGTCAGGCCCTGGGCCGACGGACGCCGGTTCTTGGCCACACCGCGCACCTCGCCCCGTCCCACTTTCAGCCGGCAGGGCTGCAGGTCGTGCCCGGCCATCTCCACCGCCGAGGCCAGCTGGTCCAGCAGCACCTCGAGCCAGGGGGCGGCCGCGGGCACGTCCAGCAGGCGAGTGATGCCCAGCGTCTCCGGGGTGGAGTGGGCGTGGGTGGCGGAGAGCATGAGCGCGCCCGGCTCCAGGCCGGTGCGCTCCGACACCAGGGCGCGCACTTCGTCGGTGAAGTGCCGCCCCGGCCCCAGGATGCCGCTGCCGAAACCGAGGGAGTCGGTGCAGAGCAGCGCGACTCGCCGCTGGTCGTCGCCCTCGAAGACGAAGGCGCGCGCCTGGAGTGGGTCCGCCACGCCGGTGAAGCGACCCTGCCGGGGGACGAAGCCCAGGTGCGGGATGCTCAGCGGCGGCGTTATGTCTACCGCCGCGCTGCCGACTCGGACGATCGGCAGGGTCAAGCCCGCCTCCGTGCCAGCCCCTCGGCGACCTTGCGGATGGCCCCGGCCATGTCCTCGATGTCCTCGCGGGTGTAGTTCTCGTTCAGACCCAAGGTCACCATGTGCTTGAGTTCCTCTTCGGCCACTGGGGTCATGCCCTCGGTGTAGTCGATCTTGCGACCACCGTGGCAGCCGTCGAAGGGGTGGCCGCTGTTGCCAAACGTCTTCTTGTTGGCCAGGGCCTCCATGCACAAGAAGATGGGCTGGCCGATGTAGCCCGCGCCCGCCGGCACGCCCTCCGCCGAGAGAGCCTTGGCGAAGTCCAGCGCCGCGTCGTCCCGCACCCGGATCGGGTAGAGCCAGTAGGTGTGGCGCCCGCCCGGCGTGACCGGAGCCGGGTCCAGCCCGGGGATGTTGCCGATGAGCGAGGTCAGGTAGTCGCCCAGGTCGTGGCGGCGATCCACCACCGACTGCACCTTGGGGATCTGGGCCAAGCCTACCGCCCCTTGCAGCTCGGTCATGCGGTAGTTGGGCGCCAGGAACATGTAGGTGCGCGGGCCCCATCCGGGTCGGCGCGCCCAGCCCTTGTCCCGGAAGCCGGCCATACGGCCCTCGAGGTCGTCCCGGTTGGTGAGGACGACGCCGCCGTCGCCGGTGGTCATGTGCTTGGACTGCTGCAGGCTGAAGCAGGAGATATCGCCGTAGGTGCCCAGCGGCCGCCCCTTGTACTCGGTCAGGTGCGCCTGGCTGCAGTCCTCGATGAGGAAGAGGTTGTGCCGGCGGGCGATGTCCACCATGGCGTCCATGTCGCAGGGATTGCCGAAGAGGTGGATGGCAAGGATGGCCTTGGTGCGCGGCGTGATCAGGCTCTCCACGCTCTCCGGGTCCATGGAGTAGTCGCTGTTGATGTCGGCGAAGATGGGGATGGCGTTCTGGAAGACGATGGGCACGATGCCGCCGCCATCGGTGATGGGCCCGGTGATGATCTCGTCGCCCGGGTTCGGGTCAATGGTGCCGACGGCGATGTGGATGGCCGCCGTCCCCGACGAAGAGGCGGTGGCGTACTTCATGCCGTAGAGCGCCTTGAACCCCTGCTCGAACTCGTTGACCATGGTGCCGCCCGACCAGAACAGGTTCTGGGAGCGGATGGCTTGGGTGACGAGCTCCACCTCCTCCTCGCCGAAGGGAGTGCGCTTGGGGAAGGGATCGGCGCGGTAGGGCGTCCCGCCCTCAATAGCCAGTGTATCCATCAGTGGGCCTCCTGTGATCTGACGGATAGCGCGTCGCCTCCGCCACGGCAATGATGGGGCGGTGTGAGGGGAGCGTCAACCGGCGCGGCGGCGGTGAAAGGTGGGCGGTCTGCTGCTACAATGGGGAGCGGTGCGGAGGCGGCCGGCCCCGGGCGGGATCGGTCCGGCCACGGCGCTCGAGAAGTGGGGAGGTGCCCCTTGCGGACAGGGTCTAGTACCATATATGATACTAACAAGCCGGGCGGTAGCTAGATGAGCAGGAAGGCAAAGCTGCTGGAGAAGCTACGGCGCAGCCCAAACGCCGTTCGCTTCGAAGAGGTGCGGACGCTGCTTGAGTGGTACGGCCTGACACTAGAGTCAGCGCGGGGCTCGCACTACACGTATCTACCTCAGGGAAGCCTGCCGCTGGTTGTGATCCGGCACACGCCTCATGTGAAGGCGTACATCGTCAAGAGAGTGATCGAGTTCATCGACAGCGAGTGTACTTCTGATTAGTGACGGCGTGACCCGGCATGGAAGGTGGATAGGATGGCGAAGACAATCGAGTACTACCTTGGCCTGCCTTACTCGGTAGAGTTGGTGCCCGAGGACGATGGGTCCTATTTTGTGCGCATCCCCGATCTGCCCGGATGCATGAGCGCCGGCGAGACGCCAGAGGAAGCCATTGCCATGATCCGGGAGGCGATGGTCGGGTGGCTGGAGGTGGCCCTAAAGCACGAACTGGCGATCCCTGAGCCTCGCCCCCAGGATGGCTACAGTGGCAAGTTCGTCCTGCGCGTGCCCACAAGCCTGCACCGCGACTTGGCCGAGGCCGCCGAGCGTGAGGGGGTGAGCCTGAACCAGTACTGCAACGTGGCCCTGGCACGCACGGTTGGGCACAGGCAGCCGGTGGTCGCACGCGCTACAGAGGAGCTGCACGAGCCCGATATCCGCATTCAGGCCGAAAGACAAGCCGCAGAAGCCTTTCAGGCAGTTGGAAGCGAGAACGTTATCCGAGTGCGGCGAGAGTGGTGGATAAGTACGCTGGAGCGGCGAGGAGTAGAGAGTGAGTCGCCAAGACTCGGTCGCGGTATCAGATAGTTACCTCCCCCGCCTGAAGCTCGCCCTCGATCACCAGGCGGCCGGAGACCATGAGGCCGCTCTTGGCAGCTTGGCGCCGATCATTGAGAGCCTCCGGCGGTATGCTCCGGTGATGCTAGCAGCGGGCGTCTCCCACGAGAAGCTTGGGCGGTCAGAGGATGCTGAGTCAGCGTTCCGCCTGGCGTTGTCGCTGGACCATGAGTATACCCCCGCTCAGAGGGCGCTAGGGCTGCTTCTGTACGAAGAAGAGCGCTGGGAGGACGCCCTGCCATCGCTCGAAGCATACCTCGCCGACTACCCCGAGGACCTGACGCCGCTATGGGCGTACTCCAAGGCACTTGAGGCGCTCGAGGACAGGTTTCAGGACGTGGATCTCTTCCGGCGAGCCTGGCGCGCTACGCGTGATCCAGCCGTTGGCTCGTACCTGGCGATGCTGCTTGCATTCGAGGGCCTTGACGAGGAGGACGAGAGCATTATCCGGGAAATCCTGGCGGCCTCACCAGACCCGTCAATCCAGGCCCAGTTCATTTGCGGGCTTGCCTTTGAGAGTCGGTACGCCGATGCCGAGCGCGAGCTTGACTCGGCCCTCGGCGAATGGCCGGAGCATATGCAGCTAGGAGTGTTGGCATCGATGGTGTATCTGGCGCGTGGACGGGTGGACGAGGCCCTTTCCATCGCCAGGGCATCCCGTGACGAGGAATCTAGTAGCGAGGGCCAGGGTGCAGAACTCTGGTGGATCACTCTCGGTCTGGCCGGTCTGTTCCGTGATGGACCTACTCACTCTCTCCGGCCGGCACTGGAACGCCTGCGAGAGGCCTTCCCCGAGAACCTGGAAGTGGCAACCAGGCTGGCCTTCGTCGCCATCGGCGAGGGCCGGCTGGCGGAGGCAGAAGAGATCCTGAGAACCATGGTCGACCGCCAGGATGATCGCGGCGCCTTCTCTCTGTCGGAGCTGGGGTACCTTCGCCTAGTACGGGGAGACCTCAAGGAAGCGGAAGAGATCCTTCAGAAGGCACTCGCAAAGGTTAGGTCAAGTTCTACGTGGTCAGCGGTCTTGCACGTCGCCGCCTGGAAGAATGGCGCCGTCGTTCCCGGACCCAAGCTGCCTCGTCGCACTCGGGACCTGAAAGGCGCCATCGAAGCTAACCTCCGGGTGGCGCGAAAGGCCATCGCGCACCGGGAGGCAAGCGTCCAGTCCACCGCCCAGAGGTAGTGGGTCGCAGGAGATGCTTCGCTTCGCTCAGCATGACGGATAGGGGAGAGCAAGACGATGCCACACATGACATCCCGCGAACGCGTGGCCGCTGCCCTCCGGCGGCAACAGCCCGACCGCGTCCCTCATTGCGA
>ENA-UOUL01003565-UOUL01003565.1-bioreactor-metagenome-genome-assembly--contig:-NODE-3565-length-15655-cov-3.804789_pt1 | contig 15655 bp, 14 predicted proteins | sample MGYA00249838_ERZ747220 | MGnify/ENA primary metagenome ERZ747220 (study PRJEB28778, sample SAMN05720191) | bioreactor metagenome | isolation source: Anaerobic biogas reactor | place: USA:Washington...
TGACGATGATGCCTTCCTCAAAGTAATAGAGTCGTGCATAGACACGTAGACCCATACCACACCCGGAGATAAACAGGAATTGATCCGGCTCTCCTAGCGCATTAAGAACAGTTTCCAACTCTAGGTCAAACAGTCTAAACGAAATGTCCCGAACTAGCGTGGGAGTGCTTTGACCTTCAGCGATAAAATCGATGACACCATCCCCCAGTCCCTTTCCGGCTTGGGTGAATGATAAACGAATACGATTAGGTTGTTGTTCACGGCCCTGCACGAATTCGCTGTGGGCGAGATGTTCAAGCGCGAGGGCCCGACCTTCGTCGAAGCCAGGGCAGACGTTTTCAATACAGGGTGCTTGCGTCAAAACTGAGGAATGAAAAAGTGCAAGCGTTTGCGTCTCTTGCCGCTGCTGCTGTATCCAAATCGCTACCCCACCTAATACGACCAGCGCCAACGCTAGAAGGGAGAGAATACAACTCCTACGGTGCATCATCTTCTCTTCCCCTGCCTACGGGGCCGATGGCCTAGGTGGTGTGGGTGCTGCCACTGGCACAATTCGTCGCGTAAGATAGGGTTGAGGAACAAGTGAATACTCCGATTGTATTGTCGTTAATGACACCGCCAAATCTGCTACGAAGGCGGCGCGCAAAGGATAGCTGCTCTGCAAGGTTTCCCCCTGCAATACGGAGAGCATAAAGGACTCGGCAAAATCCTCTGAGGGACCGTTACCAGCATATGTAGGTTGTATTCGTTGTGGGAGCCGTTCCCGTGAGTCGTCTTGAGGGTTGCGCCGTTGCGGGTCAGGGTGCAGCTGGTGGCGTGGTCGGCGCTCCAGGACAGCGTGTAGGAGGCCGGCGCAGGCGTTGGCATCGGCAGCCTCGTCACCATAGATCAACAACATGTAGCGCATCTGATTCCTCCATGGAATGGATTTCTGGAAGGCGCGATTGCCTTCTATGATAACGACGATCAGGCGGCGCGTAGATCGACAGCTTACCGAAATATGACAGGACGCGGCGACTAACGCTCCGGCTCTTTCAGCCACAGCCAGACGCGGCCCGGCTGCATCGTCTCCTGGACGGTGGCAAGCAGGACATCTCCAAGCCGGTCCAGCTCGACCTCGTCACGAGCGCGCTGGCTGAAGGCAGCCAGCACGCGGGCGGCGTCGTACTTGCTGCGGAAGAAGCGCCGGTCGATGAAGGCCTGGACGCGGCGGCGTAGCGGCTGGAAGAGGGCGGCGATGGCCAGGGTGGAGATGGCGATAGCGACCGGCGAGCCTGCGTCCGTCAGGCCGCGCAGCAGCGTCTCCAGGAGGATCACGCTGCCAAAGTAGACGAGCGCCAGCAGCGCCGTGAGCGAGCCGTAGACCAGCGTGCGGTTGATCAGGAAGTCGATCTGGTAGAGGCGGTAGCGCAGGACGGCGATGCCGATGGCCGCCGGAATGCTGGCGAGGGACAGCAGCGCCAGAGGCATGAGCAGCGCGGCCGCCGGACCCTGCAGCGGATAGGGTGCTGCGGGTGAAAGGGTGACCATGACGAGCGCCGTCAACAGCCCCGCATAGGCCAGCCACTTGAGCTGCTGGCGCACGACGCCGGTCGCCCGGCGCAGGCGCAGCAGGGCGGTGACGGCGGCGAAGGCCAGCGAGAGGAGAATCAGGAAGATGCCGGCGTTCTGGGCGAGGAGCAGGCCCGGCGCGACGAGCCCTTCCAGAGAGCGCCGGCTGACCAGCGCCGCGCCGCGCAGGGGCCAGGCGGCTGCCGCCATGGGCACGGCTGCCAGCAGCAGTCCCACGGCGACCAGGACGGGCAGCCAGCGCCAGCGGCGGGAAGGCAGCGCGCCGGTGGGGAAGAGCAGCAGGATCAGGGGGATCGTGGCAAAGCCGGGCGCGAAAATCCAGGTCGAGAGCCAGGCGCTCAGCGCGGCGGCGGGCCAGCCGGCCGGGGAGGTGATCAGGGCATAACGGGCGTACTCCCAGGAGAAGGCGTTGAGGCTGCCGGCAATACCGCCGAGCAACATCAGCCAGCCAAGCAGCTTCTCCGGGCGGCGGGCGGCGACGAGCGCGCCGACGACGGTGAAGGAGAGGGCGAGAATGGCTGCGCCGGTCGTGGCTGCCCGGACGAGCGCTTCCCCGTTCAGGCGTACCAGAACCAGGGAAGCGCTCGCCAGGAAGAGGGCCAGCCCGGCGGCGAGCCAGACCAGCCAGGTGAAGCGGGGCTTCAACACGAAGCCCCGCTTCTGATCAGGACGATGCACGGATGACCTCGGAATAGATCCTGTCCGCGGGGCCAAGACCTGTCAGGCCCTGGACGGCGCTAGTTCCACACGGGCAGGTTGACGGCCGCCGTGCTCAGGTTCAGGTAGGGGGCGCTGACCCAGCCGACGGTGCCGCCGGGCAGGGTGACGCGCACCCACGAGGCGTCGGCATTGCGGTGCGTGACGGGCACGGTCATGCCCTGGGAGAGGGCCAGAACGACCGGGTAGTTGGTGCCCGGGCCGGTCCGCAGGTTCAGCCCGTAGGTAGCGACGACGCCGGTCGCGCCAGCAGCAGGCGGCGGGGGCGTCGGCGTGGTCGCGGCGACTACCGGCAGCGTGGAGATGACCGCGCTGGTGGTGATGTAGGAGGCGCCGACCCAGCCTTCCGTGCCGTTCGCCAGGCGCACCTTCAGCCAGCCGCCGAAGCTGTCGCGGCCCAGCAGGGTGACCTGCGTGCCGTTGCTGATCACGGTGATGCGCTCGTAGGACATGCCCGGCCCGGAGCGGACGTTCAGGAAGTAGACGCCGGAAACGGTGCCGGTCGCCGGGGCGGGCGGAGGCGTCGAGCTGCCGCCAGGGATGCACAGCCGCTGCCCGGCGTAGATCTGGTTGGCGTTGGCCAGGTTGTTGGCCTGGGCAATCGCCGGCCAGCTCACGTTGTACTGCCGGCCGATAGCGGCGAGCGTCTCCCCGGCCTTGACGACGTGGGTGGCGATGCAGGTGGGCGCCGGGGGCGGCGTTGTGCCGGCCGGCGGAATGCAGAGCACCTGCCCGCTGTAGATGCGGTTGGCGTTAGCCAGGTTGTTGGCCTGGGCAATGGCCGGCCAGCTCACGCCATACCGCCGGCCGATGCCGGCCAGCGTTTCGCCTGCCCGGACGACGTGCTGCGCCTGGCAGGTCTGAGCGGCCTCGACGGCCCCCGCCGGCTGCACCGCCAGCAACAGCCCCGAAAATAGGGCGACGATTAAGAGCAGCGGCAAAAACCGCCGGGTCCCCCCCAGGACCACTGAATAGAAACGTTTGCCAGCCATCTTTACTCCTTTCACGATGAAGAACGTCCGGCGCAGCCGAACGTTACGGTAAGGCCGCTATCTTCTAAGGATAAACGATAATCGATCTCTAGACGTTACGAAAGGCGTTCGAGTTCCATATCGGTGACCGACTTCTGGCCTATTTGCCTGATTAGATGGTAGTCAGGCGAGATATTGCAGCGCGCCGGGCGATGGGCGGAGAGCATTTCCGCCTTTAGACGCAGACGAGGGCGGCGTGTGGGCAGCCAGAGCGGTTCCGGCGTACAATGGGCGCTATCCAGCAAGATAGGAGCCAGGATGAACGACGAGATTGAAGTTCGGCAGCTTACAGAGCAACCCACCGTCAGCATCCGCGAGCAGGTGGCCCGCGACATGATTCGCCCGATGCTCGCCGAGCGCGTTACAGAAATTGAAGCGTTTATCGCCGGCCGCCGGGGGCAGAGCACGGGCGTCCCGTTCGCCCGCCTTCACAATTATGGCGAGGTGCGGCGCGACGACCTCGATCTGGAAGTGGGCGTGCCTACGACGGAAGCCATAGACTGCCCGGCCGATACCGCGTTTGACGCCAACAGGCTGCCGGGCGGGCCGGCGGCCGTCCTGCGCTACCGGGGCCCCTATGAGGAGATTGGCGCGGCGTACGAACGGCTCGGGGCCTGGATCCGCGACGGCGACTACGAGGCGCAGGGTGCGCCGTGGGAATCCTTCATTGGCGACCTGGAGAGCGACGACTGGGAAGTGGAGATCGTCTGGCCGCTGATGAAGACGCAGGGCGGCTAGCTGGACCGGAAGGCCGGCCGGCGCTAACCTTGCGCCATGCACGCACAGACAGAGACGCAACGCGAGGCGGCGCTGCGCCCGTGGAAACTCCTGCTCCTCGCGGGCGACCTGGTAGCCCTTTTCCTCTTTGTCCTGGTGGGGCAGATGGACCACGATCTGCTGCCCGGCGCTAACCCACTCTGGTTCACGCTGGCGCGCGGCTGGCCTTTCCTGCTCGTCTGGCTCGTCGTCGGCGGGCTGGCGGGCGCCTTCCGGCTGCCGGCCGGGGCGACTGGCTGGCCCCTGCTGCGCGATCTCGGCGGGCGGGCCCTGCACGGCTGGCTGATTGCCGCGCCGCTGGGCGTGGTGCTGCGGGCGCTGGTGTTGGGCCGCAGCGTGATTCCGACCCTCTTTTTTCTGACGACGCTGGGGTTTGGCGCGCTCTTTTTGCTGGCCTGGCGGCTGCTTTTCGGGCTGGCCTACCGCTTCGCCGGTGGATCAGAGCCCGCCCACTGATCACGCCAGATGGCGGACGCCATACGGGTGATCGCCTACTCGCCTACGGTCTATTGCGGCGACTGCACGGCTCGATCTATAATCAGGCGAGTTCAGATGAGTTCAGACGGAGGAAATTGCCTTGAAGAACGAGTACGTACCGGCATCTCCGGCCCTCTCCCTGTCTCTGCAGCGTGTCTACCAGCTACTCGCCTCCCTGCCCGCGCTCTGGCTGGTACTGCTGGGGCTCTTTACGCTCGCCGTGACCGTGCAGCAGGGGCATGTACCTTACTTTAGCAACCCCGATCCCAAGGATACCGGCCCCCTGATGGCCCTTTACTATCCGGTCATCGGCCTCTTGCCAGTCGTCCTGGCTTCGCTGCCCATCTCGCTCCTGCTGACGCTGCTCGCCTACTGGCGGCGCTTCCCGCTCGTGCCAAAACGTGGCTTCACCCTGCTCGCCCTGCTTGGCCTGGCGCTGTTCCTCCTGCTCGTTCCCGGCGACCCCTGGGGCCTGCTAGAGTGGCTGCTCGACTGAGCGCCGGCGCTGGCTGCCGATAAGGTCGCCGCCAATCTGGTAAATCCCTATAATAAGGCTATCCGGCCATCTGCAGCCGTGGCCGCTGGATGTGTAGAAAGGAGCGACCATGACGCAAAAACTCTGTCCGTCCTGTGCGGCACAAAATCCGCTGGAAAACCGCTACTGCGGGCGCTGTGGCAGCCGGCTGGACCAACCGCTGGTCGCGCCGCGCAGCGCCGAGCTGATCATCGGGCGCCGCTCCCTGCTGCCGGCCCCAACGCTGCGGCAGGTGGGCCGGGCGGCAGCGGCCAGCCTGCTGGCTGTCGCCGCCGAGGCCGGTCTGGCCTGGCTGCGCCGCCGGGCCGAGCAGGACGAGCCCACTGTGCCGGAGCGCGTGAAAGCGTCCTCGTCGCTGCCGGCCAGAGCGCTGCCGGCTCCCTCCGGCCGGGTCAGCGCCATCTTCGGGCGGCGTATTGTCCGCCGCTGGCAGCAGGGCCGCCAGGGGCAGGAGACGGTGGAAGAAGAAGTCTGGTGGTACGAGTCGTGAGCGGGCCGTCAGCCTGAGGAATGCGCAGGGCCGGGGAGCTCGCGCGCTCTCCCTTATTCCAGGCCGATGGCAAACATACTTTCCAGGTCGTGCCGCGAGAAGGCCCGGAAGGCGATCAGCGTCTCGGTGTCGGTGATGCCGTCGATGCGCAACATCTCCTCAGTGACCAGGGCTGCCAGGGCGTCGTTGTCGCGCACGCGCAGAATCGCCACCAAGTCGTAGCGCCCGCCCACTGAGTAGACCTCCGAAATCCCTTCCAGCTCGGCCAGCCGTTCGGCCACGTCGTTGACGGCGCCGCGCTCTACCTTCAGCAAGACGATGCCACTGACCATCTATCCCTCCTTAATCGTCGCTTAATTGGGTAGACCAGTCGGGTTTCCCAAAACCTGACAGGTCGCGGAAACCGGGCAGAGCCGCTTACAGAACTCCGTTCGCCAACCGGCAGCGCCCGGTGACCTCAGTTCCCGCTCCCGGCCGGGAATCCAGCTCCAGTTTACCGTCCAGCAGCTCGAAGCGCTCGCGCAGGCCCAGGAGGCCAACGCCGTGTGACACGCCGGACGCGAGCTGGCTACCCATGTTGAAGCCGACCCCGTCGTCGCGGACGGTCAGGCTCAACTCTCCCTGTTCATAGCGCAGAATGACATCCACGTGTTTGGCCTGGGCATGGCGGGCAATGTTCGCCAGCGTCTCCTGCAGGAAGCGGTAAAAGGTGATGCTCGGCCCGTCGGGCAGCCGGGGCAGCTCCGTACCCTCGTAGGCGATCTCCAGGCCGGTGCGCCGGGCGAAGTCGCTGCTCAGCGCGCGCAACGTATCGTTGAGGCCGGTCAGCTCCAGCGTCGGCGGGCGCAGGGCGTGGGAGATGGTGCGGATCTCGTCGTGAATCTGGTGTGTCAGCGTGGCCGCTTCCCGCAGATCCCCGGCAATCGCCTCTGCTTCCGGCCGGTTGCCGAGCATGTCCAGCTGGATGCCGAGAGCCGTCAGTAGCTGGCCAATCGAGTCGTGCAGCTCGCGCGACAGCCGCTGCCGCTCCTCCTCCTGGGCGTTGACGATCTGCCGGCTGAGCAGCCGCTGCCGCTCGTAGAGCTGCGCGTTCTTGACGGCGATAGCAGCGATCTGCGACAGGCCGACGAGCCGGGTGCGATCTTCTTCGTCGAAGCCGGCCTTGCCCCGCTTGTCGGCTACCTCAAAGAAGGCCAGCACGTGCTCCTGACTGTCGATGACCGGCGCGGCGAGAATGGAACGCAGACCGAAACGCTGGATCATATCGGGCGTGCCGACGGGGTCGTTGGGAGCGTCGGCCGTCATATACGTTTCCCGATGGGCCAGCACCCAGCCGGGAATACCCCTGCCTGGGGGCCAGCGCCGGGGCAGGGCGTACGACTTGCCGTTGTAGTAGTAGGTGTCCATGACAAACTCGCCGCCCACATTCAGCCCGGTACAGCCGCCCTGGGCGTCGGTCAGGCGGATGGCCTCGGCAACCAGGGTCTCCAGCACCTCGTCGAGGTCGAGGGTGGCGTTGAGCCGGTGGCTGAGCGCCAGGAGGGCCCGGTTTGTCTCCTCCGCTCGCTTCAGCTCGGTCACGTCCTGCCAGGTCCCGACCAGGCGGACCAGCTCGCCGCTTTCGTCTACTTGCGGATGGCTGTGCGAATGGATGTGGCGCACGGCGCCGTCGGGGCGAACGATTCGGTAAAAAAGCTGATAGGGCTTGCGCTCACCCATCGCTTTTTCGCGCAACGTTTGCAGGACTCGGTCACGGTCCTCAGGATGAAAAAAGCTGAGCCCCGCTTCAAAATCCGGCTCATAGCCATCGGGATCGACGCCGACGATCCGGTACATCTCCTCCGACCAGGTGATTTTCCCCAACCGGACGTTCCACTCCCAGCTACCTAACCGGGCGACCCGCTGGGCCTGGGCCAATTGGTCGGTGCGCTCCTGCAAGGCTTTTGCCCAACGCTCGCGCTCGACGACCCGGCCGAGCGTCGTGCCGATGTGGGCGATGATTTCCAGGAAGGCGGGCGCGGGCTCGGAGGGTACCGGCGAGAAGAACTCCAGCACGGCGGCTACGTCCTGGCCGATCAGCACAGGGAAGGCGAAGGCCGAGCGCAGGCCAATATCCGACCCCTGGCGACCGCGAATGAAATGCTCATCCTCAGCTACATTGACGATCCAGGCCGGTTTCTTGCTGCTATAGACGCGACCCGGCAGCCCCACTTCCGGCGCAAAGGGAATTGAGTCGGTGATGCGCCGGAACTCCTGGTAGGCGTCTGGAGGCGAGACGCGCCAGAGGGAGGAAGGCCGCAGCTTGCCAGGGTCGTCGTCGTCGGCGAGGAAGACGTGGCCCACGGGCCAGCCGGTTTGGCGGCAGATCGCGTCCAGGGCAAAGCGCAGGGCCTCTTCGACGGTGCCGGATTCGTTGGCTGCCACGGCGACTTCCTGCAAGAGCTGCACAAAGCTGCTCTCGCGCTGCAGGGCATCCTGCATCTCCTCCAGCCGGGCGATCTGTCTGGCAAGCTGTTCGGTTCGCCGGGCCACGCGCTGTTCAAGCTGCTGGTTGGTCTCTGTAAGCTGGCGATAGAGGAGGGCGTTGTCCACGACGAGGGCAACGAGGAGGGCCATCTCGGCAGCCACGGCGGCGTCCTGTTCGGTGAAGCGGCGCCCGTCTCCGGCGAGCGCCAGCGTCAACACGCCGATCGACCGCTCGCGGGCAATGAGCGGGGCGATAATCAGGGAGCGCAGGTCCAGGGCGCGCATGATCCGCAAATGCTCTTCGTCCCGCGCGCCGGCAACGAGCATTTCGTCGGTTATATCGGCATAGAGCTCGATCCGCCCGGTACGAAGCGCGTCGTAGAGAGGGCCCGGCGCCTCGACATCGGGCGGGTAGCGCTCGTTGAGCTCGTAGGCGAGCCTGACCAGCTCCGGATCGCGGTGGGCGACGGCGATGTGGCGCAGTGTGCCGTCCTCCTGCAGCAGGTCTACGGCGCACCAGTCGGCAATGCTGGCAGCGGCAAGATCGGCGGCCTCGCGCACGGTCGATTCGTAGTCCAATGAATGGCCGAGCAGCCAGCCGATCTGGGCCAGTAATTGCGAGTGGTCCAGCTTGCGAGTGGATGGCGGGTCGCGGCCTTCACGCGCGGAGGTGTACCCAGGTTCGTGCACCATATCGTTTCCCTTTCCTCACACCTCAATGCGGCCATTATAGCAAAGCGCTCATGGCGGTGGCTCCGACACGAAGGCAGTCTTAAGCATACGCCGATGCCGTTATGCCGTCAACTGTGCTACAATGGCGGAACAGGTGTGTGAAAGAGCTTCCCGGAGGAGAGTATGATTGAAGCGGATCGCGTCGTCCGGACGACCTGCCCCTACTGCGGCGTCGGCTGCCAGATGGCTCTGAGCATTAAGGACGGCTTCATCTATCGTGTGGACGCGCCGTTTGACGCGGCGCCCAACTATGGCATGTTGTGCGTCAAGGGGCGCTTTGGCACCGATTACGTGCGCCACCCGGGCCGGGTCAGGCAGCCGCTCATCCGCGCCAACCGCGAGGCCGGACGCAGCGCCGAACCGGTCTGGCGAGAGGTTTCGTGGGACGAGGCGCTGGACTTTGTCGCCGACGAACTGGTGCGCATCGCCCGCGAGCACGGCGGCGATGCCATTGCCAGCTACGCCAGCGCCAAGGCGACCAACGAGGACAACTACCTCTTCCAGAAGGTGATGCGCGCGCTGCTGCAGACCAACAACGTGGACCACTGCGCGCGCCTTTGCCACGCCGGCAGTGTGACGGGGCTGCAGCTGGCGATTGGCAGCTCGGCGATGAGCAACAGCATCGCCGAGATGGCGAACCTGGACACTTTCATCGTCACGGGCAGCAATACCACCGAGACCCACCCGGTCATTTCCAACTTCCTGAAGGACGCGGTGCGCGAGAAAGGGGCGAAGCTGATCGTCGTCGATCCCCGGCAGATCGGCATGACCGACTTTGCCACCCTCTGGCTGCGGCAGAAGCCCGGCACCGACGTAGCCGTCTTCCAGGCGATGGCCCACGTGATTGTCAAGGAGAAGCTGTACAACCCGGAGTTCATCAACGCCCGCACGGAAGGGTTCAGCGACTACGTGGAATCGCTGGAGCCGTATACGCCGGAATGGGCGGAAGAGGTCAGCGGCGTGCCGGCCGAATCGATCCGCGAGGCGGCGCGCCTCTACGCCCAGGCCAACCGGGCTGCCATCTACTGGGGCATGGGCATCAGCCAGAGCACGCACGGCACGGACAATACGCTGACGCTGACCAACCTGGCGCTGATGTGCGGGCACGTCGGGCAGCCGGGCACGGGGCTGAACCCGTTGCGCGGGCAGAACAACGTGCAGGGCTGCAGCGACAGCGGCGGGCTGCCGAACGTCTTCACCGCCTACCAGCCCGTCGCCGACCCCGAGGTGCGCCGGCGGTTCGAGCAGGCGTGGGGCGTGCCGCTCAACCCCGTCCCCGGCCTGACCGCCACGGAGATGGTCGACGGCGCGGTGACGGGTGCCGTGCGCGCTATGCTGATCATGGGCGAGAACCCGATGATGAGCGAGCCGAACCTGAACCACACGCGCCATGCTCTGGAGCAGCTTGAATTGCTCGTCTGTCAGGACATCTTCATCAACGAGACAGGCGTGATGGCCGACGTCATCCTGCCCGCGACGAGCTTCGCCGAGAAGGACGGCACCTTTACCAATAGCGACCGGCGCGTGCAGCGCTGCCGCAAGGCGGTCGAGCCGGTGGGCAACAGCCGCGCCGACTGGGATATTCTCGCCGACCTCGGCCGGCGCATCGCCGCGCGGCTGGGCCAGAGCGAGGCGGGCTTCACCTACAGCCATCCCTCAGAGATCTGGGAGGAGATGCGCCAGGTGACGCCGGAGTTTTACGGCATCACCTACGAGCGGCTGGAGCGCGAAGGGGGCGTCCACTGGCCCTGCCCCAGTCTGGACCATCCCGGCACGCCTTTCCTCTTCGCCGAGAGCTTCCCGCGCGGGCGGGGCAAGTTCTGGAGCGTCGAGTTTGGCAGCCGCTCCGAGCAGCCGGACGAGGAGTATCCGTTCATCCTCAGCACCGGCCGGGTGCTTTACCACTGGCACGGGGCGACGTTGAGCGGGCGCAGCACGCTGGAGCGCATCTTCCCCGAGGCGGTGTGCGAGATACACCCGGCCGACGCCGAGACGCTGGGGCTGGAGACGGGCGACTGGGTGGAGGTCAGCAGCCGGCGCGGGGCCATCCGGCTGCGCGTGCTGGTGACGGGCCGCTCGCCGCAGGGCACGATTTTCATACCCTTCCACTTTGCCGAGGCGGCGGCGAATATGCTGACCCTGGACCGGGTTGACGAGCGGGCGAAGATCCCGGACTACAAGATCACGGCGGTGAAGGTGGAGAAGACGTCACCACCGGAAGGCTGGGACGCCGGCTACCAAAAGCCGCTAACCGACCGCGGGGCGATCAAGGAGCCGGTGCAGGTGCATTAGGCGCGAGAGGCGGCGAACGCCCTAGAACAGCTCTTCGGCAAGCGCGACGATGATGCCCGCAGGGCCTCGCATGTAGCAGAGCCGGTACAGGTCCTCGTACTGGGCCACCTCGCCGATGAGCTCGGCGCCGTGGGCGCGCAGGCGAGCGACCGTGTCGTCGATATCTTCGACAGTGAACATGACGCTGCGGAGGCCCAGCGCGTTGGGCGGGGCGATGGCCGGCTCGATCTCGACCAGCTCGGGATGGTGAAACTTCGTCAGCTCAAGCCGTCCGTGCCCATCGGGAGTCTGCATCATCGCGATGTTGAGCCGGATGCCTTCGATTCCGTTGACGCGATCCACCGCCGGGCCTTCGACCGGCGCCTCGCCTTCGAGCGTCATGCCGAGCGCGGTGAAAAAAGCGATGGCCGCCTCAAGGTCTTCGACGACGACGCTGACGTGATCTAATCTTTTGATGGTCATGTGCCCAGTATAGCAGAATCCGCGTGCAGCGCTTTGCGCCGGCCGGCCGTGGCCATACCGTCACGCGCTCTGCCCGGCGGCGGTGCGCGGCGCCTGGACCACGGCCGTGCCGGCGAGCCAGTCGTAGGGTGTGCGGTGCTGCTTGCCGAGCCACAGGGTGAGCAGGTAGACGACGACCAGAAGCTGGGCGAGGATAGAGAGCGCCCAGATGGAAGCCGACTCGTTGCCGGCCAAAATCTGGAAGACGGCGGTATGGGCCATCTGCCAGGGCAGGAACTTGAGGGCCGAGCGCAGCAGGGCGCGGGGGAAGCTCAGCCGGTCGCCTTCAACGGCGCTGACCACCTGCACGCCGGCCCGCCGCTTGCCGAAGGTCGCCTGGCGGGCCGAGCTTTCCTGCAGCGCGAAGTAGAGGATCACGGGCAGGATCAGGGTCAGGAAGGCGACGAGGTCGCGGGCGAGGGGCGAGTCCAGTCCCTCTTCGAGATCGGTGGTCTGGCTCAGCAGCGTAGCCACGCCAAAAAGCAGCACGGCATAGACGGCGATGATCAGGAAATCGAGCGCTGTGGCAATGACGCGCAGTCTGAGTCCAGCAGGGCGACGTTCACTCATCAAAGTGGGCCTCATAGCGACATGTTATTCGCTGGCGTTGGCGAGCGGGATGATGCCGGGCTTATTCTAGGCCAGCGCGCGCGATCCGTCATCCCCTGTCAGGTCTCATGCAAAGCGCCGCCGTCTACTAGCGGGGGAGTGGGCCTTTGAATGCCCCCGGGAATTGCTTGATGACGCCGGTGCTCATGAAGTCGGCCATCTCCAGCGCCATCGCGTGAATCAGGTCGTAGGCCTCGACCTCGGCGGCGTAATCGCCGGTCAGGTTGGCCACGGCCTCGGCGAGGGTCGCGTCCAGGTGCTCAATCCACATGTGGTGGGTCTCTTCCAGAGGCCAGAACCTCGGGTTCATCTGGTTCATCTGCACGGCGTTCTGCTCGCCGTTTTCATACCAGCGCACCCGCGCGTCCTCAAAAGCAGCGGTATCGCCGTCGCGGGCGGCGATGAGCATCTCGGTGGCGATCACCAGATGATCCGTAATCAGGTCGGCCAGCACCGCGGCGTCTTCGCCATAATAAGGTGCGAGCGCTGCCTCCATGTCGTCAGCGTTCTGCAGCAGCCGGCCGACGTAGGCGTCGGTGCCGGGCAGCTCGTCGAGAATGCCCATGATCGCCACCCGGGTCCAGGTGATATGGTCTTCCCAGAGCTTGCGCCACTGGTCGCGATAGGCGAGAGCGGCTGACTTGGCCTTGTTCGGCGCCTGGGCTTCGGCCGGGCTGACCAGGCTGATCGCCAGACCGCCAATGAGCAAAACGGCGAGAAGGAATAGCCCAATCGCCCCGACCTTCTTCCTGTTTCTGCGTATCATCTGAGAACCTCCTGTGTTGGCTGTTTATACAAGAAATTTCTTGTATAAACATGCTTACGCAGGTTGGGCGGCTTTGGATTTATATTCGCCGGCAACGGGCTGATTTTGACAGCGAGGGCTTCCCTCTTTAAGATACAATGGGTTGCCGGGCCATCCCTGTAACCAATACGCTATCGGCGGCAGCTAATCGAAGGTGCCCATCATGAAGATCGTCGCGATCGTGCTCCTCGTCGTCGTCATCCTCGCCGGCCTCTTCTGGCTCGGCCTGCGCATTCCCCCCGCGCCGTTTGACCCCTATCCGGCCGGCCCGGTCGAGCTGGAGACCGTTCCGCTGCCGGAGAACCTGCCGGCTCCCGTCGAGCGCTATTACCGGCAGCTTTACGGCGAGGAGATCCCGGTCATCACTTCGGCCGTCGTCAGCGGGCGCGGGCGCATGCGGCCGGCCGGCCCGTTCTATCTGCCCGTCCGCTTCCGCTTCACGCACGAAGCCGGGCAGGGCTACCGCCATTACATCGAGGCTACCTTCTTTGGCATTCCGGTGCTCAAGATCAACGAGCGCTACCTGGACGGCAAAGGGTTGATGGAGATCCCCATTATCGGCAGCTCGGAAGGGCCGAAGATTAACCAGGGCGGCAACCTGGGCCTCTGGTCGGAGAATATCTACATGCCGTCGGTCTGGCTTACCGACCCCCGCGTGCGTTGGGAAGCGGTGGACGACGAGACGGCGCTGCTCGTCGTGCCCTTCGGCGCGGAGGAGGAGCGCTTCGTCGTGGTCTTTGACCCGGAGAGCGGCCGTATCCGCACGATGGAAACGATGCGCTACCGGGGCGAAGAGGCGGCCGAGAAGAGCGTGTGGATCCCCACGATCATCCCCGGAGAGACGATAACGGCCGGCGGCGCGGAGCTGGACGCCGAAGCCGCGCTGCTCTGGCTGGAGCAGGGCAGCCCGTGGGCCTACCTGAAGGTCGAGGAGATCGTCTACAACGCCGACGTGGCCGAGTACATCCGGGCGAGAGGGGAGTAGGACAACGTTTGCCGCCCACGGATGAACCGTCCCGATGTGAACTGGCGGCAAGGGGTGCAGATGATCGGGCACGCAGCCAGGGGACGGCGAAAACGGGGAAGCGGGATCTATTGACAAGCCGCAGGGCGGCCCTTATAGTGTCATTGCCCTAACATTGCCGACACAATTGAGCGGTATCGGCCTGCCCCGTTTTTGCGGGCTGGCCCGAGCGTCTGGTTGCAACGTGCAGTCGTTACCCCGGCACTGCAGCCGGCGTAGGGACCCAGGGGAGGGTGCGGTCTGGCGCCGAAACCGGTAGCCGGTCCAGATTCTAAATTGCGTGCTGTCACGCAGGAGGAAATCGCGATGACCCCCCAGGTCCGTTCTTTTGCCCGCAGAGCGCTGTGGCTGTTGCCCGTGTGGGCACTGTTCCTGTTTCTGGCCACTCTGACCCGGCAGCCCGACCCGCAGACGGCCTTTGCAGAGTTTGCAGAGTACGTCACGACAACCGTCTTCCTCGTGTCCCACCTGGCGGCCAGCATCGGCGGCGCGGCCCTCGGCTCGATCGGCGTTGCCACCCTGGCGCTCTATCTGCACGAGACGAAAGGCGGCAGGCGCACTGTCGCCGGTATGGCGGCCACGCTGGCAGGCAATATCTTCCTGACGTCGGTCTTCGGCGCGGCGGCCTACGCCCAACCGGCTATGGGACGCCTGTTCAAGGCCGGCGAGCAAAATGCCCAGGTGTTCTACAACGAGGTCTACGGGGCGCCGCTCTTTGGCGTGGCTATCCTGGGCCTGCTGCTGTTCATGGTCGGTGGAGCGCTCGCCGGGATGGGCATTGCGGCCAGCGGTCGCTTTCCGCGATGGACGGGATGGGCATACGCAGTGTCGGCGGTGGGCTTCGCGCTGAGCTTCATTCTCCTGCCCATCGGTATGAGCGTCTTCTCGGCCGTACTGGCGGCAGCGACGGCGACTATCGCCTGGAGTGCGGCCCGCGAGAGCCGTGCAGAAATAGCCGGCCCCGCACTTTCGCCGGGAAATTAGCGTGACCGCAGCCGCGTGAGCCAGAACCGCCGGCCGTCTCGACGCGCTACCGAATCAAAGAGGGCAGGTAGTGACGGTACGGGCCGGGCAGCGGAGGCGGGTCTACCAGCGCCAGCGCGGCTGCGGCATTGACGATGCCGGCGCCGCAGATCGCCGTGGTACAGGCGTCGTCGGTACCACCGGGCGGGAAAGGGCGCGCCGTGGCCTGCAGGATGGCGAGAACGCCGGCGTAGTTCAGCGTCGGGTCGAGCGACAGCATCAGCGAGACTACCCCGGAGACGTGCGGCGCGGCCATGCTCGTGCCCTGGTAGAAGGCGTAATCGTCGCCCTCCGGACCATACAGGCCCGAGTTCAGCGTAGACAGCACGCCGCCCTGACCCACACCAAACTGGCCGCCGGGCGCGCTGATTTCGACTGTCGATCCGTAGTTGCTGTAATTTGCCTTGTGGCCGTTGCTGGCCGTGGCTGCGACGGTAATGACGCCGGCGCAGTTGGCCGGGCTGTAAGCCTCGGCGTTCTGGTTTGAATTGCCGGCGCTGACGACGACGACCGCGCCCTGCGCATTCACGTCGTTGATGGCGCTCTGCAAGTTGCTGCCACACGGGGATAGCCCGCCGAGGCTCAGGTTGAGGACGCGGGCCGG
>ENA-UOUL01003566-UOUL01003566.1-bioreactor-metagenome-genome-assembly--contig:-NODE-3566-length-15646-cov-5.600167_pt1 | contig 15646 bp, 18 predicted proteins | sample MGYA00249838_ERZ747220 | MGnify/ENA primary metagenome ERZ747220 (study PRJEB28778, sample SAMN05720191) | bioreactor metagenome | isolation source: Anaerobic biogas reactor | place: USA:Washington...
CGCCAAAAAGAAGAAGAGTTTAGGAGGTAGTGGTAAGTGGGAAGATATACTGAAGCAGTTTGTCGCCAGTGCCGCCGTGAAGGACAAAAACTATTCCTCAAAGGAGACAGATGTTATTCAGATAAATGCTCTGTCCAGAGGAAACCCTATGTGCCAGGTGCACATGGACAGGGCCGCCGGGGGAAACCAACTGAATACGGACTGCAATTAAGAGAAAAACAGCAGGCCAAAAGATTATATGGTTTGCTGGAAACCCAATTTCATAATTATTTTAAGAAAGCCGACCGCCAGCCGGGCATTACCGGGGAAAACCTGCTGATCCTGCTGGAAAGACGCTTTGACAATATCGTTTATCGCCTGGGATTTGCCTCCTCCCGTAAGGAAGCCCGGCAATTGGTCAACCATGGCCATTTTACCGTCAATGGCAAAAAAGCCAATATCCCCTCAATGCTTTTAAAAGTGGGGGATGTTGTCCAGGTAAAGGAAAGCAGCCGCAGTTCACATAAATTTGAAGCTCTGCAGGATGCCGCTTCCTATAAGACACCGCCGGAATGGCTCAGTGTCGATGTGGATAATATGTCCGGATCAGTTCTGGCTTATCCCTTAAGAGAACAAATTGATTCTACCATCAATGAACAATTGATCGTTGAACTTTACTCTAGATAAAAAAACCTCTAGAAAAAAAGGGGGAATTAAGTTAATGCTAGAGATGGAAAAACCGCGCATCGAATGTGTGGACAAAAACAATGAGAACAATTATGCCAGGTTTGTTATCGAGCCCCTGGAAAGAGGCTATGGCAACACCCTGGGGAATTCCCTGCGCAGAGTCCTGTTATCCTCTCTGCCAGGTGCTGCAGTAACTTCGGTTAAAATCGAAGGGATCCTGCATGAGTTCTCCACCATTCCCAATGTGGTCGAAGATACCACAGAAATAATTTTGAATTTAAAACAAATGATCATCAAGTATGATGGGCTGGAAAGGAAGACCATCCGTCTGGAGCAAAGCGGCAAAAAAGATGTTACAGCAGCAGATATCGAACGGGACGCCGAAATTGAGATATTAAATCCCGAACTGCATATTGCCACACTGGATAAAGGGGCCAAATTGGAGATGGAAATGACGGTGGAAAAAGGCCGGGGTTACGTCAGCGCTGATCAGCAGCCGCAGAAAAATGACGAAATCGTTGGATTGATACCGGTAGATTCCATTTATACTCCCGTCAAGCGGGTCAATTATACCATTGATACCGCCCGGGTAGGCAAACGCACCGACTATGACAGCCTGACCCTGGAAATATGGACCAATGGCAGTATCACTCCGGAAGAAGCGGTCAGCCTGTCAGCTAAAATACTTACTGATTATTTGCGGTTGTTTACGGAAATCGATGATACTTATGCCCAGGTGGAAATACTGGTGGAAAAAGAAGAAGACAAGAAGGACAAAGTGCTGGAGATGTCGATTGAAGAACTGGAACTCTCAGTTCGGGCTTCCAATGGGCTGAAACGGGCCAATATCAATACAGTAGGTGATCTGATCGAAAAGACCAGGGAAGAAATGAGCAAGATCAGAAACCTGGGACAAAAATCCCTGGAAGAAATCGAAAGAAAGCTTAAGGAACTGGAGTTAACCTTTAAAAAGCCAGAAGAATAGAAGGGAGTGTAATCCTTTGAGTTACCGCAGACTAGGGCTCAGGAGCGATCACAGAAGGGCAGTGCTCAGAAATTCTGTGACCTCCTTACTGGAAAACGAAAAAATAACCACCACCGAAACCCGAGCCAGGGAAATAAAGAAAATATCAGAGAAAATGATTACATTGGCCAAAAGGGGTGATCTGCACGCCAGAAGGCAGGTTGATTCATATATCATGACAGATGCCATTGTGCATAAATTATTTACTTCCCTGGCGGAGCGTTACCGTGACCGGCCCGGCGGCTATACCAGGATCATAAAGACCGGTTACCGCAAAGGCGACGGTGCCCCCATGGTCATACTGGAATTGGTTGACTAGGGAAAGGTAAAGCATCATAACCCATTGAAGGGACAGCTGATGGAGGAGTTGACAAGACATCCTCCTCATCTTTTTATACACCCGGGCAGCTGGCCATTGGCCTGGCCCCGGGCTGAAACCGCCGGGGAGAGACCAATGAGCAGGATCAAGATGGTAATTGAATATGACGGCAGCCTATATCATGGTTTTCAGATCCAGGCCAATGCCCATACCATCCAGGCAGAGCTGGAGGAGGCCCTGCTGCGCCTGACCGGAGAACGGGTCAGTATAACTGCTGCCGGCCGGACCGACACCGGTGTCCACGCAGTAGGGCAGGTCATTGCCATTAATAGTGAACTGGGGATACCACCGGAAAAATGGGGTGCAGCTTTAAACAGCTGTCTGCCCCCCGATATACGGGTATTATCCAGCGAAGAAGTATCCGCTGATTTTCATCCCCGCTTTGATGCCGTAAGGAAAAAATATGCCTATTTACTCTACCGCCAGCGGCAAAGGGAGGTTTTTCTGCGCAATTATGCCTGGTGTAATGATGAAAAACTGGACATTGAAGCAATGAAAGCTGCCTGCAACTATTTTGTCGGGACCCACAATTTTAAATCCTTTTGTGCCGCCGGTTCGGCAGTAAAAAATTATGAGCGCCGGGTGGAAAGCTGTGTATTGCATCATCAGGGACCCTATTTAAATCTGGAGATAATAGCCGCAGGTTTTTTATACAATATGATCCGGATCATAATGGGCACACTGGTTGAAGTCGGCCGGGGCCGTTATCCCGCCGCCCAGGTGGAAAAGATCATAGCCGCCCAAGACCGTAAAGCAGCAGGGGTCACCGCGCCCCCCCAGGGCCTTTATCTGTTACAGGTAGATTACTCTGGTGAATAAGTCAGTCGCGGGATGCTTCTTCTTCCCTGGCGAAATTAAGGACAGCAAAAATATTTTTACGGGAAATAGATGCCTGGATGCATAAAAATCAGCGGGAAAATGCTTTATTCTTGACAAGCAGCCCGGTTTTATCTAATATATAAAGGTACTCTCTGTAATTGTGCCTGTCTCCTGCCCCGTTGACAGATATGAATGCAGATAGGACGCCACAAATCCCATCCAATATGGGATACAGGAGGGAAAGACTTGAAAACTTATATGGCAAAACCGCTGGAAATCGAGCGGAAATGGTATGTAATAGATGCCGACGGTCAGACACTGGGTCGCCTGGCTACTGAAGCTGCCACAATTTTAAGAGGCAAACATAAACCCATCTTTACTCCTAATGTTGATACCGGTGATTTTGTAATCATTATCAACGCGGAAAAAGCCGTATTGACCGGCAATAAACTCGACCAGAAAAAAATGCGTCATCATACAGGATATCCCGGTGGTTTAAAGGAAATGACTTATCGGGAAGTCATGCAGAAAAAGCCTGAAAAAGCGATAGAAGCAGCTATAAAAGGAATGCTTCCCCATAATCGTTTGGGTGCGCAAATGTATCGTAAACTTAAAGTTTACCGGGGAAATGAACATCCGCATCAGGCCCAGAAGCCAGAAATATTTGAACTTAAAGGCTAAGGAGGAACGATATGGCGAAGATTCAATATTGGGGAACCGGCAGGAGAAAAAGTGCTGTAGCCCGTGTCAGATTAGTACCCGGGGAAGGCAATATCATTATAAATAAACGCACCTTTGAAAATTTCTTTCCCAACCGTACCAGCAGACTCATTGTACTGCAGCCTCTGGAACTCACCGAAATGGCATCCAGATTCGATGTGTTCTGCAATGTCCATGGCGGTGGTGTCACTGGCCAGGCCGGTGCCATACAGCTGGGAATAGCCCGGGCCTTGACCAAAATCGACCCGGAATCCAGACCAGTACTGAGGAGAGCAGGTTTCCTGACCCGCGACCAGCGTATGACGGAAAGAAAGAAATACGGTTTGCACAAGGCCAGAAAGGCCCCGCAATACTCCAAGAGATAATACGAACCCGGAGGATTGCAGCCAAAATTTATCCCATGATAGTTACAAGCCCCGTTTTATTGACGTACCATGGTGCGGCAAATGGCGGGGCTTCCTTGCGTATCACTGCTTCTATTTTGCCCTTCTGATACCCGGACACAGGCTCCCAGGGCCCTGGCTCCCCCGGACACAGGCACCCCCGGACACAGGCGGCCCCCAGAATGCAGAGGCCCCCAGAGTGCAGAGGCCCCCGGAGCACAGGCCCTCCCGCTGCACAGAGGTCCCCCAGAGCTCAGTTCCTCCCTCTTTTACAAGGGGACTTGCAGCCAGCTTAATAAAATGTGCAGTAACAGCATATAAAAGAATAATAATACTTGCACAGGAGGTGAAGGGCTTGCCCCAGCGGGTTTTCTTTCTCTCCCCTCGAAAAATAGCAGCATTACTTTTCTGCATATTATTCATTGCTGCCACAGGATCCGAGTTTAACCGGGAACAACCGGTTTTTTCCTATGGTGTGGCCGGGCGGATCATTGTTATCGACGCCGGACACGGCGGCCTGGATCAGGGTGCTACCCGGGGCAGCTATGCAGAACATGACATAGCATTGCAGATCGCTAAAAAACTGGAATACTATTTGAGCCGGGGCGGTGCCGCTGTTATCATGGTGCGGGACAATGAAAGCGATCTGGCCGGTGATGAATTTACCGGTACCATCAGGGAACACAAGAAAACCGATATGAAACAGCGAGTGACAATAGCCAATCAGGCAAAAGCCCATTTATATATCAGCATCCATCTGAATGCAGTACCGGGGTCCGCCTGGTCGGGTGCCCAGGTTTTTTACAAACCCGGGGATGAGGAGAGTAAGATGACGGCCCGCACCATCCAGGAGGAATTGACCAGGGTTTTAGGGAATACTAACCGTAAGGCAGCCGCCGGGGATTATTATGTATTAAAAAATGTTGACATGCCGGCGGTCCTGGTTGAAACCGGGTTTTTATCCAACCCCCGGGAGGCTGAGCTGCTGGCCGATGAAGAATATCAGCGCCGGCTGGCCCACGCAATTTTTTCCGGCGCAGCGGCAGCAGCAGTACGGTCCGGTGAGAGCCCGGCAGCTGATCAATAAAGAGGTTATTTAAAACCGGGGAATGATGCCAAAATGATTATTAGAATATAAAGGGGGTCATTAAAATGATCACTTATCTGGCTTACACACCCCACCCGCCTATTATAATACCGGAGGTAGGCGGGAAGCGGGGACAGGAAGCAGCGAGCACCTTTGCCGGCATGGAGGAAATGGCCCGGCAGGCAGCAGCTTCCCAACCGGAAACACTGGTATTTCTGACTCCCCATGGCAATTTGTTCCGGGATGCCATTTCCTGTCTGGGGGGCAGGCAGCTTTATGGGGATATGGCCAGTTTTAATGCCGGGAGTGTCAGGACGAGCTGTCCCAATGATCTGGAACTGGCGGCAGCCATTGGCTATCAATGTGCGGAAAATGATATTAATTTTCTTATGATCGATGAGGATAATGCCCGGCGTTATCGCCTCAAGACCGACCTGGATCACGGGATATTAGTACCGCATTATTTTCTTACCCGAGCCGGATTGGGGTCACTGCCCCTGGTGGCTGTAAGTGTGGGGCTATTGCCCCGGGCTCAGCTCTATCAGCTGGGAATGTTCATTGCTCAGAGTGCCCGACAGCTGGGACGCCGGGTCGCGGTCATCGCTTCCGGGGATATGTCCCATCGCTTGAAGGATGAGGGGCCCTATGATTTCCACCCCGACGGACCCCTTTACGACCAGGAAGTGGAAGGTCTGCTGGCCGCCGGGAATACTCAGGGTTTATTGAATCTGCCGGAGGCCTTAAGGGAGAATGCCGGGGAATGCGGTTATGGCTCCCTGGTGGTCATGCTGGGCTGTCTGGATGGTTATCGGTATCAAAGCCGGATATTCAGCCATGAAGGGCCCTTTGGTGTAGGTTATATGGTGGCCGGTCTGACCCCGGGGGAAGCAGGCTTGAGTTTTTGGGAGCAATGGCAGGGAAGTGCCCGGCTGCAGCAGGACCAGGACCACAGCCTCCCGGTGAAATGGGCCCGTCAGGTTTTAAAATCCTATCTGCTGACCGGAAAAATTCCGCCCCTGCCGGAAGAATTTGCGGAACTTAAAAGACAGAGGGCCGGAGCCTTCGTATCCTTGAAAAAACAGGGCAATCTGCGGGGCTGTATAGGGACCATTTCACCCTATCGGGAGGATCTGGCGGCTGAGATCGCCTATAATGCCATAAGTGCAGGAATAAAGGACCCTCGTTTCCAGCCGGTGACGATGAAGGAGTATGATGACCTGGATTTCTCCGTTGACATACTGGGTGAGGCGGAACCCTGCAGTCAGGAGGACCTGGACCCCTTAAACTATGGAGTCATTGTCAGCCGGGGCTCCCGGCGCGGTTTGCTGTTGCCGGATCTGGAAGGTGTTGATACCGTGGAGGAACAATTAAGTATTGCCCTGCAGAAGGCGGGGATAGATCCCGGGGATAATTACGAAATAGAAAGATTCAAGGTGATCCGCTATAAATAATTTATAACCCGGGATATAATGCCGGAAGATAAAATGTTTTATCACTGCCGGCATTGCCCCGGGAAGATCCTGGCGCAGAAAGGGGGCAGTGCCATGTCATTAATAGAAGCACTTTATTATGAAACCCGGGAAGACCAGCAGGTCAGATGTCGTTTATGTCCCCACCATTGCTTGATAGATGTCGGCGCCAGCGGGATATGCCAGGTGAGAAGCAATCGGGGCGGCCAATTATATACGGAAAACTATGGGGCCATTGCAGCCCTGGCCCTTGATCCGGTGGAAAAGAAACCCTTATATCATTTCTATCCTGGCAGACAGATACTGTCGGCGGGGACCTGGGGATGTAATTTCGCCTGTCCCTTCTGCCAGAATTATCATCTGGCCCATGAAAAGGCGGCAACCAGAGAAATCATGCCGGAACAATTGGTCAGGCTGGCAGTGGAGGCCGGCCAGCAGGATTCCATAGGCATCGCCTTTACCTATAATGAACCAACCATCTGGTTTGAATATGTCCTGGAAACAGCCCGTCTGCTGCAGGAGGAGGGGTTAAAAGCGGTCCTGGTGACAAATGGTTTTATCGACCCGGAACCACTGAATGAAATTTTACCCTTTATAGACGCGGCTAATATAGACCTGAAAGCATTCCGGGAGGATTTTTACCGGCGCATCTGCAAAGGACGCCTGCAGGAAGTCAAAGACAGTATTGTGGCCATGGCAGGAAAGATCCATGTTGAACTCACCCATCTCCTGATCCCGGGAGAAAATGATGATCCGGCGGAAACAGAGGCAATGGCAGCCTGGATCGCCGGGATAGATCCTTTGATCCCCCTGCATTTATCCCGCTATCATCCCGCTTATAAAATGGAAAAACCGGCAACGGAATTTTCAGCCATGGCAAAAGCCCGGGATATCCTGCACCAGTATTTAAAATTCGTTTATCTGGGCAACCTGCCCGGAATCAGCAATGATACTCCCTGTATAGAATGCGGCCAGCCCCTGATCCATAGAAGTTCTTACCGGACGGAAACAGGCGGGATCAAGGCGGGGCGCTGTGAATACTGTGGAGCGCATAATGATCATATCAAAGGCATTTAAAAGCTTCCGCAGGAAATAAGAGCCTTAAGGCTGCTCCCTTTCGACCCAGTCCAGGGCCGCATTAAGTAATAATCTTCCCAGGCGGTTCTGCTTGAATTTGCTGCTGCCGGTAGTCAGCCCCGCCATAAAAGCCAGGATCAACGAAGCATAAAGGCCCTCCGGCATATCCTCCGCTGGGGAAGCCGTCCGGGGTTCGGCTGCCTGGCGCAGAGCTTCTTTCGCTTCTTTTACGCGTTTTTGACCAGCCGTCGGGCGCGCCACAGGCAGACACCTCCTATAAGCAAAGCTGCCAGGGAACTGGCTAGAGCCGCCAATCCCGGCGACAGCCAGATCTGCAAAATAAAATATACTGCCCCCAGGAGAAAACCCAATGCTATTATAAGCATCAACCCGCCTACCAGCAGCAATACAACTGCCCCGGCCAGACGGAACACGTTCTCCTGCAATAAAGCTGCCTCAGCTTCCAATAACTCCATAAGGCTGATAATAATGCCGGCGATTCTGTCTGTTACCATTATTTACGCTCCATCAAACTGGAGGCCAGCCAGCCCAGTCCGAAAGCTATCAGAATGCTGACCAGAGGGTTCTCTTCCACTTTCTTTTCCCCGGCTTCAATTATATCTTTGGAATAATCCCCCACTTTGCCAGCCGGTTTTTTGACCTTATTAACAGTAGAACGCAGCACTTCTTCCAGTTGTTCCATCAATTGCCCGCTTATATCTGCTTTATCCCGGGATTCCTTTTGTTCATAACCGGCCAATTGGTCCTTTAATTCCTGTATCTCCCGTTGGAGTTCCTGTAATTCCCGGGTGAACTCCTCGCTCATATATATACCTCCCCGGCGATTTATCTGTTATCATTCTAGCAGAGAAGAGGTGTATATGGTCAATTATTCCTTATAAAAAGGGATTTATAGATATAAATAGGGAAAGAGGCCGAAGCATATTTACATGCTCAGGGCGCCAGTCGCCGTCGGACATAAAATGACCCCGTAAAAAATGAACAGATGACTGATTTTTAAAGATGGTAAAAAATAGAGGAGAATACCTGACGGTATTCTCCTTTTATATGAAAGCTCACGGATACTAAATCCGCTCGCTGTTCAACTTGTTCAGGCTGACCAGCAGCTTCTCCTGTATATTACCCATAATCCACTATATGAATGCATATGATCATCTGTGTCATTTAAATTTATTTTACCCATTGTTTCGATAATTAAACGAAAAACTGGCTAAAGTGGGCGAAACAGGAGTAGAATTGATATAGCCAGGGCGGTTTATCACCGCAAAGTGGGGGAAAAAACCAAATCGAAATTGAAACAGGGGGAAAGAAAATGAATATTAAAAAAATCCTGCTGGGTTTTACCAATAGTTATCTGTTGGAAGGGGACCGAGGATATATAATGGTGGACGCCGGTGTTGTTAAACAGGGGAGAAATTTTTTACGCGGACTTAAACATCATCAGGTCGATCCCGGGCAGATAAAGCTTATCATCATAACCCATGCCCATTTCGATCATGTGGGGAGTCTGGCCGCCATCAAAGCCCTGTGCGGTGATTGTCCGGTACTGATACATCCCTTTGAAAGTCCGCGGATATCTAAACCCGTTGTGGCCATTCCGCCGGGCATCAATCTGGAGGGGAAAATCATCAGCAGTTTGGGCCGGGTCGGCCGGCCGCTGTTAAAATTCCCTCCGGTCAAGCCGGAAATATTATTTGATAAAGAATTTGATCTCGCTGCATATGGAATTGACGGCCAGATCCTCCATACACCCGGACATACTGCCGGGTCTTTAAGTATATTGCTGGCTGATGGTCAGGCCATAGTGGGCGATCTGGCGGTAAACTTTGGCAGTACACGACCCTTTCCTCCCTTTGCCGAGGACCCGGAACAGATTTATACCAGCTGGCAGCAAATATGTGCCGCCGGCGCTGCGGTAATATACCCGGCCCATGGGAGCCCTTTCCCGGCTGAGGTGCTGCTGGAAAACCTGGCCGGCAGGAATAAGGGAGAATAAACTCAAAAAGTAGTTGCAAGATTATGCATTGGTATGTATAATTATTTACATTGATAATAAAAACGGGAGGTTTTTGCTTTGTACCGGATAGGAATCGTCGGTGATGGATTTACGGCGGCTGATTTATTGCGAATACTGGCTGGACATGATGGGGTCAGGGTCACCAGGATCCTGTCAACGGAAAACATTGGCCGCAGGATCAGCGATGTTTATCCGCATCTGACGGGATTCAGTGATATTGTCTGCCAGGCCAGTGACATGAATAATCTGGCCGGTGCCTGTGACGCAGCCTTCCTGGCCCTGCCCCACGGCCTGTCAGTTCCCATTGCTGCCCGCTTGCTGGAGATGGGCATTAAATGCATAGACCTGGGGGCTGATTTTCGCCTGGAAGATGTGGCAGTCTATGAGAAATATTACGGTCTGGACCATGGTGATCCGGATTTGCTCAAGACGGCGGTGTATGGGATCCCGGAATTGTACCGGGAACAGATCAAAAAGACATCACTCACCGCTAATCCCGGCTGCTTTCCCACCGGGGCCATTTTGCCCCTGGCACCGCTGCTGGCGGCAGGTGCAGTAGCAGCAGATGACATCATCATCGATGCTAAAACCGGAGTATCAGGTGCCGGCAAGACCCCGGCCCCGGCCAGCCATTTTTGCTCCGTTAATGAAAATATCAATGCCTATGGCGTAGGCACCCATCGGCACGCCCCGGAGATCGCCCAGGAATTGAGCCGGGCGGCCGGGAAGAGGGTGGATATCACTTTTACCCCCCATCTGGTGCCGATGAACCGGGGGATCTTAAGCACCATATATACCCGGCTGGCACCGGGGATGCAGGCTGCCGGCCTGCGCAGGATTTTAGAGGAAAAATACGGTGGGGAAACTTTTGTCAGGATACTGCCAGACGGCGTTATGCCCCATACCGGATGGGTCTATGGCAGCAATATGGTCCACATCAATCTGGTGGCTGATGATAGGAGCAAAAGAGTGATATTATTGTCAGCCCTGGATAACCTGACCAAAGGCGCCTCCGGGCAGGCCGTGCAGAATATGAATCTGATGCTGGGCTTCGCCGAGGATACAGCTTTAAATATACCACCGGTATTTCCATAAATAATGATCATAAGGAGAGAACCAGCAATGAAATATATAGAAGGGGGAGTAACAGCTCCCCAGGGTTTTCTGGCTGCCGGTGTATGTGCCGGGATCAAAGCCGGCAATACCAGTAAAAATGATGTCGCCATCATCTATTCACAGGTCCCCTGTACAGCCGCCGGGGTCTTTACCACCAACGCGGTCCGGGCAGCCTGTATCGATTTCAATAAAAAGCAGCTGGCAGCCGGTCAGGCTCAGGCTATTATTGTCAACAGCGGCAATGCCAATGCCTGTACCGGAGTTCAGGGGGCAAAGGATAATGAAGAAATAGCGGCCGTCACGGCTAAGTCCCTGCAGGTGGATAAAAAGGATATCATTACGGCCTCAACGGGTGTCATCGGGGTTTTTATGCCCATGGAGCGGATGATCAGCGGCATTGAGTCCGCAGCAAATCTTTTGTCCCCGGCCGGATCACCGGAAGCCGCCGCCGCCATCATGACAACTGACCTGATGAAAAAGGAAGCAGCAGTGGAAATGGAAATCGGGGGGAAAACGGTAAAAATCGGTGCCATTGCCAAGGGTTCAGGTATGATCCACCCCAATATGGCGACAATGCTGGCTTTTATCACCACCGATGCTGCTATAACTGCTGATTGCCTCCACCGGCTCATAAGCAGCAGCAGTGACATCAGTTATAATATGATCAGTGTCGACCGGGACACTTCCACCAATGACATGGCAGTGCTCATGGCCAATGGCCTGGCCGGCAACCCCCTTATTGACGATCCTGATTCAGCGGAGTTCAAAGAGTTCCAGGCCGCCTTGGATCATATCAATATAACCCTGGCCAAAATGATTGCCCGGGACGGGGAAGGGGCCAGTCATTTAATCGAGGTCCGGGTCATAAATGCGGCCGATGAAAAGACCGCCCGCACCATCGCCCGCTCCATAACCGGCTCCAATCTGACCAAAACAGCGGTTTTCGGTCAGGATGCCAACTGGGGAAGGATACTGGCCGCCGCTGGTTATTCCGGAGCCTCTTTCGACCCGGATAAAACTGATATATACCTGGGTGAGGAAATGATGGCCAGAGGCGGGATGGGATTACAGTTTAATGAAGATAATGCCCGGCAGGAACTGCAGAAGGAAAATGTTATAATAACCGTTGATCTGAACAGCGGAGAAGATTCTGCCACCGCCTGGGGCTGTGATCTTTCCTATGAATATGTTCGCATCAATGCAGATTACCGGACTTGAGGCCGGCCAAAGGAGGAGAAATAATTGGCTTTATCACCATTGGAAAAGGCTGAGATCCTGGTGGAGGCCCTGCCCTATATCAAAGAATTTCACGGCAAACGCGTTGTTATAAAATACGGCGGGGCAGCCATGATCGATTGTCAGCTGAAGGAAAAAGTCATGCAGGACATCGTTTTGATGAAATATGTAGGGATGCATCCCATCGTGGTCCATGGGGGCGGGCCGGAAATAAATACCATGCTGGATCGTCTGGAGATGAAAAGCGAATTTGTCAATGGTCTGCGGGTGACCGACCAGGATACCATGGAAATAGTGGCCATGGTTTTAGGCGGCAAGGTCAATAAGGAGATCGTGGCCGGCATCAATGCCAGCGGCGGCAAAGCCGTCGGCATTTCCGGCCAGGACGGTCAGCTGATAATGGCCGGACCGACAGAAGACAGCCACAGACTTGGTTTTGTCGGGCAGGTGCAGGAAGTGAACCCCGGGGTCATTGAAACCATTATCGAAAACGGTTACATACCAGTTATCGCTCCCATAGGAATGGATGACCGGGGAAACAGTTATAATATAAATGCCGATCTGGTGGCCGCCGCCATTGCGGTGGCCATGAAAGCGGATAAACTGGTCCTGCTCACCGATGTTCCCGGTTTATTGAGGGATCCCCGGGACCCGGAAAGCCTGATATCAGTTTTAAAAACCAGTGAAGTGGATAATTATTTACAGCAAGGTGTCATAAGCGGGGGCATGACCCCCAAAGTCCAGTGCTGTGTGGAAGCCGTCACCGGCGGCGTTGGACGGACCCATATCGTTGACGGGCGGGTGCCCCATTCCATACTGCTGGAAGTCTTCACCCGCCAGGGGGTCGGCACCATGGTAGTTGATGAATGATACCGGAACAAGGAGGAGAAAAATGAGCAATCAAAGAATCGCAGCAGCGGGGCAGCAATATATAATGAATACCTATGGGCGGTTTCCCATTTCCCTGGTGCGGGGCAAGGGCAGCTATGTCTGGGACGCTGACAATAAACAATATCTGGACTTTGTAGGCGGGGTCGCCGTTTGTGCATTGGGGCACTGTCATGACGGCCTCATCCAGGTTCTCACCGAACAGGCCGGGACCCTGTGGCATGTTTCCAATCTGTACTGGATAGAAACCCAGAACAAGCTGGGGGAAAAACTCACCGAGGTCACCGGCATGGATAAGGTTTTCTTCTGCAACAGCGGTGCGGAAGCCAATGAAGCAGCCATTAAACTGACCCGCAAATATTTCCATGACCGCCAGGAACATAAGAAATATGGGATAATAAGCTTTATCAATTCTTTTCATGGGAGAACACTGGGCAGTCTGGCCGCCACCGGTCAGACCAAATACCAGCAAGGCTTTGAACCCATGAACCCGGGCTTTGTTTATGCCCGATACAATGATCTGCCCTCAGTGGAAGCCGCCATCGATGAAAACACTGCTGCTGTCATGGTGGAAGTTATTCAGGGTGAAGGAGGAATCATACCGGCAGACATTTCCTTCCTGCGCGGCTTAAGACAATTATGTGACCAAAAAGGAATGCTTTTGATCATCGATGAAGTGCAGACCGGGGTGGGACGGACCGGGAAATTCCTGGCCAGCCAATTATACGGCATTCAGCCGGATATAGTCACACTGGCCAAGGGATTAGGGGGCGGAATCCCCATCGGTGCCTGCCTGGCGGTGGATAAAGTCGCCGCTGCTTTCGAACCCGGCAGCCATGCCTCCACCTTTGGCGGCAACCCCCTGGTCACTGCCGTTGCTGCCAGAGTAACTGAAATAGTCAGTGATGAAGCATTTTTGAAAAGGGTAGAGGCAATGGGGGCTTTTCTCAGTGAAAAACTGCTCGGTCTCAGCGACCCGCGCATCGTTCAATTCCGGGCCCGGGGCTTGATGCAGGGTCTGGAGTTTGACCGGGAAGTAAAAGAACTGGTGGGGATTTGTTTGAAAAAAGGCCTTCTGGTCATTAATGCCGGTCCCAATGTGCTGCGATTTGTCCCCCCCCTCACCGTCAATGAGATAGAGATCAACGGAGCGGCAGCCTTACTGGAACAGGCTTTACTGGATTGGAAATAAAGAAGGGAGAGAAACGCTTGGAAATGAAATCTAATATGAAAGGCCGGTCTTTTATCAGTATCCATGATTTCACTGCTGATGAGATCAATTACATCCTGGAAATAGGAAAACAGTTGAAAACCATGCAGAAAAGGGGCGTTTCACACCGATATCTGGCGGGAAAAACCCTGGGGATGATCTTTCAAAAATCTTCCACCCGTACCCGGGTGGCCTTCGAGGTGGGTATGTACCAATTAGGAGGACATGCCCTGTTTTTAAACCCCCGCGATATACAGCTGGGCCGGGGGGAGACCATAAAAGATACAGCCCGGGTCCTGGGGCGGATGCTGGATGGGATCATGATCCGCACCTTTGACCATGAAGAAGTGGTGGAACTGGCTGAATGGTCAGGGATACCGGTCATAAATGGTTTGACCGATCTTTTGCACCCTACCCAGGTCATCGGCGACCTCATGACCATCCAAGAGAATAAAGGTCGAATAAAGGGACTTAAACTGGCTTATATCGGCGACGGCAACAACATGGCCCATTCCCTGCTCTTCGGCGGGGCCAAAACAGGTATGGATGTAGTGATCGCCGCGCCGGAAGGATTGGGCCCCGATGCCGGGATTTTAGAACTGGCCCGCCAGGATGCCGAAAGCACCGGCGCCATACTGACAGTGGTCCAGGATCCGGCGGAAGCGGTGCAGGGAGCAGACATCCTGTATACGGATGTGTGGGCCAGCATGGGCCAGGAAGAAAATGCCGCCGAAAAAGAAGCCCTGTTCAAAGATTATCAAATCAATCAGCAATTATTGCAGCAGGCGAAGCCCGATGCCATCGTTCTCCATTGCCTGCCGGCCAAAAGGGGCAAAGAAATTACCGATGAAGTAATGGACGGTCCCCAATCCAGAGTTTTCGATGAAGCGGAAAACCGCCTCCATGCCCATAAAGCCATCATGACCGTTTTGATGTAAAAACGACTATTAATACAATAATCAGATCTAAAGACTCCTGGCCACCGGCAGGAGTTTTTGCTTTGCTGTCCTGTATTCGGTACTATTGTCTTCTAATGATAAAAAAATAATAATACGGGCCAGAGCTGTGGGACAAAATAATCTATTAAGATCATTTTCCGGACAGCAAAGGAGATAAATGCAGAATATTTATGAAATTCAACAAAAATAACTTAAGAATAGTATTGACACACATCATATAGTGGTACTAATATAGTAATACACTATATATATGCATCTTATAAAGGGGGACTGATCATGGACATAACACAAATCAAGAAACGGGACGGCCGGGTTGTGCCTTTTGAGAAAGAAAAAATTACCAAGGCTATCTGGAAAGCGGCTCAGGCAGTAGGCGGCAGAGATTATGACACGGCAGCGGCATTGACCGAAAAAGTGGTCGAAATCGCTCAATATGTGGACGAAGATGAAATCGCAACCGTTGAGGGCATCCAGGATCTGGTGGAAAAAGTCCTGGTTAAAAACGGCCATTATAAAACCGCCAAAGCCTACATACTTTACCGCAAACAGCATGAAGACCTGCGGGAAGCCAGCCA
>ENA-UOUL01003567-UOUL01003567.1-bioreactor-metagenome-genome-assembly--contig:-NODE-3567-length-15641-cov-6.547995_pt1 | contig 15641 bp, 13 predicted proteins | sample MGYA00249838_ERZ747220 | MGnify/ENA primary metagenome ERZ747220 (study PRJEB28778, sample SAMN05720191) | bioreactor metagenome | isolation source: Anaerobic biogas reactor | place: USA:Washington...
CTTCCGGGGTGCCTGGAGTCGGTGGGCTGGTCCGACGACGTCGTCGTGTTCGATTCGTTCAGTACGGATCGGACCGTCGAGATCGCCGAGGCGGCCGGAGCGAGGGTCGTGCAGCGCCGATTCGACAACTACGCTGCACAGCGAAACGCCGCGTTGACGGAAGTCGAGTACAAGCATCCGTGGGTGCTGATGCTCGATGGGGATGAACGTATTTCTGCGGAGGCCAGATCGGAGATCGAGCGTGCTCTTACGAACGGCAACGGGACCACCCTGTATCGGATGCGGCGCAAAGACATGTTTTGCGACCGATGGCTCAAGCGCAGCAGCGGGTATCCGACGTGGTTCGGGCGGCTCTTCCGTGTTGGGCGGGTCAGGGTCGAGCGCGAGATCAACGAACAGTACCATACCGATGGCGAGGTCGGCTATCTGGAGAACCATCTCATACACTATCCGTTCAGTAAGGGCGTGGCGTTCTGGCTGGAGCGGCACAATCGGTATTCGACGATGGAGGCCAGGGCCCTGGTCGAGGAGTCGCGGGCGCGTTTGGGGATCGGCGGGCTGTTCTCATCCGATCCGACGGTGCGGCGCAGGGCGGGCAAGCAACTGGCCTATCGGCTGCCGTGCCGGCCGTTTCTGGTGTTCTGCTATCTGTACTTCGTTCGGCGGGGCTTCCTCGACGGGATGCCGGGATTGACGTATTGCCGGTTGCGGGCGATCTATGAGTACATGATCGACCTGAAGGTCCGCGAACTGCGCCGGCGGGAGAAGGGATTGCCGATTTGAGTTTTGAGTTTCAAGTGTTGAGTTTTGAGTCTGCGGCCTGGGGCCTGCGGCCTACGGCCGGGTTTGAAGTGATAAGTGACAAGTTTCAAGTTTGAAGTTCGACGGGTCACGGGTTACGAGTCACGGGCCACGAGCGACAAGCCACGAGCAAAGCCTGTTCCGAGCGGAGTCGAGGAAACCGAACCATGCGAATCTTGCTGATTAACCAGTTTTACAGGCCGGACGTCGCGGCGACGGGCAAGCTGATTGCGGTTTGACTGTTTTGAAAACGGCCCGATGGCAACAACAATCAGCCCATTACCTGGACATCTTGCTTCACCAAGGCAATTCTGTTCTCCACGATATCCCAGAGGATCTCATGTTCCAGGATATCATAGCCATGAGCCAGGACGTTTCGTAGGCCCACGATTTTGTGGATGTCGCGGATCTGCTCGGCAAGATTCGGATGGTCTCTTCGCAGTCGGGCCAGGGCCTCGCCAATGATCTCAAGCTCGCGCTCGACGATCAGTTGCAGTCCACGATCGCCGCGAAAATCATGGAAGGTCTTGTCGTGACAGAAGGTCTCGATCTCCTCGATGGAATGCAGGATGTCTTCGCGAAGCTTGCGGGGATCATGCTGCATAGATGAGCCTCTTTGTGGCGTCCATCTGTTGTCGCAGGACGCTGTTGCGGACGCTGGCCGTACAGACGAGATCGACAGGTCGCTGGAGCAACTGCTCCAGCTCGGTCTTGAAATCGAAATACTGGTCGAAACTGCCCGCGACGCCGTTGCGCGAGAAGACAACGGCCAGATCAATATCGCTGTGCGGCCCGAAGTCGTCCCGCAGCGCCGAACCGAAAAGGGACAGTTCCCGGACGGCGTACTTCCGGCACAGAGCCGCTATCTTCTCACCTTTTTCATCGACGATTCCCATGACATTCTCTTTCGCAAAACAGGTTCGCGTGCCGGGCGAAGGTATTTTATTCGCGGCTATTATAACGCGTCCTGCTCATACGGCAACCGTATTGAACAACTGTGGAGCTGCGCCGATCATAGACCATCAAAGGAACGGACGGCACAAAGGCTCTATCGCACGTTGCGGGGACTGCCTGTGCCGGTGGACCTGCTGGTGACGACAGCAACGGACCTGGCCCGCCACAAGGACAATCCCGGCCTGATCTATCGAGCCATCGTTCAGGAGGGAAGGGAGCTCTATGCCGTCTGAATCGCCCTCGCCGGCCGCTGGCGGCCGAGTTTGAAGTTTGAAGTTTCCCGCATCTACGCATCTACGCTTCTACCCGTCCACGGGTCACGAGTCACGGACCACGGGCGACGGGTCACGAGCCACGATGAACCATGCGAATCTTGCTGATTAACCAGTTTTACAGGCCGGACGTCGCGGCGACGGGGCAGTTGCTGGCGGACGTGGCCGAGGCGCTTGCGGCGCGGGGGCACGAGGTGCACGTGCTGTGCAGTCGCCGTCGGTACGGCGGCGGGTCGCTGACGCCGTCGGCATTCGAGGCGCTCGACGGGGTCCAGGTCCATCGCGTGCTGACGACGGGGTTCGGGCGAAGGCGGCTGGCGGGTCGGGCGATGGACTATCTGTCGTTCTACGTCAGCGCCGCCTGGCGGGCGTTGTCGCTGGGCCGCTTCGACGTGTGCCTGTCGCTGACGACGCCGCCGTTCATCGCGCTGATCGGGTGGATGCTGCACCGGCTGCGGGGCACGCGGACGGTGCTGTGGGTGATGGACCTGTATCCCGAGATCGCGGTGGCGTACGGTGTGCTGGCCGAGCGGGGCCGGCTGTGCCGTCTGCTTGCCTGGGTCAATCGCGGCCTGTATCGCCGGGCCGAGGCGGTGATCTCGCTGGGCGAGGTGATGACGCAGCGGCTGGCGGCGGCGGGCGCGCCGCCGGAGCGGCTGCACACGGTGCACAACTGGACGCCGCGGGAGGGTGTTATAGTCGGCGACTGGTGGACGGCGAATCGCCCGGAGCCGGTGGCTCTCGGCAGGTAGCCGCCAATTATCAATTGTCAATTATCAATCATCAATCCCAAGTGCCCACCCTCCTCTATTCAGGCAATATCGGTATCGGCCAGGACATCGGCAAAGGTGCGTAGGCGTCACAGGAGCAACAGATGCGAAAGAGACAGAAAATCGTGTTGGGTGTAGCGCTTGCCTGCACACTACCGATTGTTGCGGCGGAACTGTTTGCACGATTCCATCTTGGTCTGGGCGACCCGATGCTCTGGATGGACGACCCGACGATAGAATACATGTTTCAACCCAATCAACGCGGGCGGCAGCTTGGGAACGGGTATCTGTATAACGAGTACTCGATGCGCAGTGCAAGCATAGCACCCTCGAAGACGGACCCCAATGAGCTGCGCATCTTGTTCTTCGGTGACAGCATCCTCAACGGCGGCCATATGACAGATCAGGACTGTCTTGCCACTGAGGTCGTCAAGCGTGTTCTTCAGGCGCGTCTTCAAAGACCCGTTGCTGTCGGCAACGTTTCTGCGGGGAGTTGGGGTCCCAAGAACTGCCTCGAATATGCCAAGCGATTCGGGCTTTTCGGAGCCGATGTTGTTGTCCTTGTTGTGTCGAGTCACGATCATGCCGACAACCCAACATATCTCCCTGTTGCGGGTACGTCAGCGATCTACCCAGCCAGAAAACCGCCGTGCGCGCTGTATGAAGCCATCACTCGTTATCTCCCAATGTATCTGCCGCGCGGCGGGGCAAAGGAGAAGCCTGAAGGAAGCGCTGTTGATGAACAGTCCATCAAGGTCGCGATGGACGCAACGCGAGAATTGATTCAATTGGCGTTCTCTGCTGGGGCACAAGTGGTGCTTGCACAGCACCTTACCCTGGACGAGGTCAAGAACCATCCCGAGGAAGGCCACACGGCGTTTGTGACGTTGTGCCATGAGTTTGGACTGACGCCTCTGCAATTGGGTCCAGGCTTTGCTGAGGCATTGAATCGCGGCGCTGATCCTTATAGAGACGGCGGCCATCCGAATGTTCTGGGGCAGAAGATCATCGCAGATCAGTTGATTGAGGCAGTCTGTGAATCTCTCCAGAGGCTATAGCCGATGCCAGCAAGGCTTGAACAACATAAGCTGTGCCGTCTGCTTGCCCGTCTCAATCGCGTGCTGTATCGCCGGGCCGAGGCGGTGATCTCGCTGGGCGAGGTGATGACGCAGCGGCTGGCGGCGGCGGGCGCGCCGCCGGAGCGGCTGCACACGGTGCACAACTGGACGCCGCGGGAGGGTGTTATAGTCGGCGACTGGTGGACGGCGAATCGCCCGGAGCCGGTGGCTCTCGGCAGGTAGCCGCCAATTATCAATTGTCAATTATCAATCATCAATCCCAAGTGCCCACCCTCCTCTATTCAGGCAATATCGGTATCGGCCAGGACATCGGCACGGCGCTTCGGGCGGCCGCGCGCCTTAACGGCGAGGCGGACCTGAAGGTGCTGATCGCCGGGGACGGCAAGGGTCTGGCGGCGGTTCGCTCGCTGGTTGCCGAGCTGCGTCTGGCCGGTGCACAGATTCGGCCGCCCGTTCCGCTGGACGAGCTGCCGGCCCTGTTGGCGCGAGGCGATATTCATCTGGTCTGCCAGCAGCCGGGCACCGAGGGTCTGCTGGTGCCGAGCAAGATCTACAGCACGCTGGCGGCGGGGCGGCCGTCGCTGTTTGTCGGGCCGGCCGACTGCGAAGTGGGACGCATCGTGTGCGAGAGCGGCTCGGGCTTCGTGGTCGAGCCGGGCGATGTGGGGCGGGCGGCCGACGTGCTGGGCCGGCTGGCGGCGGGGGCGGCCCTGCGTCGCGGGATGGGCCGCAACGCCCGGGCGTACTACGAACGGCATTTCGGCCGCGACCGCAGCGTTCGCCGGATCGTGGCGATCCTCGAATCGGCCGCCGATGGGCGGGCGGTGGGGAAAGGGCGTGCATTCGGCGGGGGTTTCGGTTAGGATGGCGGGCATGGATGAACGCTCAGGATTCTGCGGAAGGGTGATCGAACGGGTCGGGACGATCTTTGAGCCACGCCGGCTGGCGGTGGCGGCGGCCGTGACGCTGGCGATGCTGGTCACGACGCATATCCCCCAACAGATGATGCCCCCGTCGCTGGACGTGGCCCTGCTGGACAAGCTCGAGCACGTTCTGGCCTACGGCGCGGTCGTTTTCCTCTGGCTCCTGTCGTTCCGGCGGCCGCCGGGCCTCAAGGCGATGGCGGGCGTGGTTCTGGCAGCCGCAGCGCTCGGCGCGGTCGATGAGCTGACCCAGCCGCTGGTCAATCGGACGGCCTGTCCGGTGGACTGGGCCGCCGACCTGGTGGGCGCGGTCATGGCGTGCGGGCTCTTCGGCCTGGTCCGGCACTGTCGGCGCGAGCGCCTGCTGCGTTCGGCGCTGGAGGTCTGATCCGGCCGCCGCCTCCCATTGGCCTGTCGCAAAACCCCCATCTTCTCATTCCAGCCAAAACAGCACCGGCCCCGCCGGGCGGTTCGGTTGTTCCCGCGAGGTTCTGCCGAACGTTGCCTGATCCTCAGCGGAGCCGGTTGGGGAGGGCCATCCTCAGGCCCTCCCTTCTTCTTATCGACCATCACGCCTTCTCGTGCCCACATTTGTCGCAGCCCGCTCCGGCCCCACCCGGCCGGCGGCGCGCCGTTACTGCGTCAGCCGCTCGGCCAGGCAGGCCAGGACGGCGTCGATCAGGGCCGGGCCGTGGGGGCCCTCGATGCAGATGCACTCGAGAACGGGGATCGCCGCCGCCCGGTCGGGCCCGAGGACCACGGCGAGATGGCGGTCGAGCACCTGGCGCACGCGGGCGGCCAGCTCATCCCGCTCGGCGGGATCGATCTTGTCGCGCTTGTTGAGTACGACGACGATCTCGCGGAGTTTGTTGCGGATGTGGTGGCCCTTCCGCAGGACGGTGTCGAGCCGGTCGCAGAACAGGTCGAGCCACTTGACGCTGGTGGCGATGGGCCTGCTCGAGTCGAGCATGACGACGACGGCGTGCGGCTTTCGCTCGCCGACGAGTCCGGCGTGCTGGACGGGCCCGGTCTGGCCCGGGGTGTCCACCGTGCGTCGGACGTTCAGCGCCACGCGTCCGTCGACGCCGAGCGTCAGTGTGAACGTCGGCGACTTCGTCAGGCCGTAGGTCATCTCCCGCTGGCCCTCGGGGTGGAGGCGGCCGAGCTGGAGGTACTCGGCGAACTTGCTCTTGCCGGCCGAGCTGGGTCCGAGCACGAGGATCTCCTTGCCCGTGGCGTAGGTCCGCAGGCGGGCCAGGCCCTTCGGCCTGCCTCGGCGTACGGCCGAGACCTCTGAGAACTCGCCGGCTGCCTTATCCCTGTCGCTCATTCGGCGTTCCCCCAAACACCACCCCGCACCCCGCACCCCCGTATCGGCGCACCGTTGGTTGAGGGTGATGTCCGCCAGCGGCGGACCGCCCCTGCGAACGGTGGCACGGGCGTCTATTGTACGCCGGTTACGCCGGTCAACTCAACGGAATATTCTCACGCGCCTTGCCCGAGGCGCAAAGGCAGGGGCGACGTCCGCCGCCGGCGGATCGCCCCTGCCATACTGTTGCAGTCGGTGGTGGGAAGACGGGCTACTGGAGTCTCTTGATCGCCTCCTGCGCCCGTCGTTTGGTTCCGTTGTTGGCGGACTTGTCGAGGACCGTCTGGAGGGCCTGCTGCCGTTGCGGCTTGGACAGGCCCGGTGCGTTGGCGGCGACTGTGACGATCGCCGAATACGCCTCCTCGGCGACGGTCGCATCCTGGGCCAGGGTCGTGAGCAGCTCGAGCGCCCCGGCGGTCGGGGCCTCGCCGAGAACGGCGATGGCCAGACGCTCTTCCTCCGGCCGCTGGATCTGCGGCCGCACATCCTTGACGCGGGCCAGCTTCTGGTCGTTGCTGAGGCCCTTGTTGCCACGGATGTGCTGGAGGTAGCCGCGAAGGGCCAGGACCTGATGGGACATCTTGCCGCCCGAACGCGTCAGACGCAGCAGGGCCTCGCCCGCGTCGGCGTCGTCGGGCCAGCGGTTCGGCCAGGTCGAGAGGATGCGGACCGCCTCGTCCTGGACATCGCCTTCATCGCCTGCGATGGCGGCGTTGACGGCGCCCAGGGCCTCCGGGCCCCCGGCGACGGCCAGCGTGCGCAGGCCGATGATCTGGAGCGAGCGGTCGTTGCTTTTGGTCAGCGGCATCAGGTACGTCACACTGGGGGCCCCGACGCGGCCGGTGACGGCCAGCAGGGCCTTCTCGATGGCCGCCCGTTCGGACGAGGTGGCGGTCTTCTGCACGAGTCGGGTCAGCTCGGCGACGTGCTGGCGGTCGCGGCCGAGAACGCCGACGGCCTGGACGGCGGCCGCGCGGACGGCGGGGTCGTCGTCTTCCATGCTCGATACGATCGTCGGCAGGCTCTGCTGGATCTCCCGCTGGGTGGCCAGTTCGATCAGCACCGGACGCAGCTTGCCTGTGGCCTGCGGCAGGCGGCCGGCCAGGTCGGCGTCCACGTCCTTGCCGGGCAGACGCACCAGCGTCTCCTGTGCAGCGCGGCCCAGGTCTGCGTTGCCTTCGGTGGCTGCCTGGAGCAGGGTCGGAATGCAGGAGGCATCGCCCAGGCGGATCAGGATGCCGATGGCGGTGATCCGCAGGGCGTTCGGCCCTCCTTGGGCGGCCTTGAGGACGGCCGGCCGCACGGCATCGTCCTTTCGGTCGGAGAGGGCCAATAGCAGAAGAGACCGCTTCTGCGGACTGAGCCGATCCATCTCTGCCACAAGCGCCTCCGTGACGTTGCGGCCCGGCAGCTCGCGCGCCGTCCGCAGGGCGATGCCGACCCGGTCCTTGTCGTCCGAGCGAAGCTGCTCGGTCAGAAGACCGATGCCGTCGGCGCCGCGAGCGAGGATCGCGCCGCGAATCGCTTCGAGATGCCGCTGGTCGGGCACGTCGGCGCCGCGAACGGCGTCATAGAGCTTGACGGCCTCAGCGGCCTTGCCCTGCGCCATATAGCCCTCGGCACAGAGGATGCAGCCTTCGGCCACCGCCGAACGAATGGCGGCGGGGGCCCTGGTCAGGGCCTGCGCCAGGGCCGCAGCGGCCCGATCGCCGCCGATATGGCCCAGGGCCACGGCGGCGGCCGATGCGACGTCGGCGTCGGCGTCGTTGAGCTTCTTGATAAGTCCATCGACGGCCCGGGCATCGCGACGGACGCCGATCGAGTTGATCGTGCCGACCAGCAGGCGGCCCTGCAGCGTGCCCATCGCGTCGCGCAGCGCCTCATCGGCGGCCGGGCCGGGGATCGCTTCCAGCGCGATCCGCGCCCACGACGCCAGCTCCTCGTCGGCCAGCAGGCCCATCAGGGTGGGCACGGCCTCGTCCGTGCCGTAGATGGCCAGTTGCTTGCAGGGGATGGCCTTCTCGGCCTTGGGTGCATTGGATTGCAGCACGGCGAGCAGCTCGCGCTGCTTGGCCTCGGCTGCCGCTTGATCCTGGCCGGTCGCCACGGCCGAGACGGCCGTCGCCACCAGCAGAACGAACCACGTGACATGTCTCTTCGAAACGTTCATGATGATCCTCACAGTTCAGGTGGACTCTCGGAAGAAGGTCGGACGTCAGATCCGCCACGGTTCGCGCAATGCCTCGGAGCGCAGCCGGTTGGCCTGCTCGTCGCCGATGAATTCGCACGTCTTCGGGTCGAACGTGACCTTGCGATTGAGATACAGTGCGATATTGGCGGCGTGGCAGGCGATATGGGCCCAGCAGGCGCAGTCGGCGTTGGCCCGGGTCTGGGCCCGCGTCCTGACGCAATCGACGAAGTCGCGCACGTGGAAGTCCGCCGGATAGCCGGGGATCTTGGCGCCGCGGCGCGTCAGAAGGTCGGGCGAGCTGGCGCCGAACTCGGCGTCGTCGCCGGTCTCCACCCAGCCGGTGGTGCCTTCGAACCGGACCGGGCACGAGCCCAGCGGCAGCCAGCCGTCGTTGCGCATCACGAGCTTGACGCCGTTGGCGTAGCGGGCGTGCAGTTGGCCGTTGATCGGCTCGTACTCGACGGGAGCCGTGTCGTCGGCCTGGTTGGCCCACTGGCACAGGTCCACGCAATGGGAGCCCCATTCGAGGCATCCGCCGCCGGTCATGCCGCCGCCCTTTTCGAAGTTGAAGCCGTCCAGGAGCCTTCGGTTGTAGGGTCGCCATGCGGCCGGCCCGAGGTACAGGTCCCAGTCCGCCTGGTCGCGGGGCGGGGCGGCCTCGGCCGGCAGCCAGCCGCTCATCGAGGTCCCCAGTCCGCCGGGGTGGGCGTGGAGGGTCTGAAGCTGGCCGAGCCGTCCGCTGTGGGCCAGCTCGACCGCGTAGGCGAAGTTGGGCAGACTGCGGCGTTGCGTGCCCGCCTGGAAGACACGGCCGGTGCGCCGGAAGACGTCGGCCAGCGCCAGGCTCTGCGCGATGTTCTTCGTGCAGGGCTTCTCGCAGTAGACGTCCTTGCCCGCCTTGGCCGCCATGGTCGAGGCGGTCGCATGCCAGTTGGGGCCGGTGGCGATCAGCACCGCGTCGATGTCACGGCGGGCCAGGATCTCTCGCAGATCGATGTACGTGGCGCAATCCTGGTTGCCGTAACGGTCGTCGACCATCGCCTTGGCCCGCTGGCGGTTGTCGCCGCGCACATCGCAGACGGCCACGCAGTGCAGGTCGGGGTCCTGCAGGAAGCAGCCGAGGACATAGCGGCCGCGACCGCCGATGCCGATGGCGCCCAGGATGATGCGCTCGCTGGGCGCGACGGTGCCGGCCTTGCCCAGCGCGCTGCCGGGGATCACCTGCGGCAGGGCCAGCAGGGCGCCGGCCTTCATCGCCGTCTTGAGGAATTGTCGCCGACCCGGGCCGATGGTCTCGTTGGGCAGGCGGGTACGCGCTTTCGTTGTCACGCTCTTCATGTTGGTCCCTTCCCATTACTGGCACGGATTGTTTCCTGCCTCGAAGCGTGGCGATCGGGCGAGCGGTGCGGTGTCCTATGGATGATTGGACTGCGCCGGCCTCATCAGGATGGCCCTCGAAGCTGACGGCCATGATAGCCCGCCTGGCCGGAAGCGGCAAGGGGGAATCTGATCGCCTTGTGTGCGGGTCTTTGGGCAGGTTGCCGTGGCAGCCTCATCCGCCATAGGCGGATGCGGATGGCAGGCTGTTCGTAGTGTGCCCGTCAGGGCCTGCCCAACCACGGAAGGGTTAACGCCTCACGGCGTCACTACAAACAGGATAACCCGCCGCAGGCGGGTCACTACAAACGCGCAACGATCGCGTCAGACCACGCCGGGGGCGGGAATGGGACAATCGATGTGTCGAGGTCAGGCCTTGGGGCCATCTTCGGGACCTTTGGGCCGGCCCTTGGTCTGGGGGCGTCCCGTGTTCGGCCCGGACTTGCGCGGGCGGCTCCTCTTGCGGGTCCGCGCGGGTTTGGCGGGCGCATCGGGCGTCTCGGCCGGTTTGGCCTGGGTCGGCGTCTTCCTGGTGTTCCTGCGACGACGGGGCGATGGGGGCTTCGCAGCCGGAGCCGACGGGGCCTGCTCGGCCTTGGCGGCCAGTTGCTCGCGGAGTTGTGCGATCAGCGTGTCCTTCTCGCGGCAGGCCTTCTCGCTTGCATCGAGCTTGCCCTTGAGCTCATCGCGTTGGCGCTCCGCCTCGGCGAGCCGAGCGGCCTGTGATGGGGACATCAGATCGGCGTTGGGATCGAGGATGTACTTGAAGGCCCGGCCAAATCTGGCGATGATTCCCTCTGTGTCCATGGTGTTCCCCTTCCTTCGATTGCATCGTCGTCACTGCGGCGCGTCCATTTGCCGTCCTGGCACAGGCTGCGGTATCTCCCGACCACCCATCTATAGTATACGAATCAATCGCGTGCAAAGCCAATCTGTCGAGGTCGTTCTGTCGGGGCGGCACGGAACCGACGATTGCCGCGCGGTGTCGGGTGTGTTAGGCTGTCATCGCCGCTCGATATGCCGGCTAAGAAGGATTTGGAATGCAGGCGATCTATCGACATCGATTCATCGTGGGCCCCGAGGCGATCGACACCAACGGGCACGTCAACAACGTGGTGTATGTGCAGTGGATGCAGGACATCGCCGTTCGGCACGCCGACGCCGCCGGATGCACCGATGTGACGCAGCGGATCGGCGCCACGTGGGTTGCGCGGTCGCATAAGATCGAATATCTCAGTCCCGCCTTCGCCGGCGACGAGATCGAGGCCTCGACCTGGGTGGCGAGCTTTCGCAAGGTCCGCTCGCTGCGCCGCTACAGGTTCATCCGAACGTCCGACAATGTCACGCTCGCCCAGGGCCAGACGGACTGGGTCTTCGTCGACCACGCCACCGGCCGGCCCCGCAGCATCCCCGAACCCGTCACCGCCGCCTTCGAACTCCTGCCCGATCCGCCGCAACCTTAGATGCAGCATACGAGGTGGATGCGTCTGGACAAATGGGCTGCGAGGCGGTAGGGTGGTGAGGGTCGGCGAGGGATGGGGGCGAACCGGGCAGGGCGCTTGTCGCGACGAAAGGACAGGCAGAAAGGGGGCTGTGGGCCATGGCAGACCATTCATCGCACAGCAGGCACAGCGTTTCCGTGCGGGCAGACTACAGTCGTCGGGAGTTCTTGCGCAAGACGGCGCTGGCGGGGGCGGCCCTGGCGGTGGGGGCGGCAGGGGGGCGAGCGGCGTCCGGCGGGTCGGAGTTGCCCACGCGGGTGCTCGGCCGGACGGGGGCGAAGGTCACGATCCTGGGCCTGGGCACTGCGCCGATCGGCGAGGCCCGTGGCGACATGGGCGAGGCGGTGAAGATCTTCAGCGAGGTGATCGATCGCGGCGTGAACTACGTCGATACCGCCCGCATCTACGGCATCGCCGAGGAGGCCCTCGGCCAGGTGCTCGCCACGCGGCGCGACAAGGTGTTCCTCGTCACCAAGTGCTGGACCGATTCGGGGCAGCGCGCACAGCAGATGTTCGAGGAATCCCTGCGGACGCTCAAGACCGACCACGTGGACCTCGTACACATCCACAACATCGGCAACAAGAACCTCGACAAGGTCCTGGCCAAGGACGGCATTCTCGAATACCTGCTCAAGCAGAAGGAGGCGGGCAAGACGCGCTTCATCGGCGTCTCGGGCCACGAGAGGCCGCCGCAGTTCGTCAAGATCCTCCAAACCGATCAGATCGACGTCGTGATGAACGTGATGAACTACGCCGACCGCAACATCTACGATTTCGAAGGCACGGTGCTGCCCGAATGCCGCAAGCGCAACGTCGGCGTGGTGGCGATGAAAGTCTACGCCGGCATCAAGGGCGGCTTCCCCAACCACCGCAAGGGGTGGGTCGGCTGCAACACTCCGCCCGAGCTGATGCCCAAGGCGCTGGCCTATGCCCTGGACCTCGACGGCGTGCACGTCGCCAACATCGGGCCGTTCACCATGGAGCAGGCGATTCAGAACGTCGAACTGGCCCGCCGCTACAAGCCGCTGACCGCCGCCGAGCGGCAGGAACTGCTCGCCTTCGGCAACGAACTGGCCCCCACCCTGGGCCCCCGCTACGGCCCGATCGCCTGAGCAGTGAGCGCGTGGGTCCGGTCTGTGTCAGACGCGGTGGCACCCAATCGGGACATTGACTGGCGGGACGGGCTTGGGTGACAGGCTGGAGGCCGGAGACTGCAGACCGGAGGTGAGTCTGGGGGAGGGCTTGGGTATTCACGCCGTGGTACGGGAGCGGCAAGGGCGTTCGTTTTGCCTGATTGATGGGTCTGGGGGGCGCGGAGGGAGTGAGAATGCGCGATCACACGAAGTTGCGGGCGTTTGAACTGGCGGATCAATTGGCTCTCTGTGTCTACAAGGCCACGAAGGCATTCCCCAAAGAGGAAGTGTTTGGCTTGGCGGCACAATTGAGGCGTGCGGCGGTCTCAGTTGCTTCCAACATCGTCGAGGGTTGCGCACGCCATTCGCAGTCCGACTACCTCCGCTTTCTGGACATCGCCTACGGCTCAGCGCGGGAACTCGAGTACCAGGTGTCGCTCGCCAGCCGCCTGGGATATCTGGACCGCCGCGAGCAGATGCCCGTGTCCGCCCTCGCCGCCGAGACGTCCAAGGTGCTCAATGGCCTGCTCCGCGCCCTGCGCAAACAGTAGCTCTTTCTCCGGTCTCCAGCCTCCAGCCTCCAGTCTACGCGGAAGCGACGACCGTCGCGCAGCGCTGACAGAGATCGGGACGGGCGGCGTCGGCGCCGACGGTGGGCCAGTAGTTCCAGCAGCGCTGGCACTTGGCGTGCGGGCTCCTGGCGGCGGCGACGGTGGTCGTTTCGGCGGATCGTTCGAGCGTCACCTCGCTGACGATGCACAGGGCCGCGAACGCCTCGACGCCGAAGGCCTCGATCGCCGCTGCGTCTTCGTCGGTGCATCGCATCGTCACGGTTGCCTCCTGGTTGCTGGCGATGGTCTTGTCCTGACGGAGCCCTTCGAGCGCCCGCAGGACCTCGTCCCGCAGCGTCATGATCTTCTGCCACCTGGCCTGTTGACCGGCATAATCAATCGTGGCATCGACCTTCGGCATATTCGCCAGATGCACGCTGGCGCAGTCCTGAGGCTTGAACGGCATCGCCTCCCACGCCTCTTCGGCTGTGTGCGCCAGGATCGGCGCCAGCATCCGCACGAGTGCGCTGAGGATCTCGTACATCACGGTCTGCCCGCTGCGGCGGCTCAGGCTGTCGTAGGCGTCGCAGTACATCCGGTCCTTGAGCACGTCCATGTAGATGCTGCTCATCTCGACCGTGCAGAAGTTGTACAGCAGCGAGAAGGCGCGATGAAATACGAAATTCTCGTAGGACTCGGTGACATCGGCGATCAGTCTCTGCAACTGACACATCGCCCACTTGTCGATCTCGAACATGCGGTCGTATTCGATCGCGTCGAGGGCCGGCTCGAAGCCGTCGATGTTGCCGAGCAGGTAACGCAACGTGTTGCGGATCTTGCGATAGGCGTCCTGGGTGCGGCCGATCAGCTCGTCGTTGCAGCGGACGTCCTCCTGGTAGTTGACGCTGGCGACCCACAGCCTGAGGATATCGGATCCGTACTTGGTGATTTCGTCCTGGGCATTGACATAGTTGCCCAGCGATTTGGACTGCTTCATGCCCTTCTCGTCGACGGTGAAGCCGTGCGTCAGGACGCTCTTGAAAGGGGGCTTGCCCGTGGCGCCCAGGGCCGGCAGCAGCGAAAGCTGGAACCAGCCGCGATGCTGATCGGAGCCTTCGAGATAGAGATCGACCGGCACCGGCCAGCCGGCGGCCGCCGCGACGCTGTACCAGCTACAGCCCGACTCGAACCACACATCGAAGATGTTCTCTTCTTTCTGGAGCTGGTCGAGGTCGAACCCCTCCGGCAGCGCGAAATCGTCGCCCAGAATCTCACGAGGCGAACTGGTGAACCAGCTATTGGAGCCGTGCTCGCCGACGTGCGCGGCCACCGCCATCACCGACTCCTTCGTCAGCAGCGTTTGCCCGTCGGGCATGACGAAGACGGGGATCGGCAGACCCCAGCTTCGCTGCCGGCTGATGCACCAGTCGGGCCGCGATTCGAGCATGCCCGCGATCCGCTTCTGGCCCCACGCCGGAATCCAGCGGACCTGCTCGACAGCGTCCATCGCCATCGCGCGGAGGTTCCGCCCGGTGTCGGGCAACTCTTTGTCCACGCCGACGAACCACTGCTCAGTCGCACGGAAGATCACCGGGCCCTTGCTCCGCCAGCAGTGGGGGTAGCTGTGCACGATCTCGCGCTGGGCGAAGAGCCGGCCCAGTTGCGCCAGGCGCTCGTTGACCAGTTTGTCCACGGTCAGGACGTTCTTGCCGCGCAGCCAGTCGGGGACGGTCTCGTCATAGCAGCCGTCGTCTTTCACAGGCGAGTAGATGGCCAGGTTGTACCGCTGGCCGGAGACATAGTCCTCTTGGCCGTGGCCGGGCGCGGTGTGCACGAGACCTGTGCCGTCTTCGGTGGTCACGTATTCGGCGAGGATCACCATGTAGGCGTCCTTGTCGGTCGGGTTGATCTCGACGAACGGGTGCCGATAGCGGAGCCCTTCGAGTTCGCTGCCTTTGACCTTTGTCTCGCTGATGCTGTACTGGCCTTCGGTCAGCGCGCCGGCCGCGACAACCGCCGCGATGCGATCGGCCGCGACGATTGAGACGCACTTGCGTCCGTCCTTCTCATAGGAGAGGCTGGCGTATTCGAGATGCGGATGGACCGCCACCGCCAGGTTGGCCGCCAGCGTCCAGGGCGTGGTCGTCCAGATCATCAGAGCGACTTCAGCGTCTTTGGCCTGCTCGCCTGCGACCAGACCCAGTTCGATCAGCCGGGCGACGGTCTCCTCGGTCGCGCCGAAGTTGACGAAGATGCTGGGCGAGGCGATGTCCTTGTACTCCAGTTCCGCCTCGGCCAGCGCTGTCTCGCAGCCCACGGACCAGTGGATCGGCTTGAGCTGGCGGTAGACCAGGCCCTTCTCCACCAGCGTGGCGAAGACTTCGAGGATGCCCGCTTCGTACTGGGGCTTGAACGTCAGATAGGGGTTCTCGAAATCGCCGAAGACGCCCAGGTCCTGGAACTGGCGGCCCTGGAGCTTGACGTACTTGCCGGCGTACTTCATGCAGTCCCGGCGGACGTCGGTCTTGCTCATCTGTCGGACCTTCTCGCCCAGTTCGGTCATCACCTTGGCCTCGATGGGCAGTCCATGGCAGTCCCAGCCGGGGATGTACGGGGCGTCGAAGCCCACCATCGTCTTGTACTTGACGACGAAGTCCTTGAGGACCTTGTTGATGACGTGGCCCATGTGGATGTCGCCGTTGGCGTAGGGCGGGCCGTC
>ENA-UOUL01003568-UOUL01003568.1-bioreactor-metagenome-genome-assembly--contig:-NODE-3568-length-15633-cov-9.938930_pt1 | contig 15633 bp, 15 predicted proteins | sample MGYA00249838_ERZ747220 | MGnify/ENA primary metagenome ERZ747220 (study PRJEB28778, sample SAMN05720191) | bioreactor metagenome | isolation source: Anaerobic biogas reactor | place: USA:Washington...
GCGATCGTCGTCCGGGCGAGGGCGACGACCCCCACGCCCCTGACGGGATCGACTGCGTGGTCCACGGCGGCCCGGGCGGGGTATACCGGGCGTTCTGGGACAGGATCAGGGCCGGCCCGTGGTCGATGATCTCAGGCATCGGTTATGCCGGCCCGCCGGAGGATGAGGCGGTGGTCATCCTCGGGGATCTCGCGCATGGCCTGCCGGAGGTGGGCGGGCCGCATACCCTTGTTTGTGATGAACGCGAGGTCCTCGATCAGGGGTTCGAGGAAGATCTCGCCGGCCGGGTGACGAAGAGGCGGGCGTAGTCCTCGTAGGGCTCAGGGGCGGCCTCGCAGGTTGCCGGCTATCGCGGGGTGGATGGCGTCGCCCTCCAACTCCCGCCGGATATACATGGGGATAGTATCGCCGGGCTTCACCCGGTGCAGGAGGGTTGTGTTCCGGCGGGGACTCCTGGGATGTGCGTTGTATCTAGGATCCCTCGTGGTTAGTTATGAGTAAGCGGGGATCAGGCTTCCAGGGTCGTGCTCGCTGGCCCCAGGGGCCAGGATCAAGTACCCATCAAGTACGGAAACACCGATAAATATCCAGATATATCCTGATTGTCAGCAGTATAGCTGACATTCACCTCCAGGAGCATTCATCCTGAATACAACCTATCAAGTACTCCGCCCATCTGGTGCCGCCCACCACGGGATATACCTCATCATCTTTGGGGCTGCATTTGGATCGTAGGGGATGATCTCGCCCGCCTCCACCGCCTCTTTGATAAACCAGGAGGCTGTTGCACTATTCTTCGGGGGGATACCAAACCATTTTGGTAACCCTATTTACCTAACGGGGCAACTCACCTGATCCTGGAAGCTCCTTCCCATCGGACTCCTGCCGGGAGCAAGCACTCCCTCCCACGCGGCGAGAACCATTTCATCAACTATATCATAGCATAACTATTATTTTTGATACAGGTGCGTTCAGTGTCTTCTGATCTTACTTTTATTACGAATGAGGATGGCAATACGTTACTTGATCGGTTTAACACGTTAGTTAAGGACACAACGCTTTTTGATTGTCTCGTCGGGTATTTTTATTCGAGCGGATTCTATGCTCTTGAGAAAGCCCTGGAGAAGACCGAGAAGATCAGGATCCTCATCGGCATCAGCACCAACAAAACGACCTACGAACTCATCCAGGCTGCCTCATTTGAGGGACATCCAGCACTCCTCCTTTCCAGCAAGGATCTTAAGAGTCAGTACTCCGGCATGGTCAGAGAGGAACTGGATCAATCCGAAGACGCATTTGACGTAGAAATGGGTATCCGGACCTTCATCGAGTGGTTGAGGAGCGGAAAGCTTGAGATCCGCGTCTACCCCTCAGAGAAGATCCATGCAAAACTCTACATCATGACCTTCAAGGAGGGGGATCGTGACAGGGGGCGCGTCATCACCGGCTCAAGCAACTTCTCTTGCGCCGGGCTCGAGGATAACCTTGAGTTTAACGTTGAACTCAAGATGCGGGGGGATTACGAGTACGCCCGTGAGAAGTTCGATGAGCTCTGGGAGAACTCGGCCGACGTCTCGGAGAGGTATGTCGAGACGGTACGGACCCAGACCTGGCTCAACGACTCCATCACTCCGTATGAACTCTACCTGAAGTTCCTCTACGAATACCTGAAGGAGAAGATCAACCTCGATAAGCAGCAGACCGGGAACGAGTACATCCCTGAGGGGTTCATGGACCTGCAGTACCAGAAGGACGCGGTGCAGGATGCGAAACTCAAACTTGAGGAATACGGCGGCGTTTTCATCTCGGATGTGGTCGGCCTCGGGAAGACCTACATAGCAACCCTCCTTGCCCAGCAGCTTGATGGGAGGACGCTTGTTCTTGCCCCTCCGGTTCTCTTGGACAGGGAGAACCCGGGTTCGTGGCCGAACGTCTTCCTCGATTTCGGCGTGCGTCAGGCGGATTTTGAATCGGTCGGGAAACTGGAGCATGTCCTTGCACGGGGAACCGAGCGGTACAAGAACGTGATCATCGACGAGGCTCACCGGTTTCGGAACGAGATGACCCAGAGTTATGAGAGCCTGTACCGGATCTGCAGGGGTAAACGGGTGGTCCTGGTGACGGCAACCCCGCTCAATAACTCGCCTAACGATATTCTGAGCCAGATCAAGCTCTTCCAGAACGCTAAAAAATCCACCCTCCCAAATCCGAAGGTGCGCAACCTCCAGGGGTATTTCAACACGCTCCAGAGACGGCTTGATGGGCTCGACCGGCAACGGGACCGCGAAGAGTACATGCGGGTCGTCAGGGAGAACGCCGAGGATATCCGTGAGAATGTGCTCCAGTACCTGATGGTCCGGCGCACGCGGGCGAGCATCTCTACGTATTATAGCGAGGATCTGAAGCGGCAGAATCTCAAGTTCCCTGAGGTTGAGGACCCTCAGCCGGTGTATTACCACTTTGACGATCATACGGACTCGGTCTTCCTGGAATCGATCGATCTGATCGTGAACAAGTTCAACTATTCGCGGTATACCCCGCTCCTATACCTGAAGGAAGGGATCTCGCACCCCGAGGAACTGGCCCAGAAGAACATGATGAAGTTCATGAAGATGATGCTTTTAAAGAGGCTGGAAAGCAGTTTTTTCGCGTTTAATATGTCTATCAGCCGCTTTATCGGGTATTATGAAGTGTTTATCCGGGAGGTCGAGAAGGGGAACGTCTACATCAGCAAGATGCACACGAACGCGATCTTTGACCTCCTTGAAGAGGACAATATGGATAAAGTCGCCTCTCTCATCGACGAGAAGAAGGTCTATTGCCTGCCGATATCCGATTTTACTCCGGCGTACCTGGAGGATCTCAGGTATGACCTGACGATCCTCAAGGAACTGCGATCGCTCTGGGATACCGTCGAATCTGACCCGAAGATCGTTGCATTCATCGAGACGCTCTCGACGGATCCCCGACTGAAGGATCAGAAGTGCATCATCTTCACCGAGGCGAAGGAGACGGCGGATTATCTCACCGATGCCCTTCAGGAACGGTTTGGAGACTGTGTTCTTGAGTATCACGGATCGTCTTCAGATACGGAGAGGATCGCGATCATCGAGAACTTCGATGCGAAGGCCAGGCGCCCAGAGGACAATTACCGTATTCTGGTGACGACCGAGGTTCTCTCAGAGGGGGTGAACCTTCACCGCTCCAACGTGGTGATCAACTACGATATCCCGTGGAACCCGACACGGATGATGCAGCGGGTCGGCCGCATCAACCGCGTGGACACGAAGTTCGAGAAGATCCATATCTTCAACTTCTTCCCTGCAGGACCCATCAACGAGGAGATCGGCCTGCAGGAGGCTGCCGAGGCGAAGATAGCGGCGTTCATCGAGATGCTCGGAAACGATGCTCCCCTCCTGACCGACGAGGAGATCAAGTCGCACGATCTCTTCACGAAACTGACGTCCAAGAAGACGATCACAGGAGAGGATGAGGAGGAAGACCTCGAACTCGGGTATCTGGCGTTCCTGCGCGAGATACGGGATACCGATCCCGAGCTCTTCAAAAAGATAAAACACCTCCCGAAGAAGGCGCGATCCGGCCGTGCAACCGGAGAGACCGACCGATCGGTGGTTACGTTCTTCAGGCGGGGGAAACTCAGGAAGATCTTCCGGACGACCGCCCGGGGAGCGGAGGCCGCCACGGAGGAGGTGGACTTCCTGCGTGCGGCGGATCTTCTCCGGGCAGAGGCGTCGATGAAGAAGCATGCCGTCGGGCCGGACTTTTACCCGTTGCTTGCGGCAAACAAAGCCGCTTTTGAGGATGTGTTTGCCATCGAGGGAACCGTTGCGACCTCACGCGGCAGCAGAGGGGGCGAGGTCAAGTTCACCGGCATCCTCCGGGCGATCCGGCACTCGGCGGCGTTTACGGATGAGGATGAAGAGTATGTCGGGAGGGTCCTCCGGCTGATAGAGGACGGGGCGCTCCCGAAGGCGACCATCAAGAAGATCCTCAAGAAGATCGAGTATACTCCCGAGCCTCTTCCCATGCTCGCAAAGATCCGGTCCGAGATATCGGAAGAGTTTTTCCAGCCGGCATTCGGGTCGGCCGATATCTCCGGGCCCAAAGAGGTCATCCTATCCGGGTACTTTGCGGGAGGTGATTCGGCGTGAAGGAGGAGGAGATTGTCCGGCTCATCGATGGGGTCTTCAAGAACCCCTTCAATCCGACCCGGTATATGGGGTTTGTCCAGGAGCTCTTCAGCGACTTTCGGGTTTTCCTGAAACGGTTGCCGATCTGGCGCGAGTTCAAGGGGTATGTCGATGAGGCCTATAGCGTCGGAACCTACTCGGATGGGAGATACACCGTCGCGGTGCTCTATGTCAGGCTGACAAGGGTGGCTTCCCGCGACCGCGCTCGGACGATGCAGCGAAACTTCATCGCGAAGTTCCTCAGCGAAGAAGGGCGGGATGCAGCCCTGGTCGCGTTCTACGGCGACGATCACGATGACTGGCGGTTCTCGTTCGTCAGGCTCGAGTACGAACTCGGGACGGGCGATGACGGGAGGATACGGACAAGTGTGAAACTGACGCCTGCACGCCGATTTTCCTACCTCGTGGGGAAGAACGAGCCGAACCACACCTGCAGGAAGCAGTTCCTCGACCTTATCCAGGTGACGAACGGAAGGCCGGTCCTTGCAGATATCGAAGATCGTTTCAGCGTCGAGAACGTCACGAAGGAGTTCTTCGAGAAGTACAAGGCCTGTTACCTCGACCTGATGGAGTCTCTTGAGCGGGCGCTCGATGCCGATCCGATCTGTAAGACGGAGTTTACGGAGAAAGAGATATCAAAGGTTGATTTCTCAAAGAAACTCCTCGGTCAGATCGTCTTCCTCTACTTCCTCCAGAAGAAGGGGTGGCTTGGGGTGCGGCGGGACCCTGCTACCGGACGGTTCCAGGAGTGGGGCACGGGGCCGAAAGACTTCATGCGCCGGCTCTATGACGGGGAGATCGTGCCGTACGAGAGTTTCTTCAACGATATCCTTGAACCGCTCTTCTATGAGGCGCTTGCCGAGGACCGATCCGAGGACTACTACAGCAGGTTCAGGTGCAAGATCCCGTTCCTGAACGGCGGGCTGTTTGAGCCGATCCAGAACTATAGCTGGGTCAGCACCAACCTGCGGATAGAAAACGAGGTCTTCGGGGATATCCTGAAGACGTTTGATGAGTTCAACTTCACCATCAAGGAGGACGAGCCCCTGGAGCGGGAGGTGGCGGTCGACCCGGAGATGCTCGGGAAGGTCTTTGAAAACCTTCTCGATGTGACCGACCGCAAATCGAAGGGGGCGTTCTACACTCCGCGCGATATTGTGCATTATATGTGCCAGCAGAGCCTGATCGGCTATCTTGCGAGCCATACGAGCATTCCCCGCGATGATCTTGAGGTGTTCATCCGGCGCGGCGATGTCACGCTCGGGATGACCATCCATATGCAGGAGAACGGCCAGGACGGGGAGTGGTTCGGGGATGCACGGTTTACCCTGCCGGAATCCATCCGGAACCATTACGCCGAGGTCGACCGGCTGCTCTGCTCGATCCGGGTGGTTGATCCGGCGGTGGGTTCAGGGGCGTTCCCGGTGGGGATGATGAACGAGATCGTGAAGGCCCGCTCGATCCTGGCGCCGTTCTTTGCGGGCGAGGATCGGTCGGTGTATGAACTGAAGCGGCAGGCGATCGAGCAGTCCCTCTACGGTGTGGATCTCGATTCTTCGGCGGTGGATATCACGAAACTCCGGTTCTGGCTCTCGCTCATCGTGGACGAGGAGAACATCGAGACGATCCGGCCGCTCCCGAACCTTGACCACCGGATCATGTGCGGGAACAGCCTGGTGGATGAATTCGAGGGGGTCAGCCTCTTTGATGAGAGCCTGCTGGTTGAGGCCGAGGATGGTGCGGAGGCCCTGACGGCGCCTATCGATGTCCGGATCGAGGATCTCGCGGAGGAGCTGCACGGGATCCTCACGGGAGCGGAGGAGGGAGACTCAGGCCGGATACGGCGCGAGATTGCGCGGCTGGAGAGGAAGAAGAAAGAGGCGCTTCTCGGCCAGAGGTCCGCCGCACGGCAGGTGACGTTCGATCAGGCGGCATCGCTCCGGATCAAGGAGTCGCGGCGGAAACTCCGTGAGCTGAAGAAGTACCAGCGGCTCTTCTTCAACGAGCAGAACCGTGCGAAGAAGAATGAGTACCGAACCGCCATCGAGCGGCTGGAGTGGGACCTGATCGAGGAGACCCTCAAAGAGGCGGGCAACACCGATGCCTGCCGGAAGCTTGCCCTGCACCGGAAGAACCGGGCAAAGCCGTTCTTCCTCTGGAAACTCTACTTCTCGGAGGCCTTCCTGAGTCCAAACCCGGGGTTTGATGTAGTGATTGCAAACCCGCCGTATGTCCGCCAGGAGAGCATCACGGAGCAGAAGGGCTACTTCAAGGAGCATTACCGCGTCTACCAGGGAACCGCCGACCTGTACGTGTATTTTGTCGAGCGGGGGGTGGGTCTGCTTGCGGCCGGCGGTATCTTCACCTACATCCTGCCGAACAAGTGGATGCGGGCAAACTACGGGAGGCCGCTCCGGGCGTGGCTGAAGGAGCAGCGTATCGAAGAGATCGTCGACTTCGGGGATCTTCCGGTCTTCGAGAGCGCGACGACCTATCCCTGCATTCTCCGGATCGGGGCGGGGGCTCCCCGGGAGCGGTTCGATGCGGTGCAGGTGGCAACGCTCGATTACCCGGACCTGACGGACTACGTGCGGGCTCATGCGTATCAGGTGAACCAGGCCGCACTTGCCGATGAGGGGTGGCCCCTGGTCGATGAGAGGACACAGGCGCTTTTAGGAAAGATCCGGGCCGCCGGGGTTCCGCTCGGGGAGTACGTGGACGGGAAGATCTACTACGGTATCAAGACCGGGCTGAACGAGGCCTTCGTGATCGACGAGGCGGTGCGGGAGCGGTTGATCGCGGCGGACCCGAAGAGTGCGGAGGTTATTAAGCCGTTTTTGGCAGGAAGGGAGATCAAGAGGTATCTCACCCCATCCCCCACGAAATATCTGATATTGTTTGAAAAGGGGTGGACGAATCAGAACTCGGGGAGCGTATCTAATAAGTGGGGCTGGCTTAAGAGCGCCTACCCGGCGGTTGCAGCACACCTTGAACCGTTCGCGGAGAAGGGTGAGCGGAGGTGCGATAAGGGGGATTACTGGTGGGAGTTACGGGCTTGCGATTACTACCAGGAATTTGAGGGGCCGAAGATCATCTACGCTGAGATTGCAACACGGGGGCAATTTACAATCGACAGGGACAACTGCTACTCAGACACGACCTCATACATCCTTGGTAACAATTCTCTCTATTTGGTTGGAATACTCAATTCAACGTTATGGATATTCTTATTTTCCAACATCAGCTCAGAGATCAGAGGGGGATTCTTCCGCTGGAAACGACAGTATATGGAGAACTTGCCAATCCGCACCAGCGATCCCGCCAACCCCACCGACGTCGCCCGCCGCGACCGGATCGTCACCCTGGTCGAGAGCCTGCTTGCGATGAACAAAATGCTCGCCGGGGATCTCCCGCCGGAAGAGCGTTCAAGGCTGGAGGCGGCGTGTAAGGAGGCCGACCGGGAGATCGATAAGCTGGTATATGAGTTGTATAGGCTGACGGAGGAGGAGATTGCGGTTGTGGAGGGAGTTGTATGAAAGATTACAAAGATCGGGTAGAGATCAGCGCTGATGCCTGGGCAGAAGTGCTGGTAGACAGAACAGTGACAGAAGAACGCGACTTGATTGTGTTACGACTGGTGTACGAGAGCGTAAACCACGAGATGCACGCATCAGATATAGCGCCTCATTTAAACTATACGAAGCATGCTCCGGTGAATTCGCAAATTGCTCGATTCAGCAAACGCGTGATTGCCAGAACAGGAGTCCGGCCACCTACAAGAGAAAACGGATCAATCCGGTGGTGGCATGTCCCCTTTTTGGGCTGCGATAAAGATGATGGAACGTGTTCCTGGATCATGCGGCCTGAACTTGTGGAGGCGTGGGAACAGGTTTTCGGTCAGGCCGACCCGGAGATCGTTTATCCCGGAGAGATGACCGTCCAGGATAGCGCCGATCTCTTCGAAGGTGCCGTGAGAAAAATCGTTGTAAATCGATACGAACGGAGAGGGAGGGCACGAACCGAATGCATAGAACACTATGGCTGTCGCTGCGCCGTTTGCGGTTTTGATTTCGAGAAGGTCTACGGGCCGATAGGGCGGGATAAAATCCATGTGCACCATCTCATACCCCTCTCTGAAATACAGCGGGAGTACAGGATCGACTCAGTACGGGATCTCCGCCCGGTATGCCCGAACTGCCATCTCATAATCCATAGCAGGAAAGAACCCTTCACAATCGATGAAGTAAGAGGGATGATCGGGTCAGTCGACGATCTGGCGTCTCAATTACTTTCCTCTACGCCCCTGTGAGCGCGAAAGTCAGGTCAAAAGCGCCCGTACAACTGGCTGATCGCATCGGGTCGGACTTATCGCATGATGCCTCCTGTATACCCGGCCTTCCTGTAGGTTACACCCGGTGCCCGGAGTCAGCGCATGAAAGATCCCGGATCAGAAGTTGTCCGATCATCTTCCGGGGTGTAACCGTCCTCACTCCCCCGCCCGTCATGCTCGACAGCACCGAAATCAGACGGATCTATACATTGCTGCGTCGTATACGCCCATTCCTGCAGCGCTGATGAGATCCGCTCAAGGGTCTTCGGGTGCTCCCTGAACCTGCCGGTAGGGACGTAGGAACCATCGCCCTTCAGTTCAAGATAGCCCTTCAGGTGATGGTTCATCAGGACTTCCATCTCCTTCTCCACCCTCCTCTTCATTGCAGTCTTCCGGCCGGCACCGACCTTATCCGATAGCTTATCGAGTCCCTCCTCCACCATCTGATACGCCGTCTTCCCCTTGCTGTCCGGCTGGAAGATCTGCATCACAATGGCGACCAAACCCCTCCTGACCTCGTGGTTCTTAGACTCCGGCAGCAGACCGATCGGAATGGTCGGCAGCCGGGTCAGATCGGTTCCGGAGAAATCCAGAAGAGCAAGCCTGAGCACCTCATCGCTCAGGAGATCCACCTTTTTGACGACAACGGTATCCTTAACGATTATCTGGCTGTGCTCGCCGTCGTCAACCTCCGACAACCTGCTGCAGATAGTGTCCGGTGCGCTCTGATGGATCTGCAGGCCGTATAGGCCCAAATTCCTCGGATCGATCTTCCTGTAGGAATCCAGCTTATCCGCCTTGGAGTGATCGTTGCAGGTCAACTCGATGACCAACCACCCCGAGGGGCTGCTTGCGACGATATCGGGGTTCCTCTCCTCCCCGGTTCGGCGTATCGAGAGGGCCGTCTCAACCCGATAGGCATACCCGGCCTTCCGGAACGGCCCAATAAACCGTGGACGGTTTCGTTCATGGAAGAGAGCGATCGTGTTGCGCCAGAGGACAATCCTTCTATCCAGCTCAGCCAAAGACTTCCACTCCGTCAAAGAAGATAGAAGTCCTGCCGGCGTTGTCCTCGCCCTGGATCGTTGCTATCCGGGGTGCAGCGTTGACACACCCCTTACCCGGGATCGTCAGGTACGCAAAGTCGGGCCCGACATCGAGGAAAACCCTATCCCAGGTATGCAGATCTACACCCTTAAAGCGCCTGAAGTCCGGCTCGGTCTCGGTCTCGATGAGCCAGAGGTTCATCCTCCCCCGTCCCATTGCCACGGTCTTAGAAAATGCCTCAAGGTCGATACTCTGGGTGAAGTTCAACTCAAAGGCGCCCAGGCCATCATTCCTCAGGCCTGTTGCCTCAGCAAGCGCATCTTCATAGAGATTTGCCATGTCAGAGATCGAGAGCATAACCTCGTCAACATCGGTCGCCCTGTTGATGGTCACCTTTCCATTACTATACCACTCCACAGCCAGCGTCACCGAGTCTTCCTTGAGTTTCTGCCAGCGCGTGCTGTATATCGCGAAACTCTCCTTCGCCGTATTCAGCACTTCCGCGAGGCCGGGTATCTTCTCCGTCGCCCCATACCATGCCTTCAGGCTGAAACGTCCTGCCTCGTCATCCGATGCCAGACCATCAGAGAACTTCAAGCCAAGACCCCGCTGTTGCCACGGTTCTTTGTTGTCGTAGTGGAGGAGATGGCTCCTGGACAGCCAGCACCTGTCAAGACCCTTTATGTGCTTGACCCAACCATCGGTGACTGCATCCGCCTCTGTTGCATCAAGTAAGGTATACAGTATCCAGACGCGCTCGCGGGTTGTATCCAGGAAGAGGGTATTGGGCGACAGAGGCCCACGGTTGACATACCAGCCGCCAGCGTCGAGACTGCTCCAGGCCCCAAGAGGACAGCCAACCTCGTCGATCGGGTAGTTGGTCTCCAGCAGGTAGGCTTTGAGCTGCGTGAGGCGCGTCAGGCCATATCGTGCCAAAATCGCCTCATTATCCTCGAACCCCGCCTGTAGCATCACCTTTAAGTCTTGAAGTGTCTGGATGCGCCCCATATCGATTGTTCTACAGTACGGAGAACATAGCGAAAAAGGTTTCTAATAACTTCAACCGACCTCCGGGTCAACCATATGGTAATCGAGGTACGACTCCAGGTTCATCCCGGCCAGAAACGCAGCTTTTTCGAGACTTATTTTCCCTTTCCGATACAGTGAGGCAGAGAGCGGCCTCCTCTTTTGCAGGATATCGTGAAGCCTTGCAGATTCGCAGGTGTATTCGGGATAGGTGACGTAAACGAAGAGGAGAACCTCATCTACGCTGAGGTCGTTGATGAAAGCCTTGAAATCCTCGATTGCCCCGACCTCATCGGCGGGAAATGCAGAACGCACCTTCTCCCAGACCCTGACCCCATCGGAGGTGAGGGTATAGCCTCCCGCAGTTCTCCTGACAAGGCCCAGGGAAACAAGCTCGTCCAGCGCAACCTCAGCAGATTCACTATACGGCCCGAATATGTGAGGGGTGAAATCTGCATCGTCTCCTACCCGTTCTATATAATCCCCGATGAGAAAGAGCTCTTTCTGGAAAATAACATCTCCCCGAACAGCGGATCGGTCTCCGGCATGTAGCAGGTGCAGGATCGCCACACCGAGACCCGGGAGGTTATCGGCAATCTCATCAATAGTGAACTCCATAGCCACCAGCTCTCTCTGTCAGGGTCAGATCATGATATATGTGGATTACAGTGTAGTGGTATGAATTATATGGTTGTTATGTGTTGCTGTCATACTCTGCGCCCATATAAGATAGAGGAGGAGGGGGTATGACACCATCATCTCCCGGTACTCGTTTTCTCCAGCCTGCACCTTCCCCCTCTACCCCCGCCCGTAATTAGCCCAACCCCCTCCTCGCGACGAGCAAATCATTCGCCGGAAGAGCGCTCGCGGATGGGGGCCGACCGGATCGTGTATGCGCTCTACGGGCTCAGAAGAGGAGATCGCGGTTGTGGGGGGAATCAACGCACGAGAGACCCCGTCCTTACCAAGGACGCACTCGACAGCCACGTCGTAGGGAAGGGATTCTGTTCCGAAACTGCAGATATATTCTTGAGGCTATCAGATCCCCGCACACGGGAGCGAAGAACCTTTGATTTTCCCGACAGGAATAATGTTCCATGAAGTGGGGGCAATGCCGATGGAGATCAACGCAAGACCGATCGATGACATGACAATCCGGTTCGACCGACCCCTGAAACCCGGGGAAGAGCGAGTGGCGGTCAGGTTGAGGGAACACCCTGGAAAAATGATAAAACTCTATGCTCCCGAGGAATACGCCCTGAAGTTAGCTGAGAATGATCGTGAAGAGTTGTAGTGATGGGTATCCGTATCTGAAAGATTCAGGAGAGACCCCCCGGAGGAATCCCTTCACCCTCAAAAGACTGATACGGGGCGAGCGTCATACTAACCAGTATAGATATGGGCGGGTAGAATGGCAGGACGCACATTAACCAGGACGGCACGGGAGACTATCGTCGCGATACTCACCAAAAATGATGCCGAGTGGATCGCAATCTTCGGCTCCTATGCGCGGGGATCCGCCGACCCGGCGAGCGATATCGATATCCTGGTCCGGTTCTCCCGCAAAAAAAGCCTCTTTCAGCTCGTCCGGATCGAGGATGAACTTGTCCGGGCTTTGTGCATGAAGGTGGACCTCGTCACCGAGAACGCCGTGAGCCCCTACCTTGCCGATGCAATCTACCGTGATGCCGTGGTGATCTATGATGCCGGAGGACCCCGCTTATCTCCACCACATCCTTGATGCCATACTGAGCATCGAGGAGTTTTCCGAAGGCATCGAATCGGCGGAGGATCTCCGGAACCGCCGGCTGGAGCGCGCCGGGATCGAGCGCATGCTGACCATCATCGGCGAGGCGGCAAAGATGGTATCGTTGGAGTTACGCGCCGAGCACCCGGAGATCCCCTGGAGAGAGGCTGCGGGGATGCGGGACAGGATCGTCCATCATTACTTTGGCGTGGATTACGAAGCGGTGTTTCTGACTTTGCGCGATGATCTTCCAGTCCTCAAGCGGGAAATCCAGTTGGTTCTTAACGAAACCGACCGTTAGTTACGCCGTTTTGCACCCCGCTGGCGTCGCCCGCCACGACCGACCGGGAGATCAACCGGATCGTGTATGAGTTGTACGGGCTCGCGGAGGGGCTCGCGGTCGTGGGTGGGCCGGCATTCCAGGCCGCCCGAACCCGCTGGCAGTCTTTATCCCGCAACGGGGGATTCCTCCCCCGGGGCGCACCCTCAGCCGGAAACCGTCCCGGCCATATCCCGGAGGCGCTGCAGAATCCGGTCTTTGTTCCCCGGCAGGTTTGAGAACTGTTTATCGCAGACATCGCTGAACTTCGCGAGGGCCTTACGGTTGACCTCTTCCTGGTCTTCGAATATGCCGACCGAGACGAAGGGCCGCCCCCACTTCTCGAACTGCAGTATGTTTATCGTCGCGTCACGGGCCCGGTCGTCGTTCGTGAGAGCAAAGATGTAGATCGGCTTCTGCATGCCGTTGATCCTGCAGTCAACGGAGTATTTCCCTTCCGGGTCGTGCTCGGGGTCATGCCAGTCAAATACTCTACGCTCCTCCGGGACAGCCTCCTCGATGAGGCCACGGAGATCCTCCAGAAACGTGGAGTAAACACGCGATCTCGACAAATACGTAAGATCCGATATCCGGATCAGCGCCTGAATGAAACTCCAGAGGGCATCCCCGAACCGGTCGTCCGTGATGCGAATAGCGAGCTCACCCCGATTGTTCTCCAGTCCGAACCGGGACAGCGCGCTCGCGATCGCTTTCTGGTGAGTTCCCCGCTCGAACCCCTTTGCATCGATCGAGTAAGTCAGGTGCATGAGGGTATGCCCCTCATCCGTCAGCGTCCAGACGCCGTCCTCACTCCAACCCGCGGTCAGGTAGCGCTCTGTTGCAATATGGGTGTGGAAATCATAAAACTTCTCCTGTTCAAGTTTGTTCGTATGTTCGTGACTTTTCCCATTGGTTCACACATGTTATCGAGCCTCGTCTCCTCCCCCTGATAGAGCAGTACATTGAGCAACCCGTCTGAGGATGTAGCATTATGGGTGGAATGAGCATCCTCCGGAGTGTTCGCTCTGTCCCGGGAGTAACTCCACATACGGAGAAGAACCCCGGGGGATGACCGGTGCCCGGCCCCGCGATTGTATCGACGATCTCCAGACGCAAAGATTGATAGGACATCCCATCGATCACCTGTATACCACCAGTGAGGATGCTTATGACCGGTATCGAAGCAGACGTCAGGGAGATCAAGGAGAGCATCAGGGAGCTCACCGAGAAGATCGATCTCCTCCTTGATGAGCGTGAGAGCATGGCGATGATGAAACTCTCCGAACAGTCACTCTCGGCCTTCCTCTCCGATGAACCCGACCTCTATACCATCAGAGATGCCAGGATCGTGTATTGATGAAAGGAACGGTTGTTCTGGTACCATTCCCTGATCCTCGATCTCACCGCAACCAAACTCCGCCCTGCACTTGTCCCCTATGAGGGCGACCGTGACATTATTCTTGCCTTCATCTCGTCAAAGACCCATGCCGGAGCGGAGTCGGCAGGGGTTATGGTGACGACTTCCCACGCAGGTTTTTGGAAAAGCGGTCTCAAAGTCGATTCGGTTATCCAGCTCGACAAGATTGCAACGGTCTTAAAAGACCTGATGATCGGCGAACTTGGAGAACTTGATGATGACCTCAGGGCCGAGGTCAATGCAAAACTCGCCACCTTGTTCCGGCTCTGAGTGAAGAAAGATCCTTTCGGTCCGGCCTGTGCCGGCTACAGTATCAGGGGTTCACGCGCACCAGTTTCACGGTTTCTGATCCACCTCCCGTATCGGGATTAATCCCTTCGAAGCGATGCCAGAGGTCAGGAATTTGACCGGAACGACCTTCTGATCGCGGAACACCTCTTCAAGCCAGAGTAGATCGCTCATATGCCTGACGGCAGCGATGTTGTCGATGACAATGTAAACCCTTGCAGGATCGTGGAGTTCGTCTCAAAAAATCCGCGAACCTTCCGGTGCATCCTGGCTGAGATACCTGTACCCTGGGTGCCTATCATCTGGTTGTAACCGGAGTCAGGATGTTGAAACGGTTTCGCAGTGGATATCGTCATGCGGGGGATGAGGGAGTGCAAGCGAGTGCCCCCCTTCCGGGAGGTGTTCTGGGATAACCCCATGCGCATTCATAAAATATTTAAATATAATAATGGGATAATAAACATATGACATTCTCACCAAAGACAAGGCAGGCGATTTTTGATAACGCAGGTGGTAGATGCGAAAAATGTGGAAAGCAGATTACCTTTAACAACCATAGTCAAGGTGAGCGCGGGGCATGGCACGCGCATCACAAAACATCGGTAGCAAGCGGCGGTAGAGACATTGCAAGTAATGGTAAGGCCCTGTGCCTTGGTTGCCATAAAAATACTTACACATATGGTAAAAGATCCTCCTGAAATTCTCCCGACCGTGATAATACGTGTCAGGCGAACCAATCTCCTGAATACTGTTTAGTGCCCTTATCCCTCATTCTTATGATAATATTGAAACCTTCGCAACGAGGGAACAACCGGGACGAGTGGGCACTACTCGTTGACGTACGCAACGAGGGATAGATCATAGAAGTACCGCAATGTAATCATAACCTCCGCTGATCACCGCTGACGTCGCCCGCCGCGACCGCATGGTCTCTCTTGGCGAGACAATGCTCGACCTGAACAAACGCCTCGTGGCAGCGAAGACCCCGCGCGAGGTGTTCGCTGAGATAATCGGCGCGACCGACCGGGAGATCGACCGGATCGTGTACCCACCCCACGGGCTCCCGGCGGAGGGGATCGCGGTCGTGGATGGGCCGGCGTTCCGGGCCGCTCGAATCCGCCGGCGGTTTTTATCACGCAACGAGGGATGGGCAGCAGAAGATTATAGATGAACTGCGATGGGATCGTAACACCCCTCCAGGACATAGTTAGACGAACCCTACTCCTTAAGTTTGAAGGGATCGTTAAT
>ENA-UOUL01003569-UOUL01003569.1-bioreactor-metagenome-genome-assembly--contig:-NODE-3569-length-15630-cov-3.578088_pt1 | contig 15630 bp, 12 predicted proteins | sample MGYA00249838_ERZ747220 | MGnify/ENA primary metagenome ERZ747220 (study PRJEB28778, sample SAMN05720191) | bioreactor metagenome | isolation source: Anaerobic biogas reactor | place: USA:Washington...
CTCTTCCAGGGACTGAAGAACCTGCGCGAGCTGAACTGGGAGCCGTTCCAGGTGCCGGCGGGCGACATCGACGCGGTGGTGCTGACGCACGGGCACCTGGATCATTGCGGGTACCTTCCTCGCCTGGTGCGCGAAGGCTTCTCCGGCCGGATCCATGCGACGCCGGCCACCCGCGACGTCGCCGGCCTCATCCTGCGCGATGCCGGGTTCATCCAGGAACGGGACGCCGAGTACGCGAACCGCAAGGGCTTCACCAAGCATTCGCCGGCGCTGCCGCTCTACCGGGTCGTCGATGCGGAGCGCGCCCTGGCATTGTTCTCGGACGTGCCATGGCACGAGTCGGTCGCGCTGCCCGGCGGCGCCAGGATGCTGCTGCGCCGCGCCGGCCACATCCTGGGCGCGGCGAGCGCGCAGGTCGACATCGACGGGCGGCGCATCGTCTTCTCGGGCGACCTCGGCCGCTACGGGGATCCGGTGATGCACGACCCGGAATCCGTTCCCGAGGCCGACTACGTCGTGATCGAGTCCACCTACGGCAATCGCAGGCATGACCGCGGCGATCCACTCACGGCCCTGGGCGAGGTGATCGAGCGCACCGTCGAGCGCGGCGGCACGGTCGTCGTGCCGGCCTTCGCCGTCGGCCGGGCGCAGGCGCTGATCCACGACCTGTGGCGCCTGCGGCGGGCCGGGCGCCTCGCCCATGTTCCGGTGTATCTCGACAGCCCGATGGCGACCAGCGCCGGCGAACTCATGAATGCCCATGCGGACGACCACCGGCTCTCGCCTCGGGACTACGAGGCCGCCTGCGCGGGGGTGACCTACGTGCGCGACGCCGAGGAGTCGAAGGCGCTGTCGGCCAATCGCTACCCGAAGGTGATCATCTCGGCGAGCGGCATGGCGACCGGCGGCCGGGTGCTGCATCACATCGTCGCGTTCGGCACCGACCATCGCAGCACGCTGCTCTTTTCCGGCTTCCAGGCGGCGGGCACGCGGGGGCGCAAGCTCCTCGACGGGGCGCGCGAGGTCCGCATCCATGGCCGGTGGGTGGAAGTGAAGGCCGAGGTCACCGAGCTGCCCATGCTCTCGGCCCATGCCGACAGCGACGAGCTGGTGCGATGGCTGTCGGGCTTTCGCAGGCCGCCGCGCCGTTTGTTTTGTTTAAAAACCCCGCCCCACGAAATGCTGTATATTGATCGGCAGATCGTTCAGCACCTTTACGTCCCTTCCGTATTTCCCGAGCGTCTTTTCGACGAGCACGTAGTCCATGCCGGGGATCACGATGTCGTTCCAGTGATGGCCGAAGCCGCGCACGGCGACGTCGAGCATCGTGATGATCTGCCTTCCCAGCGGCTCCTTCGAATCCATCGTAATCGCGCCGTAGAACTCCTGGCACTCGGTGTAGCCGCCGTTGTGCGTGCCGGTGTACGGCTTCTGAAGCGCCATGTCCACGCGCTTTCCGATCCTTGCCGAGACCTCGTCGGACTTCGACCGGAAGTAGTCGACGAGCGCCTTCTCCTGCAGATACGCGGGCAGGTTCTCCGCCGCGACTTTTCTGTACGCCTCGAGCCCTACGCGGTACGCCTCCTCGGTGAACCCGAACCAATACCGCTGGTCGTCGGTCAGCTTCGACGGCCTGTCCACGCACACGACGCTCGCGCGCTCGCAGGCGGTCAGCCCGTCCCACTTCGGCGCCGCGCCGATGAGCACGTAGTCGCCCTCCTGTATCCGGCGGTTCATCGCCTTGCCGATCAGCGTGCGGGTGTTCGCGGCCGAGCAGACGCTGACCGAAAAGCCCATCTGCTCCGCGCCGAGCTCGAGCGCGACCGCGTAGCCCCACTGGGCGACCTGCGTCTCGTACAGCCCGGGGCGCAGCACGCTCGCCATCGCCTCGACCATCACGTCCGAGATCTTCGCGGCGATCTCGGTCATCCGCATTTCGCCGTCGGACTTTTCGTACTTGATCCTGTAGAAGATCTCCTGCGCGTCGACGACCCTGCCCGCGTCGCCCCCGAAGTACTCGACGAGGCTTCGGTAGATGCTGACCGGCAGCACCTGGCTCGGCGTCAAGAGCGCGGCGTTTCCGGGCTTGCCGCCGCAGGCCTCCTCGAGCACGTCCTCGAGCCTGCACGCGGCGACCGGATAGTCCTCGTCGGCGAGCTTGAGCATCTCGACCTTGCGCACCTCGCAGCCGGAGCGCGGCGCGAGCTGCTCGGCGCAGTAGCCGCCCTCGAGCCCCGCCAGCAGATAGAACCCGTTTTTGCCGATCACGCCCGCGACCGGCTCGATGCTGATGTTCGTGTTGCCGCCCAGATACGGCACGTCGCCGGCGTAGTGCTCGTCGCTGTAGACGATGCCGCAGTCGTAGCCCGCCCTTTGCAGCTCCGCGATCAATTTCCGGTGCCGCGCCGCGAACTCGGCCTCCCCGAGCCGCATCCCCTTGTCGAACGACGGCGCCCTTTCCAAAACCGATTTTACGATGTCCGATTGCCTCTGCCAGCTTGCGCTGTCAAACATATCCTTCCCCTGCCTCTCGCTGTTTTGTCCGCGCTGCGTCCATTATATACCATGCCGCCCCGCCGCGCAACGCCCAGTGGGCGCTTCCGTTTGCCCAGTGGGCGCTTCCGTTTGCCCAGTGGGCGCTTCCGTTTGCCCGGCGGCCGCCTCCCGCCCGTAACGCGCGGCGCGGCGCGAACATACGCTGCAACGGGAATACCACGTTAACCGGTGTTCACCGAGAGGAAGTATGCGATATGTTCAAAAACTTTGACGATCGAGAGATCGATATGCAGCAACCCCAGGACGACATCCGGCAGGGCGACTGCGGCTGCTCGCGCCCGCCCTGTCCCCAATACCCCGTGTGCCCGCCCGGCCCTCCCGGCCCCCGCGGCCCGCAGGGACCGAAGGGCGAGCCCGGCTGCCCCGGCCCGAAGGGAGACATGGGCTACCCCGGCCCGCAGGGCAACCCCGGCCCGGCCGGACCCGAGGGCCTGCGCGGCCCCCGCGGCCCGCAGGGCGAGAAGGGCGAGAAGGGCGACCCCGGCTGTCCCGGCCCGGCAGGCCCGCGCGGCCCGATGGGTCCGATCGGCCCGCAGGGCCCGCAGGGCGTGCGCGGAAACGCCGGCCCGCAGGGCGATCCCGGCTGTCAGGGGCCGATGGGCCCGAGGGGCAACCCCGGCCCGGCCGGACCGCAGGGAATTCAGGGCCCCGTAGGCCCGCGCGGCGACACCGGACCGATCGGACCCGCCGGCCCGACCGGAGCCCCCGGACCGACCGGCCCGCAGGGCGTCACCGGCCCCGCCGGCCCCATCGGACCGGAGGGACCCGGAGGCCCCACCGGCCCGCAGGGCGTGCAGGGCCCCGCCGGCTGCCAGGGCCCCGAGGGTCCGCAGGGAATTCAGGGCGACACGGGCCCGACCGGGCCGCTGGGCCCCACCGGGCCGACCGGACCCCTGGGTCCCACGGGGCCGACCGGACCCACCGGGCCGGAGGGCTCGTTTGATTTCGGCGAATTCCTGTTCAATGTCATCGGCCCGACGGGATCGGCGACGGTCGGCTATGGCGAAGACCTGATCTTCCAGTCGACGACGCTGGACATCGCGGTCACCCCGGGCTCGGCAATCGTCACCATCGAGAACCCGAACATCACCGGTCCCACCGGACCGCAGGGTCCCACCGGCCCCGAAGGCCCCGAGGGTCCCACCGGCCCCGAAGGCCCCGAAGGTCCCACCGGCCCCGAAGGCCCCGAAGGTCCCACCGGCCCCGAAGGCCCCGAGGGTCCCACCGGCCCCGAAGGCCCCGAGGGTCCCACCGGCCCCGAAGGCCCTGAAGGTCCCACCGGCCCCGAAGGCCCCGAGGGTCCCATCGGTCCCGAAGGCCCCGAAGGTCCCTCCGGCCCTGCCGTAGGCCAGAACGGCTTCTCGGCGTTCAAGCAGACGCTAAGCGTAACCGGAGACGAGCAGATCGACGACTGGAGCACGGCCGCCCCGTACTACGCCGGCCCCGGCTTCAACGCGGCGACGGGTATCTACACGGTTCCGGTCTCCGGCAGGTATTCGATCAAGGCGACGATCAACTACTCGACCACGGTGGCGATCAGCGTGACCATCGGCAGCGCGAACCCCTCGTTCGCCGTTCGCAGGACATCCGCGCCTGCCGGGAGTCTGGTCAGCGGGCTGTTCCCGGTGCTGAACCTCAACGTCGCCCTGCTGACGATCCGCGCCATACTCGGAAACGGCATGGTCACGCTGGCGGGAGACGTCGATCTGGTGGCCGGAGACATCATCGACCTGTTCTACGAGTCCGACGGCCTGACGCTCACGCTGGACCTCGGTGGAGAGGACGACAGCGGCATCGTCTGGTCGATGCATCAGATCGCGTAACCGCAACCCGGTCGAGCTGCCAAACGACAATCCGGATATCACCGGCTGCCAAACGATAACCCGATGCCGCCGAACTCCCCAAACCCTCCGACCCCTTTGACGGAGCGGATGACGGCGGCATCGTCCGATCGACCCCTGACCGCGGGGCCGCGGCCCGCCGCCTCTACCAAACGAAAATCCGGCGCCGCCGTCGGCCAAATCGCAAACTTCGTCGACGGTGCGCCGCCCTGTCTGCCCGGCACGGGGTGGCCCTTCCCCTTCCGGCACCCCATCGGAGGCAGGGCGCGCCGGGACACCTGCGGGATCCATGTCGCTTCGGCGGCATGGATCGATTTTTCGCGTTAAAAATGCGGGCGGCGGATGCAATCTCCGGCGTTTTGTTTATAATTGGATTGGAAGGGGCGAGCCGAAATGAAGAGCATTCTGATCAAGGACACCACGCGCGAGGAGCGGGAGCGCATCGTGCTCGAGTCGCTCTCCTGCGGGGGAGGCGGCTGCGAAAACTGCTCCGCCTGCGGCGTATACGGCGCGGGCGACCCCCTCGACATGTACCGCCCGTATATCGACGGCGAGATGGAGATCGCGGACATCACGCGCCGGTTCAACGCGAAATATCTGAACGGCTGAGCGATCCGCGTCGCGGATCGCCAATTCGTACCAACCCACGCCCCGCAAATTTCAGAAAACCGCTTGCGTTGAAGAATCCCCGAACGGCTGCGCGTTCAGGCATTCGGGTTGTCGATTTCTACCACCCGGCCGACACCCCATAAGTTTCGGGAGTCCGGCCCTGTGCGCCAAAAAATGCCCGAACGGCTGCGCGTCCGGGCATCTGCGAATCATATCATATAGCTGTCCGCGGCGGCGTCTCCGAACGCGAGGTCGGCGATGGTGACGCTCTCCAGATACTCGTCGATTCTCCGCCCGAGCTCCGTCCACATCGGCAGCGTCTTGCATTCCGCGGCGCGCGGGCAGCGGTTCGGGCTCGACTCGAGGCAGGAAACCGGCGCCAGTCCGTTCTCGGTCAGCTTCAGGATTCGGCCGACCGTATAGCTCTCGGGCGGATGCGCGAGCTTGTACCCCCCGCCCTTGCCCCGGACCCCCCGCAGCACATCGGCCTTGACCAGCACGGAGATGATCGCCTCCGCGTATTTTTCGGAAATCTCCTGCCGCTCGGCGATCTCCTTCAGCGGGATGTACGCGCCGCTGTCGTGCTCGGCCAGATCGATCATCACGCGCAGCGCATACCTTCCCTTCGTCGATATCTTCAAGTTCCGCACCTCCATGACCCTATTCTACCACACGGAAGGTAGGATTACAACCGTCGCCCGCCCCGCTTCGCGTCGCGGGTACGCGCCGGGTGATTTCGCTCCTTCGCCCTCCTGCATCACGCCCCCTGTCATGTCGCCCAATTCCCGTACCCCTCTTCCCCCCGCTCCCTATCTTTGGAAAATCCTCGCGAATTTTCCAGCAACCCCCTTGACACGGCCCCTCGGCGGTGCTATACTCCCCTATAAACCAATAGGAAAGGTATGTTTCGGCATGCGAGATCGGTTCGAGAACTGTCCGTGCGAACATGAGGAGGGAGCGCAGCGACTAGGGGCGTGCTTTCCGAAGCGAAGCGCAGGACAGCGCCCCGTACCCGCGACGCGAAGCGGGGCGGGCAACGCTTCCGATTCGGCCGAATGCGTCGATGTCGCCGGGCGCCCGCACATTTTTGACGCATGAAAGGGAGTAAGATCATGAGCAACAGGAATTATCGCTTCGAGACCCTGCAGCTGCACGTTGGTCAGGAGCACGCCGACCCCTCGACGGACGCGCGCGCGGTGCCGATCTACGCGACGACCTCCTACGTATTCCGCGACTCTAAGCAGGCGGCGGGCCGCTTCGCGCTTTCGGAGCCGGGCAACATCTACACACGGCTGATGAACCCGACGACCTCGGTGTTCGAGGCGCGCATCGCGGCGCTCGAGGGCGGCGCGGCGGCGCTTGCGACGGCGTCCGGCTCGGCGGCGATCACCTGCGCGGTCCAGAACATCGCAATCGCCGGCGATCACATCGTCTCCTCGAAGAACCTCTACGGCGGCACGCGCAACCTCTTCTCGAACACGCTGCGCGAGCAGGGCCTGTCCGTGACCTACGTCGATCCCGCCGACCCGGAGAATTTCCGCCGGGCGATCCGCGGCAACACGAAGCTGCTGTTCTCCGAGACGCTCGGCAACCCGAACTCCGACGTCGTCGACCTGCGCGCGATCGCGGACATCGCGCACGGAAACGGCATACCGTTCATCGTAGACAGCACATTCGCGACGCCGTTCCTGCTGCGCCCGATCGAGTACGGCGCCGACGTCGTCGTCCACTCGGCGACGAAGTTCCTGGGCGGCCACGGAACCGTCATGGGCGGCGTCATCGTCGACGCGGGCAAGTTCGACTGGGCTTCAAACGACAAGTTCCCCGGCCTCTCCAAGCCGAACCCGTCCTACCACGGCGCGGTGTTTTCGGAGGTCTGCGGGAACCTCGCCTACATCCTCAAGGCGCGCACGACGCTCTTGCGCGATCAGGGCGCGGCGATCTCGCCGTTCAACTCGTTCCTGCTTTTGCAGGGGCTGGAGACGCTGTCGCTGCGCGTCGAGCGCCACGTCGAAAACGCGCTGAAGGTCGTCGAATTCCTGAAAAACCATCCGCAGGTCGAGCGCGTGAACCACCCGTCGCTCGCGGCCGGGCATGCGAAGGTGCTCTACGACGAATACTTCCCGCGGGGCGCCGCGTCGATCTTCACGTTTGAGATCAAGGGCGGCGCCGCGGCCGCGCAGAGATTCTCGGAGAGCCTCAAGCTCTTCTCGCTGCTCGCGAACGTCGCCGACGTGAAGTCGCTCGTGATCCACCCGGCCTCGACGACGCACTCGCAGCTCTCCCCGGAGGAGCTCCTCGAGTCCGGCGTCCGGCCGAACACGGTCCGGCTCTCCGTCGGCACCGAGCACATCGACGACATACTCGCAGACCTTCAGGACGGCTTCGACGCCGTCTCGCGACTTTGAAAGGAGACCCTCCCATGTCCAAAATCTACCGATCCGCGGACGCGTTGATCGGCCGCACGCCGCTTCTGGAGCTCAAAAACATCGAGCGCGAGCTGAATCTCCCGGCGAAGCTCTACGCGAAGCTCGAGTCGTTCAACCCCGCCGGCTCCGTCAAGGACCGCATCGCGAAGTCGATGATCGACGACGCGGAGCAGAAGGGACTGCTCAAGCCCGGCTCGGTCATCATCGAGCCGACGAGCGGCAACACCGGCATCGGCCTCGCGTCCGTCGCCGCCGCGCGCGGCTACCGGATCGTGATCGTCATGCCGGAGACGATGAGCGTCGAGCGCCGGCAGCTGATGAAGGCCTACGGCGCGGAGCTCGTACTGACCGAGGGCGCGAAGGGCATGAAGGGCGCGATCGCGAGGGCCGAAGAGCTCGCGAAGGAGATTCCGAACAGCTTCATCCCCGGCCAGTTCACAAACCCGGCGAACCCCGCCGTGCACTTTTCGACGACCGGCCCCGAGATCTGGGACGACACCGACGGAAACGTCGACATCTTCGTCTCCGGCGTCGGCACCGGCGGCACGATCACCGGCGCGGGCGGATATCTCAAGTCGAAGAACCCGAAAATTGAAGTCGTCGCGGTCGAGCCGACGGACTCCCCGGTGCTCTCCGGCGGCGCGCCCGGCCCGCACAAGCTGCAGGGCATCGGCCCGGGCTTCGTGCCCGACGTGCTCGACACGGGCGTCTACGACGAAATCGTCACCGTCGCTTCCGACGACGCGTTCGCGACCGGCAGGAAGATCGGCAGGTCCGAGGGCATACTCATCGGCATCTCGTCCGGCGCCGCGGCGTGGGCGGCCATCGAGCTCGCGAAGCGTCCGGAGAACAGGGGCAAGTCGATCGTCGTGCTGCTCCCCGACACCGGCGACCGGTACCTGTCGACGCCGCTGTTCGCGGACTGAACATTTCACCGGGGCGGCCGCGCGGCCGCCCCGATTTTTTACGCTGTGCCTTTCAACCCTCGGCCCCACCGAATGCCCGCCGGTGCAGCTCTCCCCGCCGCTGGTTATTTCCAGAAAAATGTGCTATACTGGCACCGAGGGGGGATCGTATGAAGCGGAAGCGCCTGCGCGGCGTGCTCAGCCACCGGCTGTTCGTCGTGTGGCTGCTGCTCATGCAGCTCGTGCTGCTCGTGTATTTGATCCTCAACGGCAGCCGCGAGTCGAAGCTGATCTCGTCGATCCTCTCGGTTTTGAGCCTCTTCGCGGCGATTCACGTGATCAGCCGGCGCGACAAGCCGGACTACAAGCTGACCTGGGTGTTCTCGATCCTGGTGCTGCCGATCTTCGGCGGCCTGTTCTACCTGATGACGCGGCTGCAGCCGAGCGCGCGCCGCTTCCGCAAGCAGGTCGTGCGCTCGCGCGACGCGGTGCTGCGCAGGCTCCCGCCGCGCTCCGGCGCGCTCGAGGCCGCGGAGAAGGCGTGCCCCGCCTGCGGGCGGCTGATCGAGTACCTGCAGCGCGCGGCGGGCTTCCCGGTCTACCCGGAGAAGCGCACCGCGTTCTTCAACAGCGGCGAGTCGTACTTCGAGGCGCTGCTTCGGGAGCTCCAAAAGGCAAAGCGGTACATCTTTATCGAGGCCTTCATCGTCGAGGAGGGCTTCATGTGGGGCGCGGTGCTCGAAATTCTGAAGCAGAAGGCGCGCGCGGGCGTCGAGGTGCGCGTGCTCTTTGACGATTTCGGGTGTTTTTTGCGGCTGCCGCGCGGCTACCGCCACGAAATCCAAAAACTCGGCATACAGTGCGAGGTGTTCAGCCCGCTGCGCCCGGCGCTCTCGGTGCTGCAAAACAACCGCGACCACCGCAAGATCGTGTCGATCGACGGCGAAATCGCGTTCACCGGCGGCGCGAACCTCGCCGACGAGTACATCAACCGCGCGAGCCGCTTCGGGCGCTGGCGCGACGCGTCGCTTCTGGCCGAGGGCGGGGCCGCGTGGAGCCTGACGCTGATGTTCTTGCAGATGTGGGAGCTCGCGACCGGCCGGCCGCCGCTGTACGAGCGGTTCATGCCCGCGCGGCCCGCGGAGGACGCGTCGGCCGCCGTGGCCTTCGTCCAGCCGTACGCCGACAGCCCGCTCGACGAGGAAAACGTCGCCGAAAACGTCTACCGGCAGATCATCTCGGCCGCCCGGCGCTACCTCTACATCTCGACGCCCTATCTGATCGTCGACGACGCGATGATCTCCGCGCTGATCCTCGCGGCGAAGGGCGGCGTCGACGTGCGGATACTGACGCCGGAAAAGTGGGACAAGCGGCTCGTGCACGTGACGACGCGCTCCTATTATAAGGAGCTGATCGGCGGCGGCGTGCACATCTACGAGTACACCGGCGGCTTCAACCACGCCAAGACCTTCGTCTCCGACGACTGCGTCGCGACCGTCGGCACCGTCAACATGGACTACCGCAGCCTCTATCTGCACTTCGAGTGCGGCGCGTGCCTCTACGGCGGCGAGGCCGTGCTCGACATCAAGCGCGATTTCCTCGAGACGCTCTCCGGCTGCCGGCGGATCGGCCCGGACGACCTCAAGGCCGGGTGGCTCAAGCGCCTCGTCCGCGAGGTGCTCCGGATCTTCGCGCCCCTGATGTAGCGGTCGAATCCTCTGTCGCCCGGCGGCCTATTCCTCCGCCGCCCCGCCCCGGATATGCCGGATCAATCCTCCATCATCTCCGCAAAGTCGTATATCAGCCCGTCGGAGAGCGCCGCCGCCTCCTCGAGCCGGTGGGTCGCCGGGTCGTGCACGCAGTATACGCGCATGCCGGCGCGCCGCGCGCCCGAAACGCCTTCGTACACGTCCTCGAACACCGCGCATTCCTCCGGCGGCACGCCCAGCCGTTCGGCCGCGAGCAGGTATATCCTGCCCGTTCGCTTGCCGCCGCCGCCCGCGTCCGAGGTGGACAGAAGCTGGTCGAACAGGTCGAGCACGCCGTTGTTCCTCAGGCACGGCACGAACAACCTCGGCGGCATCGCGGTCGCGGCCGCGAGCTTCACGCCTTCCGACTTCAGTCGGTTCAGATAGCGCGCGGCGTTCGGCTTCAGCTTCACCCTCTCGCGGTACTCGCGCTCGGCGAGCGCCGTCCACTCCTCGACGATCTCCTCCCACGCCTCCGGAAGCCCATACCGCTTCTTCGTGTACAGCGCGCTCTCGCGGTAGCTCATGCCCGCGATCGCCCTCGCGTACCCCTCCGGCGTCCGCTGCCCGCGCGCCTCGAAAAACAGGTCGTCCACCAGCTCCCAGACGTACATACTGTCCAGAAGCGTCCCGTCCAGGTCGAATATCGCCGCGTGAAAAGAAGACCGATTGTGCATGTTGTTTCCCTTTCCGACTTTGGTCTTTTTAGACAATATTGCGACAGAACAGACCGGGGTCTCTATTTCTCCAGCAAAAAGTCCAGCATCTCCGGCAGCCGCTCGCCCCAGAACTCCCAGTTGTGCCGCCCGGGGTACTCCCGGTAGGCGTAGGAAAACGGGTTTCCCGGAAGCGCCTCGAAGAAGTCCCGCGTCAGCCGCGCGTTTCGAATAAGCGAATCCTCGGTGCCGCACGCGTGGTAGATGCGCGGCGCGCGCGCGCTGCCTGCCGCGGCGCCCTTCGCGATGTCCTCGCAGCGCCTAAGCAATTCCGCCTCCGACGGGCCGGGACCCTCCGCCCCGTAGGCCCAAAAGTACCGCTTTTCGCGAAAACTCCCGGGCTCCGGCTCGTGGAAGCGGTAATTCGTATACCCGGCGGACAGGCAGCCGACCGCCGCGTACCGCTCCGGCCGGTGGATCGCGATCTTCAACGCGCCCATGCCGCCCATCGAGAGCCCCGCAATGAAGTTGTCCTCCCGCGCGCGGGACAGCGGCAGAAGCCTCGGCAAAAGCTCCGGCAGCTCGTCCGCAATGTGCGTGAAGAACCGCTGCCCGTGCGCCATGTCCTCATAGAGGCTGAGCCCCGCGCCCGGCGCGACGACCGCGAGCCCGCGCCTGCCGGCCAGCCGCTCGATCGGCGTGTTCCGAAACCAGCCGGTCTGGTCGTCCCCCGCGCCGTGCAGGAGCCACAGCACCGGGTACGCGCGCCTCCCCGTCTCCGGAATCGAGACCGAAGTCTGGAAGCTCATCCCGAGCGCGTCAGAAAAAGACCGAAGTCGGATTATCGCCACGGGTTCCCCTCCTCCCCCGGGACGAGCCAGTCGAGCACGTCCTGTATCCATCGGTCCCAGTAGAGCCACTGGTGATCGCCCGCGGACTCCCCGTACGTCGGCGAATACCCGAGCCTGCGCAGATGGTCGCGCATCCGGATGTTCTGATAATATAGGAAGTCCTCCGTCCCACACCACATATATACGTCCGGCCGGAATTCCGAATCCCGCATCTCCTCCGCGGCGCGGAACAGGTCGTTGCGCGAGCCCGGGATGCCCTCCGCCGGGCCGAACACGTCCTCCCAGAACGCCTGCGGCGCGAGGCCGCGGCCGTTGAGCGCGCAGTCGTATGCGTCGAGCGCGCCCGAGAGCGACGCGACGCGCGAAAACACCTTGCCCGCGCGCAGCCCGCACTTCAGCGCGCCGTAGCCGCCCATCGAGAGCCCCGCCGCGAACGTGTCCTCGCGCCGGTCGGACAGCATCGGGAACAGCGCCCGGCACTTTGCGGGAAGCTCCTCCGTCAGAAACGAAAACCACTTAGGCCCCCTGTGCATGTCCGTATACCAGCCGAGCCCGCCGAACGGCATCACGACCGCGAGCCCCCTCCCCGCGGCGTACCGCTCGATCGACGTGCGCCTGGTCCACGTGCTCTCGTCGTCGGACATGCCGTGCAGGAGGTACAGCGTCCGCGCGCGGGCGCGGGGCAGTTCCTCCGGCAGCAGCACCTGCATACCCGTCGCCATGCCGAGCGCCTCGGAGTAGAAGTTCACGTCCAGATGCGCCATACCCATCCCCCTTCCGCCGGACAATATTGTACCACATTTTTGCAAACTGTGACCGCGATATAGTATTTTTGTGCGGATATTTTGATAACCGCCCAAAGCCCGCGCGTTCATGGTATACTCATTTCGTATAGAAATCACTGGAGGGAGGAGATTCCATGACAAGACAGAACCCGCAGGACTCCGTCCGCAGGCACAGGCGCAGGCGCAGGGGCGTGCCCAAGGCGCTGGCGGCTGTTTTGATCATACTCGCGCTGGCCGGCGGCGGCGTGCTCGGCTATGTCGTCGGCGGCCGCTCGCAGGACGGGAAGCTCGCCGAAAAGGACGCGCTGCTTGCCGAGGCGAACACGCGCGTCCTGAAATACGAAAAGGTGCTCGAGGCCGCGAAGATCGACCCGGACGAGGAATTCTTCGACGCGCTGAACCCGCTGGTGCAGAGCCCCGAGGCCGACGCGCTCGCGGGCAACAACGTGGGCCTTCCCGTCAACGACGCGCTGATCGAGCAGGGCGATCAGCTCGAGGCCCAGCCGGCCGCGACCGAGGCGGCGCCCGTGGTCGTCGCGGAGTTCGGCGACGTGAAGATCATGAGCGACGAGGTGCTCGCCGCCTACAACGCCCGGGTCAATCAGCTCCTGCTGTACGGCCATGACGTCGCGCAGTACGCGGATTCGCTGATGGAGGACACGCTGACCTCGATCGTCACCGAGAAGCTCAAGTACGAAAAGGCGGAGGAACTCGGCCTGACGGCGCTTACCGAGGAGGACAGGGCCGCGATCGACGCGGCGGCGCAGCAGGAGTTTGACGCGCTCGTCGAGTTCTACATCATGGACGACGAGGCGCTGACCCCCGAGCAGGAGCGCGAGGCCGCGATCGCCCGCCTCAAGGAGGAGGACGGCACGACGCTTGAGAGCAAGCGCGCCGAGATCGAAAAGAATTGGTGGGACACGAAGCTCTCCGAATACGTGGCCAAGGACGTCGTCGTGACGGACGCCGCGCTTCAGGAGACCTACGACCGCTACCTCGAGGACCAGCAGGCGCTCTACGCGTCGAACCCCGAGGACTACGAGTTCGCGCGGCGCTACGGCGACGAGACCGTCGTCTACAACCCCGCGGGATACAGGACCGTCAAGCAGGTGCTCCTCGCGTTCGACCCGGAGGACAGCTTCCGCGTCGAGGAAATCCTCTCGGAGCTCGAGGCGCTCGACCCCGCCGCGGACGCGGAGCGGGCGGACGCGCTGAACGGCGAGCTCGACATACTCTACGCGAAGCTCCAGCCCACCGCCGACGAGGTGCTCGACCGCATTGCGCAGGGCGACAGCTTCGACGCGCTGATCGAGGAATACGGGAAGGACCCGGAGCAGGACGAGCCGGCCGTGAAGCGCGAGGGCTACTACGTCTCGGAGAACTCCACCACCTACGCCGCCGAGTTCGTGCGGGCCGCGATGGCGCTTTCGAAGGTGGGCGACGTGTCCGAGCCGGTGCGCACCGCCGCGGGGCTGCACATCCTCCGCTACAATTCGGACGTGCCCGCGGGCCCGGTCGCGCTCGAAACCGTGCGCGAGTCGCTCTCGACGGAGGCGCTCGAGTCGCTGAAGTACGACGCGTACGACGCGCAGCTCGCCCAGTGGGTCGAGGAGGCCAACATCACCTACCACAGGGAGGCTCTGCAGTAGGAACTCCCAAAAATCCGGACAGGGGGCGCTTGCCCCCTGTCCTTTTTGATGCTTTTGAATCAGAACCCCTCGACCGGCTCGTTCGCCGGCCTATCCAGGAGCTCCGGGTTCTGCAGGAGGTGCTTTAAGAGGTGGATCGAGCGGGAGTAGTAGTAGCCGTCGGCGATGCGCTCGTCGAGCGTGATCCCGAGCCTAAGCATCTCGCGCATGCCCTTGAACCCCGTCTCGTCGTACACGGGCGCCTGAAACTTCTCGCCGATGACGACGAACAGCGAGTTCGTGCCCCAGTTGTTCAGGTGGTGGTAGGCGGCGTTGAGCTTGATCGAGCCCAGGTTGCTCAGGAACACCGACGAGTAGTTCGGGTCCGTCTTGACGAGCGAATACGGGACCTTCCCCCGGTAGTCGAGCGCGAACAGTATCTTCATCACGAGCCGGAGGATCGGACGCGGCATGCGCAAGAGCATCGCCATGCCGTCGGTCGAGTTGTCGGTCTTGTCGGCCTTGCGGAACGCGTTGATCTCCGCGTACATCTTCTCGCGCGTCGCCTCCAGCGTGTTGTCCGGCTCGAAGCGCAGGTACGCGAGCGACTCGTCCCCCTCCTCGCTGAACCGCTTCTTGACGACGAACGCCGCGGTCAGCTCGTTGCGCTGGTAGACGCGGTTGCCGGCGACAAAGCGGTTCAGGCGCGGCTTCAGCGTCGCGGTCTTGATGAGCGCCGCGAGGATCCCCTGAAAATAGGTGTACTTGAACTCCGGCCCGGCGGCGTTTTTCGCGTCTATGTACGCGTTAAGGCTCGTCAGGTCGACCTCTTCCTGGATGAACGCCTCGTTGTCCGCGCGGTTGGGGTAGATGTAGGGCGTAAAGGCGTGCATCGGGTCGAGGTCGCGCAGCCATACGCCGTCCCTGCGGTCTCCGCGGCGGCGCTTTGCGGGTTTTTCAGCCATGGATAATCCCCCTTCTGGCAAGCGATGAGTGAAGAATGTCGGAATGGCGCGCGCAAAACCGAAGGCGCAGCGGCCTTTTTCGCGCGCGGAACGGGAGATGCGGCCGCGGGTTCGACGGATTCTCCGCACTCGAGCGCGCCGGGCTTCAACCGCGCCCGCCCGCGGGCCGCGCCGATGCCGCGAACGCACATCCGCGATGCCCCTGCCGGGCCGGTCGCTCCCCCGGCCCGCAGGAATAACCCGCCCGGACTAAGCCTTCCCCTCGCACCCGAAGACCCGCAGCTTCCCAAGCGTCTGCTCGCGGATCGCCTGAATGACGAGCGGGCTTATGTCCGCAATGCCCCTGCCGGGCCGGTAGTTCTCCCACCATGCGCGCGCGCCGGCGAGGTTGATGTCGGTAAAGACGTTGATCTTCGCCGCGCCGCTGGCGACGCAGGCGCGGAAGTCGTCGTCCGACAGCCCCGAGCCGCCGTGCAGCACGAGCGGAATCCCGACGGCGTCCCGAATCTGCCGGAGCCTTCCGATGTCGAGCACGGGCTTCTCGCGGTAGAGGCCGTGCGCGGTGCCGATCGACACGGCGAGCGCGTCGACGCCGGTCTTTTCGACAAAATCCCTCGCGTCCCGCGGGTCGGTGTAGCGGTTCGGCTCCTCCCCCTC
>ENA-UOUL01003571-UOUL01003571.1-bioreactor-metagenome-genome-assembly--contig:-NODE-3571-length-15626-cov-4.957039_pt1 | contig 15626 bp, 10 predicted proteins | sample MGYA00249838_ERZ747220 | MGnify/ENA primary metagenome ERZ747220 (study PRJEB28778, sample SAMN05720191) | bioreactor metagenome | isolation source: Anaerobic biogas reactor | place: USA:Washington...
AAGTCCTTATCATCGCGGCCGAAGTGGCCGTAGGAGGCGGTCTTGCGGAAGATCGGTCGGCGCAGGTCGAGCCTGTCGATCATCGCTTTCGGCGAGAAGTCGAAGTTCGCCCCCACGATCTTCGCAATCTGCGCCTCGGGGATGACCTCGGTGCCGAAGCAGAAGACCGCGATGGAGAACGGGTCGCGGTCGCCGATGGCGTAGCTGACCTCGATCTCGCACTTGCGCGCGAGGCCCGCCGCGACAACGTTCTTCGCAACGTAGCGCGCGAAGTAGGCGCCCGAGCGATCCACCTTCGTCGGGTCCTTGCCGGAGAAAGCGCCGCCGCCGTGGCGGGCGTAGCCGCCGTAGGTGTCCACGATGATCTTGCGCCCGGTGAGCCCGGTGTCGGCCTGCGGGCCGCCGACCTCGAAGATGCCCGTGCGGTTCACGAGACACTCCATCCCGGTCGCGCACATCTCCCGCGGGATCACCGGCTCCACCACGTACTGCAGCAGGTCCGAGCGGATGTCCTCCTGGTTCATGCCACGCTTGTGCTGGGCGGCGAGGAGGATCTTCGTCACCTCGACAGGGCGATCGTCCTCGTAGAGCACGGTGACCTGCGTCTTGCCGTCGGGGCGGAGGTAGCCGATCTCGCCGGAGCGGGTCACCGTGCCGCCGTAGGGCTCGCCTTCGCCGGCGCGTCTATTCTGCAGGCTCAGGGAGGGAGTAAGGCCTTTCTCCCGCACGTCATCAGGGGTGGGCATGCCGCACCCGTTGCCACGTGGACCCCGGTACCGCCGACCGCTACCCTGAGTCCCACGGTGTCTCCCACCCCCTCGGAAACGCCACCCCCCTCCGGAGACATGGTCATAGTCCCCGCCGGCGCCTTCCAGATGGGCTGCGACCCCGGCAACCCGGAGGAATACTGCTACTCCGATGAGCAACCCCTGCACACGGTGTACCTGGATGCCTACTCCATCGACCGCCTGGAGGTGACGAACGCCCAGTACGCCGAGTGCGTCGCCGCAGGGGCCTGTACAGTGCCGGCATCCGGCGGTTCCTGGTCGCGCCCTACCTACTATGGGGACCCGGACTATGCGGACTATCCGGTCATCATGGTCTCCTGGCACGATGCCTCAGAGTATTGCACGTGGGCGGGCAAGCGGCTGCCGACGGAGGCGGAGTGGGAGAAGGCGGCGCGCGGCTCGAGCGACACGCGGCTGTACCCCTGGGGGAACGACGCCGCCGACTGCTCGCGGGCGAACATCCGCGACTGCGTGGGCGACACCAGCCAGGTTGGGAGCCACCTGACCGGCGCCAGCCCCTACGGCGCGCTGGACATGGCCGGCAACGTGGAAGAATGGGTGAGCGACTGGTACCAGGGCGACTATTACAGCGTGTCGCCTGCCGCGAACCCGCAGGGCCCGGCATCCGGCACGTACAAGGTGCTGCGCGGGGGCAGTTTCTACTACCAGGCGGTCACTGTCCGCACCGCGAGCCGCGGCCTCCAGAATCCGGCCTTTATCAACTATGACATGGGCTTCCGGTGCGCGGACACGCCGGGAGAGTAAGCTTCTGAGACTCTGCGTCTCGATGGCCTGAGAGGAGCCCTGGGGGCATCAGCCCCCAGGGCTTTCATGTCTCTTGACGCGAATCGGGCCGCGGCGCAGCAGCCAAGTTGTCGCGAGCACAGCGGAGCGATCCCCATCCCGCAGAAGGAGATCGCTTTCCTGCCGTCGCAGTGCGCACGGTTGACTCAGCGCCTTTTTCGGGTAAAATGGGGTTGCTTGGCGATCTCCGTCTGTCAGTCATCCGGTTGCCCGTGGCCTGGCGGAGGCGGATTATGATCGGAAGCTATGCCCTTACGCCCCAGATATGGCCATACCTCTTGACGGCCGGGCTGTTGGTCTCGCTCGCCTTCTTTAGCTGGCGCAAGCGGGCCGTACCGGGCGCGCGTTCTTTTGCCGCCGCCTGCCTGTCTGCCCTGATCTGGGTGGCTGGCACAATCGCCGAGTCCGTGGCGGTCGAGCCCACGGCCAAGATCACCTGGTTCAAGTTTCAGGCCGTGTGGCAGCTACCCACGATCACCTGCATCACCTGCTTCATCCTGGACTATGCCGACCCCGGCCGCTGGCTGAGCCGCCGTACCCTTGCCTTGCTCTCCATCGTTCCGCTCTTGGAGTTGGCCCTGGCCCTCACCAACGACCTCCACCACTGGCACTGGCTGGGCTTTTCGGTGGGCGCCTCGGTCGTCCCGCTGCGCGGGCCCGGCTTCTGGGCCATGTTCGCCTATAGCTTGGGCCTGATGCTGGTCAACCTCATCGCCGTCGCCTGGCTGTTCGTCCGCTCGCCGCGACACCGCTGGCCGGCGGTTCTGATGCTGGTTGGGAACGTCACGGCCCGGGTCCTGCATGCGCTCGAGTTCGTCGGCGGCCAGGGCGCCACGAGGTGGGATCCCTCCCCTTTCACCATAGGCGTTCCCTTCGGCCTCTATGCCATCGCCCTGTTCGGCTTCCGCCTTTTCGACCCGCTGCCGGCGGCCGGGCGGACGGCCATCGAGCAAATGCGAGAGGGGATGATGGTCTTTGACGCCTCCTGGCGCGCTATCAGCCTGAACCCCGCGGCGGCGGGAATCCTGGGGATCGCGGCGGCACGCGCCCGGGGGAAGACCTGGGCCGAGCTTATGCCCTCCTGTCCCGAGGCCGCGCTGTGCCTGGGCGCGGGGGAGGCCCCTATCGAGGTCGACCTCGGGGGCGCCGAGGCCCGCTGTTATGCGCTGACGCTCACGCCCTTGACCGACCACCGCGCGCTGACCATAGGCTACCTCCTCCTGCTGCACGACGTGACCGAGCAGCGCCGGGCGCAGGCGCAGGCAGTGGAGCAGCAGCGGGCGCTGGCCATGCTGGGCGAGCGCGAGCAGTTGGCCCGCGAGCTGCACGACGGCATCGGCCAGGTGTTGGGCTACGTCAAGATGCAGGCTCAGGCCGCCCGGGACCGGCTGGCTCAGGATCAGGTCGCCGCGGCAGACGCCCAACTGGCCCGACTGGTGACGGTCGCGCAGGATGCCCACGCGGACGTGCGGGAGTACATCCTCGGCGCCAAGACGTCCGCTGCCGCGGAGCCGGGCCTGGTGGCCGCGGTGGAACAGTACCTGCAACGCTTTAGTCAGCAGTACGGCCTGCGAACCGAGCTGATCGCCCCGGCCGATGGCGCCGACGACGCGCTGGAACCAACGGTCGAGGCGCAGCTCCTGCGGATCATCCAGGAGGCGCTGACCAATGCCCGCAAACACGCCAAGGCCCATCTGGTGCGGGTCAGCGTGGAGCTCTGCACAAGCGACGCGCAGGTGATCGTTCAGGACGATGGCTTGGGGTTCGACCCGGCGGTGTTGGCCACGGCCGAGGGGCAGAGGTATGGGCTGGGCTTTATGCGGGAGCGCGCCGCCGAGGTGGGCGGCAGCGTCGAGATCCGTTCCGCCGTCGGCGCGGGCACGCAGGTCCTGGTCCGAGTTCCCCGGCGAAAGGAGGGGACATGAGGGTGCTGCTGGTTGACGATCATCCGCTCTTCCTGGACGGGCTCAAGAACCTGCTGGCCGGGCGCGGCGTGCCAGTGATCGGCACGGCGCGAGACGGCGGGGAGGCGCTGGAGAAGGCGCGCAGCCTGCGCCCCGAGGTGGTCTTGATGGACATCCAGATGCCAGGGTGCGACGGGCTGGCGGCCACGCGACTCATCAAGGCCGAGATGCCCGAGATCAAGATCGTGATGCTCACCATGTCGAGCGAGGATGGGGATCTGTTCGAGGCGGTCCGGAGCGGCGCGTGTGGCTACCTGCTCAAGACGCTGGACACCGAGGAGTTTGTCGCGCGGCTGATGGCGGTGGAGCGGGGGGAGATACCGCTCGCGCCAGGGCTGGCGGCCAGGCTGTTGCAGCACTTTGGGCAGCAGGCAGGCGCAGAACGAGCAGCGGAAGACCTGCCGCTGCGGGAGCCTCTGACCGGCCGCGAGCTAGAGGTCCTGGCGCTGGTTGCGCAGGGGCTAGCCTACAAAGAGGTCGGGGCCAGGCTGCATCTCAGCGAGCGGACGGTCAAGTACCACATGGGCGAGATGGTCGCCCGGTTGCAGTTGGAGAACCGCGCCCAGGTCCTCGAGTACGCCCGCCGGGCGGGGTTGGTGTAGGGCTCACGCCAAGCCGCAAAGGGCGCAAAGAAAGGTTCGTGTCAGACGAGAACAGGCTCTTCCGCGCATTCCATGAAATCGTCGTGCTGAGCCGACAGTCTACACCAGGGACTTCGAAAGTCGAAGTCCCTGTGATGGTCGAAACGCTCCTCCCCTAGCTGATCGCCCGAAAGCGGCTCCTGCCTCTTGGATTTGCCGGCCCCTGGCTTGTGACATACACTGCGCTGGCCGATCGTGATCCTTCCCATCCACGGATCCCGGCCCAGAGTTAGGGGGCACTGTCTCAACCGCGGTCTCGCACCGCAAAGGGGGATGTCCACGATGAAGACATGGAGTAAGCTGCTTGTCCTCGCCTTGGTCCTGGCGCTGGCCCTGGCCATCTTGCCGCCCGCCAGGCCCGCGCGCGCCGCGGGCTCGATCAGCTTGGCCGCCTTCGGCACGGCCTACACGCAGGATTTCGACACCCTGGCCTCCTCAGGGACGACGAACACCGCCGTCCCCGCGGGGTGGGCATTCTCGGAAAGCGGCACAAACGCCAACAGCACCTACCGGGCCGGCACGGGATCCGACAATGCAGGCGACACCTACAGCTTTGGGGCCGCCGGAAGCACGGAGCGCGCTTTTGGCGGGTTGCGCAGCGGCAGCCTGGTGCCGCTTGTCGGCGCCCAGTTCACGAACGACACGGGCGGGACCGTCAACAGCCTGGCCATCAGCTACACGGGCGAGCAGTGGCGGCTCGGGCAGAACACCACGGGACGCTCGGCGGACCGGCTGGACCTGCAGCTGAGCACAGACGCCACCAGCCTGACCACGGGGGCCTGGACGGATTACGACGCGCTCGACTTCTCCAGCCCCGTTGTCGCCGGCACGGTCGGCGCCCTGAATGGCAACGCCTCCTCCAACCGCAGCGCCCTCAGCTTCACCATCACCGGCCTGAACCTCGCCAGCGGCGCCAGCTTCTGGATCCGCTGGGTCGACTCGGACCTGATTCCCAACGCCGACGATGGGCTGGCGATAGACGACTTTGCGCTGACGCCCGCTGGCGTGGCCGCCGATAGCGCGCCCGCGGTGGCCAGCACGGCCCCGGCCGACGGCGCCATGGAGGTGCCGGCCAATGCGAACCTGCGCGTGACCTTCTCCGAGCCGGTGAACGTCAGCGGCGACTGGTTCACCATCCAGTGCCTCACCAGCGGGGCGCACGCCGCCAGCGTCTCCGGCGGGCCCACCACCTTCTCGCTCAATCCCGGGGCCGACTTTGTGCCGGGGGAGCAGTGCACCTGGACGATCCTGGCGGCGAACGTGGCCGACCAGGACACCAACGACCCGCCGGACAACCTGACCTCGGACTGGGCCGTCGCTTTCACCGCCCTGGATCCGTGCTCGCGGACCTTTACGCCCATCTATGCGATCCAGGGGAGCGGGCTGACGCCGGCGATCACCGGGCCCGTGACCACCCGGGGCATCGTGGTGGGCGACTATGAATACCCCGGCGCCGGCACCACCTCCAACTACCTGCGCGGCTTTTTCCTCCAGGACGCCGAGGGGGATGGCGCCGCCGCCACCTCCGATGGCATCTTTGTCTTCAACGCCAACAACGACAGCGTCCAGCTGGGCGACCTGGTCTACGTGACGGGCAACGCCGCCGATTATCAGGGCCAGACCCAGTTGAGCAACGTCAGCCTCATCAGCGTCTGCGGGGCCGGCCGCGTGGCCCCGGCCGAGGTCACCTTCCCGGTCCCCTCGAGCACCTACCTCGAGCAGTACGAGGGCATGCTCGTCCGCCTGCCCCAGACGATGGTCGTGACCGAGCACTATCAGTTGGGGCGCTTCGGGCAGGTGGTGCTGTCGGCGGATGGTCGCCTGTGGCAGCCGACCCATCTGGCCGCGCCCGGCGCCGAGGCCAACGCCCTCCAGGCGGCCAACGACCTCAACCGGATCATCCTGGACGACGCGACGAACGTGCAGAACCCCGATCCAATCGTCTTCGCCCGCGGGGGCCTGCCGCTGTCGGCCTCCAACACGCTGCGCGGCGGCGACACCGCCACCGGCATCGTCGGCGTGCTCAACTACACCTGGGCGGGCAACTCGGCCTCGGGCAACGCCTATCGCGTGCGCCCCGTCCGTGCGCTGGACGGCTACTTAAACTTTGAGCCCGCCAACCCGCGCCCGACATCGGCACCCGACGTGGGCGGCCTCGTCCAGGTGGCCGACATGAACCTGCTCAACTTTTTCAACACCTTCACGGGCTGCACCGCGGGCGTGGCGGGAGCGCCCACGGACTGCCGGGGGGCCTACAACGCAGCCGAATTCGCCCGCCAGTGGCCCAAGACCGTCGCGGCGATCCTGGCGATGGATCCTGACGTGCTGGGCGTCAACGAGCTGGAGAACGACGGCTACGGGCCGGAGAGCGCGCTGCAGTTCCTCGTGGACAGGCTGAACGAGGCCACCGCGCCCGGCACCTACGCCTTCATCGACGTGGATGCGCGCACCGGGCAGCTCAACGCCCTGGGCACCGACGGCATCAAGGTGAGCCTGTTGTACAAGCCGGCGGTCGTCACCCCCATCGGCCGGACCGCGGCCCTGAACACCGTGGCCTTTGTCAACGGCGGCGACAGCGAGCCTCGCAATCGCCCCTCGCTGGCCCAGGCCTTCCAGGTAAAGAGCCCGGGCGCCGCCTTCATCGTCGACATCAACCACTTGAAGAGCAAGGGCTCGGCCTGCGAGGCCCCCGACGCCGGCGATGGCCAGGGCAACTGCAACGCGGTGCGCGTGAACGCCGCCGCCGAGTTGCTGAACTGGCTCGCCACGGACCCGACCGGCACCGGCGATCCCGACATCCTCCTGATGGGCGACCTCAACTCCTATGCCCTGGAAGACCCGGTCGCGCTGATCAAGGGCGCCGGTTTCACCAACCTGATCGATGCCTTCGTCGGCCCCCAGGCATACTCGTACGTCTTTAACGGCCAGTGGGGCTACCTGGATCACGCGCTGGGCTCTCCGAGCCTCGTTCCTCAGGTCACCGGCGTGAGCAGCTATCACATCAACGCCGACGAGCCCTCCGTGCTGGACTATAACATGGAGTTCAAGTCCGCTGGGCAGCTGGCGGGCCTCTATGCCCCGGACCCGTTCCGCGTCTCGGACCATGATGCGGTGCTGGTGGGGCTGGACCTACCGGCTATCGGTTTCGTCACCGGCGGCGGCTGGATCGCCTCGCCGGCGGGCGCCTACGCGGCCGATCCGGCGCTGGCCGGGAAGGCGACCTTTGGCTTTGTGGCGAGCTACAAAGACAAGGCGGCCACGCCGGAGGGGAACCTGGAATTCAAGTTCGGCGCGGCCGACTTGGCGCTCAAGAGCACCTCCTACACCTGGCTCGTCGTGGCGGGCTCCGTGGCGCGGTGCGAAGGAGAGGGGACGATCAACGGCGAGGGCGCCTACCAGTTCAGCCTCTCCGTGACCGACGGGCGTCCCGACACGTTCCGGATGAGGATCTGGACGGAGGATGCGGGCGTCGAGACCCTGATCTATGACACCGGAAGCGAGCTGCCCAGCGGCGGCGGCTCCATTGTGATCCACCAATAGGCAAGAGCGGCAGCCGGAGAGAGCCACAGGGCCCCAATGCCTGTGGCTCTTTCCTATGCGTCCGAATCAGGCAGAGCGGACGAGATCGCGTGCAGACGGCAAAGTGGGTAGAGCGGGTCAGTCTCAAGTGGTATCGTATGACCATCGGCGTCCTCCTGGATATAGGTTGTCGTCACAACTACCTTGTACCCAGAGGGCGTCCTGTCGTCAAAAGTGGGTAGGTGCCAGCGGGTTGGGGCCTTGACAGAGCGCTTGCGCTGTGTTATAATACGAACAAGAGCGAACAAGTTCGTTTGTTCGGTTCGTTCGCCAGGAGGCCCGATGAGCCCCACGATGGAAGATGTTGCCCGACGGGCGGGCGTGTCCAAGAGCACGGTGTCCATGGCGCTCCGCGACAAGCCCAGCGTCTCGGATGCGCTCAAGGCGCGGATCGTCCGGGCGGCCGCCGAGCTGGGCTACGAGCCTGGTGGCCGGGGCCGCGAGGCGGAGCACGCCCCGCTTGCTTTCACCCTCATCTATCACACCACCCAGCCATTGGACGAGCCGGAGGGCGTCACGCTGGGCTATGTCAATGGCGTCCGGGCCTTTGCCCGCGAGCGCGGGATCCACCTCACCATCCTGACCGACGATGCGCGGCAGGACCGCCCCAGCATCAGCCTACCTATCCTCGCGGAAGACGTTCAGACCGACGGCCTCATCATCATCGGCACCCAGGTTAACCGCAAGAGCCCCTTCATCCCCTGGGCCGTCGAGCGGGGCATCCCCATCGTCGCCCTCAGCCGTCGCTGGCCGGGGGGGCCCGTCAGCACCGTCAGCCAGGACCATGAGGAGCAGGCCCGGATCGCCATGGAGCACCTGATCGCCCTGGGCCACCGGCACATCGGCTTTGTGGCCCGCACGGCCAACATGGATTTCGAGTGGTTCGCCGCGCGGGTGAGCTGCCACCACCGCGCGCTGGATCAGGCCGGCCTTCCCTACGACGAGGGGCTGGTGGCCGTGGACGAGGACGGCAGGGTGGCGGCCAAGGCGTTGCTCTCCCGCCACCCCGAGGTGACGGCGATCATGGCCATCTACGATCGGGTGGCCATCGATGTCATGCGGGGCCTCCGCGAGCTGGGGTTGCGTATCCCCGAGGACATCTCGGTGGTCGGCCTGGACAACGCCAATCCCTCCCCGGAAGGCTATCCGGCTCTCACCACCGTCGGCTTTTCTCACGACCACCTGGGTTACTTGGGGGCAGAGCTGCTGTGGAGAAAGCTCCAGGATCCCGAGATCGGGCATGCGCACATCATACTGCATAGCCATCTCGTGGAGCGCAGCTCCTGCGCCCGCCGGCAAGAGCGCTGACAGGCAGAGGAGGCGCACATCGAAAAACAGGCGACGCATCGACCCATCCTGACCTACCAGAACAAGCGGTGCAAAGGAGGCACACAGTGAAGACGACATCAACCAGCCAAGTCAGTCGCCGCAGCTTCCTCACCTGGACGGCCGCGTCGGCGGCGGGCATCTTGGCGGCGAGCTGCGCTCAGCCCACAGTGCAGGTGATTGAGAAGGAAGTGCTGGTCGAAAAGATCGTCAAAGAGACGGTCGTGGTCGAGAAGCAAGTGCCGGTCGAGAAGGTCGTCAAGGAGACGGTGGTCGTGGAGAAGGAGGTCGCTATCCAAAAGGTGGTGACGGCCAGCCCCGTCCCGGTCAAGTACAAAGAAGCTCCCATGTTGGAGGCGCTGGTCAAGGCCGGCAAGCTTCCGCCGGTGGATGAGCGGCTCCCGGAGGAGCCCTGCGTCATGAGCAGCACGGAGGGGGTCGGCAAGCTGGGCGGCGCCATCCGCCGGGGCACCACCGGTCCCTCGGACGGCGCGGGCGTCAGAAAGCTCATCAGGCCGGGCATGGTCTGGTTCGACGCCCACTTGGACCAGGTGCCCCGCGTGGCCAAGTCCTGGGAGGTCAACGCCGATGGCTCCGAGTGGACCTTCCATCTCCGTAAGGGGATGAAGTGGTCGGATGGCGAGCCGTTCACCACCACCGACATCCTCTGGTGGTGGCAGAACACCGAGACGTACAAGGAGCTCAAGCCGGCGCCGTCGAGCTATTGGGTGAGCGGCCCCAACAACAATCCGGCGACCATCACCGCGCCTGACGACTATACCGTCAAGTTCGCGTTCGACCCGCCCAAGCCCATGTTCCTGCTGCCCATCGGCAACCGGGAGCCCTGGATGCCGGCGCACTACTCGCGGAATCTGCACATGGATTTCGTCAAGGACAAGGCGGCGCTGGAGAAAGAGTACAAGGACAAGGGGTTCGATAGCTGGGTAAAGTACTTTGGCAACCGCCACGAAAAGACCATGAACGCCGATCTCCCCTGGATCAGCGGCTGGGTGCCCCTGAACACGATGAATGAGGAGCTCTTTATCATGGAGCGCAATCCTTATTACTTCGGTGTGGACGAGGAGGGCCAGCAGCTACCCTATCTCGATCGCATCATCCACCGCCGCGTCGGCGGGGAGGAAGCGCTGCCCATGTTGGTGATGAACGGCGAGATCGACCTGCAGTCGCGCAGAATGGGCTTTAGCAACTTTACGCTCTACAAGGAGGCCGAGGCCAAGGGCGACTTTAAGGTCTTTCTGGGCGTCACCGGCACTCACGTGGGCCTGAACATCAACCACACCGCCAAAGACCCCAAGGTGCGGGCGCTCTTCCAGGACCGCAACGTGCGCCTGGCCCTCTCCTATGCCGTGGACCGCAACCTGCTCAACGAGCTGCTGTACGATGGCATGAGCACGCCACGTCAGTATAGCCCCCTCAGCAGGTCGGCCCAGTCCTATCCCAAGCTGAGCAACGTCCATCTGGAGTACGACCCGGCCAAGGCCAACGCGCTGCTGGACGAGGCGGGCTATGACAAGAAGGACAGCGACGGCTTTCGCCTGTGGAAGGACGGAAGCGGGCCGGTGAGCTTTCTCATCGAGCACTATACGGCGACCGGCACACTAGAAGAGGACTCGATCCTGGTGGTTTCCAAGTACCTGGCCGACGTCGGGATCAAGGCCACCTACAAGTTCGTGGAGCGCGCGCTCTTTACCGAGCACTACAAGACCAACGACGTCGAGGCGACCTGGGAGGGCGGCGGATTCACCATAGTCCCGCTGTCCACGCCGTCGATCTGGCTGGGCCGGCAAGACGACCGGATCTGGGCCAACGCCTGGTATTTCTGGGACGTCGATCCGGCCAACGCCAACGCCGAGGAGCCGCCGGCGGATCACTGGATCCGCGACATCTGGAACATCTGGGACAACGAGGTCTCCGCGGCGGCGGACAGCAAGCGGCAGATCGAGGGCTTTTTCAGGATCCTGGACATCTGGGCAGAAGAGCTGCCCTACCCCACCTTCCTGGGCGAGACGCCCACCATGTGCATCGTCAAGAACGGCCTCAAGGGCTTCCTGGCGGGCTATCCCCTCGACGACTCGACCAACGACGAGTCGATCCTGAACCTCGAAACGTATTACTGGGAGAACCCTGAAGCGCACGTGTAGTATCACAAGAGGGGGCGGGCGCGCCCGGGACGAGCGCGCCCGCCCCCTCGTCATTTGGCCGTCGCAAGCGCGAACAACGGTCCCGGTCGCGAACGACCGTTCCGGTCGCGCTTACTCCCGCCGCCGCCCTGCCTCACACCGTCAACCGGGCAACGTGCTCGACCAACTCCTGCGCGTCGAATCGGGCGCCTTTGCCGCCATATGGCACGGAGATCCACGTGCTCATGGACACCCTCCTTCGCTGAGATGCTCGCCGCCACCGCGGCGGAGCGGAATCGCCTCGCTCGCGAGCTTCACGATGCCGTCACCCAGACCCTCTTTTCCGCCAATCTCATCGCCGACGTGATCCCGCGGATCTGGCAACGCAGCCCGGAGGAGGGGTTGCGGAACCTGGAGGAGCTGCGCCAGTTGACGCGCGGCGCGCTGGCCGAGATGAGGACCATGTTGCTGGAGATGCGCCCCGAAGCCCTGGAGCGGGCTGAGCTCAAATCGCTGCTCACCCAACTGGCCGACGCCTTCATTGGCCGCGTCCGCGTCCCGCTCTCCCTGGCGATCTACGGAGATTGCGACTTGACTCTTGAGGCCAAGCTGGTCTTCTACCGGGTCGCCCAGGAAGCGCTGAACAACATCGCCAAGCACTCAGGCGCCCGCCAGGTGGAGATCCGCTTGGAGTGTCAGCCCGAGCAGATGAGCTTGTACATCAAGGACGACGGGCTGGGTTTCGAGCCCGACGCCGTGCAGCCTGGCCACCTGGGACTCTCGATCATGCGCGAGCGGGCTGGCTCGATTGGGGCTTGCTTGAAGGTCGATAGCCGGGTGGGCCAGGGCACCACGGTGACGCTGGACTGGCGATCGGCAGGGAGGGACTGAACCGATGAACGCTTCCCAGGCTCCTCAGATGATCCGCGTCATGTTGGTGGATGACCATAACGTGGTGCGCAGCGGCCTGGCCACCTGTCTGAGCGCCTACGAGGATCTGCAATTGGTGGGCGAGGCCAAGAACGGCCTGGAGGCTGTCCGTCTGTGCCGCCAAAAGAAGCCGGACGTGATCCTGATGGACCTGCTGATGCCCGAGATGGACGGCATCGCGGCCACCCGGGCCATCCTGGAGGAATGCCCGGACATCAAGGTCATCGCCATGACCAGCTTTGACGAGGAAAAGCTGGTCCATGGCGTGCTGGCCGCGGGAGCGATCAGCTATCTGCTCAAGAACGTCACCTCGGACGAGCTGGTCAAGGCGATCAGGGATGCCGCTTTGGGCAGATCGACGCTCTCCCCTGAGGCCGCCAGGGTGCTGGTGCAGGCGACGCGCGGCACGAAGGACCCGCTGGTGGACCTAACGGAGCGCGAGCGGGAGGTGTTGAACCTGGTCGTGCAGGGTCAGAGCAACCAGCAGATCGCCGAGGCCCTGGTCATCAGCATCGCCACCGCCAAGGCCCACATCAGCCATATCCTCGCCAAGCTGGGGGTCTCCAGCCGGGCGGAGGCCATCGCGTACGCGATCAAGCGCAAGATCGCTTCCCCGTAAACGGGACACCCTGCGGCGCCTCGGCCAACCAGGTTACGACGGGCGGTGGGGGGCCCTTGGCGCGCTTCTTGCGCCGAGGAGTCTCGCGCCGCGCGGCGGTGAGACTCCTCGCTTCGCTCGGAATGACCAAGTAGCTCACAGATCGCCGCGGCATGACAAAACTGTGGCCTAACGTGGCCGGATACTACGAGACTGCGTAATCGGCGTTTGTGGAGACGATGGCACTACACATAGGCTTGAGCCCGTCGTGTACGTCCTCTCGTCGAACGGGCCGCTTGCAGAAGGGGCGCGTTGTCTCCGACTGTCATGCGCCGAAAAGCAGCGACGACCAGCGCTCCCTCGATGGAGCTTTCGCTGCGCAGATTGAAGTGTGCTGCTTGGCGATGCCGGAAGGTTCGCCCAACTCGCTCCGCTCCGTTATTCGTAGCTTCCCAGTGGGGATGCCGAAGGAATGAGCTGAGGCGTTGAAAGCGCGATTCGGTCATCTGGTCCAATGCCCGCCGCAGAACTGGCTCCGCACGATAGATTGGGTTTCGCCGCCAGGCTTCATAGCGGTTCTCTGCCTCCGCCAGCGTTCGTCGTTGCCCCAACTCATCTTGCCACAACAGATACCACTCCACCAGAAACGAGCGAGCAATCTGTAACTGGGGCAGCGGGCTTGCTAGAAGGGCTGTCACCTCGGCCTGCTGGTCCCCAGTAAGGTGTTCCGGGCGGTACAGGAGCAGAAAGCGGTGTTTGCGCAAAGCTTCGCGCAAGCGGTTCAGCTGGTCCCAACTCGTCCAGGGCGCTGGTGGGGCAGCCGCTTCTACCGTTGGGCTGCAGCCGGTCTGTTGGGCAGGCTCTTCGATCCTGGCGAGCTCTGCTGTAGAACCTGTTTCCTCGCCCCGACGGCCGTCAACTTCTGGGCCAGAGCTCAAGGGCAGCCCCGAAGCCGCCTTGCAGGACGCATCGTCGGCTGAGGATGCGTCCTGGCGCAGCCACGCCTTGACCGTGACGCGGTGTATTCCAACTTCACGGGCGATCGCCGAATAGGATAGGCCTTGCTGTGCCAGGCGCCGCGCCGCTTCTCGGCGGGCCTGGCGTCTTGCTCGATGTTCGGCCTCCACATCGGGGAGTGCACGACGGCGCCAGCTTTGAGCCAAGTCGTCGGAGACCTGCGCCGGGGGACCGCACTGCAGCCATCTGTGTACCGTCTGGCGGGCGATGCCCAACTGTCGGCTGATCGCTCGCTGCGACAAGCCTTGTCGAGCCAAGGAATGTACCTGGGCGATCCCTGCTTGCCGCATCCCCTGACGTAACTGCCAGCGCTGGTAAGCCGGGTCACCAGGGTCCGCCGTGGGCGGCTGGTCGAGCAGACGCCCACGCAGGGAAGGACAGCCACCCTGCGGCGGGGGATGCGGCACCGTGGCACGTGCCGCTTGGATCAGCTCCATAGCTGCTCGGGTCACGTGGCGCGTCTCGTGGAAGAGACACAGTTGGTGCGCCGCTGTGGGCCACACTTTGGCGAGCACGGCGGGATAGAGCGCCGAGCCATCAGTGATCACCTCCTCGGGTTGGATACCGGCCTCTCTCAAGTGGGAGAGAAACTTGTCGATCACGGCGCCATCCACCTCACCATGGACCAATTGATAGCCGACCAGGCGGTCGCCATCGGAGGCAGCCGGATCGACGGCGAGGAGGAGGGCCAGTTGATCTTGATAGACCTCATCAACGCAGAGGATGCCCGAGAATTCGCGGACCACCCACGGTTGGTAATCGCCCTCGAAGTCGAACGTGGCTTCGTAAACCTTGCACCACTGCCGCACCATGGCTTCGCTGGGGGCCACCCAGAAGTCGCAGGCCAGCCGCTCGGGGACACGGCGCATGGCTAGGCCGTCGCGGTGCACCGCTTCGACCGCCTTGCGTACCACTCGACGGCTGTAGGTAGCCGCCGTTCGGGCAAAGGGCGGCTGGGCGCGGAAGTAGTGATGACAATCTCGACATTGGAGCACGCTAACTGTCACCAAAAGCAACACGGGTTGGTCCAGATCCAGATCGATGATCAGGCGCTCGGCGGTGCTATAGTGGGCGGCGGGTTGCTGACAGCGATCACAAGGTGCGGAGGGCAAGAGATACGAGAGCTCGCGGATGCGGCAGTTCGTTTGGTTGATGGCTGACAAGGTCCAAAGTCCTCCAGGAAGGGTTGAAGAACTCATTCTATGGCCCGAATCAGCACTCCACAAATGTCAATTACGCAGTCTCAAAACACATGGCCCAGTATAGCCCGCAAATTGACAGCTTACGACCGCGTTTCTGCGGGCTGAGCGCCTCTCGTTGCCAGCGCTCGCGCATCTTGCGCCATTTGGATAGATGAGTATAATCCCTCCCGGCGCAGCAGAGCACCGATCTGACCTGATTCGGTACAGCGGTCGGCTTCTCCCACGATGCGCAGCTTGTACTCGGTAGTGAAGCGCCGATGCTGAGCCGGGGGCAGCACTTCAGGGTTGCCCTCTGTGCCTATAATGGTGAGACAACTCGCCCGAAGAGTTTAGTGTACAATGAAGGGCGAAGGAGAGAGAGATGTCTCACGGAATGGATCATATTGAACTGAACAGCGACAAGGCAGCGCTCGGTAGTGCGAGCACGCCGGATCCGGAGGTCGTGCCCAAGGCCCAGCGCCGCAAGTTCAGCGCCGAGTACAAGGAGCGCATTCTGGTGCAAGCCGATGCCTGCACCCAGGCCGGTCAGTTGGGCGCCTTGCTACGACGGGAAGGGCTCTACCGGTCGCATCTGGCCACCTGGCGCCGACAGCGCATGCAGTTTGGCCTGGCTGGGCTGGCTCCACGGAAACGTGG
>ENA-UOUL01003573-UOUL01003573.1-bioreactor-metagenome-genome-assembly--contig:-NODE-3573-length-15617-cov-3.885586_pt1 | contig 15617 bp, 10 predicted proteins | sample MGYA00249838_ERZ747220 | MGnify/ENA primary metagenome ERZ747220 (study PRJEB28778, sample SAMN05720191) | bioreactor metagenome | isolation source: Anaerobic biogas reactor | place: USA:Washington...
GCCGATCAGCACGTACATCGTGGCGTCGCCGCCATCGTCGAGGATCATGTTGGTGAAGCCGCCGTCCGGCCACTGGAAGATCTTGTCGGTGTACTCCCAGTACTCTTCGAGGCTCTCACCCTTCACCGCGAAGACAGGCGTGCCGGCCTTGGCGATCGCCGCGGCGGCGTGGTCCTGGGTCGAGAAGATGTTGCACGAGGCCCAGCGCACGTCGGCGCCGATGTCCTTGAGCGTCTCGATCAGCACCGCGGTCTGGATCGTCATGTGCAGCGATCCGGTGACGCGCACGCCCTTGAGCGGGGCCTGCGGCGCGTACTTGCGGCGGATCGACATCAGGCCCGGCATCTCGTGCTCGGCGATGTCGATTTCCTTGCGGCCCCAGTCGGCCAGCGAAATGTCGGCGACCTTGTAGTCGCCGTCCTGGGAAAAGGTCTTGACCTGTGCGTTCATTGCGTCGCTCCGTCTTGGGAGCCCCCGCGGGACTCGTGTTGACGGGCGCCGTTGTCGCAGGAACCGGACGCCGAGCCTGGCCGTGGCACCCACGGTCGCAGCGCCCCTCGGCGAACCCACGGATTATAAGCCCTGGCGCGGTGCCGGACATGTCTGGCCCGTTCAGCGGGGCGGCGCGGGGACCGGCGCCGGCGGGCGTCGGCGCGCGTTTGCTGCATTGCAGAAAAGATTCACAAGCGTGTGAGTGAGTATTGACAACGCTCGCCGGGGGCGGTCAGTATCCGGGCCATCACGTCTTGCTGAACCAGTCTCCTGTGGGAGGAGTTTGTGATGGGGAATCGCCTTGTCGCGACCGCGTCGGTCGCCGTACTGCTCGCCATGCCCGTGACCGCCATCGCGCAGGCCACGTCCGAAGCCATCGAATCGCAACGCCAGGCGAACGCCCAGCCGGAGGTGGTGGAGCCGCAGGAGCTGGACACCGTCTACGTCACCGCCACGCGCCGCAGCGAGCGGCTGCAGGACGTGCCGCTGAGCGTGAGCGTGCTGTCCCAGGATGAACTCGACGCCAAGGGCGTGGTCGGCTACGAGGGCCTGGCGTACGAGACGCCGGGCGTGGTGCTCAACCGCGCCAGCGCGAACTTCAACAACTTCACCGCGCGCGGCATCGCCACCAACGGCTACAACGCCAACCTGCAAAGCACGGTGGCGATCTACATCGACGAGCTGCCGATTTCGGCCAACGGCAACTCCACCATCCTCGACCCGAGCCTGTATGACGTGGAGCGGGTGGAGTTCCTGCGCGGCCCGCAGGGCACGCTGTTCGGTTCGGGCTCGTTGGCCGGCGCGCTGCGGATCCTGACCCGTGCGCCGGACCCGAACGTGCTGGAAGGCTCGTTCCTGGCCGATGTCGGCATCACCGGTTCGAACTCGCTGCGCCAGCGCTACAACGCGATGCTCAACATCCCGCTGGCCCAGGACACCCTGGCGCTGCGCGTGGTCGCCTTCTCGCGCGACGAGGAGGGCTACATCGACAACCTCGGCACCGGGATCGAGAACGCCAACTCGCTCGAAAGCAAGGGCGGCCGCGCCACCCTGCTGTGGGAGCCGACCGACCGCTTCTCGGCCCTGGTGCGGGTGTCGCGCGAGGAAAGCACCCCCGAGGACTCCTCGCTGGTCAATCCCGACCTCGGCAAGGACAAGCGTTTCTCCGACCGCCCGGACATGTTCTCGGGCGAGATGACCAACTACAACCTCACCCTGGGCTACCAGTTCGACGGTGCCGAGCTGACCAGCTCCTCGACCTGGTCGGACTACGAGGCGCTGTTCAACGTCGACCTCGCCGGCACCTACGGCCAGGCCTTCGCCTTCGGGCTCGACGCACCGTTCGAGAGCGACAGCTTCGTCCAGGAAGTGCGCCTGGTCTCCGACACCGGCGGCAAGCTGGACTGGGTACTCGGCGGCTTCTACTTCGAGCGTGAGCGCGTGGTCAACTTCGGCTACCGCTCCAACGAGCAGTACCTCGCGCGCAGCGGCATCACCGGGCTGCCCAACGAGTACTTCATGGACTACCACACGCGCGACGTGACCAGGGAGCAGGCGCTGTTCGGCCAGCTGACCTGGAACTTCACCGACGACGTGTGGGCGACCTTCGGCCTGCGCTACGGCAGCATCGAGGCGCAGGGGTCCACCCTCGCGGGCGGCTACACCAGCGACTACCTGACCCTGGCCTACTACTGCAGCTTCCTCGACATCTGCGGGCTGCCGGCGACGATCACGCCGGTGGACGCCGCCCAGGGCCTGAAGGCGAAGGAAAGCGGCCCGTCGTACCGGGTCAGCGCCTCGTGGCGGCCGACGCCGTCGATCACCACTTACGCGGCGGTGGCCACCGGCTTCCGCGCCCCGGTCGTGAACGCGCAGGCCGGATCGGTCAGCTCGATCGATCCCGACGACCTGGTGATCCCGTTCGGCGCCGATTCCGACGACCTGGTCAGCTACGAGCTCGGCCTCAAGGGCCGCTGGTGGGACGGGCGCCTGGCGGCGAACATCGCGCTGTTCAACATCGACTGGAACGACATCCAGGTGCAGGCCAACCGCGTGTCCGACTCGATCCAGTTCGCCACCAACATCGGCGGCGCCTACAGCCGCGGCGTCGAGTTCGAGCTGATGGCGATGCCGAACCAGGACTGGACGTTCACGCTCAACGGCTCGATCAACCGGGCCAAGGTCGACTCGCTCACCGACGAGGAGGCCGCGATCTCCGGTGCGGTCCTCGGCGCGCGCCTGGCCGGCCCCGAGGTCAGCGGGTCGTTCACGGTCAACTACCAGTTCGACTGGCTCCGCAACTCCGTCGGCAACGCCTCGCTGGCGGTGGTCCACGTCGGCGGCTACCCCGGCTCGTTCCCCTACGTGCCGGGCCAGCCCGGCGTGGTCAGCCCGACGTTTGACTACACCGATGACTACACCGTGGTGAATGCCTCGCTGGCGGCGGCGTTCGAGCGCTTCACGGTCGGGATCTACGCCGAGAACCTGTTCGACGACCGCTCCATCACCTACGTCCACCCCGAGGCCTTCCTCGACAGCCGCTACGGCGTCGTGCGGCCGCGGACCGTGGGCGTGCGCGTGGGATACCAGTTCTGATGGCCGGCGTCCCCGCCGCCGCGGCCGGCCCGGGCGCCACGAACGCGCGCCCGGGGGCCCGGGCCTGGGTCGTGCTGGGCGTCCTGACCTTCGTCTACGTGCTCAACTTCCTGGATCGGCAGCTGCTGTCGATCCTGGCCAAGCCGATCCAGGACGACCTGGGCGTCACCGATGGCCAGCTCGGACTGATCGGTGGGCTGTACTTCGCGATGTTCTACTGCATCCTCGCGATCCCGGTGGGGTGGCTGGCCGACCGCACCAACCGGGTCAAGGTGCTGGCCTTCTCGTGCGGCCTGTGGAGCGCGGCCACCGCGGCCTGTGGCATGGCTTCGAGCTATCCGCAGCTGGCGCTTGCGCGCATGGCCGTGGGCGTCGGCGAGGCCGGCGGCGTGCCGCCCTCGTACGCGATCATCACCGACTACTTCCCGCCCGGCACGCGCGGCACGGCGCTGGGGCTGTTCAACCTCGGGCCGCCGATCGGCGCGGCGATGGGCGTGGCCTTCGGCGCCTCGGTGGCGGCTGCGTATTCGTGGCGCATGGCCTTCCTCTGGGTCGGCGTGGTCGGCGTGCTGACCGCGGTCGGGGTGTGGTGCTTCATCCGCGAGCCGCGCAAGGGCGGGCTCGACCCGGCGCCGGCGCAGCCGTCGTCGCCGGCCGCGGCCACCGGCGCCGCCCCGGGCTTCGTCGACACCTGCCGCAACTTCTTCGCCAACCCGGTGCTGCGCAACATGGCGCTGGCCTGCGGTGCGACCCAGTTCGTCACCTACGCGATGCTCAACTTCACCGTGCTGCTGCTGATGCGCGAGAAGGGCATGACCCTGGAGGACGTGGCGGTGTGGTACGCGCTGGTGTTCGGCCTGGGCAGTGCGGCGGGCATGTTCGCGTCCGGCCGCCTGATCGACCGCCTGGCCCGGCGATCGAGGACGGCCTACGCCTACCTGCCGGCGGCGGGCCTGGTCCTGGCCATCCCGTTCTTCCTGGGCTTTGTCTCCGCCGGCAGCTGGCAGCTGGCGCTGCTGTTCCTGGTCCTGCCCACCGGCCTGAACTACTTCTACCTCTCGCCGGCGGTGACCCTGGTGCAGGAGGAGGTGCGGCCGGACCAGCGCGTGCTGTCCGGCGCGCTGCTGCTGCTGGTGATGAACCTGATCGGGCTCGGGTTCGGCCCGACCTACCTCGGCATGGCCAGCGACTTCTTCCGCGCCACCCATCCGGACAACTCGCTGCAGATGGCGTTCTACACCCTGGTTCCGTTCTACCTGCTGGCCATCGGATGGTTCCTGCTGCTTGCGCGCAGCATCCGTCGCCAGCTCGCGCAGCAGGAGGCAAGCCCATGATCCGCTCCATCGCCCGCATCCTCGTCGTGGCGGCCGCGCTGTGCGGCGCCCAGGCCCTGGCCGCCGCCGGCCCGGTGGTGACCGCGCCGGCCGGCGCGCTCCGCGGCGAGGCGCTGGAGGGCGTCAATGCGTTCCGCGGCATTCCCTATGCACAGCCGCCGGTGCGGCAGCTGCGCTGGCGTCCGCCGGTCCCGGCCGAGCGCTGGGAGGGCGTGCGTGACGCGACCCGGTTCGGCGCGTCCTGCCACCAGCCGCCGTCGCGGCCGGGCAGCATCTACGCGCCTGCCCAGGCGCTGAAGATGAGCGAGGACTGCCTGTTCCTCAACGTGTGGACGCCGGAGGGCGCGCAGTCGGCGCCGGTGTTCGTGTGGATCCACGGCGGCGCGCTCAGCGGCGGCAGCAGCAGCGAGCCGATGTACGACGGCGCCGCGCTTGCCCGCCAGGGCCTGGTGGTGGTGTCGATCAACTACCGGCTCGGCGTGCTCGGCTACCTGGCGCACCCGCAGCTGAGCGAAGAATCGCCCGACGGCGTGTCCGGCAACTACGGCCTGCTCGACCAGATCCAGGCGTTGCGCTGGGTGCGCGACAACATCGCCGCATTCGGCGGCGACCCGGGCAACGTCACCATCGCCGGCGAATCGGCCGGCGCCCTGAGCGTCATGTACCTGATGGCGGCGCCGCCGGCGCGCGGGCTGTTCCACAAGGCCATCGCGCAGAGCGCGTACATGATCACCATGCCTGCGCTGCGCGAGGCCGTGCACGGCACGCCGTCGGCCGAGTCCGCGGGCGTCGAGCTGGCCCGCAAGCTCGAGATCCGCGGCCTGCCGCGCCTGCGCGCGGCCGACCCGCAGGAACTCACGGTCAAGGCCGCGATGGCCGGCTACATGCCGCTTGGCAACGTCGACGGCAAGGTGCTGCCGGCGCAGCTGGTGGAGGTGTTCGACCGCGGCGAGCAGGCGCCGGTGCCGATCCTGGCCGGCTTCAACGAGGGCGAAATCCGCTCGCTGCGCTTCCTGCTGCCGCCGCCGCCCGCCGACGCGGCCAGCTACGAGGCGGCGATCCGCGCCGCCTACCGCGACCTGGCCGACGCGATGCTCGAGCGCTATCCGCCGCACGACATCGACGCGGCGATGCTCGCCACCACCCGCGACGCGCTCTACGGCTGGACCGCCGAGCGGCTGGTGCGCAGCCAGACCGCGCTCGGCCAGCCGGCCTACCTGTACTTCTGGGACCACGGCTATCCGGCCACCGACGAAGCCGGCCTGCACGCCTTCCACGCCAGCGAGATCCCGTACGCGCTCGGCACCCGCGACGGCACCCCGCCGCACTGGCCGGCGATCCCGGACACGCCGGGCGAGCGCGCGCTGGGCGATGCGGTGATGGCCTACTGGGCCTCGTTCGCCCGCGACGGGCGCCCGGTCGCCGACGGCGCGCCGGAGTGGCCGGCCTATGGCCAGGCGCGCGCCTACATGGGCTTCGCCGGCACGCCGCGGCCCGGCACCCATCTCATGCCGGGCATGTTCGAGCTGCTCGAGAACGTGGTCTGCCGCCGCCGCGCGCAGGGCGACCAGCCATGGCACTGGAACGTGGGCATCATCTCGCCGCCGCTCCCGCCGGAGGCGGACGCATGCCGGTAATCCACGGCGAGATGCAGGACTACGCGCTGACGCTCGACCGGATCCTCGAACACGGCGCGAAATGGCATCCCGATGGCGAAGTCGTCACCGCCCACAAGGGCGCGGTGGCCAGTCGCATCCGCTATGCCGGGCTCTACCGCCGCTGCCGCCGGCTGTCCTCGGTGCTGGCCGGCTGCGGCATCGGCGCCGGCGACGTCGTTGCCACCCTGGCCTGGAACACGCAGGCGCACATGGAAGCCTGGTACGCGGTGGTGGGAATGGGCGCGGTCTGCCACACGCTCAACCCACGGGTGAGCGAGGCCCACCTGGCGTCGATGCTGCAACAATCGGGCGCGACGGTGCTGGTCGCGTCCTGCGACCTGCTGCCGATGGCGCGACGCGTGGCCGACCAGTCGGGCGTGGTCGAGCGCCTGCTGTGGATCGACGATGCTGGCGATGCGGGGGACGCGGCCCACCTGGGCGAACCGCTCGAGCCGCTGCTGGCGCAGGCGCACGAGGAGCTGGCCTGGGGCGGCTTTGACGAACGCAGCCCCTGCGGGCTGTGCTTCACCTCCGGCACTACCGGCGCGCCGAAGGGCGTGACCTACACCCACCGCGGCAGCTTCCTGCACACGCTGCGCGCGTTGCAGGCCGACACCATGGCCCTGACCCGCCGCGACAGCGTGCTGCTGGCGGTGCCGATGTTCCATGCCAACGCCTGGGGCGTGCCGTTCGCCGCGCCGGCGGTCGGCGCGAAGCTTGTGCTGCCCGGGCGCTTCCTCGATGGAGGGAGCCTGGCCGCGCTGATCCGCGCCGAGTCGGTGACGGTGGCGATCGGCGTGGCAACGGTGTGGCTCGGGCTGGTGGACTTCCTCGACGCGCACGGCGGCGACGTGCCGACGCTCAAGCGGGTGATCGTGGGCGGCGCGCCGCTGGCGCCCGCGCTCATGGAGCGCATCGAGCAGCGCCTGGGCGTGGTGGTGCAGACCAGCTGGGGCATGACCGAACTCTCGCCGACCGGCACCATGGCGCCGCCGGACGATCCGGACCGTGCCGCGCACCTGTCGGGCCGCCCCGCGCTCGGGGTGGACCTGCTGCTCACCGACGCGCAGGGCCGGCCGCTGCCCGAGCAGCGCGGCCACGAGGGCCACCTGCGCGTGCGCGGCGCCAGCGCCATCCAGCGCTACTTCGGCGAAACCAGTCCCGCGGTGGATGCGGACGGCTGGTTTCCCACCGGGGACCTGGCGCGGCTCGACGCGCAGGGCAACCTGATCATCACCGGCCGCGCCAAGGACCTGATCAAGTCCGGCGGCGAGTGGATCAACCCGGCCGAGATCGAGGAGGTCGTGGGCCGGATCCCCGGCGTGTCGCTGGCGGCGGTGATCGGTCGCGCGCATCCCAAGTGGGGCGAGCGGCCGGTGCTGCTGGTCGAGATGCGGCCCGACAGCACCACGAGCGAACAGGAGCTGCTGGAGGCGCTGCGCGACAAGGTCGCGTCGTGGTGGGTGCCGGACGAAGTGATCCGCCTCGAGCAAATGCCTTTGGCAGCGACCGGCAAAGTTGACAAAATGCGGCTCAGGGCCGAGTTCGGGGGCGCACAGTGGCGACGGGAGGCGTGATGTCTCCGGCCAGCGCGCGTCCGGGGCGGCACGGGAGGCTGCAGGGTGTCAGAGAAGGCCACAACTTCCAGGACCAGGCCGGGCGCGGGCGAAGGCAGGCGCGGCAAGGCGGGGACTGGCAAGCGCAACACCAAGGCCGCGCAACGCGCGGAGATGACCGAACAGATCCTCGATGCCGCCGAGCACCTGTTCTCGCGCGACGGCCTGTACGGGGTAACGCTCAAGGACGTGGCCGAGCGGGTTGGCGTGCACCACACCCTGGTCAACTACTACTTCAAGGACAAGCAGACGCTGTTCGACGCGGTGATCGCGCGCCGCGCCGGCGTCACCAGCAGCGCACGGATGCAGGCGCTCGACGCCTACGAGCAGGCCAGTGGCGGCAAGCCCACGGTCGAGGGCGCGCTGCGCGCGTTCCTGGACACCGACCTGGACCTGTACAGCCGTGGCGGCGAGGCCTGGAAGAACTACGGCGCGCTCGGCGCGCTGATGTCCAACACGCGTCACGGCGCCACGTTGATGGACCAGCATTTCGACCCGGTGGTGCTGCGCCTGGTCGGCTTGCTCAAGCAGGCCATGCCCGACGCCGCGGACGAGGACATCTTCTGGGGCTACCACTTCGTGACCGGCGCGCTGATGCTCACGCTCGCGCGCACCGGGCGCATCGACCGGCTTTCGGGCGGTCTGTGCCGGTCCGACGACTACGAGGCGGTGAAAGCGCGCATGGCCACCTTCATGGCCGCGGGCTTCAAGGCCGTCTGCAAACCGCGGAAGGGAACGCGCAAGGCATCGGGCTGATCGCCGGTGGCGCACTCCCGTCCCGCGCCATCCACTGACGGGAGTACGAACACGATGCCACTCCAGGGACGCACAGCGATCGTCACCGGCGCCGGCGGAGGCCTGGGCCGCGAACACGCGCTTTACCTCGCCCGCAAGGGCGCCAGGGTGCTGGTCAACGACCTCGGCCAGGCGGCGGCGGACGCCGTCGCCGCCGAGATCCGCACCGCGGGCGGCACCGCGCTGGCGGTCGCCGGTTCGGTGGCCGACGAGGCCGCGGTGGCGGCCATGGCCGACGCCGCGCTGCAGGAATGGGGCCGGATCGACATCCTGGTCAACAACGCCGGGATCCTGCGCGACCGCAGCTTCGGCAAGATGACGCTCGAGGAATTCCGCCAGGTGCTCGACGTGCACCTGGTGGGCGCGGCGATCTGCTGCAAGGCGGTGTGGGACGCCATGCGCGCGCAGCGGTACGGCCGGATCGTGATGACCACGTCCTCGTCGGGGCTGTGGGGCAACTTCGGCCAGGCCAACTACGGCGCGGCCAAGATGGCGCTGGTGGGGCTGATGCAGACGCTCGCGATCGAGGGCGCCAAGTACGGCATCAAGGTCAACTCCCTGGCGCCGACCGCGTACACCCGGATGATGGAAGGCATCCTGCCGCAGGAGCAGCTCGACGCGCTCGAGCCGGGGCTGGTCAGCCCCGCGCTGCTGCCGCTGGTGGTCGAGGACGCGCCCACCCGCGCCATCGTCTGCGCCGGCGCCGGGCACTTCGCGCGCGCCCACGTCACGCTGACGCAAGGCCGCTACATCGGCGGTGGCGCCGACGCGGGCGAGCGGCTGATCGCGGCCTGGGACGAGGTCTCGTCGACGCAGGGCCAGGTCATCCCCGACTACGGCTTCACCCAGGCCGAGCGCGAAGTCGCCAGCGCCCGCGCCCACGCCAGGGCGGACGCACCGGCGTGAACGCGCGCGGGGACGGCCTGCCGGCGTTCGGCCGGCGCGCCTTCCTGCAGCTCGCCGCCGGGGCGATGGTCGCGGCGGCCGCGCCCGGGGCATGGGCCGGTGCGCGCTTGGATGCCGTGCTCGAGCGGCTGCGCGGCTTCGTCGAGGCGGGCGCGCTGCCGTTCGCGTCGATCCGCATCGCGCGCCACGGCGAGGTGCTGGCCGAGGCGCACATCGGCGGCGTCGAGCCGGTCGATGCGCACAGCCTGCATCGCATCTACTCCATGACCAAGCCGGTGGTCGCGGCGGCCACCGTGCTGCTGGTCGAGGACGGCAGCCTGTCGCTGCACGATCCGGTGGCGCGCTACGTCCCGGAGTTCGCCGGGCTGCGGGTGCTGGGCGCGGACGGCGCGACGGTGCCGGCGCGACCGATGACCGTCGCCCACCTGCTCAGCCACAGCTGCGGCCTGGCCAACAGCTGGGGCGACTCGCCGCTGGCGCCGCGCTACCGCGAGGCCGGCCTGGTCGCCGCGCGCTGGATGTACGACCCGCGCATCCGTGGCCTGCACGGTTTTGCCGAACGCCTCGGCCGGTTGCCGCTGGCCTTCCAGCCGGGCAGCGCTTGGCTGTACGGGTATGGACTGGACATCGCCGGGCTGGTGGTCGAACGGGTCAGCGGGCAGCGGCTGGGCGACTTCCTGCGCGAGCGTGTGTTCGCGCCGCTGGGCATGGCCGCGACGGGTTTCCACGTGCCCGTGGAGCGCGCCGGGCACCTGGCCGGGATCTACGCTCCGGGCGAAGGCGGGCTGCGCCGGATCGAGGACGGCAGCGAGCGCCTGCCGCTCGCGGTGCCGTTCGCCGACGCGGGCAGCTCGGGCCTGCTCTCGACCCTGGAGGATTACGGGCGCTTCGCCGACATGCTCGCCGCCGGTGGCGAGCGCGCAGGCATCCGGGTGATGGCGCCGGCGACGGCGCGGCTGCTGATGGCGCCGCATGCGCCACAGGCGCCCCTGCTCGAAGCGCTCGAAGCGTTCGGCCGCTACGCGCCGGGCAGCGTCGTGCAGGCCCTGGGCGGGGTCGTGCGGACCGATGCGCGCAGTGGTCCGGGCTCGGCCGGCGAGTATGCCTGGGGCGGCGCGGCCGGCACCGGCTTCTTCGCCGCGCCGCGGATCGGCCTGTCCATGACCCTGATGACCCAGGTGATGCCGGTGGCGGCCGGCTCGGCGCGCGACGTGCTGCGGCCGATGGTCTACGCCGCGCTGCAGGCGCGGGACTGAGCCGGTTGGCCGGTATGGGAGGAACCATGGCGATGGACGACAGGAACCGATCGTTCGCGGGCAAGGTCGCGCTGGTGACGGGCGCCTCGTCCGGCCTGGGCGAGGCCACCGCGCTGCGGTTCGCCCGGCTCGGCGCGAAGGTGGTGCTAGCCGCGCGGCGCGCCGGGCGCTGCGAGGCGCTCGCGCACAGGATCCGTGAGGCCGGCGGCGACGCCTGCCACGTGCGGGCCGACGTCTCCCGGGCCGCGGACGTGGAGGCGATGGTCCAGGCGACGCTTGACCGCTTCGGCCGGCTCGACTGCGCCGTGAACAACGCCGGCGTCGCCGGGCCCATGCGCACCCCGCTGGCCGAGGTCGAGGAGGCGCAGTGGGACGCGGTGATGGGCGTCAACCTCAAGGGCGTGTGGCTGTGCATGAAGCACCAGATCCCGGCCATGCTCGCCGGCGGTGGCGGCGCGATCGTCAACGTCGCCTCGATCTACGGGCTCAAGCCCAGCGACGTCGGTCATTCCACCTACGCCGCCAGCAAGCATGGCGTGGTCGGCCTGACCCGCTCGGCCGCGGCCGACTACGGCCAGCAGGCCTTGCGGGTCAATGCGGTGGCGCCGGGCTTCACCCGCTCGGAAATGGTGGACCCGCAGCGGCCCGGCGCGGCCGAACACTACGCCCGGATGGTGGCGCGCCACAGCGGCATGCGCCGTCTCGGCGAAGCCCACGAAGCGGCGAACGCGATCGTGTGGCTGTGCTCGGACGAGGCCGGCTACGTCAACGGCGCGGTGCTGGAGGTCGATGGCGGTGGCGCCACGCGCATGTACTGAGCGCGGCGCCGCGCGCGCTTCAGGCGCGCTCGAAGATCGCGGCGATGCCCTGGCCCCCGCCGATGCACATCGTCGCCAGCCCAAGGCGGCCGCCGGTGCGGTGCAGTTCGTGCACCAGCTTGACGGTGATGATCGCGCCGGTCGCGCCCACCGGATGGCCCAGCGAGATGCCGCTCCCGTTGGGATTGGTCTTCCCCGGATCGAAGCCGAGCGCGTCGGCCACCGCGCAGGCCTGGGCGGCGAAAGCCTCGTTGGATTCGACCACGTCGAGGTCGTCCACCTTCAACCCGGCGCGGGCCAGCGCGGCGCGCGTCGCCGGCACCGGTCCCATGCCCATGTACAGCGGCTCCACGCCCGCGTGCGCGTAGGCCACCAGTCGCGCCAGCGGCTTGAGGCCGTGGCGCCGCACCGCGTCGCCGGTCGCCAGCACCACCGAGGCGGCGCCGTCGTTGATGCCCGAGGCATTGCCGGCGGTGACGGTGCCGTCGGCCTTGAACACCGGGCGCAGGGCGGCCAGGTCGTCGGCGCCGACCTCGGCGCGGACGTGCTCGTCCACGCGGAACTCCGTCTGCCTGCCGCGACGGCCGACCATGACCGGCACGATCTGCCCGTCGAACCGGCCCTCGGCGATCGCGCGCGCGGCGCGACGGTGGCTTTCCAGCGCCAGCGCGTCCTGGCGCGCGCGGTCCACCTGGTGGCGCTCGGCGACGTTCTCGGCGGTGATGCCCATCAGCACCTTGTCGAACGGATCCTTCAGCCCCTCGTTGAGTCCGTCGACCAGGGTGGCGTCGCCGAGCTTGCGGCCCCAGCGGTGGGTGGGCAGCTGGAACGGCGTGCGGCTCATCGACTCGGCGCCGCCGGCCAGCGCCACCTCGCAGTCGCCGAGCTTCAGCGCCTGCGCTGCCGAAACGATGGCCTGCAGGCCGGAGCCGCAGAGCCGGTTGACCGTGAATGCGGGCGTCTCCACCGGCACGCCGGCCTTCACCGCGATCACCCGGGCGAGGTAGGCATCGGCCGGTTCGCTCGGCAGTACCTGTCCGTAGACGGCGTGGCCGATGGCGTCGACCGGAATGCCGGCCTGCGCGATCGCGGCCTTCGCGGTCGCCACGCCGAGCTCGGCGGGCGGGATGTCCTTGAGCGCGCCGCCGAAGGTGCCGATCGCGGTACGCATGGCGGAGACGAGAAAGACGTCGGTCATGTCGGGGTTCCCATGGCGGAAGGAGGCCGTTCGCGAACGGGGCCTGCGTGCACGCTTGCGGCCGTCGTGCGCGGGCCGCTCCGACCGCCTGGCGGCGGGCCGGACGTCCGACGTGGGCGCGCGGGCCGGAGATGACCAATTGAACAATTATTTTAACAAGTGTTCAATAGAGCATGGAGCGGCGGAAACGCCACCCGCCGGGTCGCGTCGCGCAGCTCAGGCGCCGGATTTCCCCCGCCTGCGGCCCGCTGCCTGCAGCCGGGGCGCGGGCTCGCTGCTGACCATGCGCTCGAGCAGGTCGCCAACCAGGGTCCGCGCCTGCTCGCGCGACCACGCGCCGTTTGCGCGGTACCAGCGCTGCGTCCAGCTGATCGCGCCCAGCATCGCCAGCACCGCGGCCTTCGGATCGCAGGCCACGATGCTGCCGTCGCGGATGCCCTCGCGCACCAACCCGCGCAGGGCGCGCTCGTAGCGGCGGCGCTCGGCACGCACCGCGGCGAAGTCCTCCTCCGACAGCGAGCCTTCCTCGAGCACGGTGATCGCCACGCTGTGTTCGCCCAGGAACTCGTCGAGCAGGGCGTCGAGCGCCATGCGCAGCTTCTCGCGCCCGTTGCGGCCTTCGCGGCGCGCGCGGGCCAGGGTGGCGAATGCGGCCTGCATGGACTGGTCGAAGCAGGCCCGCAACATGGCCTGCTTGCCGGGGAAGTAGTAGTACAGCGCCGGCTTGGTGACATCGAGCCGTTGCGCGATGTCGTCCATCGAGGTGCCGTGGTAGCCGCGCGCCTTGAACGAGGCCGAGGCCTCGCGCAACACCGCTTCGCGCTTGGCATCATGCAGTTCGGCACTGCCCGGCACGCCGTGCTTCCAACGGGCCAACTCGGTTCGCTCCCCGGGGACGTGGCGGCCAAGCTAACCGAGCCCGGGCGGGCGGGGCAATCGTGGGCCCCTGGCACCGGCCGCGCGGGACTTGAAAAGACCGCGCCTCGCCCCCAAGCAGGGGGCGCGGCGGCGCCCACGGCCGGCCGCGGAACCACACCGCTCCATCGTCGCTCCCGTGTGCGTGCCGGGCCGGCCGACGATGCTGGCCGTGCGTCCTTCCCGATTCGCCTGCGCCCCGGCTCCCGGGGCCGCAGGCCGGCCCGTGGCCGGCCGCCGGTGATCGACTAGCAAGGAGGAATGCATGAACGCAAGAACGCAGGTTCCGGTCCACGGTGCAGGTCGGGCGCGCGCCACCACGCGCGACGCGCTTGGTTCGTGAGGAGGCCGTCGATGCGCATTGCCCATGTCGCTCCCCTGTACGAGGCCGTTCCGCCCCGACTCTACGGCGGGACCGAGCGCATCGTGGCCTGGCTGGCCGATGCCCAGGTGGACCTTGGCCACGAGGTGACCGTCTTCGCCAGCGCCGACAGCCGCACGCGCGCGCGCCTGGTGCCCTGCCGCGCGGAGGCGCTGCGGCTGGATCCGGATCCGCTCAAGTCCGACATCGCCGCCCACCTGGCGATGCTGCACGAGGTGCGCAGGCGCGCCAACGAGTTCGACGTGCTGCATTTCCACGTCGACCTGCTGCACTTCCCCGTGTTCGAGGACATTGCCGGCCGCACCCTGACCACGCTGCACGGCCGCCTCGACCTCTCCGGCCTGGCCGAGGCCTACCGCTGCTGGCCGCACTACCCGCTGGTCTCGATCTCCGACCGGCAGCGCCAGCCGCTGCGCTTCGCCAACTGGGCCGGGACGGTGTACCACGGCATGCCGGAAGGACTGCTGCGGCCGGCGCAGGCGCCCGCCGGCGACTACCTGGCCTTCCTTGGCCGCATCGCGCCGGAGAAGCGGCCCGACCGCGCGATCGAGATCGATGCGGAACTCGTCGCCGAGCCGCAGCACCTTGCCGCGCCCGATGTCGACCTGCACCTCGGAGTCACCGGGATGGTCACGGATGATCCGCTTCAGGCGCGCCACGGTGAGATCGTTGACGGTGTGCGGGGGCAGCACCAGGCGCACCGGGGCAGCCGACCCGGCGCTCAGGTTCTGGAGCACCTGGACGTCGTTGACGATCAGCCCGAAGCGCGACTCGTCGCGCTTGTCGAGCAGCCCGCGCACGACCACGATCGTGTCGTCGACGAGCTTGTTGCCGAGCTCGCGCAACGTGCGCGGGAACACGGTGGCCTCGATCGAGGCGGCGAGGTCCTCGAGCACGAAGGTGGCCATCTGCTCCCCCTTCTTCGTGAACTTGCGGGCGAGGTTGGTGATCACTCCCCCGACCACCACGTTGGCACGGTCGTCGAGGTCGGCGAGGTCGGAGATCGCCTGCTCGGACCGTCGCCGCAGGGCACCCTCCACGCCGAACAGCGGATGGTCCGACACGTAGAGGCCGAGCATCTCTTTCTCGTACTTGAGCTTGTCGGACTTGTCGAACTCGTCGTCAGGGATCGGGACTCGTTCGGAGAAGCCGGTGTCGGCGGCCTGCGTGTCGTCCCAGTCCCCGAACAGGCTCATCACGCCCTTGTCGCGCTCGCGGCGACGCGAGATGGTGGTGTCGAGGATCAGTTCGAAGCTCGTCAGCAGCCCGCGGCGCGAGTGGCCCAGGCGATCGAACGCGCCGCCTTTGATCAACGACTCGACGGTGCGCTTGTTGAGCACCGGCTCGGGGACCCGTTCGGCGAACTCGTGGAACGAGTCGTACGGGCCGTTCTCGGCGCGCTCGGTGAGCAACTGCTCGACCAGTCCCTCGCCGACGTTGCGCACCGCCGAGAGCCCGAACGTGATCGCTCCGGGGCTGCCGACGGCGAGCGACACGCCCGGCGGCACCTGGTCGGGGCCGATCGCGTCGAAGTCCGTCGCGGACGCGGACATCAGCTGCTGCGACTGCACGTTGCGCAGCTTCGCCAGCTGGTCGCGATACTGCGCCGCGAGCTCGAAGCGCAGCTCCGCGGAGGCCTGCTCCATCCGCTC